>WLWD01004079.1_pt1 | contig 46950 bp, 25 predicted proteins | sample 6712731 | NCBI WGS metagenome assembly WLWD01 (sample SAMN12718690, study PRJNA576275) | sponge metagenome | isolation source: marine sponge | host: Mycale hentscheli | place: New Zealand: South Island, Marlborough, Capsize Point | collected 2014-11-01 | reverse complement strand
AAAAAAAAAAAAAAAAAAAAAAAAAAAAAAAAAAAAAAAAAAAAAAAAAAAAAAAAAAAAAAAAAAAAAAAAAAAAAAAAAAAACAAAAAAAAAAAAAAATAATAAATAAGTAAATTATACACATAAAAAAATAATTACAATGAAATAGAATGGACAACTATTAAACACAACACAAACATGAAACGGAAGAATTTAAATCATATAATATATAATTGCAAAATATAGAAAGGATGAACACAAAAAAACACTTTTGAAATATTGGAAATAGTATAACGTGAGAAAAAACACGACCAACTAAAACATTAAAAAAATGCATTCGAAACAAAAAAATTGGAGGAAAAAAACATAAACTACATGTGTTATACAATGTGAATGATATAGTCAGAAGTACAAACATTACATGTAAACGGTTTATATAGAATTACGAGAAGAAGAAAAAAGTATAGTAAAGCCACACACTATGATATTGATATAACAGTATTTTGTTCCATTTATTATTGCTTTCGAGGAAATGTCGCATAAAAAGTAGCTAAGGCTTGGGGTGTGTAATGGGGCGTGTAATTTCTTCTGTGTACCATTACCACATGTCTCCATGATACTATTAACAACTTCAGCTGCTGGCAGTTGAAGAAGTCAAACGAGAAACGATGCTGGAGTTTTATGGCCAGAATTGGCAAGTATGCAGATAATGTTGACAGGTAAGTGAACTAGTCAGATGATTATTTTTTCTACTTGATGTGAATAGCATGCCAGAATTTTCTTAGCAACACTGCATACACGAGGCTAACAGGCTCGATGAAATGCATGGCCACATCCTTCCCACATGCAAATGTGAGGGTATTCCAAGATCTAATGGAGAGGGAGATTTCTTGTCGGAAGTTCGAGTTCCTAGCCTCATAGCACAAGCTCTAAAGCTAACCGTTTTTAATCCATTTCTGCCGCAATTTTTTTTTGACTTGGAAGGCTTTACCTGAAGATATTGAAAAATATTATGAGCCATGTATAAGGCGATTTTTCCAAAATCCGGCCACAACATTGAATTACTGCACATTTGATCAAATAAAAAATCCAATAATGTTACTAACAACAGCAAAAAGTAATATTTATGATGGTTTCTTGTTTATTTTTATTTTTTAAGATAAAATTATAATATGCTCCAATTTTATGTACTGTTATAGATGACCATTGAATAGAAATAAAAAATGAAATTAACTCTAATCAAATTACGAACAACTATAAAGTAAATAAAGAACAAAATAAAATTTCACATCTGATGACAATAAACAAATTAAGAAATACAAAATAGTACTTTGTAAATTATGACTATAGAAATGTATAATAACAGTCATACAATTAAAAATTATGACTATAATGCATAATTAAACAACAAAAATAAATAAAACTGATGTGTAAATAATAGTAATTACATAAATAAGAAAAAGAAGAACTTTTTAATGTAATAATTATGCAAATCAGAAAAAAAAATTAATAAAAATTATACAGAAATATTTAAATATAATCCCAACATCTGAATTCTACTCAACTGGTACACTTGAAGTGTCATGAACCAATACAACATACACATTTCCATTATTGCTTCTGTGCGAGTAGTAGGATAAGTCCAATAGTTTCACTAATCAGTGGGGGAAATTGATTGATTGGTACAAACTTTGACTAATCAAGTGGGGGAAATTGATTGATTGGTACAAACTATGAGTTAGAAGATAATGCAGGATGTACCTAAAATGGTACACGAGAACTAGCTTGCAACACTTGTAGTATGATATTGACTACAAATAACAATAAAAAACTTGAAATTGTACAAACGGTACACATGTAAGTCTTTAGCTTAAAGTTCTAATGAAGAATTTTAAGGCATGCTTGGTACCCAAGTTTGAGAACAAGACAGCTAAATATGTATATGTGGTTATTTCCAATAATTACTAAAAATTATATAATGACATTAACCTTTTAGTAATGAGTTTCATCTGTTTCATCTACCAGGGATAGTAGTGTAGCAATCGTTGCAGCATTATACCATTTAGTTTACTACTTACACGGTACGCATGTCAAGATATATACGGATCATCGACCTTGCACAGCTCTAATGTTTGGCCAACACCTAAATAAATGTTTGCATGGTTTTGCAGTAAAGCTTATGAGCTTTGACATTGAGATTATTTACCAGAAGTGGAGTGTGAAGTTTGGCTCTGTCATAACGGCGAAACTCATTTTATACAGGGGAATATAATCAGGTTATTGACTCAGTACTCACGCACATGCCACAGGCACGAGTGTAAATGAGGCCAATCAGATGAGTGACATCCTCCAATATCAAATGAAGAATAGCTACAATTATTGTTTACAAGTGGGAGGGGGAAATTTATAACACAACATAAAAACTTTAATACCAAATATGGTCTGTGATAAGTTCAATTTATTATATGTAAACTACTTAGCGTTTTAATTATATTTCAATATATGTATGTCTTACTGTATTTCATGTTGCAATGCGGACCTGTACGCAAAGACATTGAAAACCGGAACATTAAAAGTGACTCCTAATGAATCGATATTTTGATCGCCACTACAAGTAATACACAATAGTGTGGGAATGGCATCATATCAAGGAGATGGATTGAAAATTGAAAATCCAATTTAAAATCCACAGGCCAGGATGGCCATCGAGAGAATATAATGCGTTTTCAGAAAGTTTAGATGTTTGTGCCACTTTTGGGCATGAATAATTGAGACTGCCAAGAAAAACTAATTTTCAAACTGATTTAATTCGTACAATAGTAAAATAGCAGTGAGAAATACCCGTGTAATACACTGTGGTAGCAGAGCAACTCAGCCCGCCGGCTCCCTCTGCCCCCTCAGCCCTGACGGCTCCCTCTGGCTCAGAAAGAGAACTGGAGAGAAGGAGGAGGATTGCGTTTGAAAGAACGCAGAGGGAGATAGAGAGGGAGAGAGGGAAAGATGGTACAGAGAGAAAGGAACAAGAGAGAAGACGGAGGCAGCGAGGGAGTGGTACAAGGAGAAGGAAGGAGAAAGAATAATAGCAATAAAGACACAACTCCAGCTAGCTAACCCAGTTGTAGCCACTGCACCTCACAACTAAGTGCAGAAATTAAGTTCTTGTCAAGTGTGGAGCAACAATCACTTCTTAAAGAAGCTATTACAGTTAGAGTCACCACCATATATATTAAAGAAATCACAGTGATTATAAGTAGTCACATGTAATTAAGTTACTTATGGATTAATCAGAAAAGAGCAATACAAACGTTATCCCCCATGGCTCAGATGGACTCCTCTCTCTAAAGCTCCTCCCCACCACATCAGCCAGTAGTCTGGCGTCGCCGACCCGTTACCTTCCCTATACTTGTGGGAACAAGAGAGAAGACAAAGGCAGAGAGAGAGTGATACAAGGAGAAGGAAGAAAAGAGAAGGAAGGAAAAAAAAGAAAGGAATGAGAAAGAGATAGAGAGAAGAAGTGTAGAAAAATTGGTAAAGGTAGAAATGGAGCGAGTGAACCAAGAAGCAAAGAAAAAAATATGAGAAGTACTTAAGAAAATGCTAAAAAATAAAATAACAAGAAAAAGAGAGGAAAAAATAAATATTGTTAGGTCAAACGAATTTTTTTTTTTCTCCCTATTTATCAATGTTTTTCTTTTCCTTTCTTTTTTTTTCCAACTTTTTTCCTTCCTGAATTATGATATATTTACCTCAAATTTAAAACATACAAATTTAAAACGGGTGTTTCGCAGCGAGCTGTTGGAGCCATCCTGAATGTACTGAGCGGAGATGAAGAGAAGCCTGTAGCATTTTTTAGCAGGCAGTTGCGAGGCCCAGAAGTTCGTTACTCCGTAACCGAACCGGAGAGTGTGGCAATCGTTGCAGCATTATACCATTTTGTTTACTACTTACACGGTACGCATGTCAAGACCGCCGCTGGTCAGAGTCGTGAGAGTGCTGTATGATCTCGTGGGTAAACTGTGGGTAAACTGTGCCTATTGGAAAAGACTCAGAAACCAGTGAAGGCACTGCACCATCGCCTTCATCTAGCACCAGTGGGCCCGAGCTAGAGAGGGGGAGATGTGGGACAGTTGGAGAAAGAATGCCATCCAAGCAGATGGCCTAGAAGAGTTTGTTACTTACTTTTAATGTTGCTGGCTTTTCATTCAAGTACCTGCAATGTACCGAACACCTGAGGACCACGGGGCACTCCAGGCCAATTAAAATATTTTACTACAGAATAGCAGCTAAAGTGATGAGGTAAGATTAAACTATTTGAAAGTGTATAACTTTTTTAACGTTATTTTTACTACCTGCCATGCTATCAAATTAACTAATAAGATTGTCATATTACCAACCAGCTTTGCTGTGAAGTATTTGTATTTAAATAGTATTCAATGGATTTGACCCCAACCCTGGTATGAAGAGGAAGGGGTGATGGACTGAGAGGCTCTACGGTATTTGGAACTTTTTATTGTGATTATCCAATAGTACCAGCCAGCCATATCTACCACTTCTCCCTCGATATATTTGGGAGTTTTAAAGTGAGATCTATTACAGTTTGAGTCACCACCATATTTATTAAAGAAGTCACAGTGATTATAAGGAGTCACATGTAATTAAGTTATTTATGGATTAATCGAAAAAGAGCAACTACAAACGTTATTCCCACTAACAGCTGCATTTGACTAATTGCGCACTAGATGATTCCACCGTCCTAACAATATGGTTTCGATAACAGAAATAGTGGACAAGCATGATAGGTAATAAACTTTGTTGAATTTAAATAGTTACTTCTTTTTTTTATGCATACATAACACAGCTTTGCAATGTTGTTGGTAAATATCAGCACGTGACCACCACCTGTGGGGTTACTGAAGCCAAGAGGACCTGGATGGACAGATATGAATACGTGTACATTTTTCATGACTGCATTGAAATTATTCCTCAACCCATCTTATATTACTTAATATATAACATGCTTTGACTGAGTACGTCCTTACAGTCTTCTACCACCGCCTTTGCTTTGGGTCCTCCTATTTCCATTTTGCTGCCAAGTGAATGTAGTTGAATTTGCTTGACCTTATTCGTGATGGCTCAATCTGGACGCACATAATACTCCAGCCTTGTTGGTGTCAGGATCTCCTCTGGGGCACTCACTCAACTGAGCTCTGTACCAACTGCTGTCATTACTGAGAGACATGTACAAAAAATTTATCCTTTGATTTTCTCGCCTTTGCTTTGGTCCCCCAGTGAATATAGTTGAATTTGCTATTCGTGATGGCTAATATAATTGTATGCCAATGTGGTATTGATGCGTAAGTATGGCAGTGTAGCAGTCTTCTGTGGGAGCAGCTCAATTACATTCCTCTGGACTCGGGTCGATGTGTATACATAGTCTTTGAAGAAACATCGTGCCTGTGATTAACTATTTCACTATTAATTTAAAGCACTATTAAATATAGCATACAGGACGGTACTAGATTTACCTTCCTTCTGCGCGTAGTCCAATGATGTGAGATCATCTTCGTCCAACACGACTCGTTTACTTCCACTTTCCATAAGGAGATTGACTGCCTTATCTCTTTCCTGCATAACTAGCAATTTGCTCTAAATATCTGAGCCGATCTTTATAGGTTTTTTGTCCTACAGGCATGATCGGTGAGTGTAATAACCTACCCAGTTCTAATAGGGAAAAAAATTGTAAGAGTGTAAGAATGTGTGGGCTCAACATTTGGTAAAAATAAAATTTTGATAATTCTTCAGAGAATTTTCCCACATCTCTACACGATCAAACAGCTCACCTCCTTGGGAGATGTTTAAGCCATGGCATGATTGACTGAATATTGCAGTGATTTGAAGTCAACCAAATATTAAATTGAAAGAAAGAAATTATGTTCAAAAGTTAGTACAGGAAGAACTGAGATTCTTTTTCGAAGTTATTTCAACAACTTCAAATGACTTGGTGCGTTTTAGACTGGCATTGGATGTCTGTGTGAATCCCCATATTGTGCACTGGACAAAGATACGAGACCTCTGTTAGTGGAGCAAAATACAGAATTGTAGACACCTAGCTGGAAAATACCTAAAAATAACTAATGCTTTCAAATGATGCTAATAAATAACGAAAACTAATTAAATTCTTCTAGTAAGTTGACCCCACCTGAAGACAGCAACACGAGGGTGGATTTGAACCCCTACACTGCAAACCACAGTCAAGAGAGCTGATGTTGATTGCACCCAGAGTATCAAGCTGCACGAATTTGTTGAAGCGTCCAAGTTGGCAACGGCAAAATATACATTCGTCCCATTCAGCGTGATCTCAGCTTAGAAGAAGTTGCTGTGGAGGAAGTAGAAGGGGTATGCAACTCCTGGTTGTTTTGCTACAAGTTAAATAACCTAATTTTTTTTCTCTGTTATGTGGAAGAAAAGTGCCTTGATTGTGGGAAGAAGTACAATGTGGCGATGTTGAGAAGGCATATGAGAGAGTGCCGTTATCAAGGAGCTGAAGTCATAGTCCTACTAGAGAGGCGAGTATAGGACATATAGGAATCAAGTCTATTACCGTGTTTGCTGGATTTGTAGTGCAGCAAAAAGTAAGTACAAGTGACCTTGGCGCTATGGTTGTGGGTTTAAAAAATAACTTTTCCCTTAGGATGGCGTTTATATTACAGTGGTGCCTATTTAAAAAATGTCTGGTGACTATTTGTGTACTGGTATTATTGCCAAAGAATTGAAACAAGAACATCTTCTAATTGACATCCAGCAAACTAATGTGTTAGATGATGCTCTGCGGGAGGCTGTGAAAAAAAGTTTAGTGTGTTTAAACATGTGAAGGTATGTTTACATAGCTGCTTTAAACCATTAATATTAGTTTAAAATTCATAAATCAAATCATAAAAGACCGAAAATCAAGCAAACTATTGGCTACCTCCTCCAACAACACAAGAAATTGGGGATTGAATTTATCACTATCAGTTTCAGTCTCCTCTGTATTTCATGTGGGAAACATTGTGACACTTCAGCTAACAACTTCATATCCTTCCAAATATTATTTAGAAAATGTTAAAAAAAAAAAAAAAAAAGTTTGTCTGGTTACCTCACACTGGATTTCTAGTGCACATGAGGCCCTAAGTAAGTCCAAATGTCCCCTGCCTAATAACCAAACCAGGTGGCATACAGCCTCTTCACTGCTACAGAGGTACATAATGTACCATTGTTGTACTATGAATAATAGCTAAGTATGCGAATAGCTTTAGCCCTAGCGCTTGCCCTAGAAGCAGCCAACACAGGCACTACATAATTTATCCTATGTACCACATACTATACTATCAAAATTACAAAATGAAATACGATACTACAAGTTGTAGATGTTTTATTTCAAATACTTCATGTTAGTATCGCAAGATTTAAGTGCACTAAAGTAACTCTGTATCCCGTAGCGAAGTAGCCATTCCAAGGGAATTCCACAGGTACAAAAGCTTTCTATTACTTTACAGGAATTCTTAACACGTATATCGAATCCAGTACATGAGTTAATCTGTTTAGAACTGCCGCATGTAAATGGCAAGGCAAAATTCTACAGACAAATAGTAACAATGTTAAAACAACTATCATGACTACAAGTTGCAATACCTGCATTGCATGGTGCTCTTGTACCTATGTCATGCAGATATTAAATGTGACAGTGCATAAATTTAAAGCGGTTAATGCTATTCTAGTCTTTTACAACATATGGTACGCCTGGTACAGTATGTTTTGCTAAGTTTCAAGATCACCAGGAACTTCCAGCAAATCATGCTGACATTTTCTTTCAAAATCATGCTTTTTATACAACTCAGAAAAATAGCTGCGCAGTACGTGCAAGAGTAAAAGGCGGGAGAAATGTTCTCGGCGCGACTACCATAGGTATTGTGTAGTTTGCGCATGATCAGTAGCTACTTAGCGGTTAGATTTGCCACCTGCTATCAGTATTGTTTTCATGGAACCAATGGAGACAACGAGCAAGGCAGAACAAGTGAGTAGATTTATTTAGGAGAAGAATTGTATCAGTTGTGATATATTATGTTAGAATGGAAGACAGAATACAGTAAATGAAGAGAAGACTGAGCAAGTGGCTCAGCAAATAAAAAAAAGTTTTAAACAATAAAGTGAGTAGATATATAGTATTAAGGGTGCTGGCACACCGCCTACGCATGTACCCACGCAAATCAATTAACTAAATATGGCCTACTTTTATATATTTCTTAAGTTTTGCAGGCTATTCTATATAGTGGACCTCACAGTAAACTATCACAGGAGCTGGCTAACCAGAAATTAGAAGTCCAAAGCAACTACTATGGCAGATATAAGCGGTCACATTCTCCAACATAAATGGCAAAATATCCCCGACAATTCAACTCCACAGTTGGGGGTCTCACCCTCTACGGACTCTGGAACTCACCGCCGACAAAATTACAGAAGCTTTTTTCGATTTACAATTTAGTTTTCAAATTATTCATTGTTATTATTTTTGTGGCGACCATTTCCTTAAATATATCCGTTTTTGGCCGTTATTACGAATTTTCCCTCTGTAATTTTTTATTTTTATCTTCTGTACCTGTATTCCAAAAATAGAATGGTTCTGAACCCCCATTCCGTACTTATGGCCAGAAATAGCATGCAGAACAAGCCAATCATTCCTCGCACAATTTTGTCAATTTCAGCCCCGCCCTCCTCGGGCAGGTAAGGAATACGCGCGGATTATTGGAATGCAGTGGCTCTGAAAAGAGCCCGTTTGAAAAAATAAATAAACACAGACAACGAAATGGAGAGAAGGCGCCCGGGCTGAGACTTCTAAGTTGAACAGAGCGCCCTGTACAACTTCTCTCCGAGCGGCTTGCTCCTGACTCCCTTCTGCTTCAGGGAGGCAACGAAGGCATCCTTGGTATCACTGGTTCTACGGAGAAGCAATAGAGTGTGGAGATCGAAGCCTTGAGTGACCAACTTCTTGGCTTGTGTTGGTGTGATGCTGGGCTTTCCAAGGGATCTGGTGAGTAGTGCTGCATTGGTATACAGAGTCTTCTGAGCTAACCACTTCTTCATTTGCATGCTAGGCGACTGAATGTGAAGTTTGTCTAGACATCCTGTTACTTTTTGTGCCACAAATATATTTACCTCTGCTATTATTGAATGCAATTGTAGGTACAAGTTCCAATGAACCTCAGCAGCACCTGCAGGATTTAGACCCGAGTCCATATAGCTAAAACTCGTTAAGTACAAATTGACGCTATTGCTAAACCAAACCTAAACGAGGGTTAATATATCTGATCAGGCCAATCATCAACAGAAAAGACAAATGGACCTAGTTTCAAATACTGACATGGCCCATTACCTTACAAACTACGTTATTCCAATCTTTATTCTGCATAGATAGGGGGTAGGGTTACTTTAGTACCTACATGTAGGTACTAAAGTAACCCCTGGTCATTAAATAAACTGTAGATGAGTGAAGATCCTGGAAGAAGAGTATTTCTCACTACTAACTTCAGTGGGTGATGCCACAGATGAAGCTCTGACTAGGGAGCTAGAGTCAAAGAGACCAATTATAATGAGACCACTTGTTAAGTTAACCACAGAAAACACTGGAACTACATCAGAAACCCCACATACGAAAACACCCCAAGTTATGGCAGACGAGAACTTTCGGGCCGAGATCAAACAATATATAAGGGAAAACGGGTATGTTAAGGGTGAGCCCAACCTTACTAGTTTGAATATATGTGACCGGATTTGCGAAAAGGGACCTTATCGCGCAAAAGCTAATTCTGAGATAAAGACCAAAAATGCCGCATGGATCATTTTTTCTGAAATTTAGCTTTTATCCATTAACATAACATATAACTCTATGCTAACCTTCACGCAAAGTTTCAGGACCTAGTTCAGTCTGCAAAGCAGAGAAAAAGCTGATAGAATACACCATACACAAAAACGTTTGAATATCAATAACGCGTGCACGGAACTGCACCGCGGGAAAACATTAATTACAGTTACGTAACCGCCCGTCGTTATAGTAACGGGTGCGGTTAATATGGAGTCCCACAGTGCTAATGAGCTAGCTGGACTTGTGAATTCATTTAATTTCTATTCCCCTGGGGACCAGCAAGCTATAGCCGGTGTTATTGAAGATTATTTTACTTGCAGAGAAGAAAATGAAGAAGAATTTGATTTTGGTAAGTGCAAATTCAATAGTAAGTACAAATACATTAAAAATCTAAATCATGCTTTCATAGATTTTGATGAAGTACCTGATAATACTAGTGATGCAAATGAAATGGAGGAAATGGGCAGTGTTATTGAAAGTGGCACAGAGGATGTAAATTATATACCAGAATTGGAATGTGATGAGGGTGCTGATGAGGAAGAGACAAGTGAAAACCTGGAGTCAATTGCTATGTCAAGGTTGAGCACCCTATGTGACGACACAGAGATCACACTTCAGCCAACTGACATTGAAGAAAATCGATTAGTTGCCAAATTCTTTGATGAAGGCTGTGGATGTTCGAAGTTGAAAGGCCAAAATTGTGTTCAACAGTTTTCTGCTAGTGTGGTGCAGGAGTTCAGATCGCAATGCCAACAGCTATCTCGAAATGAATTAGACATGATTCTTATTGGTCAATTGGAGGCTTTTGGAGACAACAGCGACAACACTTCGACTGAGTGGAGGCATTCACCTACTCAGAGGAGCAGGATTCACTGTTCATACCATCACAAAGGAAAAATTGTCTGCCTTAAAATGTTTCTCTTTCTGCATGATGTAGGAATGAAGCGATTCAAGAACATAATTAAAAGTTATCGGGACAATGGGATTCTTCCTCGGGTCCATGGAAATTCCAAACGACTGCCCCACAATTGTCTATCTCTTTCTTCTGTTCATCATGTCATTTCCTTCCTGATCAACTACACAGAAGAGAATGGCCTGCTTCTTCCAGGACGACTTCCAGGGTACCGCAGCAGTGATATGAAACTCCTGCCTTCAAGCACTTCCAAAAGGGGCATATGGAAGCTTTACAAAGAAGCAACAATCAAACGTGATGATGTACATACCGTTGCATACACCACTTTCTGCAAGTTGTGGAGAAATCTTCTACCATCTGTAATTTTGATGCGACCTATGGCAGACTTGTGTTGGCAGTGTCAGCAAAATAGCCAGATCATCTTGCGGACCACAAATTCTTCTGAAGTGGAGAAGTCTGAAGTACTTGAAGCAGCTCTTGAACATTTGAGAATTGTGACTATCGAGAGATCTTTTTATCGGTCTATAACAAAAGATTGTCGTCTTTCCATTCAATCACATTTTTTGGTTGATGGCAAATTCCAACCTCCACCATTGTCGTCATACACACCTGCAAATTCCAAAAAAATTAAAGTTCATTACTCATTCGACTATGCACAAATGGTAAGATCTCTTAATACTATTAGTAATGGTTGTCTAGGAAAATAACTTGAATCCAATAATAATTCCCGCCAAAAAAAAACATTTTTTTGGCCTGATGTTACCCCACCCCAGCAAAATATTCTCTAAAAAACTCTGATACACATTATAATGGAATTGTTATACTACCCATCCAATCCCTTGCAACCGGGTCCCATATACTTTTTGGTGCCTAGGAAGTGCAGTATTTTTGGTGTGCACTGTGAAGGAATTCCTCGACAGGTCAACTATTTGACTGATGAAAGTGCTGATAGTGGAAAAGGTGCCAATGCTGTGGTAAGCCAGCTTCACCACTTTTTTGAGACTCATGGCCTGGGAGAGTCTGAAGTATTTCTTCATGCGGATAATTGCGTGGGACAAAACAAGAACAATTGCATGTTGCAGTATTTAACTTGGAGGATACTTACAGGAAGACACACCAAAATCACCATTTCTTTTTTGGTCGTAGGTCACACCAAGTTTGCGCCGGACTGGTGTTTTGGTCTTTTGAAGCAAAAATATCGGCGAACACAAATAGGAAGTTTGACAGGCCTGGCAGCGGTAGTGAATAAATCAGCAGAGTGCAACTTCTCTCAATTAGTTGCAACTGAAGATGGCAACACACTGGTCACTGCGTATGATTGGACATCGTTCTTTGCCACAAAATTCCGGAAAATCCCTGGCATAAAAAAATTTCATCATTTTAATTTTGATGTGAAACATCCAGGGAGTGTACTTGCGAAGGAGCATGCAGACACCAGAGAAATTGAGATTAAGATACTAAAGAATAGTTGGATGCCAGATCCCACTCTCCTCCCTTCAGTTGTACAGCCTAAGGGTTTGTCTCTTGAAAGAAGCTGGTATTTGTATGATAACATTCGTAAATTTTGCCCATCAGACGAAATGGATCTTACTTGTCCTCTTCCAACTGCCCCTAAGCCATCTAGTAGAGCAGGCACACCAATCCCATCAGACAGTGAACCAGATATTCCTGATAGAAATGCTCCAACTCCTGCAAGTCACAATCCAGCAGCACAAAGATTGTGTGCAGTATGTCGACAGCCAGGTCACAATTCTAGAACCTGCCCAAGTAAAAACCAATGAACTAGTTAACTAGTTCAAATTCATATCACACTTCTATTAAGTTTTTCTTTTTATTGTAACAAAACTACTTCTTAGCTAATTAGTACTACTATTCTCTATTTACTACTTTTATTTAATATCACACTCTTGTCCATGTTTATTTCTTGTTTGAATAAAATTACTTCTTGGCAAGTTACTATTAACCTTTAAAATGGTCTCAATCAAACTTCCTTGTTTTCATTTTAAATTAACTATGTGCAATCTCTTTGTACCTTATAGTTAGGCTTACTTTGAGTTAAGTCTTTCCTGTCCACAATTCAGGCCTAGCTACTCCCGCTAGAGACGAGTTACATAGCGTTTAGTCCTTCTTTGACCCGGAAAAGGTAAGGATCGTTGATAAAAATGAGCCCCACCCATACGTAACTCGGAAATATACGGGAACATTGCTCGTCCGCGTTCAAGTTTAAACGCGTTTTTCTCCACAAAAATGTTTTTACGAAGCTACCGCGTTGGGCGAAAGTAAACGCTTATAACTCAGCCGTTAGGAAGCGCCCGGAGCCACATTATAGCTCATTTTAATGCTCTAAGATAGAACTATCTCGTGGTACCAATAACTCAATTTTTTTATTTTGCGCGATAAGGTCCCTTTTTGCAAATCCGGTCACATATGTCTGAGGTAATGATACTCACATAATGTTAATCATCTTTTAATAATGTGTTGGACAGGACTTTTAATATATAAGTTTTCAGATTGAGTGGAAACTCATCATCTTTTTTTAGTTTTTTTTATTAATATTATTATGTATCTAAATTGGCAAATTAACGCCCTTGGCTGAAGATTATGAACACCCTGTATCTATTTAAGAGAATATAACTACATATGATAATCACGGTGTATTACCTGGTTGGTATGGAAACTGTGCAAAGAAACTTCTTGTTAAATACTTTTTTTCCCTTTATTTCTATAAGAAAACAGTGAAGAGGACCGTGAAACAACCCCGGCATCACAATGACCTGGACGTGAGTGTATGCATACAATTTTTTTTGTCAAAACATGCTGGCATGCTGCCCTATTTTGCAGAGCGGCTCTTATACGTATGTGTGTATTGTATGTCTATGTAGCCCTGGAAGGAAGGCATGGCGGCCCAGTGCACTCTCCTCAAGAAAAGAATAAAGTCATCCCACAATGTAAGTAGATTTTTTTATATGAGGGTCATATTGTTAACTTGTGTGTGTATGTGTGTGAAGAGACTGAAATGCCCACACGTAAGTTACAATTAATCAATTGTTGTTGTTGTTTTTATGTAAGCTCTCTTATGCTTACAGTGCACTTGCAAGTTTTTTACGGGAAAGAGGTTGGGGGAACACTATGCACTAAAACATGGTGATCAGCCGTAAGTTTATATTTTAACTAGAGTACCACAGGTGCAATCCCTCTGCGTTAATGGATCTAAACTACTTAATCATAACTATAATTGGTGGGCGAGACACTATTAGGTGATGTTGAATGCAAAATCAGGTATATGTTGTGTGTAGCATGTATTCTAGATAAGTCTGGCATGTATTCTAGGTGAGTCTAGCATGTATTCTAGATGAGTCTAGCATGTATTCTAGGTGAGGCTAGCAAGTATTCTAGATGAGTCTAGCATATATTCTAGATGAGTCTAGCATGTATTCTAGGTGAGTCTAGCATGTATTCTAGGTGAGTCTAGCACGTATTCTAGATGAGTGTAGCTACTCGACTTCTATTCATTTACTTATCGTAGTGTCATCATCTCATTCTTCATTTCAATACAATAACAAAACCTATCAACTTCGATTGTCTGGGTGTTGTCTGACTTCATTCTAGACTAGCATATAGCGGAACACTAGCCAGGAAGCGACATTCCCAGTTCAGTGCTCGGTACCATTCAAGGGCGAGTTGTGTTGCGGATACTGAGCAACCAGCCTGCTACGCTTAATTGAGCACTAGATGATTCAACCGTCCTAACAATATGGTTTCAATAACAGAAATAGTGAACAAGCATGGTAACAAACTTTGTTGAATTTAAATAGTGTCTTTTATGAATACATTATAGTACTGGGCGGATATATTGATATTTGCACTATCAAGGTGATAGTTACTACCACTGTATCCTGATATTAGCTAGCTTAAAAACAAGTGGTCACTGGAGCCTAGCACTCAGGGGGGGCCTCAGTGTAGTAAGCTGCACTAGCTCTGCTTTAGCTGTTTGTGTAGATGGGAGACACTTTGCTACATGGCAACACCCCCAGCAGAGTTACTCCCTCTGGAAGGGTCAAAAAGTGCCATCTGGAGCTACTTTGGCTTATTCTAGAAAAAAAAAAGAATCATGAAAGAAGGTTTATTGTAAGCTGTGCTCTACTTCCATAAAGTATTCTGGAAACACCACTAACCTCCACTTCCACCTGAAAGAGCATTATAATGTATGTATAATATTATGACATTATTATGTTTACTTATTTTTATGAATATTGAAAAAAACTGATCAAGCTAGCTATTGAGATAGTAATAGTGCCACTATCGCCCAGCACTAATACATTAACAATACTAATTGTGATCTCCCGCTACAAGCCTACCTACTTCCCTAGGTGGATAAAAGAAATCAGCGAGCCTAAAGCTCCTAGAGGTATTCATGTGACCCCTCCACAACCAATAGTTAAGAATTGCCCCCATATTATTGAAGCTGTAACTGAAAAATTGTCAGCTTTACTTGAAAGAAATATAACCTTTGCATTGAACAAAGCTATGGCCCTTCAAGTTTTTCGAGCATGCATTAAAAAAGGTATGGTGTCTTAGAACGTGTGACTTGGTGTCTCTAGCTACTGGCTTCCATCAACCAGTGAGAAAATGGGCACACTCATTTTTTGCTGAGTATTTCTCACTACTAACTTCAGTGGATGATGCCACAGATGAAGCTCTGACTAGGGAGCTAGATTCTGCTAGGGAAAGAGACCAATTTTAATGAGACCACTTGTAAAGACCCCAAGTTATGGCAGACGAGAACTTTCGGGCCGAGATCATACAATATATAAGGGAAAACGGGTATGTTAAGGGTGAGCCCAACCTTACTAGTTTGAATATATGTTCATGGGTAAAAGAAAACTATGAAGTTATATGTCTAATTGGCTGCATGATTTGGGGTTTTCCTATCAGCAGTTTACAAAGAGGGTTTATTTTGATGGACACGAGAGGGAAGACGTGGTAAAAAATCGAGGGAGTTATTTAAAGGAGTTGGAATCAATGGAAAAGCGCTCATGGGTATACAATTCACCATGCGCCCAGACCCCTCTGTACGTCCTGTTATTCGCGTTTACCATGATGAGTCTACATACTATGCCAATGCTGACCAGGCATTTTTTGGAATGATGCACAAAATTACTAATACATTAGATGAAAGTACACAGTTACCAATACTATAATAATATTAAATGAAATTACGAATAACAAATGAAATAAACAAATGAAAAAAATTAAATATGAACTAGAGTGAAAACGAAATTAGAAAAATACTACTGAAGTAGTCCATTCACCATTAGATGGATAAACATAAAAAATTTTAATAATAAAGATAAGTCAAGCTACTCTGAGCCGATGTCTGTCTCAACACAAAATTAGCAAGTTAGCTTTCCATGTTTATCTTTAATTGTACTCTTTCACCGCCGAAAATTTTATCTTTATATTTTCAATAAATAATACTATAGTAGAAAAACAAACAACATAAAAACCAAAAAAATACTGCAGTTAGATCAACTACTTCTAATATGTAGGGTGCAGTAATTACGAATTTCTTCACCGAGCAACTCCATGTCCATTACTGAATGACCTCTGCAAGTGCAAGTATCTTCTCCACCTTTGCGTCCACTAGAATCATTATTTGAAGTGCGGAAGTCACGTTTATTCAAGGTCAACTACCCTCAAAATTGACCACCCTGTCGTCAGGAGAGAGTTTCTAAGTGAAAAAACTCTAAAATAAAATAAAAATGTGACATTCAGTGGGAATCGAACTCAGTTTTTTCCCCAAAAAACTGATCTTGGACCGAGCCCCGTGCAGCCTAGCCTTCGGGTGTGTAACATTTTAGCGGCCAATTACCAGTTCCCAACGCCCATTGTCCGCAGCGCAAGCGCTCATTACGCTAGAAAAGCAGGTCCCAGACGCAGTAGTAGCAACGATGTTCAGCTTTGTGCAGCAACTCTACTCAAGGTTTTTTTCTGCCAGGGAAGGAAGGTGAGCACAACACTGTTAAGATATTCCTGCATATACTAAGCCTATCTTTAGTGGGGCTGGTCCGTTGTGAAATAGCAGCATGCTGTCTAGAGTCATTAGCAGTATTATGTCAAGCTAATCTTGATTCAGATATTAGGAAGACTTGTCAGTTGTGAATCAGCAACCTAGTTAATGCTTGTAGTGCATGCACTTGCTGCTGTCCAGTGCCATAAATAGACATGTTTGAAGGTTAAGCTAATCTTGATATTAACGAGGCTTGTTAGTTGTGTAATTAGCAGCATGCACTCAAGAGTCTCAGTTTTTCATGAGCAACTGTGTGCATTTTTTTTTTAAAACTGCTATTATTATACCTATGCTTAAACCATTTAACGAAACATTAAGATTGATTATATATGATTTTTGACTATTTACTTGTGAATGAAGAGCACAAGTTAGCATGCAGTTGTCTGTGGAGTGCATTGGTACTTTTTTACACGATATTCTTTCAATAAATGTAGTTTGAAGGGTGGATCCCTGGCTCCCTCGGCTCCCTCGGCTCCCTCAGCCCTGCCGGCTCCCTCAGCCCTGCCGGCTCCCTCAGCCCTGCCGGCTCCCTTTGCCCTGCCGGCTCCCTTTGCCCTGCCAGCCCCCTCTGCCCCCTCAGCCCCGCCAGCTCCCTCTGCCCCCTCAGCCCCGCCAGCTCCCTCTGCCCCCTCAGCCCCGCCAGCTCCCTCTGCCCCCTCAGCCCCGCCAGCTCCCTCTGCCCCGCCAGCTCCCTCTGCCCCGCCAGCTCCCTCTGCCCCCTCCCTGCCGGCTCCCTCTGCCCCCTCAGGCTCAGAAAGAGAACTGGAGAGAAGGAGGAGGAGGATTGCGTTTGAAAGAACGCAGAGGGAGAGAGAGAGGGAGAGAAGAGAGGGGGAAAGACGGTATAAAGAGATACGACGGAGGCAGAGAGAAAGAGACACAAGAAGAAGGGAACAAGAGAGAAGACAGAGGTGGCAGAGAGAGAGTGATGGAAAGAGAAAGAAGGATAAAGAAGAGAGGAGGGAGAAAGAGTTAGAGAGAAGAATTAAGGCAGAACTGGAACGGATCAACCAGGAAGAAAAAATAAAAATAAAAGAAGAAAAAGAAAAAAATACGAGAAATACTTAAGGAAATGTTTGAAAAAAGAAAAGGAGGAAAAAAAATAAAAGATATTATTCGATCGAACTAAATTTTTACTTGTTGATTTGATCACACGCCACCTCAACTGTAATGAGGCACAGCTGCATTTGCAGGCACTGTCATTATGCAAACTAGGGTGTGGTTTTGTGGTTAAAACACCCAACTCTGACTGTCCAGCTGGAGTGTGCTTTTTGTCTGTTGGCGAGCGAGACCGTATTAGGGGTGGACAATGCAAAATCAGGTATAATATGCTATATATTGTATGTATATATGGATGGTACGTTTGCCCTTTAAATGCGCGTGCAGGTTCCGTTCCCCCCCCCCCCCTAAAAACTCGGCTTTTTAGGCTTGACCCCACTTTCTTCTGATACTACAGCTTTAAGCAAGCCTTACCTGAAACTTGGGCTCCAAATTGTGAGCTAATTCCTTCGAAGCGCTTGTTTTTTGTTGTTGATAATACAGAGGTTGCCAATACTCATGTAAGAGAGTAATTTTGTATTTCTATGCTATTAATGTTGAACTGCTATTATACTGCTGTTTTTAATTGAACTAAGCTTAATATAATTATGTAGTGTCAATACTACTGTTTTAGGTTACCTAGGCTCACTCGCCATTTGTGCTCAAGCACATCACTAGTTTAAAAACTCGACTTTTTTTTAGTAGTTTGAATGTCAGAAATTGCAAGAAATTATTTGCTCACGTGATTATGACGTGACACTATCATTTTATATGGCCGCGCATTCGTTTTCAACGTTTGTTTGGGTGAGTGAGGTGCGAACGCATGGTGCTTGCTGAGTCTGCAAATAATTGGCGCGTATAAAACAGACGCTACGAGTGTAGTGACTTTATCAGTGTTCATTCTTGGTGGCTGAAGATTGCACTCAAAGTAAGATTGGACTTACTCCATCATGGGTAAATTATTTCCTAAAACCGAGCCTCGAAGATTACATATATATCTGAACTTTTAGTTTAGTAAAAATATATGTAATTTTAAGACAAGTTCACAGCAAGAAAAATATTATGGACACTCAATCTCAAATAATAATAAGTAAAAGTTTAATTCTAGGCAATTGTAAACACAACCATACCATAAAGTTACAATGGTGCATTTATCATAGTGAAGCAGGTGTGAGGAAGAGCTGACTTCTCAAAACCAAAAGTAATAAAATAATCAAGGAAAAAACCAAAAAATAAAAAATAAAAAATAATAAAAAATAAAAATAAAAACACTACACTTACTTTGGTGAAATTCCTAGTTACTATTATTGATTAGTACACACCACTAGTGAAGATAACCACATCAAAACGTTGGAAGTACGTCAGAAACCCCTTATACAAAGCTGGACATGCCAACTGGGATTGTAATGATGCCGTCATATCCCAGTGTGGTGCCAGGAGAGGACAAAACAAGCTATGAGCGACTTACGAAGACATTACAGGTGAGAATGGAGATGATTATCCTGTGATGATTATAAAGGTTCATTACAGGTGAACGTACACCTTGTAATTAAATTTCAACCACTCACCCTAGGCAAAGGGGAAAAAATGTTAAAAACAAAAGGAATAATATAATCTATAATCAAACAAACAAACGAAAGAACCACAACAGTACACTTAGAATGAAGGCAGTGAGAAAAACAAAAAACAACACCAGGGAAGACAAAAATACTGGGATGCTACAGACATCTTGCAACACTGGCATCTTACAAAAATCCTACCAGAACCTTCAGAGTCTAAAACTTACTTATTTCATGTGACCAATTTGGATTTAAACAGAAAACCAGTGCGGAAAGGAACGCTGCGCTTCACTTTATACTCTGTGTTACAAGATTCCTGCCAGAAACATCACACAACACTTTGTGTATCATACAATAAAACGCTCACATCCTACTAGGAAGGGAGGGGCAAAAAAACACTTCACAACTGCTAGTTGCCGAGATGGACATTGAAGAGAAATACAATAATTTTGTAATTTATCTCAATCACTCCAATGAACTATTCGTGTTGCGAAATTATTAACCGTTGTTACCTTGTTCGTTGACTATGATGGGAACCCGAACATGGGAGTATAGGTACACGCTGATATCGAAATAGTGGAAAAACCACAACGTCTATCTCTAAATTTTAAAAAGAATGTTTTCCTTTAAATTTTTTTGATTCAGCAGTTGAGGTGTTGTACAATGCTCAATACAATTTAATTTCAGCAGTAACTAGCATACCTTTATCAAAGTATTGCATTATGTATGTTACGTCATGTCAGAGTACAATGGTAAACCAGAATTGAATTAACAACTACCATTCACAAAACCTACTGATTGCTAGATAGATACCTACAAAAGTACTGGACCCTGTTCGCATGCGTTCAATTCCCACTAATGTAAACAAAAGTGGTTTTTTAACGTGCCATTCTAAAGCGCTTGCGCTTGAAGATTAAAAAAGACAATATTAATTTCCTAAATGAAACTTTTGCCATGCTTACTTTCATGTCATGGCTCTTCACCACTGCCAAAATAATAATGATAATAGCTAATTAGAACAACAATATATGCTTATTACCTCATTAAGCTAATTGTCTAATCTCCTTCATAACTTCACTGTTAATTTACTTAAAATAGGATACCCTGCACTCTTAGCATTATTTAATTTATTTTAATCAATCAATAATTAATTACCATTCCAATCCCACACCTTACAATCCCCGCCATTACTTTACTATTCCTTCAACTAACCCTGTTCTCGAAACCACTTAACCAACCTCCCCTCCACAACTATGAGCCTAACCCAACTAATATCCACCCCATTTATAAGCTCATCTGAAATTGGAGACGATGAATTGGAAGGAGAGAGTCACAGAGCCTGAACCGCCTACTTTAGAACTGCTTTTATCTCCTGTGAACACATCTACAACATAAGTTGCAGTAAATAGCAAGTGTCTCGCCCTGTCCATTTGTCAGCAGTCCATAACAGTACAGTTATGCAGATACAGGAAGTGCCCACCATTGTGACCAAATCTTAGCCACAAACTTCCTTAAAACAAATTCAGGTATGTTTGATGATTTACTTCAAGAATAAGGAGTAGAGTGGCCCTTCTTCTGTCTATCAATACAAGTCTGGTATTTGGGAACCTTTCTGGAAGCTCTGTGGTGGAAGTGTTTAAATGAAGTTTTATAAAGTGGCTTTGGAATAATGGCCCTAGTAAATTTGGGCCGACATTGTTTTGCCAAATTCAGGTATGTTTTGATGATTTACTTCAAGAATAAAGAGTAGAGTGGCCCTTCTTCTGTCTATCAATACAAGTCTGGTATTTGGGAACCTTTCTGGAAGCTCTGTGGTAGAAGTGTTTAAATGAAGTTTTATACATGGCTTTGGAATAATGGCCCTAGTAAATTTGGGCAAACATTGTTTTGCCAAACAGGAGTCTATGCCCTTACAAACTAAATATACACTATAATGACTACTAACAAGACGGTCCTACCAACTTGCAGAGCATTACTGCAGTTACCCAGTTAATGTCATTACACCAGACACTACTCAACACTTGTAGAAAATAATATCTGCAAAACTTCTAAAAACAGTTTGTAAAATTAGGACTAACAGTCACTCCCGACTCAATTCCTACCTTTTGCTTACGGGTAAAATTTCCGTTTTCTACAGTCCCGTCAAAACCACCTACAGAACAGTGCATTACAGTAATTAAATACTTATAAGCTAAGTCAGTAGTCTCACCTGGTGTAACAGCTGCAGTGCTAGGTCTTCATCGCCACTCTCTCCAGCACGCGTTTGGAACCAGAATGACCTGAACGACCTGAACACGTGGCTAAGCTCTCGAAAAGTTGGCGTGCGCATTCTTTTATTTTTCTCAAAAAAAAAAAAAAAAAAAAAAAAAAAAAAAAAAAAAATTTAATTTAAGTGACGTAAGCTTTTCGTATTTAAACGTCATGGCCGGGAGGGAAGGGCGGCGTGCTGGTTGCGGTGGACCTTGCTGTACGATGGACTGTGTGTTCTAGAAAAAACAACGACCTTTGCTTGTTGAAAATTGTATTAATATTTTTCCTTTATGCAAAAAGTATCAGCTTCAGCTACCTTCCTGATGAATAAAGTATGATTAAACTCTTGGTGCTTATTATGCTTCTAGCTAATAGGCTTTGAAACGGACCTCGTAAATAAGAAAACCATCAAGATGATAAGTATTCTTCTTAATTATTGCAGTCTGTCGGTTTACTTGCTAATTCTGTACTTGCTAATTCTGTACTTAGAACTGAAGCTATTATTGTGGTATTAGACACTGTAAACTTGTTTCTCTAATTAGTATTAAATTTAATCAGTCTTTTTTCAATAGAACCATCTTGAAAATAAGATAACTCATGACAAATTAGTTTGTTCCAAAATGTTGATTCATTTCATTTCAGTCTTGTTGAAATGAGAATTATCAAACCATTTCTCTTTATATTCACCTATTCTAAACAATCGAACAAGGCCATCTATATTTTCAACAAAAAAAACTGCTACTTCTTTTCCCTCACAAGAGTCAAGAGTTATTTTTTTAATATTTTAAATTATAGTTAGTAAGGTAATTTATCCCATTTTGTGCTTGTAGCATGCAATTCATACATGCATTGACTTTACTAAGTGTGCAATTATGCAGCATAAAGACAAACACTGCCATCAATGATAGAATGTGAGACAATATATTTATGAGAATCATATTATATAGTCACATAGCTATATATTTACAGCTAAAATTCCATCCATTATGAAACCCAGAGGCAATCAGTCATCCAAACCATGGCTGGTTCTTTTTTCTGAACATTCACCTGTTGGGTAGTGAAGAACTGACAAACATTATCTGAGCTACCCAGATATTATTTGGTATAATGTCAAAGACATGTAAGAAGAAACGATAATACACAAGTGATATGGCGCAAGTCAACGTAATGAGAAAGTTTTTGTGTGTACGTCATGTAATACATTATCATTAGGACATACTCATTAAAAGTTAGAGTTGATCCAGCCTTGTAGTTTAATAAACAGAGATGTGTACATTACTTAATTAGCTGAATTACCAGAATTATTGGTGTACCTTACTGGTGTTAAAAATGGGGAGTTTGGAGAACTTAGTTCTGGTGTTAAATAGGAGGCACTGCCTGGACACCCCAGTTTAAAGCTTCACATTGTCTCCATAGTTAGTCATTAGTAAAAAATATTTTAAATGAAGAAAATAGAGTATATAAGCTATCGATTATACTTGCTCATTCAGTATAAAGTGTATTGGTGTGTAAGTTATTAGGGCTCAAAGTGGAGTGTCCAGACAGTGCCTCCTGGTAAACACCTCACGAGGTGTTATTTAAACACTCCGTTTTAACCAACAACAGAGAATGATAACAATGAGTAAATATAACTTACACTACTGCATTTGCAATACGTCAACCACCACTGTGTGGCGGGGTACTTGCTAGTACGTTACTGTGTATGCATACAACTACATAGGCTATACATCTGTAAGTGTGTATCCATTCAGTGTTAGCTACCATAGTTCTTTCATGATTGCAACACAACCTTTGTATGGTGTCAGGTACTAACCTATAGAGCTAGTAATGCAGAAAATTTTTACAAGTTTTGTGATCTGTGGGAAAAGCATGAAGGAAATGGTATGATCTACTTGAAGGAACTACGTAAGGATCAAAACAGTCCCCAGTGATACACACCACTCAACAGGTGAAATCGTAGGGTATGGATCAACAGTAATTCAGTGCATTGGAACGCACACTAGTCCACACTTGTTCACCTCGACTGCTGTAAATTATCAGACTAATAAATCAATTTGATATGGCTATTAGCTAAATAACTTGAATGTAAATAGCCCTTTAGTTCACAATCTCACCAGAGCCAATGTTATTTACTTGTTTTAATTAATAAATAATCATTAGTCATTAAAACACGTATCATAAATGCTTTCAGTCCAGCTGACTAACACAAAGAAGAGAAGCAACCAGAGTGAGGAAAATGGCCGCCTGTGAGATAGCTACAGGATGGGCATGGCTGGTGGGAGAGGTCTCTCTCTCTTCTTGAATGATGTCTTGTGCTATGTTAAGAGATGAGGGGAGCGGAATTGCATCACTGGAAGCCATGTTGTCGCAAAAATACTCATCTTCACTCTCTGTAGGAGGAAAAAATAAATAAATAAAATAAAAATCATTGGTACTGTAGCTAAATAGCTCATGTTCATTTACAGAAAAGCCAGAGGGCCCAAGGAAAAAATAAACAAACTACTGATTATATTCAAAATACATATCCTATTCAGCTTGCTTGCATGAAATAATTGTAGCTCCTTTTTGTTCTTATAAGTCTTTTTTTTTTTTTTTTTTTCAGTTTTGCTGTTATTTAAACTTACGCAAGGTCGTTTTGAAGGATCTAACATAGAATGCAGTGCCCGTGACTTCACAGGAAGCATCACAGAACACACGAATGTCTAAGATACGCTCCGTCATGGTTACTGGTGCCATTCTACAGTAGAAAACTCCACCCTGCATAGAAAAACAATGAAAGCTATAGGGACATACAATATGACTAATTCAATAAACATAGCTTCACCCAACCAAGAGACTACCATTGTCAATTCCTGATCCATGGCTGTAAGGTGTGTAAGTTATGTACGTATATGGTAAATACACCAAGCCATTTCATTACGCAATGCTATGACACTCGTTGTGTGCTCAGACGGTTAATCAAAGCCTACTATAAAACTCCAGGTCAGTTAAGTCGTGGCATTGTGACCTAATACGGTGACAGTGTCACGATCATGAATAACAAAGATGATATTCATGGCCACAATCACGACCAATACTCTGGGTCATGCCATACTAAGGAATACACAGCCGCTGAGGGGGTGGGGTGAGGTCGAGCTTGTCACACAATCGAGATTCAGTGGTATTTATTATTATTATTTGCTTATTTATATGGAACGTGTGACCCCTTTTTCGACCGCGCCACTACCTACGTAAGTTGGTAAAGCGTCTTGACAAAATAAAGAAATGGATCTGCCGAACAATGAGTTGTGGGTCCAAGCTAATATAGGAGCAGACCTAAACGCCTGAAGTTTTTGTTTCATTTATAAAGCATAGCAGACCCAACAGCACTATTTTAGCACATTTCATTCAATTTCAACAACTATTGAAGTTATGCCAAAGGTCTGTAGCTCGCTCTATCTCAAGGTGGTCACAGCTTTCATATATAACTAAGATGGAAGAGGGGAAGGGTAGGAAAGAGTAAGTTGAGAAAATCTTTATGGATAAGTAGCTGGTTCATTATTGAGGTGACATCATTTCTGGATCGAAAAGGTACATCTCAAGTCTTATTTCATTTCTAAGTAAGTTCTCAATCCAAGTCACTACTGCCTCAAACATAGTTTCTCAAACGAAATTGACAAGATACTCTCGTTTACAAAGCTCCCTCACCGACAAAAAAAATGTTCTAATTAAGCAAATATTGCGATTCAATTCTTCAGCCAAGTAGACAGACAAGCACCTAGAATTTATGGAACAGAAAAAACAAACAAACAAACAAAAAACTACTGTCTGACATTTGCCAGGACTTTACATCAACAAACTAATCTACATTCACAACCACCATTATTCTTTTCATTGTTTACTTTGTGCTTCGCTCAGGGGGGGGGGGGGAAAGGTCTATCTATTCTTATAACATAGCTACTATAGTTTTTATATTGTGACAGAAGAACTTTAAACTGCTTAGTTCATTCAAAGGACACTATTAACTTAGTGTCCCCGCCTTGAGGGCAGGGACACTTAGTATCCCTCTAATTGTGCTTAGTGTCCTGTTATTAGGAGCAGTTGCTATGTTCTAAATTAGTCAGGCGCTGCGCAGCCATCATGAACTACCAGTTTTACAGTCCCTCAGGCCCTAAGTAGCGCCCTCGCTGCGCTCTGGGACGCTATAACCTAGAGCCTTCAGGACCCTAAAAAATAGTAGTTCCCTCCGAGGCAGCGCCTAACTATTATATATGCTGGCCACACCCCTAACCTGATTGAATTATGGTCTCCCTCGAATCATGTGCAAGATGTCAACATACAGTAACCCAAAACAACCCTTTACCCAAATTCCATAGTCCTTTATAAAAAAAATAAGTATTATAATTGATGAGCGAGACACTTACAGGGATAGTTAGCACTCCCCTTAAAGCTAGGCTAGCTCGATCGCCATTTTGTATTGAAGCACACCACTAGTTCATATATGTTTAGACGTACATATCTCATTTTTGTACTTAGACCCAGGGTTTTTTTTGTGTTTGTTAGGTGGTCGACCCCATCCCAAACTTCACTAAACAGAATCTTCTGGTTTATCGATCTTTACCCGTATCATCCAAGGAAATTGAATTGTTCAACGATCTGAATGCTTTTGCGGGTGAAGTTGAAACTTGCAGGAGTTCATTAATTTTAACCCTCAAGCTACTAAATAAAATGGTCAAGTTTTTAAATAACTCATTTATGGTAAAAGGGTTTCAATGCCATAGTAATCACTCAGCCGCAACTGTTTGACTTAAGAAAACCAAACAAATATTAAAAATATATATATTTTAAAAAAAACAACAAAAAAAAAACAGCAGGAGGCATTTTTAGGGAATTACCACACAGGGTTGAACCTAACCCTATATTAAGACATGCTTTCTGCTGTAGCTGCATAATATATTTATATATTTTTACTTTGTGCTATTCTTTATCTAAGCAGTAGCTGTAACACACCAGCTTTTACACACTTGTTCACTGAACATACCAACACAAGACTTACCTTCGTGGTTAGACTATTGGACATATGGATTTTCATGCCTTTTTTTTTTTGTGTGTGTGTGTGTGTAGGGAGTATAACTACGACAAATAGTGCACTAACTTACCACTACCACTAATTCTAACAGAAAATCACATAAAAATTAAATCTTTAGTTTTATGTAACCACACTAGTTGCTCGCCATTTGTGCTCAAGCACACCACGAACAATACTCTACTCTACACAAACTTACAGTTCCACACACTGCATCCTCATTCGTATTCAACTGGAAACTGCAGAAACAAGACACAAGAACACATTACATATAAGCTAAGTAGACAAAGCTTAGTAAATTGTGTCTCTAAAATTTCTCAAAGTTCTATGCTTTACCGAGTTCCTCTCTATCTTTTCATCAGTTAGTACCGCATACCACATAAAAAAATGATAGCCTAAAGTTTCATTATAAACACGATCACTCTAAGCTAAATCAAGCTAGCCATCTAGGAGGGGGGAAGAAAAAAGAGTTGCTATCAGAATAGAGTAAAATTTAAACCGAAACCACACCCACATTAGGCCCCACATAGCACAAGGTCATGCCCTCACGTGGTAAAACTCACCATATTCTACTGTTGGTACTCTCAGCCTGCAAGAAAGAGAGATTAAAAGATAAAATTAATTGGAAATTCAGAGAGTAGTGTGGTGAATGCACTGTTACTAGAGTTTCGGCCGTGCATGCATGCATGGCCCCTTTTCACCTGGTCGCTAAGAGAGCTTATCGTGCCCTTCACTAAGCCTCTTTCAGTAACTCATGATGCCCCTGTCCAATAGTAATGAGTCTGTCCAAGTTGAAATTTAAAATGGAAGCAGCTATGCTTCTTAGGAATGCACTGATGCACCACAGTAAAAGTTGTGCTAAAACAATTTAAAATATCCTCTCAATATCTTCCAATACCACTAAGTGTTTCCATTCTACATTCACCCAAACTTAATCACGTCACTGTCCTCCATCGAGCATGTGGAATGCTATAAAGGCACATGCAGGACTTTGTTGTCTTTCTTCGTTTTGAAAATCATTTCCTTTCCGTGGTAACTATTACTCGTCTTCACAAACAATCTGATGTAGATTATGAGCATACAAACTTGATGGATGTGATTTAGAGTGATGCATTAAGGGTCCAGGACATGCGACATTTTCCTACAGCTTGGGATACTTGTAGACTAGACTATTATTTTCTTTTTTCCTTCTATTTATGTAATTTTGATTGAAGTAAGTTGCTCACGTAAAATAACATAGATTCTTATCGTATAAAATTAATTAACAAAAGTTGTATGCACACATCAGCAAAAATTTAGCTCAATGTCCCGCCCTCAATGTCACACCTTCAATCAATGCCCTGCCCACAATGCCCCTCCCACAATGCCACCCTACTATTCTGATGATGCAGTGTAAGGATTGCCCCCGCCCCTCCTTCCACCACTTACCGCCAAGATGAGGTAATTAACATTAGTGGTGCTGTTGACCTCATCTACAGTGTATTCGATACGCAAACATGGATTGGGGCGGTCCTCGTCTGACCCAGGGAGAGTCACCAACTGGAAACCCAGCGGGTAATTATCCGTGTCTTGCATGTAGTTGTTGGGCAGGTCTAATGGACAACATCGACTACCTGTTATTCCCTGGCAATTATCGTAACAACTCTCACAACCGCTGAAGCAGCTCTGCATCTGGTTAGCGTTGCACGGGCTCTGGCCGAGAGACCACGCAGGAAGTAAACCTGTACAGAGACAAGGACAGTAGCATGTATTCAGTGTGAGCATGTGTATGTTGTCATGTGAGCATGTGTATGTGTGTGTGTGTGTGAGTGCATGTCATTGGGCAATAGAATTACGTGTCACATTGTAGAAATTTTTTTTCTTTGACATTTAGAAAACTAGAAAGTGAAATTAAACTTGCAAACACAAATTTCTTTGACATGCTATCGCCATTTTTTCTGATTCACTCATTCTTGGCTTGGCTATATACACAACACAGATATACATACTTCTGTAATCATTCTAATATCAATTTGAGAGTCTGTTTCAAACTTGTGCACCACTTCAACCCCATTAACCTACCCTTTACCCTCTATTGCCTATCGAGTGACATTTTCAGGTATTTTACATAAAATTGTACATGGCTTAATTGACTTGAATATAACACAGCAATTTTTTTTCCTCTTTTCATTGCTTTCAAGATCGATCTTGGGAGGTAATGTTGTTAGGTGAAACTAAGGTTACATGTTGTACATAATGCTTGAGCAGGTGTAAGGCACCCAGGACAGAAATGATTAATCAAGCGACAGTCGAAGGACCACCTATCTAACACACTACTCCATTCTAAGGCCTAGCTATCACCTAAGAACTAAGCTATGCACCAGACAGCACTTCTGTCACTACTAAAGCTCAGTCTATCTAGACGCAATGTGACTGACTAGCTACTACAATGACTAGAACACTAACTGAACTAAGTAGCAAGACAGAGATCTCTACTTAGCGAGGGAGCAGAGATCTTGCACTCGAACTATTACTGTACAAGGACAGTTAGGAGAGAGAGAAGATAACTTTGACTTTCACAACTGTAATAATACTACTAAGAACTACATTACAAGAGTATAGGGAGTGACTAGAACCAAAGTAAACAGTGGGTTTGTATGAAGTAAGTTTAGAATGGAATACTTGGGAAAGAACAAGATGGTGAATGTTCAGTCTATAATTGAATGATGCTTGGGAGTGGGTGGAGTTTCTATAGGTGATAATGGATGAGGGTTTGTGTAATGCAGAAGTCATAGATGGGAGGGGCTCATTAAGTTGTTGGCTGTGACTGTGTGAAAGTCTAGGACCTGAACAATGCTGAGTCATTCTGAGCACTTAAATTCATGCCAACAATCAAAATGATAGCACTAATTATATCTCTTAGCAGCTGTGTGTATCACATGATCCGTGGGAGGATGTACACATCTGTTGAAGTCCCATGATAAAGAGTATCAAACTGGGAAACAATACACTCCCCTACACAATTAGAGTACTTCCTAAAGAGGGAAGCATTTCTTACTTCTCACATTCTTACTCCCTCTCTCTCTCTACATAACTGTAGTTAGGGATGACATTGTGTAACTGATGAGCACACACATACACACACACACAAATACACACACACGCACAAATACACACACACACACAAATACACATACACAAATACACACACACACACACAAATACACATACACAAATACACACACACATACACACACACAAATACACATACACAAATACACACACACAAATACACACACACACATACACACACACTCAAATACACACACACACAAATACACACACACACAAATACACATACACAAATACACACACACACACACACACAAATACACACACACACAAATACACATACACAAATACACACACACACACACAAATACACATACACAAATACACACACACAAATACACACACACAAATACACACACACATACACACACACTCAAATACACACACACAAATACACACACACACAAATACACACACACGCACAAATACACACACACACACAAATACACATACACAAATACACACACACACATACACACACACTCAAATACACACACACACTCAAATACACACACACACACACACAAATACACACACACACAAACATAAATACACGCACATACACACACACAAACAAGTGACAGTAGATTCCTCAAATAACAGAGAAAATATGAAACCCTTTTGCACCTGTCCTACGAACAGGGTTCACATGCCAGCACATACATACACACACACACACACACAAGAATCAACCACAACTGTGTGAATGTATTTTTAAAAAATCAACAAAACCCATACATATAATAATAAATAAAAGGTCCACTCGTGATCTGCCTCCACTCTGACTTCAACAACTACTGGCAAAATGGGAGGAGTGAAGGGGGAGGAGCACCAATATCACTGAGACAATGCATTTGTCACAAAAGAGATTTTCTATCAGAGCTGCAATCAGGACCCGCCTCCACCAATACTGATAAATAACTGACTGTATTGAGCTGACTGTATTTCTACTAATTGTTCATTACGGCTCTTCTTTTTTCTCTTTTACTATCATAAATGATGGGAATCTTGTGTAATATTGTGCTAGCTGAAGGAAATGACTATGTGTGCATTTCCTTTCTAACTCAACTTTCAAAATACGACTGGAAGGTATCGTAAAAAAAAATGGTGGAAAACAAAGTCACTGTTTCAATAATTGACTGGCTAGATCACAAATAAAACTAGCTTGAGTTACAGTCTTGCCTAGTGCCCATGCTCAGGATCTACTCAGCACCTCCACACTGAAGAACACACAGAGCAAACACAAGCTTGATAGCTACCGTGCCTCAGAGAATGTATCCATGTAACCCCATCAATACTCACTCTGATGCTTGCTTTCTTTCTAGTGCCCTCAGACTGCAATTACTGACTATTTAGTCACAACAGTTTAATGCCACAATAGATCGTGATAATCGAATCCAGCATGCAGACAAAGCCAAATTAAATTAAAAAAAATTTTTTTTTTAAGAAGGCCGTAAACATAACATTGTCAGTGAAACAAGTCCATCATAACACATATTTGAACTTGTTTGGATATCCTAATTAAATTGTAAGTGGTAACATTTGTGACTTGATGGATGCAAAGTTGACCATGAAAGGGATTGATTTACTACAGGCATTGAGCTAATTGGATATCCTTGATTCTGTTGCTAATTTCAGCAACAAGAGTTGTCACACACATCTGCACCACGTCTTCCGCTGCTAGAGTTGGTACGACATTACCATTCAAGGAATCTCTCCCATAGTAGCATGTATTATACACTGTGTAAGGTACCCAAATGGGGATTACTTTATAGGAAGCCTCAGGAATGGACTGCAATTAAAGTGTTTGTTTTCAGCCATATTTAGTGAATCAGGCACTTTCACACCCAGAAGCCATTTCAAGTGGAGCAACATCCAAGCACTGGAGTGAAGTCTGGCTGATGAGTGAGTAATAGCAGTTTAGTGAGTCTAGTCTGTGGTCTTCAACAACACACATTAAAATAGTAAATTACAAGCCAGCAACAACTCATCTTTGACTGGTTTGTAAGTGTGGGGCTGGAAACTTACTTCAAGCTACTTAGCTATATTTCTGGCGAGTTGTTACAGTGAGAGTGAGAACACGACTCCCAAATCTGCAGAAATTCACCCAGTTAGTCTCAGCTACAAAGAAGCTGCCACATTCTCTCAATTCTTCCCGTCTTTCCCCTAGCAAGCTCTACCTCATAGACGAGGATAAAACATGTCAATCCCTTGATAAAAGAATTCCATCCAATTCTTTTATTATGGTCAAACTGCGCTGCGCTACAACTAACAACACCGCCCTCTAGTTGTAACACTCACCTAAAAGGCACGCGAAGACAAGGAGCTTCATCTCGATTACAGGCAGGACCACTCTCAAAGCAAACGCTGACAACAGAAAACAGCTTTAGATAAGACTCCGAGAAAACTGCGTGCAAGGTCGGTAACTTGAGGTGGGTGGGGTTGAGGTGGGTGGGCTAAACTTAATTGCGGATGAAGAGCCATAATTGGAATGACTTTTTTTTCAGTAAATTAGCCACGCCTACTCCGCTACTTCCACCTTGTGAGCCCCACCCATTCCTGAGCTCTCTGCACTTGCTCGCGGTCATGTGCCTCAAGAAGTTGTTATCTACCTAATCGAGAAAAATATGTCTTGGACGAGCGCTGCGATCGTTCTAGTGTTCCTTATTCCATTTCTGAGCGCCAGTGAGTTAAGATATTTCATTTTTACGAAAATAATGAACAAACGCGCACCCTCCAGGGTATCCTCTGAATGGGAACGTGGGTCATTTTGAGCCAGTGACGGTGAAGGCGAGGTCAATGGCTTCCACACAGTCACGAATGGCCGCTACGTTTGAATTCATGGCTCATGGCAGGTACAGAACGTGTGTATAGACACAGCCTACTTGTATAGAATGCAATGCTAGCTCAATTCAGCAAATATTCCAACTTATTGTAAGTGTGACAAAATATTCCAACCCTTTTCCTTGTGATCACTCTGGTTAGATGGGAGTGTAGTGTTGACAATCAAGCTAGCCTAGCATAGGTAATTTTGCTGGCCGGACCCTCCTTTACCCATCATGGAGAAAGATAGGATTTGCAGTACTTCCTGTTTTGACTGGAATCCATGAAGAATTGGAGTAACCTGTAGGCGTGAAGCCAGATGGTGTTGTGGAAAAGGATAGGACACAGTTTGAGACTGGTCATGTGGTAGTATAATGGGTATAGTGCACATTCCATAGAACAAGTGTATACCATAGTTGTCACCAGACCTTTTCCAGCCAAGCTGTATGGTAAAGGGTCTGGTCCTGCGAGACTACAGCGAAGGAAGAATTAATGTGGTGGCAATAGTGCAACTGCAAGTATGTGATTATATGTCATCCCTATTTGCCTTGAAAGAAGGCCTGCATCAATGCATATCAATTCTACTTTAGAATGTTTCAATTACTCAACGAACACATACATGAAGTCTTGCACTAAATATGTACTATCTAGCCTTGCCTAGAAAAAAAGGGGGGGGAAAGCAATTGAGAGGCTTTGCATCCTTATTTTACAATAATAATAATAATAATGAGGATGAAATAACATCAAATTTTCCCATTCTAACAGCCAATATTATGCTAATTAAAACTTAATCGTATGTTTCGGCATTCGACCTTAGTTGACCCCTGAAGAGGACTTTGGCAAGAAGTCGAAATGTCAGGTAAAGTTTTAATTAACATAATATTGGCTGTTAGAATGAGAAAATTTGCTAATAATAATAATAATAATAATAATAATAATAATAATAATAATAATAATAATTTAATAATAATTATAGTAATAATAATAATAATAATAATAAAATTAATAATAATAATGATAAAATAATAATAATAATAATAATAAACATTTAACAAATTTGGTAAACATTACATGAAAATGCATTCCCGCATTTCATCATGTTTCAACAGCTTTGAAATACAACTCCGATGCCCACCTTGCAACATGCTGGCTGAAGAGTCGATGCTGTATTTTTATAACTGTAGCAGCACACACCTTTAAACAGCTGTTCCTATTGTGCATGTAGTATGCCCACTTCTAGCCAGCCAGCCTAGAGTAAGGACAGGAATCCTATCACTGAAGTAATACTTGAAGGCAGAAATAAAGTTGGGATGTTGTTGGATCTAGAATATTTAATATTTCAATATTTTCTGTCATTCTCGGCTGAAGCAATGATAATTACACAAGCATATATTCTCCGTTTAGCTATACGGCCAATACATTAAACTTAATATCTGGGTGTTTCTAGGTGAGGTAAATATAATTATAAAATTCGCCCTGCAGGCATAAATTAAAGTGTAAGCAAACACCCACCACCAATTATCTTACTATTTGTTATTCTTTTTTTTCTCTTTTTTTTTACAAAATCTTGGAGAGTTTGACCTGAGTGATCCCTTACAAGGACTTACAAAGAGTTGAACCATTGATATTAATTAAATAATGTTTTAATAAATTTATTCTCTCTCTTTCACAGGCTTGTTTTTTCAATGAATTAGTCATAGCCCTGTGGCACTTGGGTGAGCAAACAGGTTCAATTCCGATTCCCGTTGATAGCCAAACAATTTTTTACATTCTGTATAAAAAAAAAGGCCTATGAATAAGATAGAATGCATGTAATGAATACCAAAAAGGCTGAGAAAAAATAAGTATTGGTGGCTGCATAAAAAGAGAATAATTTTGAAATAATCATTAGCTAATATTAATTGAATTGCTTATTGAAATTTTTTTAAAAGTCATCAATACACGCGACTGGTATCTTGTATTATAGCTACGGGTAATAGTTTAATGGAGAATAGTGTTTCACCTATTGTACAACTTCTGTTAGGTTCTTCAAGCTGAAGTTGAAGACACACCAGAAGTTGTTCCACCCAGACTTCCACCTGGTCACTGTAGAGAAAGATGGAGTCAGAAAGAAAACTAGACCCAACATGAAGCACCATGTCACCGGACATGTGGAAGGTAAAGGTTCTACAACAAGTAGACATCTTGATGGGTCTCCTGGAGGAATCACAATGCAGTCTTAAGACTATTAGTACAGTGTAATTGTTAAAATTTAAACACACCAGAAATATTTAGCAACATATGTCTGAGGTAATGATACTCACATAATGTTAATCATCTTTTAATAATGTGTTGAACAGGACTTTTAATATATAAGTTTTCAGATTGAGTGGAAATTCATCTTTTTTTTCTTTTTTTCATATTATTAGCTATGTATCTAAATTGGCAAATTAACGCCCTTGGCTGAAGATTATGAACACCCTGTATCCATTTAAGAGAATATAACTACATATTTTTGAATATCGAACCAGTTGCTTTTGTGTTGCAGGTGAAAAGGACTCTACAGCCTACGGACGAATAGTGGACAACGCGTTTGACGGTGTCATCCGCACCAAGTTGTGAGTAGTTTTGTTTTGCTTTGTTTTTAAGTAGTAAAAACATGTGAGCATTAAAGACCTAAACAATGTGAGACACTTGCCCAATAAGGTGGACCAGGGGAGTAGGAAGCCAGATCTTATTGGTGCAGCCATTATAACTATGCCCACTAGCCACACCCACTCATTTGTTCAAGTAATGAATTTTATTAATAGAAAAGACAAAACAATAGTTTTTCTATCAAGTGAAACAAAGAGTTTAAGTCTATGTTCTGTGTATCTAGTAAATTCAAATGCCACTGTAGTCACACCCAACAATTCAGTACAAGCCATATTTTATTATATTACAAGGCAAATGGTTTTTATAACAATCAGTAGGTTCATTAAAATAAATAATGTTAAATTAAATTATAGTTATAGCTATTATGTAGAGTGTATATATCTTATAGCTAATATAGCTACTTGGACATATTATAAAGCAAACAACACAATTACAAAATAAAAACTTAAAAAACAGAATCCAAATTAGAACTTACAAATGTCTGCCTCTTGTGGCAGTCAGTTTTATAATCCTCAAATATGTGGCAATTAACTGAATGGGAAAATTCCTAGTAGCAAAAATGGCCATTTTGCAGACCAACATTGCTTGAAGGATTTCTGAACTACGTTTATTTTTCCAAAAGATCGCTTTGGAATAGTAAACACGGATCAGGCTGGTCTATTTCTACCAAAGGATCGATATTAGGTATCCAATCCAGGCAGAAGTCATTTAGACGGCTCGGTTTCGACCAAGTTCGATAACGAGAACGAGTTCTTGTAAAGAGTAGAAAAATAATAGACACACCCTTGCGGCCTTGGCCGCTCGGCCGCACCCGTTCCGATGCCGCTGTGGACTGGATGGTGGGGAAAGTTGAACGCATTCTCAAGATTAGAAATTATAATCCATCCCTCATTGTAAAACTGACTCCTCATCGTTTCCAAGTGACCAGAGTGCATGAAATATAAAATAAGTTTACATTTACGAAAGAATTCCCCTCGTTATGGGCCCATGTTGAAACTAAAGGGTGTTTACTAGCTATTTAGTGATATTGTGACATATGCAAGTGATGTATATCATAATAATCAAGCAGTGTGGTTTTACAACACCTACTGAATGATTCATACACATAATGCACTGAATGTACTTACTTAATTATACAAGACACTATACATTGTCAGTTAATTAAAATAGCTTTCAACATATCATTTTAGTGAGTCGTACTTCCTAGAGCCGCTGGAGCGGCATCTAGCTGGCCCCTCCCATCCGATGTACACACAAGGACACAACCGAGTCATATACAAGCTCAGTGATGTCAACTACACCTTACCAACTACTCGATGTCAGTCTGGATCTCTGGAGAAGATGAAGAGAGTACAGGTACTAACTATGGCAGCATGAAGAGATGGATGTAGTGACAGGAAGTGGGTGTGTCAATTAGTGGGTGTGGCACAATCAGTGCATGGGTAGGCGAGGCACAGCAGGTAGAACAAGAAACTTGAAAAAGGTCATCATTATGATGATAATAGCAGTAATAATAACAACAATAATAATAACAATAATAATAACAACAACAATAACAATAATAACAACAACAACAATAATAACAACAACAATAATAATAATAACAACAGCAATAATAAGAACAATAATAATAATAGTAATAATAATAGCAACAACAACAATAAAAACAATAGGAATAATAATAATAAATAATAATAATAATATAGTAACAACAATAACAATAATAACAGTATTAATAACAATAATATTATTGGTATTATTTGTCTGCAGCTGTCTGCTCAGTTTAATGATGTCTCAGATTCTACTCCATTACATGACCTACTGAGAAGAAAGCGACAAACTGCAGGTAAGAGAAACCCCATGTGTGTGTGAGCACGTAATTCACACCAAACATCGGCTGTGTACTAATCCTATTCTACCCTCTGCTAGCGGATGAGAGGACTTGCACTGTTCGGGTGGTGGCAGACTTCAAATTCTTTTCTCTGGTGGGCGGATCTTCAGAGAGTAATGTGAGTTCATACCTTAACTTGATGTACTAGGAAGGAAGTCTTACTACAGGTTCTTTAATGTCGTAAGTAGCATTTAATTCCAATTTCAATGTGCAATTAACTAAATCCATTACCTAATCGGGAATACAGTGGAACCTCTCTACAAAGGCCATGCTTGGAGTCAAGTCTTTTGACCCTTGTAGAGAGTTTGGCTGCTTTCAGAGTTTATTTTTTATTGTAGTAGATCACTGTGGTCCATTTACGCTGGCTGTTGTTAAGAGTCAAGTTGTTCTTCGGAGTCCCTTTGTAGAGAGGTTCCACTGTATTTGAAATTTCAGATTTTGAGCAATCCACCTGCACTCCCTGACAGACTGAAATAGTCTCTGGTTTTCAGCTAATTAAGAAAGAGACAGACAACCATTAACTCCATTATCATATCTCCTTCACCAGTTTACATTCTCTTTGTGTATATGCTTTTTTTAGACCATGGATGAAATGGTGATGCACATCCTGCATGCTGATTCTATTTATCAGTAAGTATACAAATGAATAAATAAAAATATTGTAATAATGCTTAGATTAGGTTGCTCTGACATCTTCTTATTCTGCTGGACTGGAAGTTATGCCATTTATTGTATGTCCCTATCAGGTCCACAACATTTGAAGGCAATAATGGAAACCTCTTAGGAAGTCGATTTTACGTCCACTCCTCAGAGGTAATTAGCTACAACAGAAGTCTGTATTCTTTATTTCTCATAAAAGCTAATTTTCTTTGTTCTATCAACCAATTAATGTTTAATTACACCTTAACCCGACGTTTCGATTTCGGCAAGAAGTCAAATAGTCAATGTCGGGTTAAGTTTTCATTAAAAAAAATTTGGCTGTTAGAATGAGAAAATTTGCTATTATTATAATTATTTCAGCCGAGAATGACTGAATCATTATTTCTCATTGTACAGTAATAATGCTGTGAACGAGGCTATAGATACAAACTGAATTCAATTTTCAACGGCAATTCATTTATGGTAGCACATCATTGACGGTTGTTGCTCTATTTACACTCATACACACTGACACATGCATACATGAACGTGTGCACGCACACACACACATTGCACGCACACACACACATCGCACGCACACACACACATCGCACGCACACATGCACACAGTCATCAGGCTGGCATTTATCCAGTACTGCAACAGTGGCACGCGCCTGGAATGATTGATTTTTAACCCTCAGTGTGCATGCGTGAGAGGGTTATAGTAGTCGTCCTGTCTGTTTGTCTCTCTGTCACATTCTGATTTTGGAGATTACTGACAATTAACCGTTGATTTAAGTATGAACTTACTCAGGATGAAGATTTAGGATTTTATTGTGCTACTTTTTTGCAATTTCGGACTAACTGTTGAGAAAACGCGAAGCTTTCAGCTCCGCATAGGTACCAGCTTTTGTGGGTAACGCCCCCTAGCGTCACATCATAATCACATGAGCAAGTAATTTCTTGCAGCCAGCGGTACAGTTTGCTTTATGCTCAGGAAAGTTAACAGAGTTGAAAGAAGTTTCGCGTTAAAAATGTATACTGGTGAGTGTTTCTGGCCGGTTTAGCTTCTTCTCTTATGAAGACAGTGTTTCCATGTACCATTTACAAAGATCAAGCTATATTGATGCCTCATTAAAATAGCTAACAGATTGCTTGTTCTTTTGGTCTGAAATTATATTGTAATAGCTTAGTAGCCCTGAGGGTTCACGCCTTTGGTGCTTCATTGTGATAGTAATATCAAGTAGTTATACTACTAGTGATGTGCTTGAGCACAAATGGTGAGCGAGCCTAAAGACTATACTATTTTTATATGAATGATTTTGACTTCCAACACTGAAGCTACTGAAAGTAAGGTCAAGTTTTTAAATTACAGCATACACGGTAAGGGATTTCAGTGCCATAGTAACAACTTGCTGCAACTGTTTGAATTGAAGGATAACAACAACAACAACAAAATAAACTTCGAAAGCAGTGGCAAAGAAGCGCAGCTTGACAAAGACTTCACAATTGTTTCAAGAAGAGACTAGCTATAAACTTTTTGGTTGAAACAAAGTTGCGTAAGGCAGTGCAACAGGATTCTCAGCGCTCGTTAATTGAAAAATACTGGAACTGTGAACGCTTTACCTAACTTACGTAATTAGAAGCGCGGGAGAAAAATTTTGACGTACGCATACATACCTATATATATATATCTGAAATCTCAATTGAACACGACTGAGAGTCAGCTTCGCTCGCTCGCTGAAATACACGAACTAATTTGATATGAAAGATGAACCTGCAAACAGAGCAATTATGAACTGGAATTTGTTAGCATTATGCATGTGTATGTATGTGTGTGCATTTGTTGAGTGTGTGTGTGTGTGTGTGTGTGTGTGTGTGTGTGTGTGCTGATTGTGGTTCTGATATTATTTATCCTCACAGATATACAAGACAGAGGACAGTAGTAACCCACTGGCCGGGGACTATGACACAGGAGAATTGCTCGAGGCATTTTCACAACAGGTCAAGATAATAAATGGGCTTTACATCCAATCCACACAATTCCCCCACCCCTTAATTAAAGTGGTGATAATTGATTGAACATAGACTTCCTCTTGCTGTGTCTGATGATTCATTTCCTATGTGTTTCCTTGGTAGAAATAGTACAAAAGTTTTGTCTTTATCCGCAGAATTTTGATGAGGTCTGTCTGGGCCACTTATTCACTTACAGAGACTTTCAAGGTAATCTCTACATCTCGTACAACTACTGTTAATTGCCCTCCATTTGCAATTATAATTAAATGCAACGAGAGGCAGATATTAGTTTACTTTTGGCTTTTCGTGCAGTGATCTTTATCTAGCGATACTCATTAAAACTTTATCCCAATTTTGATTTTGCTGCATTAAGTATTGCAATTATGATGTTGTGCAGGAACTATAGGCCTGGCCTACCTTGGAGATCCTAGTAAGTTGAAATCTTTATGGCCCTGAGGCTATTAATATAATTAATATGTAATCTCGTCTGTTGCTTCAGACGGCCAGCTCGCTGGAGGAATCTGCCAGAAGAGAACTAGAACTTCCATTGGAGAAGCAAAGTAATCAATCATTGAATATCTGCATAAAATTTACATTTTTAGCAGAATATAATAACGAGAATTAGGTTGGTCTATCTGAACTGGAAAAGGGTCATCAATACAGCTAAATGTCTACCCGTCCTTTAAACGAGTCATTCTAAGGTTCAATTCAACCGTAACGGCCAATTATTTTTGTTCAGCATCATAAGCTTTGATGGACAGTAATAATGATAATATGATGATAATCATAATGACAATAATACTAATAATAATTATTATTATAGCTGTAGTGTTTCATTACTCTATTCTATCAACTTCACTTATTTAAATTAATTATTTAAATTGCCTATTTCTTTGTCTAGTCTGAATACTGGCTTTACTTCACTTCTAAACTATGGACGGAAGGTGAGAGCCTAATAGTGACTGCCCAAGGCAATCAATGATTGAACACAACCTGTCTCTAGCTCTCCAGAGCAGTCTCATTCATCACCACAGCTCATGAACTGGGACACAACCACGGTGCAGAGGTAGGTGGCTATGTCCAGTCCATCCATGCAGCTAGACATACTATACTTCATATTCTTGTTTGTATATCTATAGCATGATACTGGAGAGTGTGAAGACCAGAAGTATATTATGTATCCTTTTGCGACTAGTGGCAACAGCGAAGGATTCTCAGCTTGCAGCAAGAGAAGTATCGGAAGAACTATAGAAACTAGGGGCAGCTGCTTTATTCAATGTACGCCAATTTTTCTGAAGCCTCGATACACTTTCGATTGCATTTATCTCCTATCATTGTCAATAGCTTTTGTTATTTTCATACTGCTGTGTGTCACCCCAGACCCCTCCTCCTCCCAGTGTGGTAATGGAGTGATAGAAGATGGAGAGGATTGTGACTGTGGCACTATGGATGACTCTGCTCTCTGTGAGGTCAACGATCCTTGCTGTACTCTGAACTGCACGCTGAAGGAATCCGCAAATTGCTCGTAAGACTGGACTATGATATATATGTGCTGCTTTCACACACACACACACACACACACACACACACACACACACACACACACAAAATAAAAATAATAATGCAAAATGCAAATTCTCTTGCTGCCTCTAGGCGGTCACGCGCACCTGGCAGAGCCAGGATGCCTGTGCACTAAGCAGGCACTGTGAGCCGTGCAAACAAAGCTCGACTTTATTTTAGTAGCTTGAGTGGTAGTTGTTAAAATCAATCATTTAACAATAGTGTAGTTTAAGGCTCGCTCGCCATTTGTGCTCAAGCACACCACTAGTATTGTGTTTGAATATTGATCCTTTCTTCTAGCTCCTTCGCCAGCTCGTGTTGTGAAAACTGCCAGCCCTCGAACGATGTGAACCGACTCTGTCTCCTTGGCGACTCGGAGTTGGAAGACGGGGGATGCCAAAACAGCACCTACTGTGAGATGAACAATCCAAACTGCCCCGCCCCCGTACCGGAGCCCGATGGCACCGTGTGCAATAACGGGAGCAACGTGTGTGATAACGGAGCTTGTATCGGTAAGCGGTCCATACGAGTCAGTCTGGTATAAAATATATAGCTAGTTAGCAAGGTGTCTGCTGATTCATAACAAAATGGCGGATGAGCATTCCTTTCAATGGGAAAGGTTTACATTATTCGTGAATAGAACACATTTAGCTCTACTTCCATACACGGTCATAGATATAAGTAATGAGTTCAGAAAGCTGCTATGAATTTTATGGTTTCTCACCTGCGACTTCCTTAAACCTCAAGTGTATTTGCAGCTTCTTTATACTCGCCATCTGATGCAGTGAAGTGTTGTAGTTAGTTGAAGGGTATTGGCTCTTGATGGTTTTCTAGTCAAGTGTAGTGTTGAGTTTACTGTAGCATGCATAGAATTAGAACATGGCTAGTGGAATTGTTGTATTGTGACAGAGTAACTTAAAAGCTGCTTAGTGTCCCTCTGATTGTGTTATTAGGAGCAGTCGCTACGTTCTAAATTAGTTAGGCGCTGCACAGCCAGTCGTGAACTACCATTTTAGGGTTCCTCAGCCCCTAAGCAGCTGTGCTCGGGATGCTACAACCTAGGGTCTTCTGGACCCTAAAAATGGCAGTTCCCTCTGAGGCAGTGCCTAACTGTTGTGTAGTGCTATTGTTAGTGGATTTTGCTGGCTTTTATGATGCATTGCATACGAGGTTGACAAAGTAAACAAAAAGATGGAAGTCTTTACCTGTGGTTGTCAAATAACAATTCAAGTAAAAATATCAAAGCTGCAATAAATAATATTATATATAATATTATATATATGTATTATAATGGCTTGATAGTGCAACTATTAACTTAGTGTGGTTAGCTATTAGCTATATAATGTCATTAACATCCTACGAAGTAAACAAGAAAAGAGAAAAAGAAGCTAAATTCAGGAAAGTGTTTAGTGAGAAGAGACAACTAATGCAGGGAATTTAGCATCACAGTTACGTCAAATTGGAAGAATTTAACAAATATAATTGGAAATTCAAAGTCATTAAAACCTCTATTATGACTCTAGCGTGTTATTGTGTTCGGAGGATGTTCATTTCTTGTCATTCATTAATTTGCTTGGCAAATTGCAGACTAGTGATTCTACGTAATGCTATTAATTAGTGACATCATCACATGCAGGTTCTCCTTGCTCCATCTTCAGTGAGGGATCCAGCATGTGCTATTGTGAGGCAGATAAACAGGTGAGTTATGGTTGTGATAAGCTAGTAAGGATTTATAATAGCTTGTTTGAATGTGTTATGTTCTCGCGCCATATTAACCCTCAACACGCATGTCTGTCTGTCTGTCTGTCTGTCTGTCAGTCTGTCTATCTATATGTCTGTCAGTCTGTCTGTCTGTCTGTCTGTCTGTCAGTCAGTCTGTCAGTCTGTCTGTCTGTCTGTCTATCTATATGTCTGTCAGTCTGTCTGTCTATATGTCTGTCTGTCTGTCAGTCAGTCTGTCAGTCTGTCTGTCTGTCTGTCAGTCTGTCTGTCTATATGTCTGTCTGTCTGTCAGTCAGTCTGTCAGTCTGTCTGTCTGTCTGTCAGTCTGTCTGTCTATATGTCTGTCAGTCTGTCTGTCTGTCAGTCTGTCAGTCTGTCTGTCTATCCGTCTGTCAGTCTGTCTGTCAGTCTGTCTATCTATATGTCTGTCAGTCTGTCTGTCTGTCTGTCTGTCAGTCAGTCTGTCTGTCTGTCAGTCTGTCTGTCAGTCTGTCTGTCTGTCAGTCTGTCTGTCAGTCTGTCTGTCTATATGTCTGTCAGTCTGTCTGTCAGTCTGTCTGTCTATATGTCTGTCAGTCTGTCTCTATCTGTTTGTCTGTCTGTCACACTCTGATTTTGGAGAATACTGACAATTAACTGTTGATTTAGGTGTGAACTTACTCAGAATGACAATTTACAGTTTACATTATTTAAGATATTTTATTGTGCTACTTTTTTAAATTTTGGGCTGATTTTAGAGATAATGCGAAGTTGTCAGCTGTGGGTTACACCCCCTATCATCATGTCCTAATATGAGCAAATAATTTCTTGCAGCCAGTGGTAGTGTTGCTTTATGTTGGGAAGTTAATGGAGTATTGGAAGTGGTGGGTTGAAAATACATACCAGTGAGTGTCTCTGGCCAGTTTATGAAGCCAGCGTTTACATCTACCATTTTCATCGCTCGAGCTCTATTGATGTCTGATAAGAATAGCCAATAAATTATCATTTGGTCTGAGATGATTTTGAAATAGCTAGTTAGTGGGAGTAGTGCTGAGGGTTCGCACATTTGGTGCTTCATTGCTACTAGTTCTTGCATGCAATACAATAGGTACTGATTCTCAATTTCAAGTTTAACACCACCGCAATTGGGAAAGGGATGCACACAACAGGAAACAATACAATACAGTAATGAGTGATTGTACGTACTAATCCATTTTTGGTTAACCACCAGTACTATGAGCAAGTAAGCACACAATATCATTTTGTTTGTCCTGTCCATTGCTTGTGCAGCTGTGCCACGTTTGCTGCCAAATAGGCGGAGTGTGCATGTCATCATTTGACATCGTCAACGTAACCGGCGTCTACGTGGCAGGGGGATTCCCCTGCAAGGAATTCCAAGGCTACTGCACAGCTGACCAGTGAGTGACATCGCCGATCTGTGATTGGTTTCACACTTGCACAATTAAAATGTGGCCTTCCATATACAATATTTGGAGAGCTGTTTAAATTAAATAATTTGCGGGAACATCACTGCTATAAGTTATGGATTTAGTCAGTTTGGAAAGCGATAGAATGCGTGAGAATTACTCCATGAATGATTCTAGTCTTGGTATGTGGTACGCCAATGTTTAGGTGATATACAGTCACATTTCAGCAGAATAAAAATGTCTCTTTTGTAAAGTGTGTGTTGGACCATAGAATTAAATTCCACTAGTCCATAAACCATCGAGTAATCTAGCCACCAGAACTGATACTTATTTTGTGAAAGACATTTAAAGACAGATTACCTAAACAAGGTTGAGGATTTCGCAAAATTTTAATAATGATATACCTTGAAACAACAGGATAACGCCATTAGTATTATTACAGACATCAGTAATACAACCAATGATAAATGGACAGATGCACGGTTCATTTATACTAATGAGCTACAACCTACTGTATATGTTAGGACTAGCTAGTTCACAGACATTATGCCTCCTCTCAATTCCTGTTGTTCATTAACCATTCTCAGTTGAGATCAACATGGAATGTATGCTTGGTACACCTTGCATTAACTCATTGTAGCATTTCAGTGGTAGCAACAATATGTGATCATGCATAGGAAATTGCAGGCACAATAAAAGAAAATTCTTTGCACTTACACATTCATCAGTATCCAGGTATTGAGCTATCCAAGTTTTATAACCATAGCGTCAGCCGTTGCCGACGTATGCAACTAATAGTGTCAGTTTTCAGGTTTCTTTGTTGTTGTTTTTACGAAGTAAAACAATTGTTTTCCTGACATTTATGTGCGCCAGGTTGTGCTAGTCTCGTGAACCGGCCGTTCTCTGCATGCAAAGGGGCGTGGCATAGGGGGAAGAAGAATGTCTGGTAACTTTCGCCAAGTGAAATTGTCCTGGAGTGTTGGGACAACCAATTAAGCTAACATAGTTATATAAACGTCACTCGTACACGTCGACTGCATTTACTCAACTCTACACTTACTGCGCTTTATTTCGTGATGTTGTGCTCAGTAGATATCGCGCTGGTCTATGACGTCACAAAAACGAAATTAATTGTATTCCAGCATTGCACGGAAACCTGGCGAAAGTTACCAGACGTTCTCCCAGAACGGCTGGTTAACGAGACTAAGGTTGTGCTCGGTTGTCCTGTGCACAGTCACATATAGGTATATTGAAGAGTTAGTTATAGCATCTAATTATACTGTATGATGGCACCAGCCAATGTTTGAAGTTGACAGACAGTTTTGATGGTCTACAGTTGACATTGTTGTTGTTGTTGTTGTTGTTTTTATTTTTAATAGTGAGTGTAAAGGAGTGGACAATGACGACCTTTTGAATAACCTGAGGAACATACTGCTGAACTTCACATCCATACTAAACTGGCTCAAGGGGAATTGGTACTGGGTGTTGGTTGGTGTTGCAGTGGTTGGTAAGTGGTCATTAAAACAACATGTCCTCTGTCTGTGCCATCGATCATTAATGGATTGTTTGCGCCTACAGGTATTCTTATCATTCTCTTGCAAGTCACTTACCGACGTAAGAAGCTTCCTAGTGAAGACAGAAGTCAGCTAGGGAACGATTCTTGGTGGAAATTTGGTAATAAGAAGAGAAGACGTCAACTTGTTGGAACTCGAGAAGAAATTGAAGAAAGTTCTGGACTTCTTGGACACACTAGAACATAATTTCAGCACTAGCTCTATCATTTTTATTTCAATTTTCATTCAGCTCTCAAGGTTGTAGTGTCCCAGTGTTTTGTGGAGTGAACTAGCTATCTAACCATATCTTCTGGAAGCTACTACCAACTGAAGCTAAAAGTCACTTATTGTGCCATTTCACATAGCTAGCAAAATTAAAGTATGCACAGTGGAACTCAGTAATCTGTCAGTAATCTGGGTCTCACCATTTACCTGATGAAATACCTGATAATCCAACGGCTGCACCACTCCTTTTATAGCTTAATATCACACGCATAACTCAGTTGGGATTTACTGCTGTACCGTCATTATGGCAGGTTAGTTGTCTTTATAAAAGAGAATAATTAATGATCACATTAATTCAGCATTCTTATTGTTGATGCATAGCTATTCAAATAGACAAATAAGACAATATTGAATCCAGACAGACAATAGCAAAAAAGAATGAAAGCTAAAGAAATTTTTTGGAGCAATATACATCCAATTTCAACATTTGTTGCTTTATATACAATTGATGATGTGGTGCATAATCCTTCCTCGGCAGGCAGCCACCGCCTAGTTGGGCGGAGCCCGACCTCTGCTGAAGGGAGAGGTCGGGTAACA
>WLWD01002546.1_pt1 | contig 46959 bp, 36 predicted proteins | sample 6712731 | NCBI WGS metagenome assembly WLWD01 (sample SAMN12718690, study PRJNA576275) | sponge metagenome | isolation source: marine sponge | host: Mycale hentscheli | place: New Zealand: South Island, Marlborough, Capsize Point | collected 2014-11-01 | reverse complement strand
TGGTATTTCAGTCAAGTACGTGTGTGTTGGTATTTCAGTCAAGTACGTCTGTGTTGGTATTTCAGTGAAGTACGTCTGTGTTGATATTTCAGTGAAGTACGTCTGTGTTGGTATTTCAGTCAAGTTCGTCTGTGTTGAAGTACGTCTGTGTTGGTATTTCAGTCAAGTACGTCTGTGTTGGTATTTCAGTCAAGTACGTCTGTGTTGGTATTTCAGTCAAGTACGTGTGTGTTGGTATTTCAGTGAAGCACGTCTGTGTTGGTATTTCAGTCAAGTACGTCTGTGTTGGTATTTCAGTCAAGTACGTCTGTGTTGGTATTTCAGTCAAGTACGTCTGTGTTGGTATTTCAGTCAAGTACGTCTGTGTTGGTATTTCAGTCAAGTATGTGTGTGTTGATATTTCAGTCAAGTACGTCTGTGTTGGTATTTCAGTGAAGTACGTCTGTGTTGATATTTCAGTGAAGTACGTCTGTGTTGGTATTTCAGTCAAGTTCGTCTGTGTTGAAGTACGTCTGTGTTGGTATTTCAGTCAAGTACGTCTGTGTTGGTATTTCAGTCAAGTACGTCTGTGTTGGTATTTCAGTCAAGTATGTGTGTGTTGATATTTCAGTCAAGTACGTCTGTGTTGGTATTTCAGTGAAGTACGTCTGTGTTGATATTTCAGTGAAGTACGTCTGTGTTTGGTATTTCAGTCAAGTTCGTCTGTGTTGAGTACGTCTGTGTTGGTATTTTCATCACGTACGTCTGTGTTTTGGTAGTTCAGTCAAGTACGTGTGTGTTGGTATTTCAGTCAAGTACGTGTGTGTTGGTATTTCAGTCAAGTACGTGTGTGTTGGTATTTCAGTCAAGTACGTGTGTGTTGGTATTTCAGTCAAGTACGTCTGTGTTGGTATTTCAGTCAAGTACGTCTGTGTTGGTATTTCAGTCAAGTACGTCTGTGTTGGTATTTTGGTTAGCTATGTCTGTGTAAATACTTCAGTCCATTATGTCTGTTAGTATTTCAGTGAAGTATGTCCGTCAGTGTTTCAGTCAAGTACATAGTATGTGCCAGTCATTTAATACAGGTGTATAATTATTACTAGTGTTGTAGGAAAATATTATTAGTGTGGTATTTTTATTTCTTGCTTCTATTATTATAGTTGTTGTTGATGATTGTTATTATGTGCCAAAATTTTATTTAATAGTGTGTCATGGATCGAGTTATGTGGTACTCGCTACACATCCGGGGACATTGTGGTTGCAACATCTGATCTACACTGCTTGAAGGTGCTTGTTTTACTAAATTGAGGAAACTATTACACTAAAGATTTACTGCATAGTTTACTCATTTAGTAAAACATAATTGGTTTTACTTGACAGGAAACCTTAAGTAAAACCTTGTACCATGTTTTACTGCAGTTTTACAGGTCTGTTTTTTTACACCTTTGTTTTACACATGGTTTACTGAAGGGTCCAAATGTTGTTAGTTAACTATTAAATGCATTTAACTAATTGTTTAGTTAACTTCTTGCATTGTATTATTAAGCAAAATTAGAAAGCTAGGAACTGTTAAGGATAAATTGGCTGATGATTAATTGAAGAAGAATCCCTCATAAGCGCCAGCATATCCAGTGTGCATACCACTGCACAGTTTTATAACTGGTGTAGTTTTTTGCTTGATCACTCAGGTCCCAGGTCCTTCCAGAGAAAGACACAATTAGATAGTGACCCCACCTTGAGTTTATAATGTCCCCCCAACGGCATTGATGAAAATGTAGCTACGTTAAATGTTTGTTAGGCTATGTACTGTTGCGTAGACATCGGTGGCTCTGTGCATCGCAAACTACCTCCCTCAGGCCCTAAGTACTTCGCTGCGCTAGACGCTGGACAGTTAAAATAACGCTGTTTCCTCCCCAGCAGCCTCGCAAAGGTACTGCATTATCTCATGGAAAACCCTTTTCCAGTTATGTGTAGGTAAGTATCGCCAGGTTAAATAAGTTAAAAACGCTTTACCATTAAAACTCTCGACTGGAAGTGGTCGTCTAAATTATTGTTGCGTGCTAGTCTACTGATTCGTAATACGGTACGCTACTGTGTCTTGGTGAACTTGAAGGAAGCTTTCGCTATCTACCCTGGCTTATGCTTCTGGGTAAGTAGTTTTATTGCTAGCAGTCTGTGGGTTTCTAAGTATTTTAGCTGCACAGGGTCACCCAGGTCATTTTTTTTTCCTGGTGAAGTTGTGTTTCCTGAACAATTTTTTCTAAGTTATGATAGTGATATTTTGTGGTAGTTTTAGTATGACAAGGGCTCGTCAGTTTGTTTGTTTCATAGTACTCTTGAAAATTTTCATTTCTTTGTGAGAAAGTGTGGGTGCATGTTGGAATGGTTTCTAGTTACTGAATTATTCTAAAACATGCTCCACCAAAATTATCCTCACTCATAGCTTTTTCCCATGGCCACCCTAACATCCTTTAGTGTGCTCCTGGACAATGAAGGGGAGATAATCATTGCATGCAACTCAACATATTATATTTTCTACTTTGTTTTAGGCCCATGGTTTCATGTAGTCTCGCTGGCCAGACCCTTTACCTAATCGCTCCGCTCAGAAGGGTCTGGTTACCCTAACGTATCTGTTTGGTATCTTTCCCCAGGATTCCGGGAGAATGTATAAAATGTGTGTGTCTTACGTCAAATTTAAATGTGTGTGTCTATAAATGTGCGTACAAATATTTTTAGCTAGTCCCACCAGTGTGCAGTAATGGGAAGAAAAAATGCCATTTTTCACAGCATAGAATAAGACTAGGACAAGTCATAGGAGCCATGACAACCACTAAGGCCATAAGCAACTTGGCATGATACAGTATAGTATTGATGACCATTACCTAATGTAAGTCTTATGACCTCATAGAGGTAGTTGCAGGTCTTATAAGTCACGATGTGTGGGACTGGTAGACAGTTAATTTGCTTAAAAAAAAATTCAACAGACAATGTTGGTTGGTGGTTGTTGTTGTTGTTTTTTGTTTGTTTGTTTGTTTGTTAACCCTAAGAGTGCATGCGCAAGAGGGTAGTAGTAGTGGCCCTGTCAGTCTGTCTGTCATGCTCTGATTTTGGAGATTACTGACTATTAACCGTTGATTTAGGTATAAACTTATTCAGAAAGAAGAATTAGGACCTTTTATTGTGCTACTTTTTTTTTATTTGGGGCTCTAATTGTTGATGAAACGTGAAGCTTTCAGCTCCCTAGCGTCACATCATAATCACTTGAGCAAATAATTTCTTGCAGCCCGCAGTGTAGTTTGCTTTATGCTCAGGGAAGTAAACCAACGTATTTGAATGAAGTGAAGTTTACGTTGATAAACTATAACAGTGAGTGTTTCTGGCTAGTTTAGCTTCTCTTATGAAGACAGCATTTCTATGTACTGTTTTCATTGCTTGAGCTGCTATATTGATGCCTCATTAAAATAGCTAACAGATTGCTTTGTTCTTTTTGAAGGAGATTGACACTGAGCAGTAATATCTTTTAAGGAAATGATTTCTTTGTGATTTCATCAATTGGTAAACTTTTGTGGCTTTTTTGTTGTCCAGGGGCATGGAAGATTATTTGGAATAGGGAGGCTCCACTGTACTTGAGTTAGACAGGGAAGTACTTTGCTTCCCTTTGCTCCCCTCCCCCCATCATCCACATATGCGCACACACACACTCACACACACACACACATATCCCAGATATTAGTTTGACTTTCGTGGAGACATTTGCCCCAATTTTTCATAAAGTTTTGTGGTAGTTAATATAAATATAATATAATATGGAAGGTGTAAATTTTAACAACTTCTACTGTACTAAACTAGCCTGTTTAATGTCTACATGTGTTGGAATTACAAGCACGCAACACAAATCCGAGAATCTTGAATTATGTTGAGCTAGTTTGACTTGAGACGTACACTTTCAATGTAGGAGTGTGAAGTGGCAGGTGTAATAGTGCAGTGACTACTCCACTGGTGTACACGTGATGACTCCTGGACTTCAAAACTAGAGGTGAGGAACTCTAGAATGACTTCTTAACTCCAATAACAAGAAAGAGGCCTTTTGAAATTTTTTTTTTTATTTACTATATTTATTACTCATTCTAATTGACTTGTGGATATTTCCATTTAATGCACACTTAGACAACCTGAAATATAAAGGGAGCGACTTAGAGTCTGAACTTTTAGAACTTTTGTCACTTCATTTACTAACAGAATAATCCTTTGAAACCATTTGTATGTGTGGCGGGACACACGCACGCACACACACACACACACACACATTATATTGATTCAACTCTTCATTTGTAAAGTATTGAATTCAAATGAAAGGTGAAGAGTTCCCGGATCATTTGGTCAATGACCTGATGATAGCCATGCACAATCACCTGATCTCACACACGCACACACATAGCTACAGTAATGAAATAAATGAAAGTGAAAGAAGAAAAGTAATGGTACACATGATAGTTAGTCATTTTGTTACACAGGGGCTGGAGTCAAGTATTTCTATGGTCCTGTGATTTCCAGATAATGTAAGATTCATTAACCCTTTCACCACCAAGTTTATGACGACCAGTTCGGTAACATGAAAATGTAACTAGTGATGTGCTTGAGCACAAATAGCGAGCGAGCCTAATACTACACTGGAGTGTTAGACGTTTGGTTTTAACTTCTAATATTCAAGCTACTAAAAAAAGTGGAGTTTTTAAATTATGTATTATACGGTAAAGGCATTCAATGCCATAGTAACCACTCCCTGAAACTATTTGAATTGAAACAAAAAGCCAAGTCACGTTCTTTAAACTTTTTCTTTGGAATAATATTCTTAGTAACTGTTGTAACGCACAATACTTTCACATAACTGAACATACGTACGCAAGACTTACCTTCGTGGTAAGTCTAGTTGACAATGAAAATTCAAGTAAATACTGTTGCTTAGGGCTTATAACTACACCGCAACTAACTCGATAGAAATGGAACTCCAGTAAGTTTTTGAGTTTAAACTGCACCCACAAAAAAATTCAAAGTGTCAGTAAACAATTCAATTTCTAGGGTGATACGCGTAATGGTTAAATCGGAGGATACTGTTTAGTGATGTTTGGAACGGGGTCGAACGCTGAGTCAACTCGAAATTACGAGAGGGTCAAAGTACAAAATGACATACTTACGTCCAAACATATAAACAAACAAACATTCCCGGTTTTCAATTGTGTTACCCCTGAGAGTGTCTCGCTCACTCCGCTCACTAATAATATTTTTTTTTTTTTTCCTGCAGGCAACTGGGTATTTTCAGGCACTTTTGATGACCATTACCAATTCTGGAATAGCATGGCACCACTAGAAGTAGTGTGGCTGTCCATGTCTTACGAGTCACTATAAGTATTAAACGAAGAGGTCGCATATTATGGCGGTGTAGCTGGGAACATGTTCCGCTATAAGTGAAAAATGGCTGACACGCCCCCTTGTTTTAAAATATTGGTGTGGCCATTGCCGTACCTGTTCCGACACCCCTGTGATATGTGACTCGAGTAACTCGCCGTCATTTGGCTAATATTACAGTCCTGTAATCATTATGAGTGCATACATATTACACTCTGAGTATACTTGTCTCTGCCCACTTTTATCTTGTAATACCATGCACTGTATCCATGTGTGTCCGTGCGATGTGTACTATATAACCAATTGAACATGTCAATCTCTACTGGCATTCACGACCTGTTGGTACTCATTCCTATAGTAGTATTACGATTTAGTACAATACATTCTAGTAAAGATGTATTTGCAATAGATTTTAAGTAATTATACACTACTGGCTATTCAATTCCATTTAGTGCACACTATGTGCACTTGAAGTTATATAGAGTGAACCTTATAGTTTAAAAATTTGGACTTTTATCACTAATTTCTTTCCACATTCAGAATATTTTTTGAAATCTTGTGTACATATACACGCACACACACATCTGCACATACATGTGTGATGAGTATACTGCCAACGTGTATACCCATTTTGTGCTGTAATGGGCTTCCTGTATCACCTAGGTGAATAATGATTTGGTGTAAGAAGGTTTGAACATGTAGGTGATGAAGTGTGTGTGCATGTGTTTGATAGTGTTCATGTGGTGCACAAAAGTATCATTTCCTCCATTGTACAACTTATATTTATTGGATTAGCCACACCCATACGTAAGTACATATAATCAATCAGATCTGGTTATAATCATGCATTTTGCGGGTGTGTTTTTCTGGCATATCAGTTAGCAGTTTTTACCACCTTTGCCATTGCTTCAAAGTTCAATGTTAACAACTATGGTTCAATCCTTGGCAAGGACACTTTTTTTTCCTCCATTTCTTATTTTTTATTATTATCATTATTATTTTTTTGTTGTTGTTGTTGTTGTTGTTTTTTTTAACTGGGCATTCTTTTTTTCTTTTGTCCCTTTTTCTTTGCACTCTGGCTTCAAGTTTTAGTTTATGATTTTAGCCTAACAGTACACTTCAGCATTAATTCTCAGTCATGCACTCACAACAAGCTAAGGCCACGAACAAGACAATATACTTTTTCACAGAACTATTGACACAATAATTAAATGATGATCAATTCTTTAAATATGATTGATCAATAATATATATGAATTAATTTTACTCATTTTGAAGCTTATAAAGCAATACCAATATGTACTACATGTGCACAGTCTGTAAAGCAATGAAAATATAGTAACATTTGTCATACCAGATTTTTAAATATCACACCAAGATTAAATTGTTTTGACGTTTGTCTGAGCATTGACGTATAGTTATCATCCACACTGCATACATACATACATACATTCACATATACTTATTAATAATTATCCGCACACTAGCGCAGCAGAGTAAAATGATAGCATTCTTTTAATTGTCCATATTATATTTTATTCCATGCTCGATATCTTCACAATAATATTTTCAAGTTTATGACCCATGGCATATTTCACAATATCACACGCTCAATTGCACAAGCTCATTACCTTCAAATACACTGGTAGTACTGTAGCAATCACCAATCGTACTAGTTCCCCAGCTATCTTTCTCTACAAGAACTATCTATCCAGGTCAAAGCAGCCAATAAACATTGGCTAACAGTGTGGAAGAGCCCCTTTTGAACTAACACTACCAACTTTACAAGCTTAGTTTGCAGTGAAGATATATATTTATCTAGCATAGAGTATACACAGGTGTAGCAAGATAATTCATTCTTCAAGCTTTATTTTCGCTCATCTTTGGCTCATGAAAATAAGTCAACCTGCTCATGAAATGTCTCACCACATCATGCTTGCTCATGTAACAATTATTATATGTGTGTGTATTGTATGTCCGTAAGTTTGTGGCAGCACTATTACAGTTTGGATTTTGTGTCTGTTGTTACTGCCTGGGCCAAATAGCTGAGAGTTAGGCAGCAGTAATTTTGGAATCAGCATGCAGAGAGTCTCAGCACTCAATTAAGACTGCTATTGCCGATTATAGTGACACGTACTCAATCATTGGCAACTCTTCACCACAGCTATTCCACCTCATGCAGAGATCCTTTTAAGCACATTGCATGGGCATATAATATGTGTGTGTGTTTTCTGTGAAATATTATTTCTATTGTTTTTCAACTAAGGCAAGACTATGGTTGTGGTAAAGGTAATGAACACAGTTGTGGTCATGAAATGAGTATATTACACCTTAACTGGCATATTATGCATTTGCTGAGTTATTGTGTATCAACTGTAGCAGACTTAGAAAGAAAAAAAGAAAAAAAGCTGTAGCACTCACATCCGGTTGTTAAATAACCAAAACCTCGCTTGGTTTCAATCAAACTGTCAATCTCATGCCATCACCAAGGTAGGTGGTCTCAATGATCAAAGGTCATCTTTATTCTATATATTAATAGATGGATATTTTTAGTGTAACAGGTGTTCTAGTACATATCTGAGTATTTATAATTGTGATGTCAAAAATTTATAATCCACCAAAAGTATATATACATATTTTTTATTGTGTGTGTGTGTCAAGATGATGGAGGGACAGGACGCGATTTGAATAGAGAGAGTAGACGTGGTACATGACCCCACAGGACAGGAGTAGCTGGGGGGGAAAGTGAACAGCAGGGCTGGAGAACGAGGCAAAGAGAGGGCTGGAGAAGGAAGAGCAGAGGAGGAAGACTACTGCTCAACTATATAGATGTACATGTGCCCATAAAAAGCCACTCTGGCTAACGGATCTTCCAGACCAAGGATGAATTGCCCCCCCCTCAAGATGACTGGAAAAGACACCATGAACATTCCAGCTTAACTTGTTAATTTACACCTGTTGTCATGCATTCTATATCATATCCCACTTCATTTGTACACTTCTTTTTAAACTCGCAATCATCAATATTTAGTTTCATGTCATTAATTCGTTTTCTAATATACTTAGACTTTGATACACTATGGCGGTTGCTATAACTTTATCAAATGTAAAGAAGAGCACCGAAGTGCAGCCCCAGCGAAATTCTAGTAATAATAACATACCCTACGCTGCGACCAGTGAAGAAACCATATATTTCAAATAGTTTAACTCCCAGATTCCTCCACGTTATTGGAAACACTAACTCAACTCATTTAAAATTCAGTTGTAACATACATGCAGGTGAGAGATTTATTAAGTTATAATACTGATCTCTTGAATGAGATGTATGAATAATATACTGTTGTATACTGCCTTCTAATGGCTAAGAATTTCATAACCGGGCATGTGATTCAAGAAAAAATAAAAATGACCTGACTGAAAAACACCTAATACACATAAATGTATCCATTATTAATAACAAAGTATAGACAAATACCAACCTACTTTCTTTAGGAGTCATGCTCAGGCATGTAGCCTTTAGTGTGGTGTAACTGTGGATAACACAATTTGCATCATAGCATAGTATAGTTTGGAGAAGTGACATGGTGTTCAAGGTGACTTTCATATTAATCTTACTACTGTATCATTTTTTGAAAGTAACATCTTAGGCAATGCAATTAAAAGTACTGCTTGTTATGTGAGTAGCAGATGTTTTAGTTGAATTAACGATCACTGGAGGCATGCAGAATACTCAACTCAGAAGTCTGGTCAGTAGAGCTATAAAACTTTCACTATATCAATCACTAACTAAAAACTATATCAAACAAACTTTTAACTTTATTTAAGAAGCTAACATTAGTAACAATTATCAATAATTATTAATAAATAATAATAAAATAATAATAATAATAACCATTTTAAAATTATTAAAAATCCAAGGATGGATAGGCACAACCCAAAACGGCTGCGGCATTCCCAGCTGAACTGCCACTGAGAGTTTCTGAAGGAAGTAGCTAGTACCACATAGTTCACCAGTTGCCAGAGACACATCTGCCTAGTGTCTGGACAGGTGGCATCATCCTATACAAAAGGTCTTCCAGCATTCCATGGCACTAAAATCATGCAATTCGGTCATTTACCATTGGATCTGGAAAAGCCAGGAGGTTTCAATCTAGAGGGGACTTTAGCAGCTGACTAAGCAGGTGGATGATATCATTTAAAACAGTTTACTTAGAATGTCTGCCTACACTGAACTTGCAGCTCAGCCCATGAGTCCCAAGAGGAGACATTTGCATGAATATTTATAAGAGATAATGAAGGGTTTATCAGAACACTTTAAAGATGCTTTATCTTGAGAGAGGGCAATATATATTATATATACATATATGTCTGCAGTCTCACAGTTTCTCTCTCCCCCCCCCAAAAAAGCTAACGAGCTTAATACTGTCCCACTTACGAAACATCAGCGAACTTTCCGATTGTTTTTTTTTTAAAGTAACTGTAACTATAGCAACAGTCCACGCCTTCTGAGATTGGCCATGCTTTTGCTACCGCGTGCGCTCTGGATGGAGTTTGATGCTAGGAGTGTCTGGTGAATATGAAAGAGACTGCGATAGCAACGCTAGAAGAAGGTTAGGGGTTTCGTGGGGAGTTTGAAACTGCATACAAACTAGCTCTTGTGAGACTAGTGACTGTACAGCATTAGACTGTTACTTTGGCTCTTGCTAATAATAGTAAAATTTTGTACCCTGAGCTTTCTTTATTATTTGGATAGGTGATGTAGCAAAGAGATTAGTAGTGTTTAGTTTTCTAGTTGCACTTACGTTTAATTATGTGTATAGTGTGTATGGTCTCATTTTATAGGACCACACACACAACATGAAATGTTTCTTAAAAATAGTAATTTAGATTGACACTAAGTGAAACCTATCTAGTCTATCCCACTGAAGTGATATTGAAGTGTAGTAGAGCTTAAGGGTGCTAAAGTAAACTTATTTCTAGTTTAAATGATCAGGTAAAAAAATTAAGATCACAGAAATATCTGATGATTTACTCCATATAGTGACTGAATTATTGACTAGCCAGTTAAACATTAGTAATAAGAATAACTATTTTTATTTAGTTTTGCCAAATACCAAGATGGTCTTATTCTACCGTGTATCTGCTATAAGTATTAAGAAAAGAAGGAAAATGAAGGAAAAAACCACTTGCAAGCTGCTGTAAGTATGGAAGCCTGTATTGTAGTGTAGACTTCCAAGCGATTTTTATTTTATTTTGTGATTGCGTATTACATAACTTGAAATATTCTTTAGGAATAGTGTTTACAATTTTTGATATAGATCACTTTTATTCTTCACAAGTTGTAGCCACTCACCTTCCTTTAGATGAATTGCACCTGTAGCATGTCTTCATTTGTGCAATATATAGCTGGCCTGATGGTGTACTAAATTATAGTGTGAATTGAAACCACATTTCTTGTTTCTCATCAACTATATTGGAAATTGCAATAATGTAGTTGACCTATAGGAAAAATATTGAAATGGTATATAACAAGTATGAGGTAGTAGGGGTGTGGTTAAAGCAGTGGGCTTGACCTGCATAATAAATTTTGAAGTGGCTGTATCACCCAGGAAGGTGCAGATGAGAAACAAGGTATTTTGTTTGTTTGGCCTAAAATAAACTAAGACTTCATTCCATAATGAGGAAGAGGTCTGTCGGCAAGTAATGTTTTATTATTATTTGTTTGGTACACTAATGTTTTTACACCTTCAATAGTTGCAGTGTGTGCATGCATTGTGTTACAGACAGAGTTCAGTCTCTGAGCTGTATATGATGTATGTGGTTGTATGTGGTTAGATGTGGTGGCTTGTACCTGGACTGAGCAGCTGTAATTTATTTTGTGAAGTTGACACTGTAACTACACTTTCTCCACTACATACACAATTCAATTCATTGAAGTGAGATGTGTCAGGAGGTGTACCCAGGTATGTATGTGATTTATTTGAGGCTATTTTTTACACACAAGTATGATCAACATGACCCACAAAGGTTTAAATTTCAGTCTGCTATCAAAATGCATTTAATTACAATGAATTATGGTCTAAGGACATAGAGCTGTGTGTGTAATGTATATAATAGGGTATGTGGGTTGTGTTGGTCTGCAAATGATGGTGATTAACCCTCAGCGCTCATGCGTGAGAGGGTTATAGTAGTCATTCTGTCTGTCCCAGCTGTACTACCATATGCTATTGGACAGTTGGACCAGATTTTGGGAAATAGAATTTATCATTATTTCTGAGGAGGTAGCATAGGGTAAGTGTGTGCACACACTCAGGCTAGAGACTACTTGTGAGCCCTATAAGTAAGACGTAAGCCTCAATTGGGAAGGTATGTGGTCCCTTTGTTTTAGTTTCGTGTAGTTATGTTTGAAGATTTTATGATCATGACCAGTGCATACTGATTACGTGACATCTGTGTGACCTTTGAGTTGCTATTATGTAGGGTGAGAGGAATAACAGGAGACACATTGTGTTTATATGGCCTTAAAATGAAATAGGTTGCTGGTTTTATTATAAGTCATTATAGATATGGTACAGGTGAAGGCTTGACTTGGTTATTGCATATGGCATCATATGCATCAGTTGCATGGTATTAGACTGTTCAGGATTGACTGTTGTCACATGGTAAAGGCACATGTATCAGTTCAGTGGTGTTGTGAGTGTTCTATTGAAAATCTTCTGTTAGACTTCCTAAGCCTTTTGCAGAGATTTGAGGCAGTGGTTTATGCTCCATTCATCTGTAATGTCCACCAGTGTTAATTTACTAATTTCTTGTCTGCTCACAAGCCTCAAGCATATGTGATGATAACCATTAGGCGTACCTGAGGTTCTGGTTGGCTTTGTGTTCCTGCATTTAGCTACTCCTTATGAAGATAACATTTACATCTACCAGTTTCATTGCTGGAGCAGTATTGATACTTGACTAGGAATAGCCAAATAAATTATTATTCTTGTTGCCTGAGAAATGATTTTGTAGAAGCTAGCTAGTGCATATAGTAGTGCTGAGGGTTCATGAGTAGGTTTCAGTTATATATAGCTAGGTTGTTTTTTTTTTGATTTTTTTTGTTTGTTTTTTAGTTTTTTTTAAATTTATTTTGTTTTTTTGCTAAGCTCACCAATAGTTATTGAATATTTACTATTCGTGATGTAGGAGTCTAATTCAGTATGGATAATAAGCAACGAATTTCACGTCTCATTCTGTTGTCATGAGCTCCTCCTACTGGGTAAGAAGCTACTTACTGGCTTTATGGATGTGTATTTGTTGGCCAGATCTCTACATGAGTCATCAGTATATTTATCAAATTCTATAGAGGATTTTATCTAATGACCAGTTTAGTTTAAGCTGCAAGATTTAACTTAATCTTGCTGTCAATGTCATTCACCTACTAATTGTCATATCATAGTCCTGGTGATTATCCTTTACCTGCTAATTTTATTATTATGGATTCAAGTGACCTGTTAAACGTAGAGGTCGATTTTATAATTCAATGCTATTCTTCGTACGGGAAATCTGTAGCCTCGTATACCACATTCTGAACTCCTTTCGGAGGTCCGGGTATAAATGGAAGAATCCCAGGCATGCCCTTTTACCTCTAGCTCCTATTCAAATTAAAATAAAGTCAAGAGAACCCTCCATTATACGTAGCTCACTATCCTTTCAAGTCGATCCACACCATGTTTACAACAAGTGCCCTAACTAAACAACAGTTATATGTAATCATTTTTGCGAGTAATACTCAAGTCCATCTATCAATGCCATGTGTATGTACCAAAATATTTTTTGATTGAAGATTAACCCTCAGGATAGTATCTTGGAGAACTCTGACAGCACGCTGTATATCTTTTGCAGTTGAATTAGCTGCGTCAATGGCAAACAGTACTTTTTCATTTCTATTTAGATCCCGCCATTTGTTCTTGTTTTTTCCCTTGTTTTTTATTTTATTTCGTCTTCTAAGATGCTCATGACTTTGTTTCCAAGCTTTTGTGTGCGCTAAGTTGCTGTAATGCTACTAAAGGGGAGTCGGTGACAAAAACTGTCAGCGCCCATTTTCCACTTATCGCGAAATATGTCCCCGGCTACCCCCCTTTTATACGACACCTTCGTGTTTAAGAAACTAGTTCATAGTTGCAATATAGCTTGAGCTAGTATATTGTGGATCGTTTATTTACCTTATTTAGGCCAGATCTTTTGTTATTCCTGCAGTTATTTTCATTTTGTTCTGAGTTTTTCTAGACCCATTTGGGCTCCCCCACCCTGTAAAGCAAAAAAAAAATTTTTTTTTAACTATTTCATTCTTAATAGTATGGCACATGAATTTCTCATTCCAAACTATATGGGAAAATCGTTATTCAGTTGAAATCACACTGGGACAGTGGAATAGCATGTAACTGAGTGAAATAGCACATAAACTAAGTGGAAACTAAGTGAAATACCATGGTAGCTAAGTGAAATAGTGCGGGTGAGTGCGCACGCATGCAGCATTAATCTTGGAAACGTAGAGTTCAAGTTGTTTCTAGTTGGAGACAATGTCATTCTTTACCACAGAAGCTCTACCCGTATTAGACAGAATGTTTTTCAACAGATTAGAAGGGGCTGTAGGTTGAAAACGAAACAAAACAAAAACTGACCTGACCTACTATTAACGAGTGATAGCATGGGTAACCTGTGCTACTGGGGATCAATAGCACTCATAAAGCAATTGAAATAGCACTTGGCTTCACCTCATGCTATTTCAATCGCGTTACTCGTACAATTAATCCCGAACAGAACGGTTTCCCGTGCTATTACTCATACAGATGACTCCCTCAATTTCCATTATGCCCCCTTCAAATTAGAATTTTATTGATTTGCTCAAAATATTTCCCTGATTGTAAAATGTTAGCTCAATGGTAGACATAGAGGTTGTGAATAATCTAGCTTTACATAAGTGTAGATGAAGGTCCCACAAAGTCACAAGATGTGAATCATCCTCAGAACTCCTTCCTTATTTTTCTTATATTGTGTGCAATTTTTGCATTGGAAATAAGTATAGGTTACATCGTGAGGTAAAGGTAATTACGGGATTTACACAACCGAGAGCTGAAGGCCCGAGGATAGTGTAAGTTCCGTACGGACCGTACCGAGTGGTGCAGCCGACTGGTACCATGGCTTTAGGCCATAGGAAATGCAACCAATCGTAAATTTAATTGGACCGTTTAAAGAAGCTCGGGGCAAAAATACGCTGCCTATGAGGTATGCATGAAATATATTCACCGCATTTTGAGCAATTAGATTGGGAGGTTTGAACTTACTATGGTACAATATTATCTATATGCATCAGATTTTATTTTACGTTTTAAGAATTAGCTCACTTTTTACTGTGGGAGGTTCTTGTTGTGTTTGGTTTCAAACAGTAGCTAGTTGTATTTGTGTAGTACTCAACCTCCCCAAGTGTGTGAAAGAATATATATTTTTTGGGTTGAGTTAGCAGCCTCACTTTAAGAAATTGAGATTTTAAGATATAAAGTGCGAATTACTAATTTACTGAAAATTCAATGTGTTTCGCCACAACTTGGTATAGAAGTGAAATTTTGTCACTGATTGTAAGATATAATTGACTATTTAATATCTTTATGTGATGCAGAGATGACACGAGAATCATCAAGAGGTTGCTAAGGACATGAATACTCAGAAGGCAAGCACACAATACTTGTGTTAGAGGCTACACGCTTCAGTGATAGGGCTGTCTGAATGGTGTATGTGTGTGCATGTGTTGTGTAACATGGTCAAGGAGCACATCCTTGTAGCAAGAGTTTGTGTTTCATTAGTATGAATTCAGTGAGTAGTCCGCTTGACAAGTGTAGTGGTTGAAAGTATGAATGAATGGTTAATGTAACATCTATTAACACTTCCATTCAAAGATGTGATGCTGAATTGAGCACTATTACCTCAGAGCAAGCAACTCTTTTTCCCTTCGCTCACTTGCGAATTATATACTCAAACTCATCTAACACCTTAGTCATCTCATTCTCGTTATACCCATCACAAATACCATTTAAAACACAACCCATATCACTCTGCTCATCTAATACAACATCCAACCTATACATCTCAAATCTCTCCTTATAAATCTTAAGACAGTTAAACGTGGACCACCTTACATGCCTCTCTGCACCCACCTTACCAATCCTATAATTAACCTCTCCCTTCCTCTCTAAAACTTTTTATGGTCCCTCCCAGGAATCGGCTAGTTTACAAGTCATCCCTGGAACACGGTATAACACTAACTCACTAACTCACCCACCTTAAACACTCTTAACTTGGTTCCCCTATTTAAATACAGCATTATGGATTCACGTCCTTTCGCACTCTTAAGAGCCGCACAGTCTCTCATCCTCTCAAGTCTCTCTGCAACAGTAATCACCCAATCACAAACACCCAACTTCTCGTTCTCCCTTTCATATAACCCATGATACAGGGCATCTAACGGTGTCCTCACATGGAAGCCATAAACTAAATCAAAGGGACTAAATCCCGAATCTGTGTGTGGCATCTGCCGCAACACAAACAGAACAAAACTGATTTGACCAACCCAGTCAACCCTATCACTCACACACTTTCCCAATATAGCTTTAAAGGTGCCATGCATCCGTTCAACGGCGCCATTACTCTCTGGATGATATGGAGACGTTCTCACCTTCTGGATTCCCAGCATTTCACACAACTGCCTAACTACCTTCCCACAGAACTGGCTCTCTTGATCACTCAGTATTCTCTCAGGTATTGAGGTCCTCGAGAAGATGGACCACAACCCTTCAACCATAGCCTTAGCCGTTATACTTCTCAGAGACACTGCTTCAGGCCACTTAGTGGCTAGACACACGTACGTCAGTAGGTATCTACACCCACCCTTACCTTAGGCAAAGGGCCTACAAGGTCGATCGCAACCAACTCGAAGGGCTCAGTAAACACTGGTCTCTCCACAGCTGGAGCACGTCTGGGCTTATGTTTACTTCTTCTCTGGCATACCACACAGCTAGTACAATGATCTACTATGTCTCTCGCCATTCCCGGCCAAACAAAATATCTCGCAATCATTGCATTCACCTTCTCCACCCCCAAGTGCCCATTTCTCTCGTGCCCTAACTCCAACACTCTGGCTCGGTAACTTCTAGGCAACACCAATACATCTCTGAATTGCTCCCAGGTGACATACATACACCTCACTAACATATTCTTCTTCCACTTAAATCCTCTCTCATTTCTTTTACCCAGTTCTCGCCAATCTTTCAAACTCTCATCTTTCAACAACTCATTCCTGAACTCCACCCCGTCTGACCCCTCCTTCACAGGGCCAATCTCACTGGCTAACTCACATAACCTAGCCTCCTCGCCACTCAATTGTAACAACTCCTCAAGGGGATTCCGACTCACTCACACTTTCACTAGCGCTTGACACTACACTTGCTGTCGCCTGGGGCTCAACTGGTTTCGGCATAGCCTCCACCTCATCCACCCCATGTCCCTCCCCCACCTTACTCACATCTTCAGGCATAATTAAGGGTTCGGGCTGGCTACTCGCTCCCTGCACCGTTTCCAGTACACTACCACTCCCACTCTCAGGAGTGACCACACTCCACAAGTCGTTCACACTTACATTCTCCTCACTCTTATCTAACTCCTCCTCCTTCCTGACCATACTCGTAGTCAGAACATTCATGTTCACATTCTCACCGGACACATAGTCCTGAATAGCACACTTATAGGCTTCAGACTCCTCCCCATTTGTCAACGAGAAAGGAACAATACACGACACTCCCGGCATCTCACTCTCGTCTATGATTTCCCTAACCGCTTTCCTATAACCTCCAATTATCAACTCGCTCATGAAGCTCTTACAGCTCTTCTCACTCCCACCATAACCTTTTACTAACACATCACTACATAGCACAACTTGCTCTGGCACTAATCCCTTGGGTACAGACCCCAACTCTGCCCCAGAATCGATCAAAACCTCAGTCTTAGTTCCATTGACTAACCCCATAGCCACATTTCCCGATTTTCCTGACTTGCTCTCGTTTATCAGAACCGACATCTTCCTCGGTACTCCCTCTTTCTTTACAGAAACCACACCCTTCTTGACTGTACACTCTGGACTCCTATGGCCTACCTTCCCACAATTATAGCAGGTAACAACCCTGGGCGCATAACCACTCCCACCGGGTCTCGCACTACTCTTCTTACATTCACTAGCCCCCTATGGCCCTTCTCGCCACAGTTAAAGCATGTGACATAGCTACCGACTCCTCCACTACTCACGCTCTCTCCACTACTATTACTCCTTTCACCACTCACACTCCCAAAATCGCGCCCATAACCACTCTTAAATCCTCTATTACTTTCAACAAAACTACTACCTAACGGTTTGAAATAATTTCCTTTCTGCCTCCCTGCCATCCAGTCTTCTAGAGCTTCCCTGTAATCTCCCCAATTCTTAACAACCCTATTCTCTAGGAACATCTTCTCACTCTGGGGGAGTACTCTTCTGGTCAACGCCATGGCAATGGCCAGAACTCCCTCCTCTAAGTTCTTGCACCCCGGACAAGTACCCTTTACAGTTCTTTGCATCCACTCGACAATACCACTCGCACTCATTCCCTTAAACGTCTCGTGGCATCGAATAGCTGATTGCCATAAGTGATGGCAGTTTCACCCGCGGCCTTCAACAACACTCCCTTCACCTTCGCATACACTGACCCATCATCCCTTAACTGAGCCACCCTCACGCACAGTCGTTCAGGTAGCCTAGGATATAGCCTCTCCGCCCAAAACTTGTCCTCAATCTCACCCTCTCTCATTATTCTTTCAAATTTCTCTAAGTAAGCTCCCAGCTCACTCCCATCCTTATACACACCTAACCCCTTCAACTTCTCCTGCAATAATTCCTTCTTCTCCCTAGCCTTATCTTCCTCCTCTCTTCTAGTCTTCCTCATCCCTTCTCCATTGAAGTTCATCTCTCCTCCTTCTATCATCTTCATCCCTACACCTAGCATACGCCTCATCCCTTCGTTTCTGCCTATTTTCTTCCTCCCGTCTCAACCTCTTTTCCAAAGCTCTTAAATCCGCATCCCTTTCCTTCTGTCTCTTAGCTTCATCCTCTTCCCTTTTCTTCTCTCTCGCAGCTTCCTCCTCCCTTTTCCTGTCCTCACTATCCTGCCTCCTCTTCTCGTCTCACTCTCGCCACTTCCCATCTCTGTCTATCATCATCTTCATGAGACTAGCCAAATCTACTTCCTCAGACCTTCTAGCCATCTTCTTCCGCCCAGCTACCACCTTCCTCTGATCTACCGCAACCTCTTCCTCTACTTCTCCCACCTCACCTTCCTCTTCCGAGAGCACCTGTTTCGTGTACGACACGTCAGCGGGGCGCGTAGGGTAGGGGGACCTCCCAGAGGCAATCGGCCTATGTGAGGGACGGTAGGGCTGATCGCCAGTCCCAACAGCTGGCAACCTTCTTGTGGCCGCCTTCTTCCTCTCTTCCACTTGTCCGGGCTCTGACATGAGTCGGTGACCCAGACGTCCGTCAAAGTCCTACAGACAACAGCACACAAAGAATATAAAAATAAATGACACAACTGGAAGGCTATTACAATAGATAAATTACAAAAATAACACAAGACCTCAATTTCACACTTCAGAAAAAAAATCACACCACACTCAGTTCAAACTGTTCCGACAAGATATGGGGGTCCTTGTCTCGAGTTAATCCGTCGACCGAATGATCCTCTGCCGTGGCAAGGTCAAGTTGCTGGCCTTCTCTGCTGTAGCAAGAAGCGCCGGTTGTCCGCAGACGGTTGGGGTTTGGAATATCTTCCTCAGGTAGGTGGGGATATCTCCCTTGGCTCAGGGCGTCTCCTGATATGATTCGGAATGTCTTCCTTGCTGGTTCTGATCTTAGGCAAATGTCTTCGCCGTGAGTTCTGGAACTGGGGGGAATGTCTTCGCCCGCAGATCCCACTGCTGCCACCAAAATGTGGGGGGCTCGCCCTGGGCTCCTTAAGTTTGATATAGAACAGACTGAAGTACAAGAATGATTGTGGGCGGTTTTATATGAAATGTATGACTCCACCCACGGGAAATGAACACGTACACGAAACGTTCTCATGAATACACAACACGTGGCACTCAAAGACAATATGACCATAAAAGGAAACAAATACGACTGCTCACAAACAACTCTACAGAACATGCCACAACACATCCATCCACAAGATTGAATACATAAAATAATATCAATGTCCACACATATGTCTCTTTCTTTATCTTTCTCTATCTTCTCCTTTCTCTGCTTCTCTGTCTTCTCCTTCCTGAATGTGGGCTTCCTTGCTTTGGGAGCCCACACCTTGCAGTGTTTCATCCAGACATTCTTGCAAGGGGGGGCAAAATAGAGTTTTGAAAATGTAAGGGGGGGCGGGCGGCACTGGTCACCATGGGAGTGAAATAGAATTATTGGAAGGCCTATGTCCTACATTAAAAAAACATAATCTTATCTAATGAGGTCTGCATATGTCAGATCCTGACAAGTTAATTCAGCTACTCATTTTCACCTCCACCGTCTAGCAATTTTCAGTCAACTGTGACATTCACTATTTAGATGCTTTTCACACACTACAGTATTCAACTCTGACTCTCACCTCCCCTTAGGTTTATCACACGTTGATTCACACTTACGGTTGCTGGCTGGCTATAAAAAGGCCAGCCCTCAGCTCACCGTAGCAGTTGTTGAGTTTTGATCTATACAGATTCTACAACTTCCAGAACCAGAACTCTAAGCACTCGTAGTCCCTGACAGCTTAAGATAGTCTCAAATGGATATTCGCTCTTTCTTCTGTGGTGCAAGCTCTTCAAAGTCACCTGGCCACTCAAGTAGCAGTGACACAGAAGATAAAATTGACAGCAATCAATCTGATACTGAGTTTTTGGAGCCAAGTCCTGCCAAGAAAAGATTAATTGTCCATGAGAAGCATGCAAAGGAAAGATTAACTACACATGAGAAAAGCAAGAAAATCACTGCAAGCAGTCGAAAATACAACAAAAAATGGGAAGAGAGCTTCAATTGGCTGATGTTTGATAAAAATTTCCAAGGAGCTTTTTGTAAGGTTTGCAGGAAGAGAGGAATTTCTCTTCAAAGAACAGGAGGAACATGGATCTCAAAACCTTTCACGAACTGGAAGAAGGCAATAGAGAAGATGAAAATTCATGCAAAGAGTGATATTCACCTCCTATCATGTGAAGCAGAGATGGCTGCAGCTACAGCACTACAAGAAGGGTCAGTCATTCAGCAACTCCAACAAATTAATGATGAGGAAAAGTTGAAGAACAGAATGGCCATTAAAGCTCTAATTCGTTGCACCCATTTTCTAGCTCGTCGCCACATTCCCCACACAACAAATTTTGATGAACTTATTGATCTAATCGTAAGTTGTGGTGCAGAAGATTTAAAGGGGTTCCTTGAAAGAGCTAGATTAAATGCAACCTACACATCTAAAGTTGCTGTTGTTGAATTTGTTGAGGCAGTTGGCTTATGGGCTGAAGAATGTTTACTGAAACGGCTTCGCCAAGCTTCCCATTTCAGCATAATGGCAGATGAGTGCACTGATGTGACGACCACAGAAGAGCTTTCAATTTTCTTCCGCTGGGTGAACATGGACGGTCAACCTGTTGAGCACTTCTTGGATATAGTTCCATTGAAAGCTACTGATGCAAAGACTATTTATTCTGCCCTTGTTGAATTCATGAAAGATAAAAACATACAGATTAGCAAGCTGGTGGGTATGGGATTCGATGGAGCAGCTACTTTCTCTGGGAAACACAATGGTGTGCAGAGTCTCCTGAAGAAAATTTCACCTCATGCACTTTTCGTACACTGCCATTGCCATTTGCTACAGCTAGCATGCGTTCAAGCAGCTAATGCTACCAGTGGGATAAAACATGTGTACATCACACTCACCACCCTCTGGAAATTTTTCCACTATTCTCCTAAGCGAGCTGAGAGTCTCAAAGCAGTACAGCAGGTGCTTGACTTACCTGAGCTGAAAGTTGTGAAACCATCAGATACTCGCTGGCTGTCCCATGAACGCTGTGTGAAGGCAGTCAAAGCTAGCTACAGTGCAATTGTGACTGCTCTAAACAATATCTATGAGCAGACACATGCACCTGAAGCTCTAGGTATCAGTAAAGCCTTATGTAGGCCCTCAACTTTAGTGGCCATATACCTCCTTGATTATGTTCTGCCACAAGTGGCGAAGTTGAGCAGAGCTCTCCAGACTGAGAGAATAGACTTGACAGCTATCACCCCTCTTGTTGATGCCACTCTCAATACACTTGATGATGCCATGTTACCTGCTGCTAACTGGGTATTAGAACTGATGGATGCAAAGAATGAGATCGAAGAAGTCACTGACATCACGTTAACCACGGAAAGCATTGCTACATTCCAAGGACAAGTGGCTGAACCGTTTATCAGGATGCTGAAGGCAAACATATCCAGCAGATTTATTTCACAAGATATTGTCTCCTCATTTGGCATCTTTGATCCGAAGAAAGTGCCAGCTGCTGACTCTTCTGACTTCCATACATATGGTGAGGACTTAATAGATGTACTATTAGCTCACTATGGTGCAGAGCTGCCTGCTAAGACTGCTGGTGGAGATGAATACACCAAAGAAGCTCTTATTTCCCGCGAAACCCGAGAGGAGTGGAAAACATTTCGAAGCTACTTATCGAAGAAGCCGAAAGGTAACCTGCACTTGCAGTTGAAAGAGCTCACCACAAGTGATATGCTTAGTGAAATTTTTCCAAACATTAGCACCCTGGCAAACATATGTCTATCTATCCCTGTCAGCACTGCTTCATTGGAAAGGAGCTTCTCCAAAATGAAACTAATTAAAACACGAATTCGAAATCGAATTGGGCAATCACAATTATCCTATTTGATGAAAATAGCCATGGAGACACCCGAGACGCTCTCATCTACACAATTAAATGACATTATTACAGTATGGAACAAAAAACCTAGACGAATTGCTGTGTGAATATTGTTTATTATTAATTTGGTTTACAATTTTCTCTTAATAAATATCGGTTCTTTCAAAAGGGTGGGGGGCACTTAGAATTCAAGGGGGGGCATTTAGAACCCAAGGGGGGGCAAATGCCCCCTTTCGCCCCCCCCTAAATGAAACCCTGCCTTGTCTGTATTGAACTAATGTATTGTGGACCCTTTTCCATATTGAATGGATATATTGTGGACTGCAATCCATATTGAACTAATATGTGACCGTCTACAGGAAAACCGGGCACAACGCGGCACCCTTTGAAAATTTTTTTTTTGCACTTACAGAGTTGTCGGCGTCCAGATATTGAGCTCTCCAAGTTTTATCGTCGTAGCTTAAGTCGTTCCCACTATAATAGACCTAACCGTTCCCTTTCGTCGGCTTGAAACAATGCATTTTTAAGAAATCGATCGATCTTTTCTTGATATATACACACGCCGCGTTGTGCCCGGTTTTCCTGTAGACGGTCACATATATTGTGGACCATTTCCATATTGTGGACCCTTATCCATTAAACTTATATATGGTGGACCTTTTTCCGTACTGAACTAATGTATTGTGGACCCTTTTCTGTATTGAATGGATATATTTTGGACCCTTTTCCATATTGAACTTGTATATTGTGGACCTTTTTCCATATTGAACTTATATATTGTGGACCTTTTTCCGTACTGAACTTATATATTGTGGACCTTTTTCTGTACTGAACTAATGTATTGTGGACCCTTTTCTATATTGAATGGATATATTGTGGACCCTTTTCCATATTGAACTTATATATTGTGGACCTTTTTCCATATTGAACTAATATATTGTGGACCCTTTTCCATATCGAACTTATATATTGTGGACCTTTTTCCGTACTGAACTAATGTATTGTGGACCCTTTTCTGTATTGAATGGATATGTGGACCCTTTTCCATATTGGATATATTGTGGACCTTTTTCCATATTGAACTTATATATTGTGGACCTTTTTCCGTACTGAACTTATATATTGTGGACCTTTTTCCGTACTGAACTAATGTATTGAGGACCCTTTTCTATATTGAATGGATATATTGTGGACCCTTTTCCATATTGAACTTATAATGTGACCGGATTTGGGACAATCCGCCTAAACGAGGCAAACAATTGTTTTCAGTATCACCGGGTAAAGCCTTATGGGTCGATTTTTTTTTCGAAAAAATAATTATGGCAGAAATGGATAGACACCAGTTAGCTCTAGCTTATGACGCAGTTATAAGCTCTGGCGTGCTCTAGAACTCACACTAGGAGGCTAGAAACACTAGCCGGTTGGACTCGTGTACGGAGAGTTGCTAAGAAATTATTGGCGGGCTTTTCACTAACAGCCGGGAAAAAACTGTAGCTAACTAATTCACTTACTATTCTACATAATTCACGTACTCACGCAATTCTCGTCATCATAGTTTCTTAAGGAGCCCTGCATTAAGCCTTTTAGACTTCTTTCAATCCGCCTGTAACCGGTTTATTCCATAGTGTCCCGGAGACACGCAGTAATAGTATACGGACACAAGGCACGCCCCCTGACCTTAGCAACGCCTTTACCCGGCGTTTTTTTGAAATCAGCAATAATAAGTTTAGCAAAAATACTGAAGTGTTGTAGTGTGTAGGGCGAAGACGGCTTGTGCTACAGCTTCCAAAATAGGAGGAAGGCATCCCAAGGCCCCGTGCAGCCTACTGGTAGAATAAATTAGAAAACTTTAGATGCCGCATTTAGCCGGGTTTTCACAAATCGGTCACATATATTGTGGACCCTTTTCCGTATTGAACTTATATATTGCGGACCTTTTTCCATATTGAACTAATATCTGTACTGAACTAATGTATTGTGGACCTTTTTCCATATTGAACTAATGTATTGTGGACCTTTTTCCATATTGAACTAATGTATTGTGGACACTTCTGTATTGAACTAATGTATTGTGGACCCTTTTCCATATTGAACTAATGTATTGTGGACACTTCTGTATTGAACTAATGTATTGCGGACCTTTTTCCATATTGAACTAATATCTGTACTGAACTAATGTATTGTGGACCTTTTTTTGAACTAATGTATTGTGGACCTTTTTCCATATTGAACTAATGTATTGTGGACACTTCTGTATTGAACTAATGTATTGTGAACCCTTTTCCATATTGAACTAATATATTGTGGACCCTTTTCCATATTGAACTTATATATTATGGACCCTTTTCCATATTGAACTAATATATTGTGGACCCTTTTCCATATTGAACTTATATATTATGGACCTTTTTCCATATTGAACTAATGTATTGTGGACACTTCTGTATTGAAATGTATTGTGGACACTTTTCTGTGTTGAACTAATGTATTGTGGACACCTTTCTGTATTGAACGGATATATTGTGGACCTTTTTCCATATTGAACTAATGTATTGTGGACACTTCTGTATTGAACTAATGCATTGTGGACCCTTCTCAATATTGAACTAATATATTGTGGACCCTTTTCCATATTGGACTTATAAATTGTAAAAGTAATATATTCTCCCTTTTCCATATTGAACTAATATATTGTGGACCCTTTTCCATATTGAACTAATAAAATTTAAAACTTTCCGTATTGACTAATGTTTTTCATATTGAAGTAATACCTTTTCTGTATTGAACTAATATATTGTGGACCTCTATCCATATTGAAGTAATATATTGTGGACGCAATTCATATTGAACTTATATATTGTGGACCTTTTCCATATTGAACTAATGTATTGTGGACCCTTTTCCATATTGAACTTATATATTATGGACCCTTTTCCATATTGAACTAATATATTGTGGACCCTTTTCCATATTGAACTTATATATTATGGACCTTTTTCCATATTGAACTAATGTATTGTGGACACTTCTGTATTGAAATGTATTGTGGACACTTTTCTGTATTGAACTAATGTATTGTGGACACTTTTCTGTGTTGAACTAATGTATTGTGGACACCTTTCTGTATTGAACGGATATATTATGGACCTTTTTCCATATTGAACTAATGTATTGTGGACACTTCTGTATTGAACTAATGCATTGTGGACCCTTCTCAATATTGAACTAATATATTGTGGACCCTTTTCCATATTGGACATATAAATTGTAAAAGTAATATATTCTCCCTTTTCCATATTGAACTAATATATTGTGGACCCTTTTCCATATTGAACTAATAAAATTTAAAACTTTCCGTATTGACTAATGTTTTTCGTATTGAAGTAATACCTTTTCTGTATTGAACTAATATATTGTGGACCTCTATCCATATTGAAGTAATATATTGTGGACGCAATTCATATTGAACTTATATATTGTAGACCTTTTCCATATTGAACTAATGTATTGTGGACACTTCTGTATTGAACTAATGCATTGTGGACCCTTCTCAATATTGAACTAATATATTGTGGACCCTTTTCCATATTGGACTTATAAATTGTAAAAGTAATATATTCTCCCTTTTCCATATTGAACTAATATATTGTGGACCCTTTTCCATATTGAACTAATAAAATTTAAAACTTTCCGTATTGACTAATGTTTTTCGTATTGAAGTAATACCTTTTCTGTATTGAACTAATATATTGTGGACCTCTATCCATATTGAAGTAATATATTGTGGACGCAATTCATATTGAACTTATATATTGTGGACCTTTTCCATATTGAACTAATGTATTGTGGACACTTTTCTGTATTAAAAGTGTTGAAGTACTTATAAGCACTAGCACTAAGTGCTTGAATCCATGCCTTGTGTGTGTGTGTGTGTGTAATGTGTTTATTGGAATTAAACATACATATCACGTGACATTGCATAGGCACATAGGTTCATGTGAATGGGTGGAGTTTGAATTAGGGCTACATGTATGGGTGGAGTATGGGACACAGTAGTCTGTCCAGATGAATGATGCATAGAAAGTGTTATACTACAAATAGAGGTTGTACAGAAAATGGGACTTGCACATTGGATAGGTTTTGGTTAAAAACAAAACAAATAGAAAGGAAAAGAAAATTGGGGCAGAAGTGCTTTTCTATATTGCAAGAATCTGCAATAGAAATATCCTCAATTTTCTAGTGCATCCAATTTAGACTTTTGCTTAATCCTCATGAGTTAATTTGAGTTGATTATGAGATACCTTAATTGCATCCATGAGTGCATTGATCATTTACTGCATTTATGGTCACACCAACTCAACTTCAACAGACTATAGTGTGGATGTGTGGGAGTGAGAGTAATGTATGTGGGTGAAGTGAGAGACAGGTGTGTAGGTAAAGTGTGAGACATGTGTAGGTGGAGTAAAAAACATGTGCGTTGGATTGTGAGGCATGTGTGGGTGGAGTATGAGCTGTGTGTGTAAGGTGGAGTGTGAGATACTAGTGTGGGTGGAGTATAAGGAGTGAGGGTGTGGTAGATTGATTGTCAGTGGGTTGAATGTATTCTAGCCTGTGGGGCCTTCCCGCCTTTTAAGTATCTGAAGCTTTTGTTTATCGCCTGCTTCATAAGTACTAGTAAAGGGTCCTCAAAGGTGTTAGTGCAGCTACATTATGGGTGTACAATTGAACAACCGGTAAGGAGTCATTATAAGATAAAGTGTATTGATTGTTGAGGAGATTGTGTATTGCTGATTGGTAAGGCATCATCCACAATGGCAATACTTAAATAGTGCAGCAGTGTATTGATTGTTGATAAGGTAAATATTGTGTATTGCTGATTGGTAAGGAGTCATTAACAATGCCAATACTTAATGTGACCGGCTTTGGGAAAATTAGCCTAAACGCGGCAAAATTCACCTTATGGGTCAATTAAAAAATTTTTTTTTTTTTAATGATGGAAATAGATAAATAACTGTTAGCTCTAGCTTATGATGCAGCTGTAAGCTCTGGCGAGTTCTAGAACTCCTGCTACGAAGCTAGGAACACTTGCAAATTAACTTGTGTACGGGATGTTACCAAGAAATGTTTTGATGGGCTGTTCATTTGCCAGGGAATCATTTGGGAGGAGGATGCTCGTCTCCCGTTGAAGCTATTTTACCCCCTTGAAATATTCTTAAAATTTCATAAGCAAAAAGCAAAGTTAAAAGGTGAACAATTTAGGGAGGGAGGTTTTGAGTACAATAAAGCTTATGGGTGAAGTATTAAACTTGTGTTCAAGTAGAGAGTATGGCAGATGTCTTGTAGTCTTATGAATATGTACACGACGGTAGGTTGAGGTTCCTTTGTGTTTCATAATGTCGCAGAGGCTTTCATTGGCTGCTAGGCTTGTGATCCACATCAGTTGGTACTTGAACCATGTTCGTTACTAGACTTGTGATCTGTGCCAATATGGGATAGGGTTTTTAAAGAATATAAGATAGAATTAACCACCTTTATTCCTGACATGTGATCTGGTACAGTTAAGTAGGTCACTCACCAGTACTATCTCATCCACAAATGGTGAGCTTGAGTATGGGACCATCAGAATCGATGAATATTTAGATATAGTAGCATGATGTTAAAGTATAATTAGAGTGTGACGTACTTGAGCATGCATCTCATGTAGCACTCAATACAAATGTCTCACACAATACACTCATGTACACCTCTCACACTTCACCTATATGTAGTGGGAAGGGAAAGACATGTAGCACATTTTCTACATAAATTAATGTCTTTAACTGTTTGATTATCACTTAATGTTCTAGCAATATTTACTTACAGTATATTTTGAAGTATGCAAATTGAATTCAGTAATAATTATTGCCACTTTATTGTTATGCTGCAGGGTATGCTTTTTGATGTTTCTAGCAGTACTGGAGGTTGGCTACAATAATCAAGAATGATGATGAGTACAAGACTTTTTGACATATTATTTGTTTTGATATCAAACTATCATCCAAATTTTTGTGTACCTGTTTTCCTTTGATGTAATATATTTTTTATTACTAACCAGAATTTGTGTATTGGTGCGCGGCGTTGTCTGGTACAGTATGGTATAGTATGCTGATTGTACAGTGTAGTAAAACCTAGTAAAACACAAGTACACCAGTGCTGCTATGTATGTTTTACTATTGAGTGAGCTAGAGTTTACTAGTGGTGGACAGGTATGGTAAAACATGAGTGACACTTGAAGTGTACTGGATGTTTTACCTCATGGTGTACTGGAATACTTATAGTTTACCTCATGTTTTACTGGACAGTGTAGAGGTAGTAAAACATGTGTAAAACATTCGTGCACAACTGGTCCGGTTTTAGAGTTTACTGCATGTTCTACTAGGATTTACTGTCCAGTACAACACAGGTAAAACTGAAGTGAATCATTAGTTTACAAATGTTTTACTGATGAGTAAAACATGGTTGGCAAAGCAGTGCTACTTCCTCAATTCGGAATTATTCAAGAAATAATTGTTGACAACTTGTGTTATTATTTTGTTTTGGAACTGCTGCATACAATTTGCTTTTCTACTCATTTTCATTCGTTTGAAGTAATTAATAACTCTCCACCTGTGTTTAGTGTGATCAAGCCGTCAGATTTATTTGATCATTGTGTTTTAGGTTTATACCATATTCAGTCTCACCGATCTTTTTTTGTGCCACTTAAATATTTTTTAATTGAACAATTAGTTTGACTTCGCATTTATTGAATTTATTATTGTTTCAGTGTGAAAAACCACCAGGATTTCATAGAGGATAATTTGCTGGAGCAATATGAATATTTTAGACCACACCCACTCATTATACATAGATAGGACCATATCATAAAAGATACTACTTCGGTCCTGCTAAAATCACCCTAATTTTTCTCCCATTCCAGCTTGTAATAAAATCAAAAATTACCAATGATGAAGTAAAAAAAAATCTACCAAATTTCTTGAGGGTGTGAGCTGTACCAGACCATCACTGTGAGCTGTACCTGACCATCACTGTGAGCTGTACCAGACCATCACTGTGAACTGTACCAGACCATCACTGTGAGCTGGAAATCTTAAAGACCACCCCTCTCCTCAACCACTGTAGGAAATCCTGCCATCTATAATTACTCAACAGGTAAAATTAATTAGGGAGAAAGAATTGGATAAAATATGGTGTGAACGTCACACCTAATGCTTAAAGCGTGAAGTCACACTGTCAAATGGTGTGTAGTTCACGCTTACAATTAGGTGGTGTGAGCTCACACCAACCAAAAGGTGTGGATTTGGCGGGAGTTCACACCAAATGATTTACAGTGTAAAACTTCTTATTGAATTTCTCGCAGAGTTAACGTTGAATTCCGTAATCTAACCGGAAGTCCGCGTTACGGGTTACGTAAGACTGTTACTCATGCTTGGAAAATGGCGGCGATCAGCTGAACGGCAGTAAGTTATAGTAGTTGGGGCCTCTTACTTCATTGATGGGGGAGGCCTTACTCAGTTTAGACCCTACATTGTGTAAGAGTACTAGACAGGTATGTCTTTAAATAGCACTGGATGCGTATAGACATAATTTTGCAGGCCGTTTTGTGCTTTTTTTTTTTTTTTTTCTGTTTCCAACAGTTTGATAGTTACAGTAAGTCATTGATACAGTCACTCTTAGAAACTAGCTTGGTTTGTTAGTTCACTGGCTAGCTAAGTTTAGGATTATATTTGTCTTGCAGCCAGCTTGTTGCCTGTTTTGGAACAAATGAACAATAGGAATCTCTTTAAATCAATGAACAAAAATGTGACAGTGCCTAGGAAAAGGGACCTTTTCCGTAAAAAAATGAAAAATGAGTTATTCATACCACTGTGTAGAGCACTTCTTATGGAGTATTTTGATATCAAGTTTATAGGCAGGCGCTCCTTGGTTCACTAAATATACGAGGGGCAATCTGACCATTTTGAGCACAGTTATTTCGAGAAAACTGCAATTAAAACTTCTTATTCAATTTCTCGCGGAGTTAACGTTGAATTCCGTAATCTAACCGGAAGTCCGCGTTACGGGTTACGTAAGACTGTTACTTATGCTTGGAAAATGGTGGCGATCAGCTGAACGGCAGTAAGTTATAGTTGGGGCCTCCTACTTCATTGATGGGGGAGGCCTTACTCAGTTTAGACCCTACATTGTGTAAGAGTACTAGACAGGTATGTCTTTAAATAGCACTGGATGCGTATAGACATAATTTTGCAGGCCGTTTGTGCTTTTTTTTTTTTTTTCCTGTTTCCAACTGTTTGATAGTTACAGTAAGTCATTGATACAGTCACTCTTTTAGAAATGATCAACTAGCTTGGTTTGTTAGTTCACTGGCTAGCTAAGTTTAGGATTATATTTGTCTTGCAGCCAGCTTGTTGCCTGTATTGGAACAAATGAACAACAATAGGAATCTCTTTAAATCAATGAACAAAAATGATGGACTTTCAAAATGTGTTGCCTTCTCTTGTTGTAGTGTGACAGAAGTCCTCATCATCACTGAAACCTTTGTCCAGTCAGAGACTTGCTGATTCTTCTATTGTCTTCACAAAAGTAGTCCCAGGAGTCTCCAGGTCTGCAGGCTCCAACTACAAGACTCCATAAATAGCAACATCAACCTATATAGCTTGATTATTCACATTTACTATTTCTATTCTGTTGCTGCAATGCTAACAAAAACTTATAAGAATATTTACCCGCGATTATCCGAGGTAGGGGTAATTTGCTGCTAGGCAACAAATTGAATTCGCCCACGATTTTCAATTACTCGCGGGTTGGATTTCCGTGCACGCACGGAAGGTCAAAATAGAGAGTAAAAGGTGACTGTGTTTAAACAGGGCGCTCGGACCTTTAACTGCGGTTTCAGCCACTCAAATTTGGTGTCAGTGTAGCTAAAGGGTAGGAGATACCTGTGGGCCAATAAAAAGAAAACCAAAAAAAAAATTTTTTGTCGGTGTTTGGGCTCTACTGTACATTTTTGATGTTACGTAAAAGGTCCCTTTTCCTAGGCACTGTCACAAATGATGGACTTTCAAAATGTGTTGCCTTCTCTTGTTGTAGTGTGACAGAAGTCCTCATCATCACTGAAACCTTTGTCCTGTCAGAGACTTGCTGATTCTTCTATTGTCTTCACAAAAGTAGTCCCAGGAGTCTCCAGGTCTGCAGGCTCCAACTACAAGACTCCATAATAGCAACATCAACCTATATAGCTTGATTATTCACATTTACTATTTCTATTCTGTTGCTGCAATGCTAACAAAAACTTATAAGAATATTTACCCGCGATTATCCGAGGTAGGAGTAATTTGTTGCTGGGCAACAAATTGAATTCGCCCACGATTTTCAATTACTCGCGGGTTTGATTTCCGTGCACGCACGGAAGGTCAAAATAGAGAGTAAAAGGTGACTGTGTTTAAACAGGGCGCTCGGACCTTTAACAGCGGTTTCAGCCACTCAAATTTGGTGTCAGTGTAGCTAAAGGGTAGGAGATACCTGTGGGCCAATAAAAAGAAAACCAAAAAAAAAATTTTTTTGACGGTGTTTGGGCTCTACTGTACATTTTTGATGTTACGTAAAAGGTCCCTTTTCCTAGGCACACTGTCACAAATTGTGATCGATGTTGTCCAAAGCACCGGAAACACTGATGCCTTTACGAAGATGAGATGGACAAACTGTATTATCAGAAACGAATTGCTGGCACATAGAATGGGAAACCAACTTCTTCAACTGAATGACACGATCATAGGAAATGCCAATACGAAGATCATAGATCTGATCTATTAACTTTTTACTTCGGGTAAGTGCATGTACATTTAAACCAAGACAGACTGGAAGGGGTGGTTCTCTGTCTAGTGAATGCCTACTCCTTGACTTTGGCTGATCTTTTTTGGTGTTAAAAAGAATTATCTGTGCTGCAGTTTGCATGCTTGAGAATCCACGGTATCCTCACTCTTGAGCGATGGTCCATACAAAATCATAGAGATTAATAACTTCAAATTGTATGGAATACAATCCTGCTGACAGTGTGGAGGGAATGCTCCAGAAAAATGATAACCATCATGCTTAAAGATTGTTTCACGAATGCTTTTAGCAACATTGGCAATCTGTAAGGCCTCCGATTTGCATGATGCCATGTTTTAAAGCATTTGTTTTATACCTAAAGAAATTAAATTTGAACTGTTTAAATGCCATTTTATGAACAGAAATATCTGCGCCAAACTGTCGTAAGCGACTCTCATACAATTCGTGCAACTCAACCAGTTTAAACACATAATTACCCTCCTCTAGAGCACTATTGATAAATGATACCAATTCTGCAAAAGCTCTTGCTTTTGCCCTCTTCTCAAAAAAATTGAGCTTGCTTGCACCCTTCAAAGACCTCATGTGAGCACGATGTCTGTTCCTATACCTTGAGAGACAATGAAAGTGATATTTCGCTTCTAGAGCAACTAGATCACTACCAGAAATTTTTACTAACATTTCCATATCATTCATCTCAGTAGCCATTTTGTTGATGGATCTGTTTGAATTAAAAGTAGAAAATTCAGGAAGAGGCTCAGACCTACTGGTATCACAGAAAATGCACAGGTTTTTCTCTCTTTCAGTCACCCTTCGCTTGGTTCGACATGAGTCTTCATCAACAGGGTTGCCAACACACTCTTCCCGCTCCCTTTTTCCTTTAACACGTCTCAACTTGGCATTGTTAAATTTTTGATGACAGAATTTGTGCCACTTGGCCTGGTATTGCATCAGAGTTGACCCATCTCCATCAAACTTCATCTGAACAGGTAGTGAATCAAGCCTCTTGAATTCTTTATAATTTGTAACAAAGGCATTGTACACAGCCAAATGATTGACAGTAGGAGAACGTAGGTCTTCTGCAGTATTCTTTTGACAAATAACACACTGTGTCCAGTCTATTCCAGACATACTGACAAACCCCTTCAGCAAAATGCAGCTGGATTGAATCACATGACAACTGAATGATTATGTCCTTGCATGCTGGCTTTTGTAGGTGACCTTGTACATGCCTACTGTGCATGTTTGTGCAAGCCTGTGCAAGCTTGTGCAAGCCTGTGCATGCTATAACAAACCTTCCTTCCTGTACAAGCTTCTGCAATCCTGTAAGCCTTTAACCAGATTATATTAAAGGTCAATTAATATATCTATATTAATTATCATACGTTTTTAAAAATAAATTCTCTTGACATGACCAGATTTTTTGGAGCCGCTGCTTTTTAGACTTCCTCTGTCCAATAGAAGTTGCAAACAAAATTTGGTGCTTTTGTCCACCGTGTCACAAAAAAAAAGTTAAGCCACTTCACTATTACAAGCATAGCTCTAACAGCTATTTCTGTGCATAAGAAAGTTTTGTGATTATAATTTAGCAGTTTGGGTAAGCTGTTACAATAAATAAGGCCAATATAAAATAATTGCCGACAAATACTAACAATATAATTATTATGGTTCTCAGTAGTCCACTGACAGAAGGTAAGCGAAAATGTTAGATAATGAGGTTAACTATCTAATGAACCACGATGTTGTAGTATCCAGAATCATAATTAGTAAAAACTCATCAACTTACTGAGTTTCTCCTCTATATGGCCTTTTGTAAGTACCTTAGATTATGGCTTGTATTAAGATACTTCATAAAATCATCGTAATATTGATCTAGTTTGGAATTAACTTTATTTGAAACTGCTTCCACGATAGCAACTGCATGTTTTTGAGGCGTACCTGTCAGTGAGTAGCAACTTAGAATAGTCATCAGGCTCAATTAAGGACAGCCAAAGTAAACTACTGCCGATTACTGGGGGGGTATGCGCAGCTATTCCATCGATTAAACGCTGAGTACAGAAACAGAGTGCTCTGTAGCGAATATCTGATGCCATTTTGCTGACTTTGCTTATCAAACGTCGCCTAAGTCTGGCATAGCCAGACCTGTTACCAAACCGCTACAGGAAGCGGTTAGGTAAAGTGTCTCACTACGCCAGACTAACGGGATAGATCAAGCGCCAGTGACAGTGTGGGGGTTTCGAGGTTGCCCTCACTCGCCTTGCGCACAACGCGAGAGCCACAGTCTGATGAACAGCAAGTACGCTGCCACCAGAATTCAGCTCGAGATAAATCTCTCTTGTGTCAACGTATATCGTACAAGTGCATGAACTAAAATTACAACACGTGGCGAGGGGCTTATGAATAAGGGTCCTCTAGCCACTGACCAATGAAAGTGATACAGCTATAACTCCTGCGCACGACTACCTCACACTTAATGTTCTATACAATGCATACTCTAACAACAACAAGCTAAATGACATGATACATAAACGTAGACTAGTTCTTATTGCATTCTGTCTCTCCACTGCTTCTCCTTTCTTATTCTCCTTCTTCCTTCTTTCTCTCGAATGTGGGCCTCTCCTGTATGCCCACATGCCTTGACAACAGAAGGTATTTCAATACTAATGAATGAGTGGGGGGGGGGGGGGGATGCTGTGTGACAACAGAAGGTGATTTCAATACTAATAATGAGTCAGGGGGTGGGTGTCGTGACAACAGAAGGTTATGTCATACTAATGAATGAGTGGGGGAGGGTTTGCTGTGACAACAGAGGTATTTCAATACTAATTAATGGAGTTAGGGGGGGGGGGCCATCCATTACAACAGAGGTTTTCAATCTAATTAATGAGTTAGGGGGTGGGTGTGTGGTGTCGTTCGACAACAGAAGGTTATCTTCTAATTACTAATGAATGAGGGGGGGGGGGGGGGGTTGCTGTGTGTGACAACAGAAGGTATTTCAATACTAATGAATGAGTCTGAGGGTGGGTGCCTTGACAACAAAAGGTATTTCAATACTAATTAATGAGTCAGGGGGTTGGTGCCTTGTCAACAGAAGGTATTTCAATACTAATTAATGAGTTAGGGGGTGGGTGCCGTGACAACAGAAGATATTTCAATACTAATTAATGAGTCAGGGAATGGGTGCCTTGACAACAGAAGGTATTTTAATACTAATTAATGAGTTAGGGGTTGGAGTGCTGTGACAACAGAAGGTATTTCAACTAATTAATGAGTTAGGGGGTGGGTGCTGTGACAACAGAAAATATTTCAATACTAATGAATGAGTGGGGGAGGGTGCTGAGACAACAGAAGGTATTTCAATACTAATTAATGAGTTAGGGGGTGGGTGTCGTGACAACAGAAAGTATTTTAATACTAATTAATGAGTCAGAGGAGGGGTGTTGTGACAACAGAAGGTATTTCAATACTAATGAATGAGTGGGTGGGATGCTGTGACAACAGAAGGTATTTCAATACTAATTAATGAGTCAGGGAGTGGGTGTCGTGACAACAGAAGGTATGTCAATACTAATGAAAGAGTGGGGGGATGCTGTGATAACAGAAGGTATTTCAATACTAATTAATGAGTCAGGGAGTGGGTGTCGTGACAACAGAAGGTATTTCAATACTAATTAATGAGTCAGGGGGTGGGTGCTGTGACAACAGAAGGTATTTCAATACTAATTAATGAGTCAGGGGGTGGGTGCAGTGACAACAGAAGGTATTTCAATACTAATTAATGAGTCAGGGGGTGGGTGCCATGACAACAGAAGGTATTTCAATACTAATTAATGAGTGGGGGGGGGGGGGGCGGTGACAACAGAAGGTTTATTTCATAACTAATTAAGAGTTATGGGGTGTGTGCCGTGACCCACAGAAGGTATTTCATACTAATGACTGAGGGAGGGGGGGGGGGGGGGGGGTACTGTGACAACAGAAGGTATTTCAATACTAATTAATGAGTCAGAGGATGGGTGCCGTGACAACAGAAGGTATTTCAATACTATCAGGGAGTGGGTACTGTGACAACAGAAGGTATTTCAATACTAATTAATGAGTCAGAGGATGGGTGCCGTGACAACAGAAGGTATTTCAATACTAATTAATACGTCGGGGGGGGGGGGGGGGGGGGGGGGGGATGCGTGACAAACAGAAGGTATTTCAATTTTTTACTAATTAATGAGGCAGGGGGTGAGGTGGTGGCAACAGAAGGTATTTCAAATACTACTTAATGAGTCAGGGGGTGGGTGTTGTGAAAACAGAAGGTATTTCAATACAATTTAATGAGTCAGGGGATGGGTTGCTGGACAACCAGAAGGGATTTCAGTACTAATTAATGATGGTCAGGGGGTGGGTGCTGGACAACAGAAGGGTTATTTCAACTAAATTAATGAGGGGGGTGGGTGCCGTGACAAACAGAAGGTAGGGGGGGGGTGCTATGACAACAGAAGGTATTTCAGTACTAATTAATGAGTTAGGGGGTGGGTGTGGTGACAACAGAAGGTATTTCAATACTAATTAATGAGTTAGGGGGTGGGTGCCGTTACAACAGAAGGTATTTCAATACTAATTAATGAGTTAGGGGGTGGGTGTCGTGACAACAGAAGGTATTTCTATACTAATGAATGAGTCAGAGGGTGGGTGCCTTGACAACAGAAGGTATTTCAATACTAATGAATGAGTGGGGGGGGGAGGGGGGGGGGCTGCTGTGAAAACAGAAGGATATTCAATACTAATTAATGAGTCAGGGGGGGGGTGTGTGGACCAACAAAGTATTTCCATACTAATGAATGAGGTCAGAGGGTGAGTGCCTTGACAACAGCAAGGTATTTCATTTCTAATGAATGAGGGGGGGGGGATGCTTGTGACAACAGAAGGGAGTTCAATACGTAATTAATGCGTCAGGGGGTGGGTTCGTGGTGACAACAGACGGTATTTCAATCTAATGAATGATTGGGGGAGGGTGCTGTGACAAACAGAAGGTATTTCAATGTCAATTAATGAGTTAGGGGGTGGGTGCCGTGACAACAGAAGGTATTTCAATACTAATTAATGAATTAGGGGGTGGGTGCCGTGACAACAGAAGGTATTTCAATACTAATTAATGATTCAGGGGGTAGGCGCGGTGACAACAGAAGGTATTCTAATACTAATTAATGAGTCAGGGGGTGGGTGCCTTGACAACAGAAGGTATTTCAATACTAATTAATGAGTCAGGGGGTGGGTGCCGTGACAACAGAAGGTATTTCAATACTAATTAATGAGTCAGGGGGTGGGTGCCGTGACAACAGAAGGTATTTCAGTACTAATTAATGAGTGGGGGGGAGGGTACTGTGACAACAGAAGGTATTTCAATACTAATTAATGAGTTAGGGGGTGGGTGTCGTGACAACAAAAGGTATTTCAATACTAATTAATGAGTTAGGGGGTGGGTGTCGTGACAACAGAAGGTATTTCAATACTAATTAATGAGTCAGGGGGTGGGTGTCGTGACAACAGAAGGTATTTCAATACTAATGAATGAGTGGGGGAGGGTGCTGTGACAACAGAAGGTATTTCAATACTAATTAATGAGTTAGGGGGTGGGTGCCGTGACAACAGAAGGTATTTCAATACTAATTAATGAGTCAGGGGGTGGGTGCCTTGACAACAGAAGGTATTTCAATACTAATTAATGAGTTAGGGGGTGGGTGCCGTGACAACAGAAGGTATTTCAATACTAATTAATGAGTCAGGAAGTGGGTGCCTTGACAACAGAAGGTATTTCAATACTAATTAAATGAGTCAGGAGTGGGTGTAGTGGAGAACAGAAGGTATGTCATACTAATTAATGAGTCAGGAGTGGGTTTTGTCGTGACACAGAAGGATTCAATACTATAATGAGTCAGGGGGTGGTGCGTGACAACCAGAAGGTATTTCAATTACGAATTCATGAACGTTAAGGGGTGGGTGCCGTGACAACAGAAGGTATTTCCAATACTAATTAATGGAGTGGGGGGGGGGGGGGGTTGCTGTGACAAAGACGTATTTCAATACTAATTAATGAGTTAGGGTGTAGTGTGCCTTGGACTAACAGAAGTATTTCAGTGGACAACAGACAGAATGTATTTCAAATAATTACTTAATGTGGTTAGCAGGGGGTGTCAATGGAACAGAAGGTATTTCAATACTAATTAATGAGTTAGGGGGTGGGTGCCGTGACAACAGAAGGTATTAATGAGTCAGGGGGTGGGTGTCTTGACAACAGAAGGTATTTCAATACTAATTAATGAGTCAGGGGGTGGGTGTCGTGACAACAGAAGGCATTTCAATACTAATTAATGAGTCAGGGGGTGGGTGCCGTGACAACAGAAGGTATTTCAATACTAATTGATGAGTCAGGGGGTGGGTGTCGTGACAACAGAAGGTATTTCAATACTAATTAATGAGTCAGGGGGTGGGTGTCGTGACAACAGAAGGTATTTCAATACTAATTAATGAGTTAGGGGGTGGGTGCCTTGACAACAGAAGGTATTTCAATACTAATTTAATGAGTTAGGGGGTGGGTGCCGTGACAACAGAAGGTATTTCAATACTAATTAATGAGTTAGGGAGTGGGTGCAATGACAACAGAAGGTATTTCAATACTAATTAATGAGTTAGGGTGTGGGTGCCTTGACAACAGAAGGTATTCCAATACTAATGAATGAGTGGGGGGGGGGGGGGGGGTTGCTGTTGATAACAGAAGGTATTTTAATACTAATTAATGAGTCAGAGGGTGGGTGTCTTGACAACAGAAGGTATTTCAATACTAATGAATGAGTGGGGGGGGTGCTATGACAACAGAAGTTATTTCAATACTAATTAATGAGTCAGGGGGTGGGTGCCTTGTCAACAGAAGGTATTTCAATACTAATGAATGAGGGGGAGGGGGTGCTGTGACAACAGAAGTATTTCAATACTAAGTAATGAGTTAGGGGGTGGGTGTCGTGACAACAGAAGGTATTTCAATACTAATTAATCAGTTAAGGGGTGGGTGTCGTGACAACAGAAGGTATTTCAATACTAATGAATGAATCAGAGGATGGGTGCCTTGACAACAGAAGGTATTTCAATACTAATTAATGAGTCAGGGGGTGGGTGTGGTGACAACAGAAGGTATTTCAATATTAATAAATGAGTCAGGGGATGGGTGCTGTGACAACAGAAGGTATTTCAGTACTAATTAATGAGTCAGGGGGTGGGTGCTGTGACAACAGAAGGTATTTCAACTAATTAATGAGTTAGGGGGTGGGTGCTGTGACAACAGAAGGTATTTCAATACTAATGAATGAGTGGGGGAGGGTGCTGTGACAACAGAAGATATTTCAATACTAATTAATGAGTTAGGGGCTGGGTGCCGTTACAACAGAAGGTATTTCAATACTAATTAATGAGTTAGGGGGTGGGTGTCATGACAACAGAAGGTATTTCAATACTAATGAATGAGTAGGGGGGTGCTATGACAACAGAAGGTATTTCAATACTAATTAATGAGTAAAAGGGTGGGTGCCTTGAAAACAGAAGGTTATTTCAATACTAATGAATGAGTGGGGGGGGGGGGTGCCGGTTGATAACAGAAGTGTTTCAGTAATATTAATGAGTTGGGGGTGGGTACCTTGACAACAGAAGGTATTTCAGTACTAATTAATGAGTCTGGGGGTGGGTGTCGTGACAACAGAAGGTATTTCAATACTAATTAATGTGTCAGGGGATGGGTACCTTGACAACAGAAGGTATTTCAGTACTAATTAATGAGTCTGGGGGTGGGTGTCGTGACAACAGAAGGTATTTCAATACTAATTAATGAGTCAGGGGGTTGGTGCCTTGTCAACAGAAGGTATTTCAATACTAATTAATGAGTTAGGGGGTGGGTGCTGTGACAACAGAAGGTATTTCAACTAATTAATGAGTCAGGTGGTGGGTGCCGTGACAACAGAAGGTATTTCAATGCTAATTAATGAGTCAGGGGGTGGGTGCCTTGACAACAGAAGGTATTTCAATACTTCTCCCCCCCCCCCCCCCCACCACAATTAAATGAGTAAGGGGGTGGTGTGATGTGACCTTAACAGAAAAAAGTTATTTCAATACTAATTAATGAGTTAGGGGGTGGGGTGCTGTGACAACAGAAGGTATTTCAACTAATTAATGAGTTAGGGGGTGGGTGCTGTGACAACAGAAGGTATTTCAATACTAATGAATGAGTGGGGGAGGGTGCTGTGACAACAGAAGGTATTTCAATACTAATTAATGAGTTAGGGATTGGGTGTCCTGACAACAGAAGGTATTTCAATACTAATTAATGAGTCAGAGGAGGGGTGTCGTGACAACAGAAGGTATTTCAATACTAATGAATGAGTAAAGGGAGGGGATGCTGTGACTACAGAAGGTATTTCAATACTAATTGATGAGTCAGGGAGTGGGTGTCGTGACAACAGAAGGTATTTCAATACTAATTAATGAGTCAGGGGGTGGGTGCCTTGTCAACAGAAGGTATTTCAATACTAATTAATGAGTTAGGGGGTGGGTGCCGTGATAACAGAAGGTATTCCAATACTAATTAATGAGTCAGGGGGTGGGTGCCTTGACAACAGAAGGTATTTCAATACTAATTAATGAGTTAGGGTGTGTATGCTGTGACAACAGAAGGTATTTCAACTAATGAATGAGTTAGGGGGTGGGTGCTGTGGGGGCCTTGCTTCGAAGCGCGCAGGTCCGACACAGGTCTGGTTGACAGCACTTAGTTGCTGCCACCAGAGATCTGCAAGAGGGGGTTGGCCTCACTTTGAGTTTAATAAAATACTACAGTAAACTGATCTGACTTACAACACGTGGTGAGGGGACTTATGTATGAGTTCACTCACCACACTGGCCAATCAAAATGATACACACAAGTCCAATTATTCTAAATGACGCACAACGGTTATTATGATACATCCATATACAACGTGAACTGTTCGTGCACTAGGCACAATGTCTATGCGTCTTCTGTGTTCTCTTTACGGTCTTCTGTGTTCTCTTTACGTGCGAATGTGGGCTGGCCCACATCTCCCCCCTCCTCCTTTGAAAGACTGGTGTCACCGACACTGTTCACACTGTGACACCGACTCAGGTCGTCCGCAACCACATTCTTATCTCCACTTCTGTATATGACATCAAACTGGAACTCCGATAACTTAAAGCCCAGCCATACACACGTCTGTTTCTCTGTTTGCCTGACTTTAGCCACTCAAGTCCTCTATGATCGGTAATGATCAAGAATCTCCTGCCATACAGGTAAAAAGCAAAATGTTGCACTGATTCATACAATGCTAACCCTTCCAGCTCCTGTGCACTGTATCTGGTCTGCGCTGCTCTCAGCTGCCTTGAGAAGAATGCCACTGGTCTCCACCCTTCCTCACGTTTCACAGATAACACAGCTCCAATTCCTGTCGCACTAGCATCACACTCAAGACAAAACTCATCTTCCTTACACGGAACAATCAAACATACATGATTACACAAAGTAATACATAACTCACGAAACGCCTCCAGCATGGGGTTTGTCCACTGCACCTTCCCAGACGAAGTCTTCGCCGTATGCGACGTCAAGAGAGAAGACCACCTGTGGAAACCTCTCACAAACCTCCTATAATACCCAATGAGACCAAGGAAAGCCCGAAGCTGCTTCCTAGTACGTGGCATGGGGTGTTCCGCGATGGCCTTAATCCTTGCCTCCGGAACCCTCATCCTCCCGTCTCCAATAACATGACCCAGGAACTCCAAGTATTTCTTACCAAAGACACATTTACTCCGCTTACATGTTAGTCCTGCCACCTTCAGCACTTCAAACAACCTCCTCAAATGTACAACATGTACCTCCCAACTACCCGAAACTACCAAGACATCATCAATATAAACCTTAGCATAGTCCTCACATTCAACCAACACCTCATCCATCAGCCTCTGGAAAACTGAGGGAGCATTACACAGTCCAAATGGCATACGTCTATACTGGTATTTGCCGAATGGGCAAACAAAACTCGTCTTCTCCCTATCTTTCTCCACGACTTCCACCTTGTGGAAACCTTTAGCTAGGTCCACCTTTGACAAAACACGACCGCTCCCAATTCTATCCAACATCTCCTCAAGCCCTGGAATGTAGTATGGCTCCTTGACCGTTACATCATTCAAGCGTCTATAGTCCACGCACAACCTAACACCTCCGCCAGTCTTCTTCACAGGGACCAACGGCGATGACCAGCAACTACTGCTCCTCTCAATCACACCACACTCCAGCAAGCTATCCAACTCCTTCTTCACCTTATCCCTAATGCCTACCGGCACAGAATATGGAGATTGCCTTATGGGTGGGCTGTCCCCAGTATCAATGAACATCTTGACCCTGTCTGTGTTACCCGGCATATCAGAGAAAACTACACACCAAACTCCTCCAACAATCCATCCAATTCTTCTTGCACAAAGCCAACACACTCCTCCTTCAATACATTCCTCTCTTGATCACTGTCTTCTAACACTAAATCCAACCTCAATACTTCTGCCCTCTCTCGATACCTCTTCATACAATTTACATGCACAACTTTCGCATGACTCTCCTTTCCAACCTTCCCAATCTTATAGTTAACAACGCCCTTCTTTTCCAAGACTGTGTATGGTCCTTCCCAAGAATCCGCCAATTTACATGACATTCCCGGAATTCTATACAACACTAGGTCTCCCACTTCAAAAGTCCTCATTCTGCTACCCTTATTGTAATACCTCAACCGTTCTTCCTTACCCTTACTCATCTTCAACGCCGAACAATCCCTCATACGTTCTAACCGGTCCATTAACCCTGCTACCCTATCACACACGTTCATCTCCTTCCCTTCTACCTCATATATACCGTGGTACAGTGCGTCCAGTGGAGTTCTAACCCTAAAACCAAACACCAAATCGAAGGGACTGAACCCACTATCGCTATGAGGCATCTGCCTCAGCACATATAAAGCCAAAGGCACCTGCCCAACCCAATCTACCTTGTCCTCAACGCATCTACCCAGCACACTCTTCAAGGTCCCATGCATCCGCTCTACCATCCCATTGGTTTGGGGATGATAGGGGGAGGTCCTCAGCTTATCAATGCCCAACAACTGGCACAATTGCTTAACCACTCTCCCACAAAACTGCGTCCCCTGATCCGTTAACAACACCTCGGGAATGGCTGTCCGAGAGAACACGCTCCACAAACCCTCTGCTACGGATTTAGCGGTTACGCTACGAAGGGGTTCCGCTTCTGGCCACCTCGTTGCCATGCAGATATAGGTCAACAAGAACCTACACCCTCCCTTTCCCTTGGGAAGTGGACCCACCAGATCCACCGCCACACTTTCAAAGGGTTCCGTCAGAACTGGTCTATCAACCGCTGGAACCTTTCTCGGTCGACTCTTATTCTTCACCTGACATACCTTGCAACTCCTACAATACTCCTCAATCTCCTTGACCATTCCTGGCCATAAGAAGTATCTCCCCACCATTCTTGCTACCTTCTCTCCTCCCAGATGGCCACATCTCTCGTGCGCCATCTCTAATACTCTCCCTCTAAACTCCTTAGGCACGACCATCACATCTACATACTCTTCCCACGAAACGTACATTCCCCTCAACAATAAATCCTTGTCCCACTTAAAACCTCGTTCACCCCTGTTACCCAACTCCCGCCATGTCTTCAGACTGTCATCTGTCAATAGTCTCTCTCTGAACTCCTTGCCATCTCTACCCTCCTTCATAGGTCCGATCTCTCCTGCTAGTTTACTAAGTTCCCGTTCACTGTCACTCACTGTCATTGACTCCAACCCCTTAGGTTCGCCTTCTACCTCCTCATCACCCTCTGTCACACTCTCCCTCAGGTGCTCTTCCTTCGATCCTTCCTCCTCTAGTACTACCGAAGTATTCTTCCCATCACCAAGCTCCTCGTGAACTGACTCCTCTATCGTGCACCACAAGTCCTCTACTTCCGCATCATCCTCACACCTGTCTAGCTCGGCTTCAATCTTGGCCTGGCTTCGCGTCAATACCTTGACCTCAGCCTCCTTGCTCAGTTTTGTCTTTCTCTCATCCCTATACTCTGTAATTGCTCTAGTGAATGCTTGTATCTCCTCACTGTCTGTTAAGTTAATGGGAACTATACTGATAACACCGTCTCCCTCTCGTTCGTCTATCATAGCAAGTTGTGACCTAGCCAACCCTCCTAATTCAAATGTCACCACCGTGCTTCTGTGGACCTTCCGTGTTCCATGCACATCAGCTACATGTAGCTCACCACAGTCCCTATAGTTCCCTTTCAGTAAAGACCTGGGCACCACACCCACACTAGCTCCTGAATCCACTAATACCTTGCACTTAATACCATTAACAAGACCCCAAGCCACATTGTCTTTGTCGCCCTCTACAACCAACTTGGCAACCTTGCCACCTGACCCTTCCCTTTTCACTGCTCCTCCAACCTTCTTATTGACACAATCAACACTGCGGTGTCCTGGTTTCCCGCAGCTAAAGCATGTAATGACCCTGGCCCCCGCACTACTATTATTTCCTGCACTCCACTTGCCCTTATTACACTCAGTAGATCTGTGACCCTTTCCTCCACATGTAAAACACGTCACCTCTCTACTCCCAAATCCATCCTTCTGCTCACTCCTATAAACCTTCCTTTCTGCTCCAAACTCGCTCATCCAGGGTTTGTAAAAGTTCCCCTTCTGTCGTCCTGACATCCACGTCTCCCACGAATCTCTCAAGTCCTCCATACTTGCAACCTTCTTGCTTTCCATGAATACCTTACCCGCCTGAGGCATAACTCTTCTAGTCAAGGCCGTAGCCAATGCTACCACACACTGTTCGAGCGTTACACAACCCTGTAACACCCCCCGACTAATTCTCGTAACCTGCTCACAAATCTCACCAGCCGTCTTATGCTTGATCACTTCTCCCGACAACTCAAACAGCTGATGTCCGTAGGTGAGCGCCGTCTCACCCACGGACTTTAGTAACACTCCTTTGACCTCTTCATACCCTGCACCTTCGTCACGCACACTAGCCACCCTTGAACATAACCGTTCAGGCAGCCTGGGGAATAGTCTCTCTGACCACCCCTCCTCCTTAATTCCACACTCTTTCATTATGCGCTCAAACTTCTCCAAATAGCTCGCCAACTCTGTACTCTCCTTGTACGACCCCAGAGTTTTCAATTTGTCCCGCTGTAACTCTCGTTTGTCCCTTCTCAATTCCTCCTCCTCCCTGCGTCTCTCTAACTCCCGTCCCCTATCTCTCTCGTATTCCCTATGTCTCTCTTCTTCCTCTCTTCTTCGTTCCCTCTCTTCTTCTCTGTGCTTCTCTAACTCTAGTTCCCGAGCTCTCTCGTGTTCCCTACGCCTCTCTTCTTCCTCTCTTCTATGTTCTCTCTCTTCTTCTCTACATCTCCCTTCCCTCTCTACCATGAACCTCATCAATTTGCTCAACTCGCTCTCCTCCTTCCTGGCCATGCCTTCTTCCCCAATATACTCCTCCTCCTCCTCAGTAGCTGAACCTAAGTCCGAACCTCTCTCCAACCCCGTGCTACCGCTTACTTCCGTCTCAACTCCTGCTTCCTTAGCAGCCCTAACCTCGGCCGGTCGCGTCAGATAGGGTGACCTCTTGCTAGAAATGGGTTGGTAATGAGGTTTGTAGTCGGAGTCCACCGGCGGTAACTTCTTTGTAGCCCTCTTCCTTGTCGCCACGGCTCCAACGTCCGTCATAGGAAGATGAGTGTCCTCGCCTCCCTGCTGGTGACTTCTACAAAAAATACGAACAACAGAAATAACAAAAAATTAATGAAAAAGAACGTTTACAATCACAAAATCAATGGTACACAAAGAAAAGAATATAAGTGTGAAATACGAACAACAGAGATAACAAAAAAAATTAATGAAAAGGAACGTTTACAATCACAAAATCAATGGTACACAAAGAAAAGAATATAAGTGTGATATGACACGAGTACACCAAAACCGTTAAGGTCGTAACCCTGTCCAGTCAATGATGTTCCGATGCGGCCTTAGCCCAGGGAAATGAAGCTCCGCCACCGAAGTCGGGATGCTTGTAAATGAAGGTTCCGACGCTGCCTCGGCACGATTGGAATGTAGTACCACAACCGAAGTCGGGATGCTAAGAATGTCTTTTGGGTACGTGTAAGGACGAATCCTCAGGAGTCGGCTGGGACGCGTCCCGGTCGTTCTCCGTAACTGGTCAAAAGGTCCCTCGCGAACGAGTTCGCTATATGGGTTCTGTAGGTGACCTTCTTGGGAATGTCTTCCGTCCGAAGATCCCACTGCTGCCACCAAAATCTGTGGGGGTCTAGCTCCGAAGCACGAAGGTCCGACACAGGTCTGTTTGACAGCACTTAGTTGCTACCACCAGAGATCAGCAAGAGGGGGTTGGCCTCACTTTGAGTTTAATAAAATACTACAGTAAACTGATCTGACTTACAACACGTGGTGAGGGGACTTATGTATGAGTTCACTCACCACACTGGCCAATCAAAATGATACACACAAGTCCAATTATTCTAAATGACGCACAACGGTTATTATGATACATCCATATACAACGTGAACTGTTCGTGCACTAGGCACA
>WLWD01006170.1_pt1 | contig 46976 bp, 39 predicted proteins | sample 6712731 | NCBI WGS metagenome assembly WLWD01 (sample SAMN12718690, study PRJNA576275) | sponge metagenome | isolation source: marine sponge | host: Mycale hentscheli | place: New Zealand: South Island, Marlborough, Capsize Point | collected 2014-11-01 | reverse complement strand
GGGATACCAGAATGTTGGGGAGCTGAGGCAGAGAAGACTGGAAAGGTTTGATTCCACACCTGCTTCAATGTCATTGTCTTCTAGACCAAGAACTGATGAAAACGACGAGACACATCCTCAGGAGAACTAATTCATACTAATTATCTAACTGTCAATGATTTACAAGTATTTTATTTTATAATAATAAAAAATTATATTTGCACACAAGACAACACTAATGGCACAAACACTATCATTCTACTTTAATTTATGCCAGCTTGTCTCATGATGTTGATAATTTTTCATGTGACGGGTAATAATAGATTATACTTCATAGAAGTAAACTGTTTGAAATGTTTTGTTGGAAGCATCAAATATGCAGTGTTAAAGGAATGATAACCAGCCAACACACATAAAAGGAAGAAAAAGTAAACAAATGAAAAAGTTTTTATATTGGTGTAGGAGTTTCTGGGCTGCCATATGACTTGAGACTCTTGTAGCTGCTTGACTGGGTCAAGACGTTGATGTAATGCTCAAATTGGAAGTACTTGTATGCCCAGAACGGACAGAACAAGATCACCATGCCGATGTTGATGAGCAAGTCAAACATGAGGTAGACGCTGGTCATGACGATGCCACGCCGTACCGGGTTGATGGCGACAGCCACGACCGTCAGCAGTGGGAGGTACAGGAACCAGATGACGTAGCACACTGCCAAGATGATGTACAACCGCAGTGCTGTACGACGGTTCTCAATGAGGTAGACCTGTCTCATCTCGTACAGGATGTATATCAGGATGAACAGCCTGTAGATTAGGTACACACCTCCAGCCCAGCTCTGGTACCCATGGTACAGGCACACTGATAATGGGTAGTACTGCTCAGAAATCTAAGAACAATAAGACACAATTTAATATTTTATTGTTCTGTAAAAGGCAAGCTGATAAATGTAACGAACTATACAGTATGCCAATGTTTCAATCTCATTGAGTATAGTTCCTGCTACTCTAAGACATGATTGACTGAGATCAAATAAAATAAAACAGTGTCAGAGAGAGTACATGTTACATGCATGTACAAATGGTACCTAGTCTCCTGTTCCTTTCAGTACTTCAGCAGTAGGCTAGTCTTATTTAGGATATGACGTGATTACTTCCTAAAGAGCTTATATTTGTTTTTTGTTGTTATTGTTTTGTTTTGTTGTTGTTGTTTTTTTCAGGTCAGAAAAAAACAGCAAATGGTTGAAATAGTTATTCTTGATGAATAGATGTTACAGAAGCAATCGTTACTCAGTAAAATCAAAGGCTATATACTTGTACTTCTAGGGGGAAAAAACACCTTTCATCACCTAACTACAAAAATAGTAGCTAGAACATCAACTTCAGGTAGAATAATTAAGGAACTGGCCATTTGTGCTCAAGCACACCACTAGAATATATCAATTTTTTTACCTAATGGCGATAAAAAATAATAATAAATAAAGCAATAAAATTTAAATTTAAAATAAAAAAAGGGAAGATAATATCACCAAGGGAAGTAGAAGAGAGAAAAGCACGCACATATTATTACTGGTAGACACTATCAGTGTGGGAGAATACAGACCCAATACTTCACATGTCATAATAATATAAACCAAAGGTATGAAACAGTTGTTGGGATAACAAGACAAAGAACTGAACCATCCATAACTATAAATAAATAAAAACTAGTGAGATCTCAAAAACAAAAAGAATACCATAACCCTTCCACTGCTGAAAGCAAAACCACAACACAAACACACACTGTGACTAGGCAAGACATTCCTAATGAGAAAACAAGTATAGAAATTGTGTAGTCTAAGCTATGTGTATTTTTATCATTTATTTTTTCTCCTTATATAAACTTCAGAGTCTTTCTATAGTGTATTTTTTCCCCTTCTTTATGAACTTAGCTTATTTTTCTTCCTGGCACTGTTTGTTCATTCAAGTATTCTCTGAGAATTGTCTCTATCCACACAAACACTGAAATGTCCATCTCAGTTTCTGACAAACAACAATGCAAATTAGTGCACAGACACCACTTGAATCTCATTATGGTTTACAACAACCAATAGAGGCATGTATGGAGCAGAAATGTCGAGGAAGTAAATTCCTGGCCTTCTATATACACTCGAACCTCTCTTATCCATTCGTCTAAGTTATGGACACCTCTGTACCGGACATAAACTAAAATTATTGACGGCGTACGAATCGTCAGTGTAGTCGGAAAGCTACCAAATTAAACGAATAACATCGGGAAAATATTTCGTGCGTGACACTTCGAGTGTATTCGATCGTGGCGTTGTGTGTGTGGAGATGGAGCAAGGAAATCAACGGGCAGTTAGTGCATCTACCGCTAGTTCTTCTCAGAACTCTTTGAAAGGCAGTGGGGCTGCTAGTTCTTCTAAGAACTCAACGACCAGCGGTGGTGGAGGCAAGGTCGCGGTAACTAAACGCAAGCGTAGCGTTTTAACTCTAGAAAGAAAGCTGGAGATAATATCAGAAGTTAAGAAAGGGAAATCAGTGAGGCAGTGTCTGGACAGTTTGGTGTTCCAAAATCTACAGTGAATGATATTTGGAAAGGAAGAGAGAAATTGAAAGTTATGTATCTGCCAGTGAGTGTCCCTCTCTAGCCAAGAGGCGATGTATCATTAGGGAGACCCTGCATATCTTATGCTGGTAAAAAGTTGGAGAGACGATGCAGCTCAGCGTCGCTTGAAATCTATGAAGCAAACTAATATCACTTCATATTTTAAATAAATTGATTCATGTATTTGCAAGGTTTTTTTTTATAATTTTAAGTAATATACTAATTCAATTATCAAATAATTAATTGTATACACGGTTCATCACCAAATAAATTAAGTATTCTGAGTAACGGACATTTCTTAGTTACGGACACCCCTTGGTCCCAGACTGTCCAGATAAGAGAAGTTTGAGTGTAAAGGGAGAGGTATTTATTTATAAAATCAAAGTTGGGGGAAGAAAAAAAATTGAAAAAAATTGAGGGTTGCCAAGGCCCTGAGCCAACACACTGGTGACTAAAGCCAGGGTCAGGGGTTACTTCTTTCACACGTTTAATCTTAGCTTCCACCCTTGAGACACTTGAAGATAGAATTTCATTTTCATTGTGCGCGCACACACACACTCACCAATAGGTACACCACTTAGTTTCCTTGCAAAAGGAAAAGTTTTATTAAACTTCACTGTACAAGGTACATCCCAAAACACTCAACAAGTACCACACACTGCCCAACCACTTTCCCAAGTGCTTGCAAACCTCCCCCTTTTCAATAGCAGCTTGGGGACTCGACTCAGTGAACACTTAGTTTAGGAAACACTGCATGATCACCACACTATGATAATAGGTAGCTGCTCTATGCTGTTACACACATGCCATGTTTATTTCTGCTACATAAAAAAATAAAAATAAATAAAACTTTCAATTCCCATTGAAATATACTTGACTAGCCCGAAAACAATAAAAAACCACTTACCACTGTCCATGTGAAAAATATCCCAGAAAACACAATGTAAGCTGTCCAAATTAGTACGGTCACTTTAGACCAGCGAAGCGAAGATGTTGTGACCTGCCACCCTTTACCAACCAATATCACTGAAAGGATGAGAAACCAGTCTGAGACCTGGTTGCAAATTTCACCTAAATATCTGAAAACAACAATGCCCCTTCCATTAGCCGCATACACCGAAGAGTGTATGAGCTCAGCTAACACATAAACCCCTTCCAAAACCAGGGAGATGCTAAAGAGCTTGATGAGCAAGTGGACGCTGTACCGGCGCCTTGTACGGAGACCTCGGTTGTGCAGGAGAAAATGAGATGCAATCAGAATTATGTAGGAGAGAGTAAAGAAAAGGTGGAGGGTAAGAACACCATTTAATTCATACGAGAACTCATTCGAATATGGGTTGGTGTGATTAGGTTCGTTGTTGACCAGATGAATCTCGTACGTGACACTGGCATTTGTGGACTTGGACCATTTGCATGAGGTCCGGTTTCTTTCGCATGTGAGAAAAAAGAGATAGAAAAACTCCGTCTCTTGTACGTTACTGACCCTATATGTAAAATTATAGCCGTGAAATACAGGGACGTCGCTAGGTTGGTTGCACGTGCCAGGTACACAGGGCAACGTCCTGATGACGTCGACATATTTATCGTCAGCAGTGCACCCCCTGAAGTTTGTATGAAGTACTTCTTTAAAAAACTCATCAGTGCATGCAGGTACTTTAGCAGTCAAATTGTTCCAAACTTCTTGTGACACAAGACCTAATGTCAACGAAGAGTCGTTCATTGCAGGCCTCTTAGGATCTTGCTTAGCTGTGCCATACACGTAAAAAGAGTGACCCTTGGCAACTCCGAATCTAGCCAGGTAGTACAGTGACGGTTCCTCGCTATTGTCTGCAGATCTAGAACCTTTAACTCTTAAGGTATCTCCGGAGTGAAATAAAATTATCAGCGAATACAGCGGCAGCAGCAGTTGTTGTAGATTGATCATCGTCTTTTTCTCTCGCCGTGACTGACGACCGCTTCAGCCCCACCCCCAAAGCACGTGACCAGCCGGACTACCATTATTTTGCGCGCACATTCTTTTGTGATTTGGTCTTCAAAACAAATGCGCTAAGGGAGGGGAGTGTGCGGCTGGGTGAGCTCGGTACGACGTGTTGTATTGGTTGTTTGCAGTTTGAAGTTGCTGTCTCCTCTCTGACTGAGTAAATGGTGTTCTAATGGGAAACCGAAACTGTGTTAGCTCCGTACAGGTCGAATGCCAGACCTCGTACAATGTGGACACAATAAGAGAATCATGCCGCTATAACAACAGCAACATGACCAACTGTTCTAATTTCTGCAAGGACTTCCACACCTACATTCCGTATATTTATAGCTCACTGAGCATCATATCGGCGGCATGCTGCTGCGCAGTTTTCTTAACTTACTTTTGCTTCCCCAAGTTCAAGCAGACAGGGACTTCATCCAATGTATTCTTATACAGGTAAGTCAGAACCATTGCTGCTGAATCCCACCCAGGATGTGGCATCATGTATCCTTTCTTCCCCCCACCCCCTCTTCTCTTTCTAGAACTTTGATGGACCTAGTGATAGCAATAGGCCATATTGTAGCTGGCTTTGCTGGGCTGGCTCAGAAAGACAACGACTGTGTCCAAGGTAACTTGTGCAAACTGTTGGGAGTTATCAACGAGTTTGCTCTGATGGCGTCCAATCTGTGGTACGTGGTGATTGCAGTCGATCTGATCAGAGCCATTCGCAATCCATTTAGGTAAGTCAATAGTGTATACTCATTCTTGGGCACGGGTTGTGGCCTAATTAGGTTGCTAAATAATTATATGGTATGGAGTTATTGTTTCATGGCTTTTATTCCATTGTACCTGTGAGCATCTACAGTATTTCATCTTTCTCTTCCCTTCGTTTTAAACTCAGCACTTGGGACAATAAGCACATGTGCTATAGGCAATTTTATGCTGGAAGTAAGTGTTAATGTCCCTCTGCCGTTTTGTTTGGGTCATAAAATGTAAATGAATTCCCTACACATGATTCATTATGCTTGGTTTAGCTGAGAGTGCTGATGATGGGACGATTATTGCAGGTACAATGGGCTTGCAGATGTGAGCTCTAGATCCACTGATTATACTATCTCTGAAACTGGCTTTGATATGTTTTTTACAATAAAATTTTCCATCCACCTCCAAGGTGCAATATTTGATGCCCTAAATTACATTTCTTAATATACATACATTGCCTTGGGGCTGATAAATTGGTTCAAATACCAATTATTTGAAGAATAATAAAATATGGTCGCAAGTAATTTAATAACTGGAACAGTTGTCATAGTAAGAGTCTAGGTAAAACTATAGTACCTTTGCTTTTCAGAAATGACACATGATATATACACACTGACCTCACTCCTCTTTTTTCTACACCATTGTTAGTCTTATAGCTTGTAATAGAATGTCCACAGAATATTTTAATCAGCAATTTTGTAATTGTTTGTTTGCAGTCCAAAGCCTCAGTATCGCTGGATCTACCACACGATGGTGTGGTCATTTAGCCTGTTATGTGCAGTGATTCTGGGCAGCCTACATGCTGCTACAGGACCTGGTGGACCAGGTATGGAAAAGTAGGTGTAGGGGGAGAAAGCACTTGCCTCTTCACTCCCAATGTTTTGAACCTCTAGTCAGAATTACTCAGATGTGCATTTTTACACTACAGCTGTGTTTATAGATGGCAGAACAATAAGATATTTTGGATGATATTGCCAAAATTGGTGTCTGTGACTTATCACAAATGTGTTTGCATGAGGATACACTCCCTCAAGGTTGCTTGGTATTTGTCATGTTGTGTCCTCCCAATTAAGAAATTATTTTTACACCTATGCATGTGTAGTCCCACTACTATCCATCCATCCATTCGTTTGTTCATTCATTCATTCATTCATTCATTCATGCTGAGGCTCTAAATTTGGTTGCTGAGGAGTGAGTTGCTGTAGTGGCAGGAGTATGATACTGGTTTCATTTTGAAAATAGGGCTGCCAGTATTGTTTAGGGAAGCTTGTCTTATCATGTAGATGTAGTTATTGCTATCATAAACAATCCACAAAGAAAGTGGATAAATCTGCTCTTCCATCTATGAATAGCTAATAGCATGAGTTTTGAAAAAACCAAACAACAATTCAATATAAATTTTTGCCATTTTAGATAAACATTTTTTGCTGTTTAGAAAGCAAGAAATGCTTGGCAGAAACACATTAGGTGTGTGTGTGTGTGTGTGTGTGTGTGTGTGTGTGTGGATTTTCACATAAAGACTAACACTTTTCATCTCGATATGGTGCTCTTTTCCTAAACCTTCCAGTGTCTCTTCATAAAGCTCTCCATTAGGAGTGACTCAAGAAATATGTTTGATCATGTGATTATCACATGACTCAAGGATGTACTTTTCTAATCATAAATGCTCGTTTATCACACATACATAAGTGCATGACAAGTGATATTTTTCTTCAGCTGTATATCGGTAAGTACAATTGACATTGAGCCTGTATCAGAGACATACTGGAATATAATTGCTGCACGACTAACTGTACTTGTATTGTTACTGTAGAAAATCGTAAGCATGTGTGCAGCCTCTAATTTAGAAGTTGGTGTGTCCTGCAGTTGTTATACCTTCTGCAAATTTCTAGGTGCCAGTTTGATGGGGCTTGAACTGGAATGACTGGAATTAACATATAATTGCTAATTGTATTGAAATACGTACGGCTCTGCTTCTCTGTCTTTCTACTGTCATGCCTCGATGTATTTGTTGGTTGTATTTGTTGTTGCTGGTATCTCATGTTTGTTGTTTGTTTTGCTGTTGTTGTTTTTAAGTATAGCTAAACAAAAGTATCTGCTATGGATATAGGAAATTATCTTGCTTAATAAATTTGAAATCACACCCCCTCTTCCTGCAGCATATGTCTGGTTAACTCTCATCACCATGCACAAAGGGTTATAGTAGTCATTGTGTCTGTTTGTCTGTCTGTCAGCCACACTCTTGATTTTTAGAGATTACTGACAATTTACCGTTGATTTAGGTATGAACTTACTCAAAATAACGATTTAAGACCTTTTATTGTGCTCCTTTTTTATTTTGGGCTAATTTTGAGAAAAAGCAAAGGTGTCAGCTCAGCATAGGTACTAGCTTTTGTGGGTAATGCCCTGTATCATCAAGTCATAATTACGTGAGCAAATAATTTCTTGCTGCCTGCAGTAGTTTTGCTTCATGCTGGACTGAGTGCTGGAAGTGTAGTTTCACATTGAAAATACATACCGGTGAGTGTCTTTGGCCAGTTTAGCTTCTCTTATGAAGGCAGCATTTACATCTACCATTTTCATTGCTCGTGCTTTAGTGATACCTGGTTAGAATAGCCAATAATTGATTCTTTTTGTCTGAAGTCCCACTTGCTTTCCTATCAGTTTTATAGCTTTAATGGACATGATCTTTTTTCTGCCATTTATTATTTACTAATTTTTTTTCTTTTGTGTGTTTAGTTGGTTTGGTTGTCATGCAACCGTATGACTTTTGTGTGTGGGTGTGTGTGTGTGTTGTGTGGTGTAGTGGTTGTGTCCTGGGCTCAGGGCCCGCGGTCCTGAGTTCAAGCCCAACTCAGGCAATTTTTCCATCTGATTTCCATCTGCCTCCCACCAGCCCCACCAGTCCACCCAGCTGTGATTGGGTACCTGGTATTTGCTGGGGTGCAAATTCAAGGCCTTTTCTCATGAAACAGCAATGGTCCAGGTGGGACTTCGGGTGCCCACACCACTTGCTGTGAGGAAAGGTCTGTTCTCCTGCGAGTTCCTAGCCTGGCTCCAGGAGCTTTGCTTGCACGGTTCACAGTGCCTGCTTAGTGCACAGGCATCCTGGCTCTGCCAGGTGCGCGTGACCGCCTAGCGGCAACAAGAGAATTTGCATTTTGCATTTTGTGTGTGTGTGTTTAGTTGGTTTGTTGTTATTTTTTTTAACTTTGGTTGTCATGCAACCATATGTCTGACACGCCCACTGATTCCATCAATTGCTATTGTGTAAAGACAGTTACGGAGGCAAAATGAAAGTGGTTGGGCATGTGTTGTTGGCATACCCAAAGAATGTTTCTTTTCCTTTTTTTATCCGTGTTGTGCCCATGTGTCACCATCTTGTGTTTCCATATACCAGGCAAAGGTTGGAAGCTCTCGGGGATGTGTGAGATCAGATTGGGAGGAGATGGGAGCAGCAACTACATTCAGTTTTCATAATCGTACTTATTTAAATTTACTGGCTTGCAAATTTAAGGGAATAATTCTTTCTTAAGAATCTGATAGAAACTTTCTCTGCACATGCCTATGAGCAAACTCTAAATATGACAGATGAGCCGATAAGTCATTACAGCTTCTCTTGAGTTTATGCTTAGTTTGTAAACAGAATTTAAACTCAAGTACTTATAATAATAGTACCTCCATTGCTTGTCTTCAAACCAGATTTAGCACCTGTAATTGAACCTTATAATGGGAAGCTGCTGACTAGAGTCTGTCTGGGGTTGATGACCCGTGCAGTGCAGAGATTTTTGTTGTCTTTTTTTTCTTTTTTCTTTTTTTCTTTTTTTTATTGTGTGTGTGTGTGTGTGTGTGTGTGTGCATGTAGTGTGTTGATTTGTCCCAATAAGCATTGGTATTCCCTGAGGCATTGAGAGAGATAGTTAGTGCTAGTTAGTGGCCTCCATTCCCAAACAACTGTGAGGTGTTTCGAGTGCTCCTGAGTTGTGGTGTCATGGCAACTATGACTTTGTGTACATATATTAAAAGTAGTAGCATCTCTCTCTTCGCCAGGACCAGTCGTATCCAATTACTTACTCATTAATACTATAATTTGATTTGATTAGTTCCATCGAAAGAAGCTGGCAATTTTTGTTTAAAAATTTGGAAAAAATAAGTGCCAAAACAACACACACAATTTGGTCAATCTCGATATTTTTATTTTGCTATATTTATTAGAGGGACTGCCAACAAACAGTATAATTACTTGTGGTGGGCTTCAGCTATGGTACAGCAATAAAAAAAAATTTTTTTTAAAGTGACGAAAATGAAAAGCACCAGTAGGGTCCGCACTCTGTACTCTAAGCTGATCAATTGATCAAGTAGTACATGTTTATCAAATATGGTATTCCAAAGTGTGTCACTATGACCACTTCTATTTTCTCACTGCAAGCTTACAAGTGGTTTGTTGTGTTTTTTTTTGGTTTGTTTTTTGGTAACTATGTAGCTATGTGGCTACTGAACTACTCAGGATGTGGTACTTTCAGAGATTTTGAGTCAGATATATTCACTTCTATTCTCTCACTGCAAGCTTACAAGTGGTTTGTTGTGTTTTTTTTTGGTTTGTTTTTTGGTAACTATGTAGCTATGTGGCTACTGAACTACTCAGGATGTGGTACTTTCAGAGATTTTGAGTCAGATATATTCATGAATTTTCGGCTATGGGTGAGCCTTCTATAATATGTCCAAGTTGATTTTAGCGCACAACTAGAAGCTCGTATAAATGATAAACTACGGGTGATTAGTTATAACCGGGCATATATTGAATACAGCCGCGGAAGAAACTGCCATAGCTTCTTTTTCATTTCAACAAGTAAACTTACGGTAATAATGCGCACCTTAGACCCGCCCCGTTTTTACTGTGGGCGTCGACATTTTCGCGCGTATGAGCTACTACTTGTCATGTGACCTTAATTGGTTTCCGGTTTCGCCAAGTGTATTCCTCTTTTGCCACATTTGTGGTCATGCCAACTCTACGTGGACATACTATAGTGAATCTGGCTTGCACAACTGAAAAGATTTGAAGTGAGGCCAACTATATATAGTCAGCTAAAGTGAATGACAAAGATTGTGAATGGGGTTCGGCCCTTGAATGAGGTGGCAAAAGAATGAATGAAGTGATAATTTTTAGATGTACAGACAAGTGATTGAGTAGTAACCCATACATGTAACTCTAGAAATATAGTAAAGTAAAAAAGTCCTGAGAGTCAGGTAACATGGGAAAGAAGATAAGGATAAGACAGGGAAAGAAACATAGAGTAAAGTCACATGTGTATGTATTAACAGAAACAAATAACACGACGAGGCTGAGAAGGACACTCGGAAAAAAGCTTGTGTTATTTGTTTCTGTTAATACATACACATGTGACTTTACTCTATGTTTCTTTCCCTGTCTTATCCTTATCTTCTTTCCCATGTTACCTGACTCTCAGGACTTTTTTACTTTACTATATTTCTAGAGTTACAGGTATGGGTTACTACTCAATCACTTGTCTGTACATCTAAATATTGTCACTTCATTCATTCTTTTGCCACCTCATTCAAGGGCCGAACCCCATTCACAATCTTTGTCATTCACTTTAGCTGACTATATTATATAGTTGGCCTCACTTCAAATCTTTTCAGTTGTGCAAGCCAGATTCACTAAAAGGCTCACCCATAGCCGAAAATTCATGAATATATCTGACTCAAAATATCTGAAAGTACCACATCCTGAGTAGTTCAGTAGCCACATAGCTACATAGTTACCAAATGTTTTATTTTTTGGTTTGTTGTTGTTGTTGTTGTGTGTGTGATGATGGTGTAGGCTCATTATGTTGTATTAAATTTTCAATAACACCTGAAGATATAGAAAGTGTATCCGTTATCCGTAGCTAGAATAGAAAGGTCTGTTATACTAGGTGTGTTTGAAATGTCTCATTGTTACAAAAATTATGGGATATGTATATTATTAAAAATTTTTTCCCCTTAGGAACTTCAATGTTTTTCTGGTGTTGGATTGACGTGGAGCAGGTGGAATTTGGACACACACACAGTGACTTGGTGAGGTATGCTATCATATCCCTGGTCCTCTTCTATCTTCCCTACGTCATCATCCTGTCTTTCTCCATGCTGGGCGTGATCGTGGGAAGCTGGATACTCTACCATCACTTAGTGTCCAGCAACGAGACCAGACGATTCGTCATCAAGCAAAATGTCATTTACGTATCCGTACTTGCAGCAGAAACTCTGTTCATCTTGCCCATCTGGATCATTCAGCTGACTATCCTGGGTAGAGCTGACGACATCAGAGGCCTCCAGTTTTGGACCAAGACTGACTTTGGCTTGGCTGTTGTGTTTGCCATTGTGCATAGTCTAAGAGGTACGGTGGATCTCTTTGTGTGGCTCTGGAACTTCACAGAGCCCAGAGACGCCAAGGCCTGGTGCAAGAGCCACTGCTTGAAGTTGTCTGGGAATAAATATGAAATGCCCATCACTTCTACTTCGTCTTCAGTGCACCTCAGCACGCCACTTCTCACGACCAACAAGAAGGACAGCTTAGTGAATAAGGCTCTTCGGAGGGACGCCATCTACTGCATTAACGTGGGCATCTTGGAATCTGTGCAGGTTCACCACGATATGTCTATCAGGGATCGCCGGGTGGGGTCTGTAAGAGAGTCATTTGCCGCCGCGGCCCTCATGGAGCTGGATCAAGAAAACCAGAGAGATGAGCTATCCCTTCGTTACGACAATCCCAACTACCGTGAACAGGTGACGAGGAAGCTTCGCTTTCCGGCTTCGTCTGGCAAAAGTAAGTACTTTACATTCATAGACCTGGAGCCAACGCTTTTCAGGCTACTTCGGGAGAGCTATGGCATCAGTCCTAGTTCATATCGCAAATCCTTCGCTATCAGCAACTTAGCAGACATAGATGGTAGCTTGATGCTGGAGAAGTTCACAGAAGGGAAAAGTGGGAGCTTCCTCTACTTCACGCAAGATCTCCGCTTCATCATCAAGACTGTCAGCCCCTCAGAGGAAAGGTTCTTGCGTAAGGTAGCCATTAGTTACTATCGTCACATGCAGGATAACGAAGACAGCCTAATCGGCAGGTTCTTTGGCCTTCACAAGATTAGAATGGCCCCCGAGCAGAAGTATATATCAGTAGTGGTGATGGAGAACGTGGTGTACAGCAGTGAGGGGCTGAAGATGCACAGAAGATATGACCTCAAGGGTTCTTGGGTCGGCCGAAGGTCCCTGAAAGGCAATGTGAATTTAGATAGATACAAAGGTGTGTTGAAAGACCTTGATTTGGGCGAGGAAAAGATTCTAATTGGGCCGGAGCTCAAGGAGCAGTTGATGGAGCAGCTGAAAAAAGATGTGCAGTTCTTGACCAGTTGTCACATCATGGATTACAGCCTTCTGCTTGGCATCCACCAGCACGGCTTGAGCGGAGAGCCGGGGCAGTCGATATCAGAGATAGACATGGGAAGCATCACGGAAGTCAACATTGGTAGTCCGAAAGCTAATGGTGCCAAACCCTTCGAGGACAAGCAGAGAAGTTACTCCCGTCACAACACAGTGACCAGTACGTTCGGATACGGAACAGAAGGCTATGACCTGCACATTCCTTGGTTCAGACAAGATTGTGGAGGACTGCGCAGTAATTCTGCCTTGCACCCTTACAGCGGACGTCCCATCAGCATAGCTCTGGAGAACAACAGGTATAGCATCGTCAATGTGGGCACGCCTCCTGTCACTTACTTCTTTGGAATTATTGACATCTTGCAGCAGTACACTCTTAAGAAACAATTGGAACACATTTTCAAGACCAAGGTTCAGCGGCAGGACCTTCATGGCTTGTCTTGCGTCAATGAAAATGAGTATGGTGAACGTTTTTTAAATTTTCTGGACAGTATTATTCAGTAGTTATTTTTGTGTCACTGGAAGGGTTATTTTTGCACTAGTCACTTTCTTTTTTGTTCTCTTTTTTTAATGTTTCACAGTGCTTTCAATTAAACCACCGATGTATTGCTTGCAATTTAATGGATTAGGTATCATCAAACATCTGCGTACCTGTACCTTAGTTGCGTGGACTTCTGGATTGTAACGGGTAATAAATACGAATACGAAAGTACAAAGTTACCCTTTACCACACTATTATGTTAGCGTACAGCTCGCGCGTATTGGTTGGATAAGTTAATTGCTACTATGGCGACTATTATGCAGAAATTTTTTTTAATAGTATTTTTCTGCAATCAATTGCTATTTATCAGCCCAAGTATAATTAGTCAGAGCTATATAACACACTGTGATGGGATTAATGACCCGGTGACGAAGGATAGACTGCCATGCAACAAGAAGTTTATTGTAGCTATGCTATTAACAGGAGAACAGGTACTTATCTCTCAATATATCGGTAAAGCATAGATTAAACTATAACCTATACTTCAGACAGGTATTGAGTCTATTCAAGGGACTGTAAACACAGTACAGGATGAAGTGAGTGGAAATCAAGGGACTTTGAAACAGCCATTTCGAATTGAATTGCATAAAACTGAAGTTATTATCAGCTACTCTGCAACATATATAGGAGTAAGTGGCTGCCTTTTTGTTACCTTTATTTATTTTTTATTTATTTATTCATCTATTAATTTTTCCAGTCTGTAAATGCCGAGCCTACTGAACACGTTATTCATAGATCTCATGGAAATTGTGATGACAGTGCACTTTCTGAATCCCCTCCCTGTGGAGTATTTACTGATATTGATGGCAACAAAGTACCTGATAGTCAGGTACAAAAATTTTATTACTCCTCATGTGATTATGAGTTGGTTCTTTTTGTCTTTTTGTAATGTAGGGATTTTGTTGCTCTTGTTCAGGAAAGAAAGGAGATGTTTTGTTGAGAAGAAGTAATGCTAGCTGTTCAAGAGGAACCGGATCCCATATTACAAGATTTAATCATTACATTGATGCAGATGGCAATAGATTTAACTTTGCTTATTCTGCTCATTGCTTAAATTTCAGTGATTTATGGTACGACGTCTTTAGAGTGGGACAGCCTCAATTTCACTATCGCATTGGTGTATCTTTATGGAAATTCTTTGTAAATAAGACTGTGGTGAATGATGAAGCTCAAGTGAAACATTTCTGGAGAGAAATATCTTCCTTTGATCTTACCCCATCTAAAGAGGGAGGACAAAGCAGGGATGGGACGGTAAGAAACTTTGGGAAGATAATGAAGCGTAGCTGTGATAACTAGTTGTAATTTTCTATGATTTTTAGGTAATAGCAAACATAGTAGGAGATTTACGAGGAGGTAGAACAGTACAGGATTTGAGTGCTAAAAGACTCCTGATTCCATCCATCAGGGCTGCAGACAGCTCAAAAAATCGTTCTCATTTTCCTGAATTTGAAGTATGTGATTCTAGTTTTCATCTTGTTTTCACATGTATCTAGCTTAGTAATTTCAAAACTTGTTTATATAAAATAACAATATATACATATACTATAAATATACATCATAATTTGGACTTTGTACATTCATTAGCCAATGTATGTATGTATGCATGTATGTATGTATCCTTTTATTTAGAAAGGTGTGAGGGACTGGCTCTTGGTGGATAATCATTTGGTAGATTTGTCAGGAAGAAAATGTGACAAAGTTGGAACTTATTTTCATGCATTCAGATACCAAAATAATCCTTGTTTCTCAATACCACAATCGTAAGTTCTCATACTTCATCTACTTAAAATACACTCATCTTAATTTCATTGTGATATAATATTAGATGCTTAAACACCCAGCCTTCTATTCTCTGGAGAAGTGATAATGTAAGTTATATGTACCACAGTCTGACTGTGTAGATAGTGGCGAGAGCATTTAGTATTCCATTATTGTTGTACTGCAAAATTTTAAGTCACTGAAATTAACAACTTATACTTTAATAAGTTGTTTGCAGTGTGATTTATGTTTTAGCTACTACATGTGGTTTGTTTTTAAATGAACCGTCTTATTTTTATTTTAGCTTCGACGAGAAAAGAAAGAGAGAGGGTTCTATTTGTTGGAGAATTTTGGTGAAATTCATGATTCATCCCATCCTGACAATCACACCTACATTATTAGGTTCAAATACAATGAGTTTCACAACACTCTGGTAAAGTTCAAAATAGATGCCAGTGATGTTTCATTTGTGAAGAATGTAGCTGATGGTCGTATTGTATCGATTACTACCAGCGGATTTGGAACAGGCAAAGGAGGCGTTGGCTTAGTATTAGTCACAGCAGAAAATACGGGAGAAGTGACATCAACTTTCTATGTGTCATTAAGAAACTGCTTCAATAGAGAAAATCTTCCTTCTAAAGACGTCATTTTGAAACCAGGTGAATCAAAAGTATTGACTTTTCCACTTCGCTCCACCAGTATTAAAAGAGTAACAACTACATGCAAAGGTAAGTAAGTGAATTTCCTGGTGTGACATGTGAATAATGTTGTATGGTTTCATTTAGCTGAACTCTTTGATGTACTTGATGCCTTGATTGGGTCAGCTGAAGTATCTTTTAGTGTTGAAGCTCCGTGCTTTTGCTATGGAGTATGTGGATGTGATGTAAGTATTGTATTGTTCAACTCACAGGAACTTGGCACATCAGGCATATGTCTATCTAGTCAATTTTCAAAGTAGGAATTTTTTTTAAGTAAACAGGATGCTGCTATTATGCATGAGCAGTACATAATAGAATTATTATTCATAGGATACCCACAGAATATAACTCATCTGGTTGGCTGTATTTATGCTCGTGCATGTGGCACTGAGTAAACACTAAGCCAACAGACTCATGATATTCTACAGTATCAAATGAATAATAATATATATATAATAGTACTTATTACATGAGTCAGAGTGTGATTCACTACTGTAGTTTGTTAGTACTAGAGGTCAGGGCCGTAGTAGATGGTCCGACCAGTCCGACCTTGGTCGAACCTTTTTTTGGAAAAGGTGGGCGTGTACATTTAATAAGTTACCGGGTAAAGGTCGGCAAAAAAATCGTACCTTCCTCTGTTGGTAAAGTGTCGCTAGTCTTTCCACCGGGAGTGTCTTGATATGGCTTCATCGACTATAATAGCGAGTCGCGAGAAGAATCTTCTCGATAATTTACCGGAATCTCCGCATTAGCCGTTGTCTTTAACTTCCCAAAAAGAAAGTTTGGGAAGAAGACAATTTTGGAACGTAGTTTTCAAGCTAGTTGGTTTGATCGGTGGACTTGGCTTCACTACAATGAAGTGAAGATTGCGTACATTGTTTTCTATGCTTAAAAGCTGTGAAATTAAATCATGTTGCTGCCAAAAAAAATGAGGCTACTTTTGTAAGTGTATTGTTAAGTATTTTTAACATTTCAAATAGCTATAATTTTTTTTGTGTGTGCGTGTTTCTGTGTGGTGCTAAACTGACAGATGCACTGGAAATGAAAGAAATTGTTAATGATTTCATTGGCCAAAATGAACGTCGCATGCAAATTTTTGGAAAATTTACTTAAATTATTGTAGCCTTTTTTCTGTCATATTTACATATTTAACTCTTGCATACTGCCACTTTTTAATTTGTTACACCACTTTTGACGAAACCACACCCACTTCCTGGTCTGACCCTTTTTTTAATGGCAGAGACGGGCCTGGGAGGTAGGGTTACTCCAGCTAAGTACTGTTGGTTGTAGGGCTACCCACACCCCCCAGCTTGATATTTTAGCAGCTTCTCTAACCCTGTTGAGCACTGTACACTGGGGAAGGTAGTGTAAAACCCTAGAAAATTGAAAAGTTGGCCAGTAGCTATAACGACAATGGTAATTAGCTTGCCTAGTACAGCAGAAATATCATGGCCTAGGGCTAGGCTAGGCTAGGTCATGTACCTAAAATATCATTGTGAAGATATCCTAGGGTGAATATAATTCTGTATGAGTTAAATACAAGTGTTGCTATTTGGGGATTAATAGGCTGAGTGTTCAAGAATAGAGCACAGGTTACCCTTGCTATCAACTAGCTAATAGTATGCCGATCTTTTTAAAAAGTCAATTTGCGTTATGGTACTATACGATATCTTTCCTTCGACTATCCTCCTTTACTTCAGGATTAGCTTTCCGCTGGAACTTTGTTTTCATACCTGCGGCTGCCTCCTAATCTGTTTGAAAAACAGTCCCCCGCTAATACCGGTAGAGCTTCTGTGGTAAAGAATGACATTGTCTCCACCTCCAACTAGAAACTACTCTCTAACTGTACCTTCCAAGGTTCACTCTGTATGGCATGCCACTTAACCTACCCGTGCTATTTCACTTACTAACCCGAGGTATGTCACTTAGTTTCCACGTAATTACCGGGTATTTCAATTAGTTATGGCGCTTTTTCACTTCCCCGTGCAATTTCAATTGAACATAGCTTTTCCCATACATTTTTGACTGTGCAACTTACGCTCCGTACTATTATATATATATAATTTATAATTATCTTTAGTGTGATGACTGACATGAGAGTTATCAGAAACCATGCCCAACGCTTCCACTGTAAGTAGAACAAGTCTGGGGTTGTAGTCAAGCTGTTGTTATTCTTGCCTCACTTCATCGGTCTGCATGGGTTTATTGTTGCTGTGCAGCACTTCTGATAGTCTTTGGCTGCTGCGAACTTTGTTTGTGGAGGGTATTGCATTGCCGCAAAGCAAAGCTCAAAAACACTACATGACAGGAGGAAAGGAAAACTGTAAAGGGTGAGAAAAATTGTCAATAAAAATTTAAAACTATAATACTTGTAATGATTCAAATATCAACTGCAGAAATCTGTTTAAAATTTGCAGTCTTAAACTAAACAAATGCGTGCCGTAAACATGTCAGATAAATAATAAAATATTACCATGAACCGGGTATAAGTTCAACCCTCCTCCTCCATTACTCTAAAACACAACAAATTACAAAAATGTACTCTTATGCAAACTCGCATCATTCTTGCTGTAATGTAGTGTTCTTAGTTGAAACCACTGTATATTTTCAGGCCTGTATTCACTGTTGCACACTGCACACATCCTGTGAATATGCTATTGTTCATATAGACCCCAAACTGGTGGATTGCTCTGGAAGTGCAAGTGCACTGGCTTCAAAGAATCCGCGGTAAAGGAACTCAAAAGATTCCATAAGAGTTAGGAAAAGACACAGTTTTGATTGGACAACTGGGCTATAACATTCTCCCCTTCGCTGCACGTGTCGTTATTAGTAAGATTAGGGTGGTCGCTAATTCAAACGTGTGCAAGTTTAAATGTTTTGTTGTTGTTTTGTTTTTGTTGTTTTATATTTCCTTCCAGATACACAATATTCGCTGCATTAACCATCATCAAGGAATGTGTTTCTTCTACTAATACTCCTCCTCCCATTCTACTGTGGGTTATGTTTGTTTATTGGTAGGTTTGTGTGATACTGCTGCTAAAAAGAAAGGGCTGCTGAGAAGGCAGTTATTAAGGCAGCCCGAAGAAAGGGCAGGTGCTTTGGAAAAGTTGGAGTGGTATTCTATTGAACATGAGCTTAAGCCCCCCATGAAAACGATGAAAAGCATTGAAAAGAGCCGGTAAAACTAAAAATTGTCAACTGCTGTAAGATGCTGATATACTGAGTAAAAAATAGAGGCAAAGTAAATAAAAACATGTGAAAAATGCTTTGAAAGAGAATAGACACCAGAATCTAGTGATAGTGTATAGAAACTATATCCTCTGAGGTTTAAGAGGTCGAACTAACACAAAAAAGTCTTCCGTCGAAGAAAAAAGAAAGTTCCATAGCACCAAGGAGATGAAGAGCTGCTCACAAGGAAGCCTAACGGACTCTTTGACAGATGTCCTTTACTAGAGAAAAACATATTCGCGGAGGATTAGCAAATAGGACCCGCCTATCAGACAGCCTAGATGTTTGACACTGAAGGGTACAGTTGAACTATCATGAACATCGACTTCTTAAACTGAAGGAGTGCGGATTATTGACTTATGATAAATCCCGAACCAATGTTAATACTGATGATTTCTCTGGACTAACTTACTTCCTGACACCACGATATCTATTCGAGGGGCCTGGTCAACCACAATCATCACAGAAGCTACCAAAATCAGAGCAGAGAAAGAAGTTTTTTTGCATCCTCTTGAGTATCTATACAAGAGCCCGTGGGCCACAGAACCAACAGTTTATGACTACAGATAGTCCCCAGTTACACGATTGGTCCAAATCTACGTGACGATTCTAACCCATTGTATCAACAGGATCTCTCGTCTGAACCTTGACACAGTGGTCCAGCATGGTCAAAGAACCAACGTCGTAGATATGGAAACAACCAGTGGTATCCCGAAGAGGCACACAATGGGCCGATCCTAGGATAAAGAACCACATGGCCCGTGGATATGGAATTCTATGAAGTGCCACAAGATTCAACGCAACTTACACAACAAGTGACGACCTCCGGTTTATCTCACCTTACATGACACCAGAGAATGTCCACGCCATCAACTGAAAACAGCACACTGAACTTTTACCAGATAATGTTACTGACACAATGTCCCGAATCTCTGCATCATCAGATATGACTATGTCCTGAAGAGAGTGAGCAAGACATTGGGAAAACTAGTTGACATGATATGACTGACTGAAGAACTAGTTAAAGAATGAACCAACTCGAGTCAAGGATAAGACAACACATGAAAGAAATATAATATGCTTTTGTTATAATCTCAATTAATTTTGTTTATTTTACACATGCTATAAAGATGTGTGTTGCAATGGTAAATTTTGAAATTCCATCATTGGTCTGTCATGTTAAATATATCAACTACACAGCATGTCCGACCTGCAGACTATAATAGACACACTGGTAACATGTTCAATTTGATTTAAAAATTTCAGTCAATAATTGTAAAAGTACATCAGCTTGGTAACAATTTTTGTTGTACAATGCGCAGTGAAATGCAAGTTAAGGATGAAAAAATAAATACCAAGTGTAATTAACACTTCTGCCCTGACATATCTATGGATTTTTGATGATAAAACCACTAATAAATATACTGAACATTGGTGTAGGAAAGTAAATGTTTTTACCTGAGGTCTCTTTGTAAAATACAGGACTGTTTATGGCGATTTAGATCGTTCTGAAGAGTCATAGGAAGTGACCTCTTTAACCCATCTCTGACTTCAGAAGGTGGATTCTTACTACTTTGCCTCTGTCTGACGTTGAGGAGACGTCTAAACAACGGGGGGGGTGGGGTGACACTCCCCCCTCTCCCTTATCATCACTTAGGAAATTCCAACAGTCCAAACAACATACAAACAGAAAAACAGAACAACAGCAACAAAAACCCTTGTAACACTGGACTCGCAATAATAAAACCACAACAGTAATAGTACTAGTACTTAACTTGAGCACAAATGGCGAGCGATCCTAAAGACTATACTATTTTTTATGATTATTTGACTTCTAACCTGAAGCTTCTACTGAAAATAAGGTCGAGTTTTTAAATTACGCATACACGGTAAAGGGATTTCAGTGCCATAGTAACAACTCGCTGCAACTGTTTGAATTGAAGGGAAAAAACAACAACAAAACAATACACGTTATTTAAATGTTTTTTTTTGTGATATTCTTTAGCTAAGTAGTGGCTGTAAAGCACAATGCTTTGACACAACTGGACATACAATTGAGTTACCCCTGATATAGTGTCTTGCTTGCTTCGCTCGCTCGCCAATTAATATTGCCAAATTTGATGATGTTTTACCCAATTTAGCTACAAGCCATTGTGGTGTCATATGGTATTGTTCTTTATTTTTCCCCCTGTGTGGTAAAGTTCATGTTGCTGCTATATAGTATTTGTACCCCAAACACTCTCTGTCTGTCAGTCAGCACCTCTCTGTCTGTCTGTCAGTCAGCACATTTGCCAATTGTCCCGAAAGCTCTGGGACAGTCCCGGATTTTTCACTCAGCTACTGTCCCGCAACGGAATTGGAATTATTGTCTGTCTCAGAAAATGATGAACTCACATCTCTTTACTTAAGCATGATCTGGAAAGATGTTCCCTAGCTAATCCACCAATAGTTGCTCGTGGCGTATAGCTAATGAATGTTTCCACTTTGCTAAAAAAAATTCAGTTCAATTAGAGTGGCTTTAAATCAATTTAAAAAAAAATTGTGTAGATTCAATTGAAAGTAAAAGTTACCACACAATTTTCAATCAGCCGTCGGCGACCACTACCTACTGTCGCCGGTTCATTACATTACCTTATTATTATGTTGTTGTTGTTTTTCCACTATGGTCATGAAGTTCAGCTTAGGCAGGAACTATTGCAAAATGCCACTAACCCTCTATCACGTTATCATTACTTCCTTATAACTTTTTGGGTGTGGTTTGTGGGTGTGGTTTAGTGGCCCTGAACTACTATTTGGAAAGTTGGCAACTCTGAGTCAGTAAAATCCAAAGAACAGTGAATTCAAACTGTAGTAGCTCAGACAATACAGGAAGACTTTTAGCACTGACTTCATAAAATTGAACAAACCTGGAAGAACAGCATGTGTGACAACTGGTAAGCATTTATTGCTCATGTGGTGACAGTGAGCTAATCTCAATGTTTCCAAACTTAACCCGATATCCTCATATTAAAAACATTAAATAATAAAATTAAAATAAATATTAAAACAAGATGCATTACTATTGTTCAGTTTAGGAAAACCACTGACCTTGTGTTCAGGTGGAGAGGTAGTTTTGTGACTACTGGAAGAGCTAGATGACTCTGTTGACTCTAAGAGCTGTGACAAGAGTGGCCCCACCTGCTTGCTCGACTCCCTGCTCAGTCTCTCCAGCCTGACTGCATCGTCCAAGCGACCCTGGCCTCTGTAAGTGTCAGTCAAGTGGCGCAGAGTCTCTTTAACTGTAGGACTGAAAGGACATATTGCAATACATTACGCCATTCAATACAGTAGTGGTTAGTGGATATCAAGTGTGGCAGGCAGGAAACCCAAATGACAAGTACTAATAAGTAGAGGTATAAAAGATGTTTTTCTAAAATATAGTGCATAGCCAGACCCTTTACCTACCTATGGGGCAGTGTTAAGCTCAAGTCTATATTTAAAGGCTTAAGTCCTCTATTCAGAAGTTGAAATTCTTTATTATTCATTTTATTCGTGAAAGAACATTGAACTAATAACAATATTTTACACTTACCTGACTGTGGCTAATAGCTACTAATGTCTACTAATCTTTGCTTCCATTCAGCAAACAACTATCAATCAATTGAGCTTAAGCTCAAGCCCAATATTTTGTGATAGAGCTAAGTCCAAGCTCAAGCTCTTGACCATTTTTATGAAATGGGCTTCAAGCCTCTTCAAGCCCTTGACAAACCTGGGCTTAAGCTCAAAAAGGCTTAAGCTCAACTGGGCTTGACCCAACACTGCTATGGGGATACGCGACTGTTTTAATTCAGATCCCTTAGATAACCTGTTGTTCTCCAGATGTTTGCGAGTACATAGAAAAGGAGTTCCATCAAAGATAAACACTCCAATTATTTTCACTAATTACAGTCTTGCATGATTGCTGAGTTGAGTAGGAAACAGAGAAAACGGATTCTCTGATTCCTGAATCCCAGCCTGTACACACGGGTCATTTGTGGGACACACCAAGTTGAGCGGGTGAATAAATCTGTAAACTCATGGAGTGTAGGAGACGAGTATGAGTGATAACCTCCCCCCTGCCCACCCCCCAATCACCCAATCGTTCTGTGTACACTTGTGTGACTACAACACAAAAGGCTGGCATCTATCAATTTACCCATCTGAAGACATGCCATTATTGTGGTAGTAAGGGAGTATAGCAATTGATGACTAAACTGGACACCAGTTTAAAACAGCATGTACATTGTCTTACCTCTGAACAGGAGTGATTCTGTGCCAACTCCCAGCAGCCTCTCCTCCATGCAGTGACAGCATTCCATCATCTCTGACAGACCCTCCTACACTCCTGGCACTCGACTCTTGCCTTTTGGAAGAATCCTCCACTTTCTGAACAGAATGAAGCACCTAGTAACACAGTTTCAAAAGTTTACATACATCACCATAGCAACTTGTAGACAGGCGTATTATTAATTGATAGGGGCTGAATAATATGACACATTACATTTGTAAATTAAACCAAGTACCATATATGTGACCAGTTTCGGGAAAATTGGAAGCTATAGCACAAGCCATCTTCACCCTACACACTCAACACAAGCCATCTTCACCCTACACACTCAACACTTCAGTATTTTTGCTCAATTTATTATTGCCGATTTCGATAAACAAAAACACTGCTTAAAGGAATTTCTAAGTTGTGGGTGTGTTATTCCGTATACGATTACCGTGTGTCTCTGTGACACTATAAACAAATCTGGTTGCTGGCGGATTGAAAGAAGTTAAATAGCTTTATTTAGGCCTCTTCGAGAAACTATGCTTGAGTTATATGGCGAGAATTGCATGAGTACCCAGATTATGTAGACGAGTAAGTGAATCAGTTATTTTTCCAGCTGTAAGTGAATAGCCCACCAAAATATTTCTTAGCGCTCCGTACACGAGTCGAATGGGTAAAGTGTTCCAAGCATCGTAGCATGAGTTCTAGAGCTCGCCTGAGCTTGCTACTGCGCCACAAGCTAGAGCTAACAGTTGTTTATCCATTTCTACCTAATTTTTTTTTTTTGTAAAATAAAATCTACTTGTAAGGCTTTAACTGCAGATACTGAAAAGAGTCACCGTGTTTAGGTCGATTTTCCCAAAACCGGTCACATATCAACAAGTAAATATATTAAGTTTATTTTACTGTACAGTGTAGAGGGCAGACTCGAGCTAGATGCTCAATACTTACTAACCTTCTTAAACATAGCTTCAGCTGCCTTGTACTTGCCTTGCTTCAAATAACAGGTAGCCTGAAAAATAAAAGCAATGAGGATGGGACTACAAAATATACTTTTTAAAATTTGACCTGTGTGATTTACGACTTCAATCACTTCTTTGCTGGCCAGTTTGGTGTTCTCATAAGAGCACTATAGAATTGCATATAGTTGGTGAATGAGTGAAGCAAGCAAGACACTCTCAGGTAAAAAAAAAAAAATTCACAAGACTATATACCTGGTTTGTTAATTAACTCCTACTTTAAGCCTACAATTGTCACAATATTATGAGGAATAGATATCAAATGACTTCATGGATTTGTGAACATATGTGACCGTCTACAGGGAAACCGGGCACAACGCGGCACCCTTCGAAAATTTTTTTTTTGCACTTACAGAGTTGTCGGCGTCCAGATATTGAGCTCTCCAAGTTTTATCGTCGTAGCTTAAGTCGTTCCCACTGTAATAGACCTAACCGTTCCCTTCCGTCGGCTTGAAACAATACATTTTTAAGAAATCGATCGATCTTTTCTCGATATTTACGCACACCGCGTTGTGCCCGGTTTTCCTGTAGACGGTCACATATCATTAATCAATACAACATAGATATGCTGATGACCCATCTTGCGTTAATTGAATTCCATTTAGCTTGTTCACTCGCCACATAATGCCAGTTCCACCGCGTTCGTGCCAGTGCATGCAAAGCATGGATGTGTGTGTGTGTGTGTGTGAGGTGTCAATGGTCCAGTGAAGGTCTTGACATATTGCCACTTGAAACAGTACACGAACTTAACACCTGTCAGGTCTACAGCTTCAATGGCAGACTATGGCGGTAACCATCACTATGTAAACTTGCACTCTTTGAAAAGACGTACAGCAAATGCCAGAAGAATGAGTGGGGCCGGGGCCTATGTCGCAGCCCTCAATCACATGACAGTGATTCAGCTTACCAGACTGTTCATTGTCCTGGTAATGACAGGGTCATCCCCATCCAGTTCCATCATGAAAATGTCCAGTGCCCTCTGGTTGTAATGCTCCACCTCCTCGTAGCGACCCAAGTGTGAACACAAGATGGCCAGGTTGCAGAACTGCTTAGCCACATCAGGATGGTCTGGTCCAAGCAACTAAACATGATTTACAAAAGAGAGCATTAGAAATTGCAAATACAATATCACTCAACTGTCAACTGATGTCTTTATTTAAGTAATAATTATATCAATGAAAGCAATATGAATGCATTCCAAGCTATAGTGAGGATATATTATTTATTTGAGCTAGCAGTGTTTAGTTACTAATATAGCCATTGTGTCTCACTTGCATGACAAAAGAAATTTATTAATAATTTATTGACCCAGTTTGTTTGCTACAAATTCATGTCAATACTGAGGTTACTCACGACAATTAATTTTCTGTGTTTATAAATAATCAGCTGACACCGTGACTACTGTGTCTCTCACTGCATCTCAACATCCTGCAATATGTCTTAAAATAATAATCATTCTAACCTCCTGTCGTATTTCCAGAGCTCTCTGGCAGAACGGCTCAGCCGTCCTGTAGTCCCCGCACTTGCTGTAGAGTACAGCCAGATTGTTGAGTGTTGATGCCACGGCAGAGTGGTTTGTGCCAAACACAGCCTCCCTGATTTCCAACGTCTCCCGCAGGACCTTGATGGACTCTTTGAGACGTCCTTGCTCCCTGTAAATGACTGCCAGCAGGTTGAGGAGAGAGGCCAGGTCCGGGTGGGTGCGACCAGCACGCTGCTCCAGATCGTGGATGGCCTTGCGACACAAAGGGACCGCCACCTCATGCATCCCCTACACAGACGGTTTATGAGGTACGTACATGCGCATGTATTTAAGCAATAGGGTGGTTATTGCACACATTATGTTGACATCTGTTCAACAACCTTAAAATGGTAGGAGATTGCCTCCTTGAATAAAGTCATACTAGCCCGTGACAGCTGGGGTGAATGGCAAACACAAAGTGAAGTACAAAAGAATAGAACCAGACAAGATAAAAATAATTCTGAAAAATGCTCCTTCATGTAACTGTAACTTGTTTTAATTGTAACTTTTTAAAAAGCAGTATTATCACTAATATCATTAAGAAATAAAAATATTAAATTTTAAAAATTTTAATATTGTAATAGCAAATTTCTCGGTTCTAACAGCCAATATTATGTTAATTAAAACTTAACCTGACGTTTAGACTTCTTGCCGAAGTCCTCTTCACGTGTCAACTCAGGTCTAACTCTCCGTGGTGATAATAAACACAAAATAAACAGCAAGATAACCTGAGGGTATGCTTACAGTGTATTTGCACGCAGCATAGACAGCCAGCCTATACTATTAACATAATATTGGCTGTTAGAACCAAGAAAAATTTGCTATTATTACAATTATTTCAGCTGAGAACAACTGAATCAATATCGTGAGTATATTTTTAGAAGAATTCTGGAATGTACATAACTTGAAACCCTGACCCACTATCCCCCTGACCCACTATCCCTACCTGGCCCACTATCACTACCTGGCCCACTGTCCCTACCTGACCCACTATCCCTACCTGGCCCACATACTGCAGTGCCAACTGATGCAGCTTCTTGATGTTTTCTGGCATGTCGCGATCCAGTCCAGAGGAAGAGTCAAGATCACAAACACCTGTTCCGTCTCCCCCACTCACTGGTCCAGTCATTTGTAGGCTAACAGAAAGATCAGTCACTACACAGAAAGAGTTCACTCTAATGGCAAGTCTGGACCACATAATGTTGAAACCACCACACTTTGTTTGTAGCTACATGTAAGGCATAAAGAATGCATGTGTACGTGGAGGAAAGACTGAATATAATGACTCACGTTCTCACAGGAGATTGAATTCTAGGTGCCACAAGTATCCTTATGGGAAAATATTACACAAGTACCATAGACTTAAGCTGATAGCATAATACAAATCATATTGTGCTGAATCACTTAACATTGAACAGAATACCAAATTAAACTACATTAAATAATATCATACACACACTATGTTTCCTCCTCTACTAGTACCTTCACCAGTTTTATGTTCTTCGTCTGCATTCTCTTGTAATGCCACACCCTCCAGATTGCTTGAAGTCTTCTGACTCAAAACAAAACTCAAGTGCTCCTTCTCCACCAGCACTTTCTCCACCTTGACCTGACACTCCTGCAGCAGTTGCTGTGTGTCCTGAAGAGACTGGCGCAGCCAACTGTTCTCCCCACATAGCCGCTTGACCTGAGCCTTGAGCTTCATCTTGTCTGCTTCCAGTGCAGAAATGTATTCAGCAACCATGACCATCATCTAAAACCATCGAGCCATTACTCACGGGTGTATTGAAACAGAATAAATCCACAGGTTCTGTATTTGTACCCAACCAAACAAACAATGGCTGGGGAAGCCACACATGTCTGCAAAACCAACATAAGTCAGCTAACACACCCACTTTGCTACAAAAATTTCCATTTTTACGGACTTGTTATCTACCCATTCAGCACACCTCCTCCCTCTCACCCCCACTCCCCTCCCCCAACAGTTCTTACCTCCACATGTTGCATGCCTCTTCTGAGACTATCCAAAGCTTGGTTTATTGCTTGCTCTTTCTTTTCAGTGAACATAGCTTCTAACTTGTAGTCTTCTTCAGAAAGTCCTAGATATTTATTGATACCGTTCTTTACGCTCTTCATCTGCCAGCATAACTCACCACTATCAAGTTCATTTGGTTGCTTCAAATCTTTGAGTATAGTTTCATGTTCTTTTACTAAAGCCTCCAATTCTTTTGAAACCGACACCGATTTCTGCAAAATCGCCACGGTTTCGTTTTTGTCTTTTGCAGCCATTCTCAGCAAAGATTCACCTCTAAATTTTCGCCCTGCAACCTATACTCTGTGCTAGAGAAGAAGAGCTAAGGCTGCAGCTAGCTGAGGGCGCGCAAGAAGAATTCCGCGGTATTTCGCGGGGTCATACCATAAATTCCCGGTAGAATAGAACTACACACTCGAAATAGTGCGCTACACTGACAAAAACTAAAAATGAATGAATATGACATATTTTTTAATCACAACAATGTTCTGAATTGTTCTTATGGAAGTGTTTGCTTCAATGGCGGAGGAGAAGTGCTGGCTGGGCATTCAAAGTGAACGACATGAAATACCTATAGAACATGTAAAACAAAACAATAATAATAACAAATTAGGCACTAACTGTACAGTTGCTTGCTTGCTTGTACATTCTACAAGCCATTAATACTACAAGCCAACAAACACTGACACATGCTGCAATGTCCTAGTTGAATTTGCTCGCTGGGCTATCTAGCATGTCATCAGTCATTAAGCTATCAGCTGACTTTCTCAAATTCTGTGTAAAACACAGTAAAGGAAAGAATACAGAACACTAATTTGTGCACGAAGAAATCCTGATGTAATGAAGCTTCAATTGCTACATTTCAAACAGATTGCTTAGCAAGTCTTCGCATGGTGTCTATTAGGTTGTCAACCAATTGTTAACACAAGTAACTCAGTTTCAGGTTAAGTACAACAATGCTGCAGAATTGAAGCTGTAAGTTGAACTCAAAATTAGATTTAAAAATTGACTTCATGCAATGTCACTTCTATGTAAAATTGAGTTATTTTAATTCTTATGTTTACTCTACAGACTACCACATGAGCAATGTGTGTGGGCTGTTTGAAGGTGTGCCTCATCATTAGGACATTTATATTACAATGACAACTTGTGTGCTATGATCTAATTAAAGGAAAACATAACATATGTACTCTAGACTTCAGAGACACTACCAAACTTATTCAACCGAACACCATTTAAAAATAAGACTGGCAAATGCTTGCTTTCACTGTGCAGCCCTTTCTTCTTTCTTTTTGTACAAATTTGTACAACTAAAGCAAGCGGTAAACAAAAAAGAACGATGTTATGATTAAAATCGTTAGTTCCCATAGCTACAGTCTTAAAGCAACATGTGGACTGAGAATTATGAGCACTTCCCTAGGGATTCAGACGTTCTACAATACACACTCCATGATAGCTTGCAAGTGCATGGAGCAACCATAGAATAGAAACCTAATAAGTGTGTGTATGTGCATGTGTGTGTGTGTGTGTGTGTGTGTGTGTGTGTGTGAATGGGGGGGGGGGGGGTTGGAGCGTATTTATATTGTTTATATTGTGTATGTGTGTGTATTTGTAAAAAAAAAAAAAAAAAAAAGGAGGAGGGAGAGGTAGTTCATTTGCATACTCACTTCATTGGCTGTATTTTGAGTTCCAACTATCTTGATGAAAGTGACTGGCTGAGGTTTGAATTGGATGAGTTGCCATGACCGGCACTTTTCCTTGGATTTGTCCACCACCGTCACCCATGACCTCTGGTCGTAGGACACTTCAATGCAGTAACTGTAAGTGCGGTCATCACAGTCCCACAGGAGAAGTCTAACGAGAGGACACAGAAACCAATTTGTAAATCAATTAGTGACACAGTTTATATCTAACAGAACTTGACCATAGAGACTTTGCAGTAACACAGACAGAAAACTGGTAAAGTCTATATGCTGTGTTTGCACTCGAAACAATGTCCCTGGGCCAGAACCAAAAAAAAGAAAAAAAAGAAAGAAGAAGTGCAAACTGACCTCATGGAAGAGATGAAGTAGGGCTGTGCTAACTGGACCAGGATGCTGCCGGAGCCCAGCTGGTGGCAGGTGTAGCCTGAGTCCCAGTCATAGTCTCGAGTGTTGCCATTCAACAGAGCATTGCGACTTCTACTCACACCATCCAGCACTGTAGCACAGGCAGAAATACTGGCCACATTCTCCGTGGGAACTGAAGGGGTGGGGGGGGGGGGAAAAAAAGCGATATTTCGGTTAGTATCTACCATAATCCATAATTATACATTTAAATCAATTCAGCTACAGCTTGGTTTCATCATCAAATGCATACAACCCAAAATAACTGAACCAGATGTTTCAGTGGACACAAGGCTCCTTTTAGTCTCTAATACTCACTCTCTTCCCCCCCCCCCCCCCCCCCCCCCCCCCAGGTTAATATTTCTATAAATTTCCAAGTAATCAATAATATTAGCATATCACTCAGGGAATCTTATAAGGGGTTTCTCATCTCCAAAAATTGATTAAAATTTTGCTGGTAAATGTCACCACGAAGGAATTTTCAGGGGAGGGAGGGGAAGCTCCCTAAAAAGGCCTAAAAAAAATTCCTGCCACTTCCAGTAAATAAATCTGCAACTCCAAGTTCTTTAGGTCCAGCACTATATAGTCAGGACATGACCTATTCCAACATATGCACTAATCCACTCACTGAAGCAAACATTCCTTCATCTCCACAACAGCTCCCTCAGGCTTCACACACCTCAGAATGACCAAAACTCAGAACCAAGACATCAAATTTACACTAAACTATATTGAATTAGTTATCTGTGAATAGAACAACACCTGCAGCTGAAATATCTAAACCCTCCTCATAATGCCACATCTTTTATACCAAAACCCCTCATCAAAATACTATTATGTAAAGCTAGTATTTTGCAACGGAGCTAGAGGTACCCAAAAAGATGTACTCAGAAAAGAGGCAGATGGTGTGTATTGTTTGGATACAATTTTCCCACACATATTACATAATGGGTGGTTTCAAATCGGGAAAGGTTCGCTTCATTAGTAGAACACATAATCAAATCACTCACTGATAAGGTTGTCGTCTTCCAATTGGAATGGTTTGGAAGTATAGAGGCAAGCAAATGACACAAGATGAAAGCTTCTGTTCATGGTGTTGTGTGTGCCAATGATCCTGATATACCTCACCACAGCCTTGGGGAAGAAGAGCTCCTGCCACGAGCGGCAGAGATAGCGGGAGCGATCCACCACTGTCACCCATTCCTTCTTGTCCAGCGACACTTGGATCAGATACGCATAAGACCTGCACAAACAAGTCAATAACCTTTCACACTATGTGCCTACAATTGCAGCTGAAAATTCTGCAAAATATATTCAAACTCTTGTGAAATAAAAGCCGCATTATAGGTTGCTTAATTAATGAGAGACTACAACTTGTATACAGTAGATCCACATTTATGAAAACCAAAGACTAATAAACAAGGAACTGTGCTACACTAACTATATTACAATTAATTAATGGGATAGGTGAACCCACAAAAGAGACATTCAACGTCAGGATAATGACTATACGAATATTGATTCCCAACAACACACACACACACTCTCAATTAGATCTCTTTACTCTCACACCATTTTATCGCTTGAAATACCAGTCTTAAATATTGTATTATCACTGATACTTTATATAATAAATGTGTGTGTATATATAATATAATTATGATATCACTTGTCATAATGTATGTACAAATGTTTACGTACTCTGGCAGATACAATAATTAAATTACTTTTTCTAAAAAAAGAAAGGCAAATATACCAAAAAGAAGGCAACAGTTCCGCAAAGCTTAAATCCACTATCATGATAATAGGAGAGAGATTCAGAAGCAAGAGAGGTAGAAAGGGCTGAAGAAAGGAAAGGTGAGGAATAAGAAAAGCTGAGATTGTTCAGAAAAAAATAGAGCAGGAGAGGGAAACTTATGTAATGTTAACCATGGTAGAGAATGATAACTGAGCAAGATAACTTATGCTACTGCATTCTTACTTTGCAATAGGTCAAGCGCCACTATGTGGCAGGGTACTTGCTAGTATAATATAATTATGATATCACTTGTCATAATGTATGTACAAATGTTTATGTGATCTGGCAGATACAATAATTAAATTATTTTTTCTAAAAAAAAATGACCATTCGTTACTCGATTGGCACAATAGAAAATTAATTATGCCATAGTTTATTTAAATTTCCAAACGTCTACAAAATGCTGGCAACATTGGTAACTCAGAAACTCGAATGTCCCACCACACCTTCCACTTAAACAGCTCACTCACTAATTCAGCACCTAGCCCTCACTTGGAAAAAAATATCAATTAAGAATTTACGAACCATTACATGTCAAACCCACTCTCTGACAACCGCCCACCCACTTGCCTGTTGTCTTTATCCCATAGTAGCATACTGATGCAGTTGATGATGTAGGGTCTACCCAGCTGGACCATGATGCACTTGCTGTGGTCCCTGGTGATGGTGTGAGTTGTGTAGCCATTCTCTCCATTGTAGTTCTCTGTGTCACCATTTAAAAGGGCTTCCCTCACTTGACCTTCGATAGTGCATGCATCGCGTTGAGGCGTGGCCACGTTCTCTTCAGGAACTAAACAGCAGCGACAACAACAACAGTAGGTACAAAGTGGCAAATTAAGTAATCAGGTATCGTCACCTCTGCTGCTCGCTGGTGAAACAATAAACAATAACACTGAAGTGTCAGAAATTTCTATTACTTCCAGGACAACACACATAACTTACTGCAGATGGCTGCTAATATTTGACAAATTATGCATTACAAAGGCCATACCAAAAGTGGTGCTACCAAGGTGATCACATGGGAAAAATAGTTGGTTTAGTCTAGGTTAGTGGCAATGCTTATGGTAACAGGTGCACCTCACCTTACCCACTGACCCACTGCTTCGGCATGTCAAATGATTCACAGTATCATTGCTACCACTACTTTCCCTTCACAAACATACACATACACTCTATACACATCTCCTGCCTTATCCCCAACATAAAACAATGGCTAGGAAACAACATGTTTGTGTAAGAAGACAAACTACATTTGCAGTATTAGAGTTCTAAGCTGTGAGCCACAACTCATTGCCAGTCTTTCTTCACATACAAACACAAAACGGCTGCTAGATAAATGCAACTTACTCAATAGCCCCCTGTGTCTTAAATCCATAACAGACTTCTGGTCTATGACGGAAAGAGCATCTAATATCTTATTGGAATCGAACATGTCACAATGCCGAATGTCAGCCAGTAAACTCGACTGAGGAATGAGCTGCAGTCGAATGCCATCCAAAAGCTCCTTGGCCGACTCCTTTTCAACACAATTGTGGTTCATCCAACGCCTAACTCCATAGAAAATTTCAAACTCATCGGCATAGAACGAGTCTCTGGCAATAAGCTCAGACAAGGCTGTCTGGGAAAGAGAAAGAAACCCTTCCGATTTCATCACATCCAGGGCATGCATGTCCACAAAGCAGCTGCAAGCTTCAGAGAGCTCCTTCAGTTGATAGAAGCTGGCTACATTGTAGATATCGCAGACGTTGCGTTCGTTGAGAGTGGCTTTCAGGTACGCTATGATGGCTTGCTGTAGAGCTCCAAAATCATACTTGTTGGCCAAACCCAGTAAGTGAAGGATTACCTGGATACAGAAGCAGTTACATACAACTACTCAATATCTGCCAGCTCCATCGACGACCACTAATTCCTAATGATTGGCATAAACTATAACCCACTCAGTAACATAGCAACAAGAACTCTGCTAACTGCCGATCCACCTAGTACATATGATGTAGGACTACTTATGCCAATGCTGTAATTGCCCATGTTCATGCATTCTCACTACCTACAACACAAATACTATACTATCATAAGCACTGGAAATTAGGCTACAACCTAATGGAACAACAAATAAGCCCGGAAGTATGAATAGAGCATAACACTACGCATTACCAATTTATACACATAATAATAGGCTTACTTCTTCATTAATGTCTCCTAATGTGATCTTTCCAGAGTATATGTATTCTAAAAGATGCTCAAAAGATTCTGGAGTGGCATCCTTGAATGGTATTTCATCTTCTCGAGCTTCCTTCATGTCGCCATATAGAAGAATCCTGAAGTAAGTGCACCTGGCTGCAAGAACTACTTTGTGAGCTGGAAAGCGCTGCCCACTTACCACGAACGTCACATCTGTGTATTCCTTGGATCTGTACAAATCCAGGAGGTCCCCTGATATGTGCTCAAAGTGTTCAATGTCCCCCAAAGCATCGAAATTGATGCCTATAGTAGAGCCCCGAGAAGAGCGACAGAATTCTCGGCTATCACACATTACGACTCAAGAGACACCGGGACCCGGCTACTCCCGGGAGCTCATACCAACTAACGCACCGCACGCTCCGGGAAAGAACAAACCCCGGGCAGAGTTGTTTGATTTCAGTACACAAACCGGTCAGAGCAAGAACTTCGCATAATAAAAATACTAACGGTAGTTGAGGTCAATGACCTTTGAACCCGACTCACCCTTGCTGGTTGGACCCGATGGTCCACAGTCATTACGTTGTCATAGTAACACCAGACGCTAAATCCTATTGCTGGACTGAGACGGCAAGGACATTTATTTATGTTTGGAGGTGTATTTAACCCGAACGTCCCTCTACTAAATGAATACAAATATGGACTTTGCAGGAGGAAACTGCTTCGAAGTCTCTTTGGAGGTCCCACGGTAAGGGTGGCACCGTTCTTCATCCATGCCATCCAAACAGTAATATGGTTTTCCCCAGTACTCCCAGCCATACCTATCGTCATACTGGACGCATTGGAAGTATTAAATTCGTATTATTTAGCCATCATTTATGCTGCAGTGATGGGAGGACTTGTGGCCACAGCAGAATTGATATTGTTCATAATCATATATCGCTACTCCAGTTGGAATCAGAGAATACAATTAGATGATGAGAGTGAAGAAGTCTATATAGCCTCAGTATACAGTTTAGAATCCATATCATATGTATATGATTCAAGACAGAAAATTGACCTCATTTTACGCCCACTGGTCTCGGCCATGATCTCGTTTGTTGGCATCTATATCCTCCTCCCTACAGTCTTGATGGACATGTTGCCCATTCCGTGGATTGTAGTGTTTATCATAGTGGGATGGGTGGTCCTCTGTCTTACCCATTATTCAGTAATGGTTCGCCATCCTCCAGAAACTGCCGTGTACCGTGCAACAGGACCACATATTTTGAGATGGTGTTATCGACCAGTCTATGTTTTGGTAGTTGGAATAGCTATCATTTTGGTAAGGTAAGTAAAAGCTGGATTTTTTTGTGTCGCTGAAGTTCATCCCCCCTCTCTCTCTTGGCCCTACCTCTTCATTTACAATGATAACTGATTATTTTACAGAGAGCTGGTGACATCCAATACAAATATTTATTTGTATATCCTGTATGGCTCCCTCTTCTTTCTTCCATTTGGATGGCTAGTGGGCTTATTACCCCCAATAGATGCCCTTATTCCGTGGATAATGGAAGTCATTTTAGTTAGATTGTTTGGAGGATCTCCTATGGCAACAGATTTAAGGTAATTTATGTCATCCATTGAAAAATTATTATTTAATACTAAATTAACATTTTTGTTAGGTTGGTGATTTCATTTTCAACGACTGTAATAGCACTAGCAATTGGCGTTGGTGTTAGAAATTCAACTGCTTCATTGCTGATCCTTACCGGGTTTGGCTTCTTATTGAGTCAGAATATATACGTTTTTAGCAAATCATTCCTATATAAATTGTCCTGCATCTGTAGCAGCAGACTAGGGAACTACATAATTTCAAAAACTCATGAAGTATTCTCAACGACCTTGCAATCTTACAGTGGATTAGGAGATGTACATAAACTAAATAAATTTTATGTCTGCTTGTCTTGTTTGGGTTTAATCAGAAATCATGCTGTGCTATTATTTAGCCTTTTAATCATTCATTTCACTTCAACAATCAGTGTCACCACTTCTAGCAGAAGGGACTACTTAGCAAGGGCAATGGCCATTGTATGGATAATAATTAGTGGTATTGTTATTCTCAACGATGGCGTACAAAGAGTTTATTTTGCTGGTGTAATAAAAAACTTCTTGCAGCCAAAATTGTCTCATGACTTAGAGAAATACCGGCAGATAAAATGTGGAACGAGAGTGTGCAGCATTCCACGAAAAATCATTGTCATGTATAGTAAGTTGTACATAATTGTAATAGACGAAGCCTATTATAGCTATAATATTATATTCTTTTCTTCTCAGTGGCACCATTGCTAGCAGTAGCATTCATTGGAGTAATAATGGGGCCTATTTCTTCGAGTATAATACAGAGATTAGCAATAGCACGACTACTCAGAAAGGTTAGTATCACATATTCATTTAATTCATTTATGTGTCATAATCTTCAAATATGTAATAGATATGGCAGAATATGGAGAGTGTTTTGGTTGAGTTAGCAGTAACTAGTGTTGTCATCCTTGTCACTGGCCACGAGGTGTCAGTTGGATTTCCAGTACTCACACTCATTATTGGAGTCTCATTGGATATCGTTGTTGATTTTTTACAGAAATTAGTATTCAGTGCAAAGCTTGTCTTCACTTATTATACTCTACACAAACAGAGATCATATACTTGTATAAGCATTTGTATTTTCATCTGTAACTTTATTTTTGCTCCGCTGCTGATTATTATTCTCATTATTTCTTCAATCCTGGCTGCACCACTTCTGCCAATATTTTCACTTCCTATTCTTCTGCTAGGATTTCCCCGCACACAACGATTTTGGCCTAGTTTAATTAATTATGGATCAGTCGCCGTCAAAACAAGTGATTCTATATATTATCAGGAAGTTCAGTTGGAACTGGGAGCAGTTCTTTACCACTCTATATCTTCTGGAGCAATTTCATCCAAGGCTGGCACTCAAATTCTGTATCGTTTTGAAAATCGATTAGGCTTGATCACAATATTACAAAAAGATTATTCCAGCTGTACCATAAACCTGAGAGGTCTTGAATTCCAAGAGACATCTTGCCATTCTGAAGAGGCAACAAAGATAGATGTAATGTTTGAGAAGGCTCATACTAACACCATCTTAAATAAAGCCGTTCAAAGCACTCTTACACCAGCTGATGCTGGAGTGATCAAAGCTTACTCTGATGCTCGTAATATTTTGACTGGAATAATCGATCAGCCTGAAGCACTTAGGAAATTTTCAAGTAACCTTGCAAAAACAATTGTTTGGGTATTTTATCACCATATTATGAAGAATACGCCCAAATTCCCGTGTAGCAACATAACTGAACATTTTGTGGTGGGCTCAAACAATTCTGACAATCTCAAACCTAATCCTGTAAATACAGACACCACCCTGGATACACAGTGTACTCCAGCTCAGCAATTCACAACCTTAGATAGAACCATAAACTTTGGCGGTGAACAGCAAGGCAATGTAGTATCCACTAGGTTTCACGAAGAGACAAAATATGAAACCAAACAAAGTAGTGACAGTTCATTGGAGAAAGACTTGGAAACTATTCCAAGTATGTTGGAGATATCAGAATCTGTACACAGTGTCATGTCTAAGTCTACTCGAGAAATACGGCGACCAAGAAGAGTTAAAGTGCATCCATTCTCTCCCTCCCATTTTAGCAATGAAATGGATAATTTGGAAGTATTTGATCGCGGCTTGCACAATACAGAGTCTTCGACAACCAAAGGTAGTTCTACTCACATGGAGGTGGAGATTGCGAGGGACACAAGAATGTTCGAGGCAGCTCTTCCACAAAAGGAAGTCAAAGCATTGGTACAAGAACGCGGTTCACCATCTCACCAATTTCCTTCAGAATGGTACACTTATCTGACTGACAAGTACAGAGACTTATCAAATAGTGACTACAATTCCCTACAAGATTTAGTTGATGATTATTTTAATCTTCTTCATTTATCTTCTCCGAGCTGGTCATTACAAGCAAATACAAGTGTCACACCTCAACAAATTGCTCAAGGATTTCAAGGAAGTTTTCCACAAAAAGCAGGAAGTAATTGGATGTCAAAAGACAGTGAGAAGATGAAATTGTCACTGAAAGCATACAGGTCAGTTAATAAAGTGAGGGTGTGAGGTTTATGTTGTTAGTTGTTGTTGTTGTTGTTTTTGCTCTAAAATATATCTTAGGTATGCAGTGAAATTGATGTATGATGAAGCATGCCTGGGAGAAGTCGAGTCTTTAGAAGAACTTTTTTCATATTTGAATGACTACGACAATAATTGGTGCATTGTTAGTGAAAAAGAAGCTGAATGGAATAATGCAATTCTATCAAAATATCCTTACCTTTTCTCTATGGACTATAATCCTGAAGAGGTAAGGTGTCTATTTTTTTTAAATGCTGGCTAATTAGCTATACAAGTTATCATTAGACCTGTAGCTTGTATTTTAATAAGGATGTGAAATAATAATACTAATTCAGTAATTATTATTATTATTGCAGCATAAGTACTCGGCACATGTTCTCTGTCTCAAGGATACTGCAGTTCACTTTGGTACAATGAACAGTGCAGCTCTCCAAGCTTTATGGGCTAACATGAGCTTTGAACTGTTCTACCTTACTAATGATGATGATGAACGATATAGCATTCAAGCTCATCCGTACATGTTGCGTAATATCAGTAGCCAGCTATGTGACCCTCCACTGGGTTACTGTGTGTATTCATCAGGACTGTTAACAATTCCTTCAACTTGACAATCATACATTCATTATAATAGTACACTCTATGCTTTTCTTGTGCAGTCTCAAATTGATAAATTAATCATTATGGACAAATTACAAGACCAGAGTGCATTATATAGTTTTGCCAATAAATACTTTCATAGTACAAAAAACATGTATTGCGATTTGTAATATCTGATTTACATAGAACTAAAGCAGAAGATTAGGAGGTGACACACCAAGTAAATTTCAATGTTGTATTTTGCATTAGACATGCAGTATTCATTTGAATGAACCAAATTAACGTGTTTAAATTTAAAAAGTAACAAAATAAAATTCAGCTCTACTAGTTATTCCATTACCCGATATCTGTACTCCAACTGTAAGACTTCTCTATTGGCTAACTTTTGGCACTCTTACAGGCATTTTATTATTATTATTAATTATTATTATTATTGTAATTATTACTGGTTTGATTTTAAAGAGAACAGCAATAGTTGAAAGAATAATGATGATGAATTGAGCTGGTTAAAAAAAAAAGAAGAAAAAAAGGAATTAGTCATCCACAACCAACCCTTCTTCCTCGGCATCCAAACAAAGAGAAACATGAATGTTAATGATTGCGGAAGGAACATTGGCCATCCCACATACTGGACATGTTCTGAAATCCAAATCGGTTTGATTTTCAGATTCATGCAAGTCATCTTTCTTAGCTAAGTCTTCATCATCAATTAAAAGAACATCTTCAATTTCATTACTTGCTGAGCAATGCTTGTCAGGACTTATAATAATACAATCATCACTGCCAATCTTGTTATGTTCAACATTGACTTGCGTGCTAACTGACTCTTCAGTGACACTGCCTTGCTTGCTAGCTGACTCTTCAGTGGCACTGCCTTGCTTGCTAGCTGACTCTTCAATGGCACTGCCTTGCTTGCTAGCTGACTCTTCAGTGGCACTGCCTTGCTTGCTAGCTGACTCTTCAGCTACACTGCCTTGCTTGCTAGCTGACTCTTCAGTGACACTGCCTTGCTTGCTAGCTGACTCTTCAATGGCACTGCCTTGCTTGCTAGCTGACTCTTCAGTGGCACTGCCTTGCTTGCTAGCTGACTCTTCAGCTACACTGCCTTGCTTGCTAGCTGACTCTTCAGTGACACTGCCTTGCTTGCTAGCTGACTCTTTAGTGACACTGACTTGTGTGCTAGCTGACGCGACATTGTCTTGCTTTCTTGGTGAATCTTCATGAATATATATGGGCATCCTGGTAGTATCAGCTTGATCAGAAACTGTTGAAGCCTTAAAATACTTGCGTAAAGGCTGCACTACAGAATTGCCTTTTTTTCTTTTTTCTACTGCTTGTAATATTTTACTTCTCATGGTGGTTTTACTTTCATTCTTGCTATTAGTACTTGTGCCCAGGACAAAACCATGGCCTGTAAAGTGGGTTGTAGTTTTTGATGCATTTTGTGACTCTTGAACATGCCCAGCAAAACTGACGTCACTTCTAGAATTACTACTGCAATTTGAAGGGTTTCCAGACCCACTGCTTTCTCCCTTGCTCTTAATCATTTTTCTTAGATCTTTGCATCCATTGCTAATTTGGGAATCTTTTGTCTTCTTTTTTCCACAGTTTTCTGGTTCCTTTACTTTTTCATACTTTCCTCCACATGTGCGTTGATGCTCCGCCCACCACGGATCCCTAGGAGAAGGAGGGCGATTCATTGCTCTTCTTACAATACCATAGTATGGCGGTCTCCTTCGACATGGGCCATTGCATTTCCACCAATGTTGTCTGTACTGATTTACCTGCACAAAATACAAATACAGTGAATACTCATCACACTAACAATACAAGTGCTCAGGTCCAAAGAAACAATTGCATAATCAATATAATATAGATACAAGAGGTTGTTCATCCGCACTCTTCAAATCAACCGTACAAGTGTTTGCTAGGATCTTTTTATATTATATTTTACATCATTCAGATAAGAATGAAATGAAGCACCAAAGGTGCGAACCCTCAGCGCTATTAAACACTACCTAGCTATTACAATATAAACTCCTTCCAATAGAACAAGCAATCTGTTAGCTATTTTTTATTAGATCCCGTTGCTATATTGTTACTAGGTGTACTAACTTGGTAAGTGTGCACTATTTTTTGCCTTTAGCCATTTCTGCGAAAATGCTGATAAACAAAGTTGCTAGTGGCAACTGGGCATGCGTAAACAGGATCTAAAATAGTTAGAGCATGCGCGTTTAGGTACTGGTGAATTTAGTGCACACAGCCCTCGGGCCTACGACCCTTGGGCTTCAGTGCACTAAATCCACCAGTACCTAAGCGCTTATGCTCTAACTATTACATGAGGTATCAAAATAGCTCGACCAATGAAAATGGTACATGGAAACGCTGTCTTCATAAGAGAAGAAGCTAAACTAGCCTGAAACATTCACCTGTATACATTTTCAACGCGAAACTTCACTTCTTTCAACTCAGTTAACTTCCCCCGAGTAACGCTTAGGAGCCTGAGCATAAAGCTAAGTACACCGCTGGCTGCAGAAATTATTTGCTCACGTGATTATGACGTGACGCTAGGGCCTCTCGCGCATGCGCGCTGAGGGTTAATAAGCATTTTAAAATGGGGAATATGACTTAGTTAATACATAAAAATACAAGGTAAGTGTAAAAATACAGAACAATGAAACATAAAATCCAAACCTACTTCTTGATGAAAACTGTGGTATACCTACTTGAAAGAAAATGATTGTAATAACTTGAAGTTTTTACAATCCACACACAACTCACTGATATATTGGTCCCAGATGCCTTATTAATACGATGCATGTGAGAGAGAAATTCTGGCCCATGTCCATCATGATCCTAATGATACAAAGAGATATTGATTTCAACACTTCAAAATTGTATATATTTAAGTATAGGTTACACCACGACATGTAGGTCTGTAAGGGGTTTACACAACCGAGGGCCAAGGCCCAAGGATAGTGTACACCACCCCACATTGACTGTAGTGCAACTGACTTGCACCATGGCTCTAGGCTATAGAAAATGCATAAAAAATAATTGATTGATTGGACAATTTACTCATTCACCTCCTAGGAGGTGGACGTGAAATATATTCACTGTAATTAAGCAATCTGATTAAACGGTTTGAACATACATACAATGCACAAGTCCTCAAATCCACAATCTTGTCAATGACATATTCTTACCTTATTATTATCAGTTACGAATAGATATGCATGTATCATTTCATGCTGTAATCGGAGAAAAAAATATTATAAATAATCATAATTTGGTGAAATACAAAGCAATACCAGTAGAGTCTCCACTAGGTTCTTCCGTGGACGTAATTTAAGTAGGGGTTGACTCAATCTTATGGAACATAATCTTCCTCTACCTTCATAAGAACATACTCCAGCACAACTACAAAGTTATATTAATATTAGTGACAAATTTCAGCTTAAATGATAAAAGGTTAAATCAGTATCTAATTAAACATATGACATTGTGCATCACAGCCTCAAAGTATCCATCAAGTAAAATATAAATAGAAGGATTATACACATATGCATTAGTGCAAGATATACTTATAGGGTTTCTCTAAAAATACACAGAGTTGTGGTGAGGCATAGAATTATCCATTCATTGCTGATTTAGCTAATTCCCGTAAACCAGTGCTCAATTCAATTACCTCCATATCTCATGGTTAAATCAGTAGGACAGCTCATACACAGAACCTGAATTAATTACTTATCCATTTCTTTTAACTTGCTCTGCAAGATCAGATGTTCTACTACACTATGCCTAAAAGTGCTATCTCACTTCAACAAGTCAAGTCATGACAACAACTTACAGAGTCATCCTGTTGCTCCATCTTACAGCAACACCACTGGAAACAAGCCTGCCTCCAAAGAAAAGGGAATCGTATTCAACAAATAGCCTATGAATGTCTGGATTAGGATCGGTCAACTCCCAGTGTGAGTCCACTATTTCTTCAGGACGTAACTTATTGACTTTTGTGAGGCTTTCTCTGGTATATTTCTTTTGAAGCTCTTCTGCTAAAGCGCTGTCACTCCTTATTACCATGTTGTTATTGTATTCTTCACGCAAAGAGAGGGCATAGGCCAAGTCATAATCTTCACTCGATGTGTGCCTTGACATGTCTGTTCATGTTATTGACAGAACCTCTAGATTTTTAAAAGGTAAGTGATCGTTTGCCATCTAAGCTCCACCTCCTTCAGTTTCCTTAATCACGTGCTCCTTCGCGCGCGCACATGTATGGTGTGCGTGCGTAGCGCAACTTGAAAGAGCGCAACAACCCGTAGCACCCGTAATATAAAAATGAGTTCTCTTTTCGTTGTCTTATTTACTGTGTTCCTCTGTATGGTAGTGAAAACCCAGGCTGCAAGTGTACTTGCTGTATCCAATAAAGTAGAGTGTATCAAGGAGTCGGATGATGATTTGCTCGACAAAAACAACAGGACTTGCAAAACGAAGATAGTAGTTGCTTTAACGATCAAAGCTGATGAGGTACTTTACAGGAAAAATAAAGTTGTAGTAGTGTGATATTTAAAAAAAAGATAGATATGCTTTGTGCTTCCACTATAGTAACATAATATTGTAAACTGATAATACTGTAGAATGTTAATACAATTACACAAATAGACAAAAAAAAAGTCCATGATTTAGCAAGGATGGGGGGGGGGGGGGGGGGGCTGAAGAGTTTGGAAATTTGGCACAAGTAAGTTATGATAGAGCATTGTTGCAGCCTGTTAGTATTACGTTTGAAACATATCGTATATGCTTCATGATGCCAGCAAAGTTTTCTCAGTGAGTCGCACCTTCATTTTCAGACACATTATCTGATAGGGTACATTTTTCCAGCATTGGAATGGTTTATTCATGATGAAAATGATCTAGGAAAGCACTCAGATATCTAGCTATATCTTGTTGATGCCTTAGTCTTCTATTAATGTAACATTCTGGAATACCTTATGGATCCAGTGCAAGTAATCTCTAACCTTGAAGATTTCAATATTATGATGAGGAGCTCTTTATCATTGTCATTGTGGCTATCTGGAGAAATCTTTGGGGTAGGAAAGATATATGCTCTGCTATTGACAAATAAGCTGTGGTACACATTTTCAATTCAAACTCGAATGACTTGTTATAATGAGCTTGCAGAGATCCCTCATTTTATAGCTGCAAAGTTCCAACCTTCTGGTTTGTGCAACTCATTGGTGAGCGAGCGTAGCGAGCGAGACACTTACAGGGGTAACACAATCGAAAATCGGGGATGTTTATTTATTTATTTATTTGTATATATGTTTGGACGTACGTATGTCATTTAGTACTTTGACCCTCGCGTTTTTGTGTTAGTTATGTGATCGACCCCGTCCCAAATTGCACTAAACAGAATCCTCTGGTTTATCGATCAGTACCCGTATCACCCTAGAAATTGAATTGTTTACCGTTTTGAATTCTTTTGCGGGTGCAGTTAAAACTTGAAAACTTAAGGGACTTCCATTTCTATTCGAGTTAGTGGCGGTGGTAAGTCAATGCGCTCTTTGTCATGGTTATAAGCCGTGCCCAACAGTATTTACTTGAAAATACATTGTCCACTTACTGCGAAGGTAAGTCTGTGTAGGTGCATGTCCAGTTGTGTCAAAGCATTGTGTGTTACAACCACTACTTAGCTAAACAATGTCACTAAGAAAACTTTTAAATAATGTGTATTGTTTTGTTGTTGTTTTTTACCTTCAATTCAAGCAGTTGCAGAGAGTTGTTACTATGGCACTGAAATCCCTTTACCGTGTATGCTAAATTTAAAAACTGGACCTTATTTTCAGTAGCTTCAGTGTTAGAAGTCAAAATCATTCATATAAAAATAGTATAGTCTTTAGGCTCGCTCGCAATTTGTGCTCAAGCACATCACTAGTTTAGTGTCCATTTGTAACTTTGCTGTGGACACAATGTAACATGTTACTCACTGTTCACTTAAATTGGCCTCCACCCAGAATGACTTGCCTCAAATTCAAATATTCTTCATATTACAGTCATTGTTATTGCTTTGGTAGGGTATTGTTGGTGTACACATGCCTTCAATAGTGACATTCAAGAATCTGTGCCATTCTAAAACAATGGCAGTGGGATTCAACTTGGTTCAAGTTGAAATAAAAACCAAGTGCAGTTAGCTATAGCATCAATATTTGTACTTCCTATATTTACTTTTAGGGTCGGGCACAAAAATTTGTGGCAAGTGTTTCAAGAGTTCGAGATAAATCTGAAAAGAAGGTTAAAACAGTTGATTTAAAGAATAAGTTAAGAATTACTGTTATTAAGTCTCCAGTCATCATTAATTATGCCACATATGAAGTCCCTAATGCTGGAGTAAGTTTGCTATATTACTATTTAGCTTTAAAAGTAATGTCACTATAACAATTTATAGCCAGTACCAAGTTATGTCCGAGAGGATGTCGTAAATAAAAGAATTAGAGATAGTATTGTTATTAATAAACGGGATAGAAACAAAAACAAGTATGAGTGTTCTGATGGCTGGTACACATCACTTGGCACTACCAATTGTGGATTTCAATACAGAGATTCTAAAAAAATTTTTGGCAGCCAGGTAAGTGTTGTCATGGCATTTGAGTGCTATCTTAAACTTTATATATTATAGGGATTTTGTTGTCGTACTCATCCTTTGCATGGGAGAGGAACAACTGTAGGAATGAAGAGTTTTAACGATATTAATCCAGTTTTTAATGCACTTGATCGTGAAGAATTGATGAAGAGAAAACATGTTAGTGTTGCTCACTGCATGATGAAAGATTATATAAGGTTAGTGAACATGCAATAAAAAAGCAATATGACCCCTGCATTCACTATTTAAAAAAAGAAAGAAAATCATTGTTAACATCCAAAGTCACTTTTCAGTTTTTTTGACTGTAGTGTCCAAGTTTTAATGCAAAGCTGTCAGAGTATCAGCAGTATCAAATCATTATCATCCATGATTTATGCCAAGATACAAATGTTTTCACTTTCTTAATGGTATGGTTCTTCTGAGCCTCGCTATTCTCTGGTCGCTAAGTTCTGGTATAGCAAATTGCTGCCACCATATTTTTGATAATGTACCCCATTAAAACACTATACATAACATATGACTATCAAAGACTGAACCACGAGGGCGGGAGCCATTGTACATATACTCCCTTCTTACACAACAGTCACAATGCCTGTAAATAAGTCCAACATTTCATGTGGGGCGTGTCCCCACAGGGGTGTGTAAATTTGAGCCAATTTTGGGTGTATATTTATTGTACGTTGGATATTTTCTCCACATCATCATGTGAGCATTAAATATATTTTCCATATTGAACGCTGAATTGGACGGTCCAACGTGCCCATGTAGTTCTGGACAACTGAATTTTTAGATGTATGGTGGAATTACCTCTGAACGACGAGGCTTGAAAGCATAACCGTTTTACTGTTTTGAAAATATCCAATGTACAATTAAATAATTAGATATATTCTCTCTTTCACAGGCTTTTTTAAAACAATATAGAATTAAAAATATTTGGTTGCCACCGGGAATCAAACTCAGGACCATTTTTTTAACACAAGCGCTCTGCCACTGAGCTACGACAACCAGCCGGTAAACAAACACTCCAATTCTGTATTTATACTGTTAAGGGTACTGCTAAGCTATAGTATCACTTTCAACAGACTGAGACTGTAGCATAGCAGTACCCCTTAAGGGTGGCCGCACACCGCCCACGCAATTTTTACCGGTTGGTTGCTAAGCACGATTCTGCTACTTTCTTTATTTGCAGGGCTACTCTACTATACTAGAAGGATAAAGTACCTGCCGAAGATACTGCACACCGACTTTGGAGTGAATCTGAAGGAAATATCATGGCCCCGATGTAAAACTTTGAAACAACTTTTTGGAGCGGTGCGGCAAGTTGGAGCTCCAGAATTTTGTACGCCGCTAGCCAAGACGATACTCTAGGGCAAGACAACGAGTTTTTTTCCATTTCAATATTACTTTATGATTTATTTACATTTTTTTCCTTTTATAAGATTTTGAAAAATTCAAATTGTGGTGCCCTTTTTTTTTTGTGTTCTACACGTGTGCAAAAAATATAGTCGTTCTCATTATTTGATTCCAAGAAAAACTGATTCAAAATTGTATACTTCTATTCCACTCGCAATTCTTAAGAAATGGACCCACCCCCTTATCTCGTACTACGAGTACGCGAGCAATTTTTTTTTCAATTAG
>WLWD01004192.1_pt1 | contig 47044 bp, 27 predicted proteins | sample 6712731 | NCBI WGS metagenome assembly WLWD01 (sample SAMN12718690, study PRJNA576275) | sponge metagenome | isolation source: marine sponge | host: Mycale hentscheli | place: New Zealand: South Island, Marlborough, Capsize Point | collected 2014-11-01 | reverse complement strand
TGAAGTATATCAGTAATTGATAAGATGACATTCATTCTGTTCGTAAGGATGGCCTATATGTATAATGCACTTGCCAGAATATTTGTTCTAAAAAACTTTCAGCATTTTGTTTTAGTTACGTTAATAATTTGTTTATAACGTTATATTTTAATAATGAGTAGCCATTTTAATTACAGTATTTTGCATCAACTGGTATGTATGAGCTAAAGTGTTCACATGCATAGCACACAAAGTAGTGGGTTTTATTATCATTATTTGAAATGTTCAAATATCTGGGATAAATCAAAATATTTGCAGGTTCATAGATTGATAAGCTATTGATATTAATTTTGCAAAGTGATTGAAGTAATTTCATTGGCTGAGACTACTGTGAGATTTTTAATATTTACAAATGAATTATAATTGAAATGTATGTAATGTGACTTTATTCAGTTAATTAGTAGTCATAATCTTTCTACAAATCGGTTTAGATTCACTTGATCATTTGCTAATTAATTTAGGAGGCTTCCTTCCTTATGACGGACCCAATTACATTCAGCTGCACATTCCTGTCACTCAGTTCCTCATAGCATCCCTCATCGACTTGATTGCCCTAGGCATTTGTATCACAATTTTAGTCATTGTGTACAAACTGTGGGATAACAAGTGAGTTATCCTTGTTACTTTCGGTCTATAATAACATTATCATATGTGTTTTTTTAGGCACATTAAGTCTATCTCTCCTAAGTTAACAATAGTGGCAATGATTGCTCTACTTTTTGAGGTACCGAATAATATTTTGTGGGGGTTAAGTGTATCATCAACCGAGTACAATATCAGCTATCCCTTCCAGAGGTTTCTATGCAGTGTAAGAATATATTTTTATTTAAGAATGTATAAAAGAAAAATACCAGATTGTTAGTTGTAATGAACCTTTTAATTGCTTATCTGTATTGTAATAAGGTTCTTTGTTTCTATTGAAGTGTATTTATTAGTTACATTTCATACATCAAGGGAATGTTTATGTTATCAGATCATTAATTTTAATATGTTTGAAAATGAAAATAACATCTAGAACTGTGTCATCATGTTTAGAGTACATTATTATGTTTTTACTAATAGAATTTTTACTAACTTAAATATAACCAATAAGGACTAATATTTTTCTTTGTGCATAGGTGTATGATGTGCTCATGTATTTTGGCTGGATAATCGCAAAATCAATAATTTTTGCTAAAGGATGGAGACTATACAGAATATTTTACAATTCTCGACAGAAAGTTAATGTAATGAAATAATATTCCTTTAAGGGAGCATAATTTTGTTAATCTTTTGTACTACTCCAAGTCAATTTTTAAGCATAATTTAGCTAATGACTATCCATAAAGTATTTACACATTATTATTTTGCATACAGTCTTAGTCGTCGTATTTTAACCAGCATAATAATATTATATATACATATTATATATACATATTATGTATACATAATTTTAATCTAAATATATGGCAGGCAATATTATTATAATAATTTATGTTTCAGATTACTGGAATCTCTAACACTTCTTTGTGCCTTATCGTCAGTCCATTTATAGTATACTTCATAGTTCTGACTGTCATCAAGGAAGCCATTGATCCAAAGAAGCCATACATTACAGACGACTATGTAAGCTAGCACAAGTTTACATTTGACAAAGAAATCAAGGAAACTACACAATAAAAACTATAAACCCAAGATACATTTAAAAGAGCATGAAACCCAGCATGGATTTGCCCTGATAAAAACATTTCAGCAAAGTTAAGTCACGAGTAAAATGATGATCTCATTAGTAGTCTAGGTTCTGAAAGCAATTTGAAAATACAGAGGCCAGGCTAGATGAGATCAGAGTATGGCGTGGCACATTTAGGACAAATTATATAATTAATAAATAATGATTGAAAATTTGTCTTGTTATAACAGGCAATATTGATATTTAAAACTTTATCCAACGTTTCGACTTCTTGTCGAAAAATTTGTTATTGAGAATGACCAAATAATTTTAATGTAGCTCATACAGTTTATGTTTAATTAGTTCTCACAACTATAACAGACACTTTTTGACAATGCACATAACATGTGAATGAAGTTGCAATGCATAATTTCTATGATGATAATTACTGATTTGGAGCATCAATAATATTAACAGTTAAAATAGTTGAGAGGTCATGACTACCCCTGTGTAACTCCCTTCCATCATCTATGATAGTATGTTTTGCTTCAACTCTTGTACACGGTAAACCAGAGGAAGGTAGCTGTAAAACCGAGAAAATTGAAAAGTTTGGCCGGTTGCTATAACTACAGGGGTAATGAGCTTGCGCAGTATTGCATGAAATAACACCGTGAAATATCGTGAGTTATTTCACGGGTCATGTACCTAAAAATATCATTGTGAAGATATCTAGGGTGGAACATAATATTTCGTCTTCCTGGTAAAAACATCCATTAATGCTGAACGAATGCTCTCCTCCAATAATCTTGTTATAATTTGACTTTTAACTTATTAACATGTTAACTTAATTCTCAGCAGAAATCCATTAGAAAAATGTTGTTGCTATCCAGCTACATATTTATTTCTGAATCATTTTAGTAATTGTTTTTGGCTTGATATTATATTATTTTATAAAAGATTCAATGTATCTTTATATCAATGGACTAATAATGTGATCATGTGACATTTGTTGTCGGTTGTTATAGTGGAACTCAACTACAAGACTCAATGTAACTAAATGTGAACATCTTGGAGTGGGATGTTATTTTTGCTACGCTATTGAGCTAGAATTAGTCATTTTAACAATATTTCTCACCTTTATAAGCTTCAAGAATTCAAATATTTCTGACCCACGCTATAGTGAAGAAGGGAAGAGTGTGAGCAGATATGGAGCTACTTCTGGTATTCTTGTTATGACAATTTTTTTGGTTTATTGGTACATAAATTACGTCTCTAACGGATTTGATATATTTATATTATTTTGGATTATCACCATCTACTCTTTTATATTGCCAGTGGCTATTTTTGGCATTGTATTTATACCTAAGGTAAGAAATTACTGTATTTCTATTTTATAAAGAGGGAGCTGAAACAAATGGGCACAATTATATAAAATATATGGCATGACAATAGTGACAGACTATCAGGGAAATGCAATTGTCTCCAAGAACTGTGAGATTTTCTAACAATTATGTACATTCCACATCAGAACAAAGAAATCATGACGGCAATTGCTTGTGGAGTTATCAATAGTAGCTAGACACAAAATATTATTGTCAGGTTTTCAAAAATGTTTCACTATTTAATAATCAACAAGAATGAGTTATCTGTTATAGCAGTCAAACATTAATTGGATCTTGGGAGTAGGACAGATGTGTCTTATAAGAGCTTATTTTACAGCAATCGATACATGAGCTTAAAAGTAAGAAATTCAGTAATACTGGTCGTTTGTCTTCTTCGTTAATTATTTACTTCAAATCACTTTCTTATTACTGAATTTTGAAGATTAATTTTGTTAGTATTCTGCTGAAGGTTTTATTTTTACAATTTTATTTCACAATTTCTTTCCCACTCCCTTGCTAAAATTTATACTTTGATTAAAATACTTTTATACAGTTTGCAATAATTCATGAGGAATACAAGGAACGAAAATTTAAAAATAAAAAGGAAGTGGAAGCTGCTAATTATCTCGCAAAACTCAAAACTCTAAGAAAATCTCTTGTGGAATCAATTAGAGAGGTATGACAAAAGTTTAGGGGATTATTGTTATGACTTAATATAGTTTAGATCACATGGAAACTAGCTATTAGCTTCACAATTAATAATCTAGCTATAAGCTACTGAGATCATGTAAATATGGTAGGGTAAGAATGTATTATGATATAAAACAATGTATTTCTATTCTTTCAATTTTGTCTCTTTCTTAAAGTTCTTTTGTGCATGTACAGTATACCCCATGGTTTATTTACTCTATTATGCTATTGATGTAAAGCAATATTAAGGAAAAAGTTTACTAAATACGCATAAATATATGAAGCAATTTATGTAACAATAATAATCATTAAATCAATCATTTATTATGCTGAAATAATATTACATTTTTCTCTTTTTTTCCCATTTTTAACAGCCAATAGCTATAATATGTCTAATTAAAACTTAAACTAAATTATATTGCTATTATGCAATGCTTGGTTGACCAATAGTTAGCTCATTCACCTTCCATTTCAGAATCTTCAAAATATTATACTTAATACAATAGTACCTACTCTGATTATTTATTATGTATCTTATTTTAGAAAGAAGAGAAGATAACAAAATTGAAGTCTAAGGAGTTGTGACATTAGTTTTTTCTTGTATACTAAGGAAACATATTTTCTCATGAACAAGATGTCATTCAGCATTATATTCTTGTTCAATTTCTAAGTTTATATTTATACTGGCTATTTATGCAAAATTCAAGATGAAACTAATATTATTATTGTAAAATATTTAATCTTTGGTATATTCAAGACAAAATACATGCATGCATGCTAATACATACTTTAATACATGCAAATTTATTTTCATACAAATACGTCTACATAATAATACTTGCACACATACTAACATATTGTCATTCTAGATGTGTGATCTGGTCATTAGTCTCACCCTTCCTGATCCTTTTTTAGCCGCTATCTCTTATTTTGATTTACTAGTATTATTTTTTATGTTAGCAAAGCCATGCTCTCAGAAAACTGGCATTTTGTGATCCTCCTGTCACTTGTATTGTCATGCATTTCCGGAACTAGTTGTTGTCTCACTAGAATTTCCTTGTGACACTATCCGTCCAAAAATATTCTAATTTCACTATTTTCTAAAGTTATATTGTGAAGTGGTATCTGTTGAGGGGCTGGCTTGACTGTAGTGATGTTTTGATTAACTGACACTAAAACTAAAATTAATTATAGTTACACCACAAAACATTTTAGTAAACTAACCAGAACTAAATTTCACATAGGATGATAATAACTAAAACTTGTCATAGAGATGATGAATAAAAACTAAAACTAAAATTATTCTTCAAAACAAAACAAATACTTAATCAATTTCTAGTGAGATTGCTGAAAGAAGACGAATGACCACTGGTAGTCCCAGGAAGTAAACCCTTTACCCAATCATTTCTTCATGGCAACTGAGTAAATTGTTAGGCTGAGGCAAACTGTTGGACAGCAGTCTGCACTTACTCATAGCATAAAAATTTGATTACAAATATTAATCATACATCACTGGATATTAACAAATTAGTGAAAAAAGCAGAATTAGTATGAAGCTAATATTGCCTGTGTTAGTACACAGAGGCAGGTCCAAGTGCTGATGACAGGGAGGGGCCCAAACATATTTAGGTTAAGGTTATGAAATTTAATGAAAATATGTATGGTTTCGACATTTATTTATAGATGAGAGCATACAGTATGCATACACAAAATTGCCTGTATTGATATACTTGATACATAATAATTTTCTATATACTTGGTTCAGAAGGGGGTGGGGGAGCTACTTCTGAAGTGCACCACTGTATCTACCTCTGGTACACTCTCCACTGTCATATTGTGGTAACTAAGCCAAATGTCATTAGATCAACTTAACATAGTGGTATCTCTTCTTTTCAGATACACATGTGCCTAGTTTTATTCCTTTATATACACACTTGTCTAGTTTGTGTAAGAAAAACACTGATTTCCTTTTTGAATTCTCAGGCAGTGAATAAATAATGCTTTAGTGGAGTATGAATAATGGAATATTGTCCCCACATGTGTGACATCAACCATCAGCATTTAAAGCATCATTGGGAAATTTTCATTTATTGTAATTTAGTTTTAAATTTCACACATTTGCAAAAAAAATTCATTTTAAAGGATAAGAAATAAATGTTTCTAGTATGAAAATGTATGAAATGCATTAAAGTGATTGATGCTCTCTGGAATATGCATGGTGTGACCACTAGCTACCTGTTTATAACTCAATCTGAGTCAATAATTGTTGTAGATTGTTTTGGTAGTATATATTAGTCAAAATCCAATGATATTTCAGTATGTTGAAGTGATGATGTACTTGACTTATACAAGCAGTTGTTCGTATAATGAATAAAGCCAGAAAGCTTTACTCATTAATTAGTGAAAAACGAAGTGTTTCATAAATCATTGCTTTAAGGTCAGAAATATTATGATTCTATTTTGGACAGGTATAACTCGAGTATCCCAGATAACTTATTACTCATTTTTATTATTTTTTTATATGAAATACATAATCATTGTGAATAGCTATGTCCAGTCCTGACCAAAATTGTATTCACCTTAACCAAAATTCAAAGAAACAACTTTTTTTAAATTTTCTGACATGTTCAGATAAAGGGTCAGATTATGATAGCTTAGTATTGTTGATGTATGATCATGGAAAGTGAAAAAGTGTGAGGAGGTACAACATTGAGTCATGAAAACATATGATCTTTAGATAAGTCTCAATTGCAGCACGTAATGGAGCAACATTTTTCATCTTATATATTCATATATTTTTTCACTGAATTTAGTAGCAAGAGTCTAATACCTTGCAATCAGGTCCATGGTATACTGTTAATAGTCTCTAGTTATTTTGTGTCAAGTAAAATTCATAAAATCACTTGTTTGCAATAATATTGGCAGTGAAGAACTGGGAGGAAATTGCGAATTTTTTATTTCATTCCTGCGAAAATTTGAATTCGGGCCACCAACATTCCTGAAATATGTGTAATATCACTAGCTTCTGGCATTATTCACTACAAATTGATGCCTCTTAAAATTGAATACTCCGTTTAAAATAGGTAGTTTGGATAACTTAGTCTTGGTTAAATAGGAGGCACCCCTGGACATCCAAGTTTAAAGCTTAATATTGACTCCATAGTTAGACATTACTAAAATATATTTTAATGAAAAGACGAGAGGATATAAGCTACCATTTTTGCAGATGTCACAGCTTTTTTCAAATAGTTGCTCTAGTAACTGTCATTCAATTTACACAACACATCAAGCATCAGAAGCATAACTATCTCAAACATGTCTTAATTCAGAATTACGTACAGAAAAAATTGAAAAAAAATGCTGGCAAATATTATTTGAACATTACAGTGCATTGGCGTACTAATAATAAAATACTTAATGTAGCTATAACCTTAAATGATGTATAGATTTCAAATAGTGTGCCTTTTTAAACAATAACATATTTGGACAGTTTAAGCACACTGCAAACATCAATATAATTAAATGAAAAATGAATCCTTAATAACATATTTTAGCTTTAATACTGATATTATTTGAGCACTTTAATTATGTGAACACAATCCCGTAAGAAAACAGGAAAAGGGTTACTGACTTGAGAAAACAAGAGAAAAATTTTGTTTACATCATAGAGGAACTCACGCTTAATGAAATGCTACATATGCTACTATTGTATGCACTACATTTCAAATTATGGTAGATAGTGGCAGTACACTGAGTTTCTATTTTGCTCTTTGATACATGTATTCCTTTCAATCAGAATGTGCCGTTTATTATGTTTCCCTGATCTGATGATGAATACAAAAATCAACTGTTGATAAACTGGAACCAGAGTGGAGTGAAAACATAGTCAGAGAGTGAAATAACTTACTTTATTCCACACTAGATATCTTCACAATAAGTGACTGTAGTGTTATCTGATGGCTATATTGCGAAGCTCATCACTCTAGTAATTATAGCAACTGGCCTGGCTTACAAGTTTTTAAGGGTTTTTATAGCTACCTTACTCTAGAGAGTTTTACCAAGTTTACACAAAGAGTTGCTGACAAACTACTTCAGTGAAGATATCTAGCATGGAATAAACCACTTATTACACTCGTCAGAGTGATGTGGCTAGATATTTCACTCTCAGGCTTTTTATTTCAGCCTCATAAAAATAAATTAGCCTGCTCATGAAATATTTTGCCATATCAAACTCTGACTCATGTAATAAGTATTATACATCACCTTGCTAGAGTTCAAAAATTTTAATTTTTGGGCTAGATATCTTCACAACTGTTGTCCTGGTTCTACTGTTTCCGTAGAGATATACATCTGTAAATAACTGAGAACTGGCGATTTAGACCAGTTGTTAATAACTATTAGTTTATTTTAGGTCATGAACTCGTTCAATTCGGCATGTGATAACACCCACACAACAATATCATTCTTAGGTCACAAACCTAATAATACTACTATGAAGATATCAAGAATAACGTGTATAGATACACTACAGAGTGTTTTGGTAGAAACTCTTCGGTGTTGTTTTACACCATGGGTGTACCATTGCACTTTCAGATTTTAAGGTGTTCCATTATGCCCTCAAGAAGGTGTACCATTACGCCCCATTTTTACAGTGTAGAATATTACTTATATATATATATATATATATATATTATGTTTTATAAAGAAAGAGATAGCCCATGAAATTTTGGCCAATCAGGTTGTTTTCACAACAGTGACATTCCATTTCCACATTCCAGTTCTCAGGTGGGATGGTTCCTGAGGTTCATGGATGGGTAGCTGTAATAACATAAACTACTATAGTATTAGGCTATACACGCCAGCCTTTAGTAGAGCCACACATGGTCATGGCCTCTTAGCTGATGGATGCTTGGACACTTCCCTGATCAACACTTCCTTATACAGATGGGAGAGTAAAGTGAGTTTCCAACTGCAGGTCCATATGAGTTAACGCTTTAGCTATTTAAAGCCTTACAAACTTTGCAACTCAAATGAAGATAATCAGACATAATTGGCAGTTCTTCTTGAGAAGCTTTAGGCATATGTACGGTTTCTCTGTCTTCATTGGTTACTGTCTAAGTCTTCTGTCTTCTCTTACATAGCAAAAGTAAAGTGGCAATGCACTCTCCCAATGAACTTACTATAGTTAGTCTATTTGCCTATTTTTATTTGTTTATGATAAATGTAACGCCCGTGGGAGACTCCCTTGGCATTGGGGGTTATAGGACTAGCCTACTCAATGGAGCGCCAAGTATTAAGCGATAAAACCGAGGTTAGCTAGAAGGACTTATTAGACAGTTCGTTCAATTCATCATTCCAAAAATCATCCCCACTGACGTGATCCCTCATGGAGCATGACTCAGCAGGTAATTATGCGTGGGTGATACAAAAATTAAGAAAATGGATGTGATTTAGTGTATGCATGACATTTCCCCCCTCTGAGCAGAAGTCATCCTCGACAACATTCACACACACACACACACACACACATGTACATAAATACATACATACACAGTTCAATGCTATAGTTACTGTTCATCTTGCAGGCGACTTCTGGACCGGGTTATGGGGCCACGCCTCATCGATACATCGCTTGATACATCTGCCACAGCTGACTGAGCAAGTTTCACCTTTTGTCGGCGTTTCTTCTTATGACCAGTCCAGGTAGTATTCCCTTGCTCCGAGTAACATCTCCGTACTCGATCGAGTGCCACGAAAATAGACTCTCCTTTCGGTTGATCCACTTGGCACAACTCAACATTAGTAGGAGTCACTTGCAACACTCTATAAGGACCGTGAAAGGGTCCAAACAATTTCCAGTCTTTCCCTTGGGACTCATGTGTTTATTAATTATTATTATTATCATGTACAAAAACTTCACAATAACAATAATAATATACATATGAATTTTAAATTTTTTTTTGCACAGTGTATACATCCTGCATGTACATCTGTAAATTCCAAGTATTAGTGTTAAACTATCTGTAAACATACCACTTCAGTAAACTCCAGTAGATGCCTAGTACACCTCAGGTGTTATATTCTTGATCTATTGTGCCTGTATACACTTGTCTTGGTAAAAGAAAGGAAACTATGATGTATATGCTGCATATAAATTTGTGAAAATCCTTGTAAACTAGGCTTTTTCATGTAGTGTAAATTAAACAATAAATTAAACAAATATTAATGAAACAAGGAAACAAATGACTAAGTAATAAATAGCTAATTTTAGAAAGAAAAAAATAATTCAAATAACAGCTGTTGAACAAAGTTTAGCTATAGCTAGATGTGAACAGATGGAAACACCATCCTCATTATTTAGCATTTGAAATTTCTGACATCATGAAATTTCAGCTACAGTCCATGTTTCATGTTCCATGGAATAGCTATGGAAATTCCAAATTTCATGTTTTCATGAAATTTTTGAGGAATATCACATTTCATTGAATTACATTACCAGGGCATATCATATTTCATGCACATCATGAAACTAGAGTAGAATGTGAAATTTCCTGTACCTGATAGTTCATCTGTAACTCATGAAAGTCAAGCCTGACAACAAGTAGTGCAATGCTTTTATAACTGACTTCTAGCTTTGACACTTTTGCCAAAATTCCTGGTTTTTGCAGAGCCTGTCACATATATGTTTTTATAAAGAAAGAGAGAGCCCATGAAATTTTGGCCAATCAGAATGTATTCACAACAGTGACATTCCATTTCCACATTCCAGTTCCCAGGTGGGATGGTTCCTGTGAGTTCATGGACAGTAACATAAACTACTATTAGGTTACACACCAGCTTTAGCAGAGCCACACATGGTCATGGCCTCTTAGCTGATGGATGCTTGGACACTTCCCTGATCACCACTTCCTTATACAGATGGGAGAGTAAAGTGAGTTTCCAACTGCAGGTCCATATGAGTTAAAGCTTTAGCTATTTAAAGCCTTACAAACTTTGCAACACAAATGAGGTTAATTAGACATAATTGGCAATTATTCTTTGGAAGCTTTAGGCATATGTATGGTTTCTCTGTCTTCATTGGTTACTGTCTAAGTCTTCTGTCTTCTCTTACATAGCAAATGTAAAGTTGCAATGCACTTTCCCAATGAACTTACTATAGTTAGTCTATTTACCTATTTTTATTTGTTCAGATGTTAAAAAATAGACAAAGACATTCCATTCAGTCAATTTCTCAGCAGAAACCTCTGTACTAACAATGATGATAACTAAAGATACTTCAGAGGTTAGTACCTCCCACGGGAGAAACTAGATACCTCCTGACGCCTCTAGTACTACGCATTACCAGGCATAAGCCTTTGATTTTTTTTCTCCAGTTCGTACCGGGCAAGTGGAATTTTTTTTACTAAAAAAAAAGGCACTTAGCTACGTCATTGTAGTTCAATCTAGGGATTCCTAAGGGTGGGTCTATGAACATTCCCAAAGCTCTCGCAGCTAGAAAACGGTCAAACGGTATCCTGTGGCGGTCAAACGGTATCCAGTGGCGGTTGAACTGTAGCTAATAGTGCGGTATCTCGTAGAGTATCTCCTTCATCTGTGGCTGTAAATGTAAGTTTCTTTAATGGTGGGCGGGGTGTAGGTAGCTAAGCTAGCGTATCAATACAGTAGGATAGCTAGGCAGCGGTTGTTTGGAGCGTAAGGCTCTAGCCCACGTAAGCTCGAGCGTAAGGTTCTAGCCCTTGTTAGTATCAAGAACAAGTGGCTAAGTATTATTTACATATTGTCCAGCTCTACCATTGCTGCTGTAAATATTTGAAGGTTCACTAAAGACTTATTAGTAGTACTTCTATCGAAGGAAAGCCTTTGATCTTTTTTGATGTTACTATCTGGTAAGCTAAGCCATTGAAAATGAATGTCTCACTTTGAACTTGTTATACAAGTGTTTGCTGACAGAGAGCTGGTGTTGTTATAGGAAACATCTTAAAAATGGGGTGTTTTGATAACTTAGTTTTGGTGTTAAGGAGGTAGATGCCACTTATTATAAGGATTGGGACCAACTCCATAGTTAGTCGAAACTAAATGATATTTGAAAGGAAGAAACTAATGGATATAAGCTATTATTATATAAGCTCACTTGGTAAAGTATGCATTGGTGTAGACGTTATAAGGGCTCAAACTGGAGTGTCCAGACAGCGCCTCCTGGCAAACACCTCGCAAGGTGTTATTTAAGCACCCCATTTTAACAGTGTATATGTGTATACATGACAGTTATGTTGAAATATAACTTTTCAAAGAAATGAAACATCAAAAAGAAACATAGTCACAATTGACAGTGATGTTGAAATATAACTTTTCAAAGAAATGAAACATCAAAAAGAAACATAGTCACAATTGGCTTGTTTAAAGGTAATGCAATGAAAAACATGGAGGGCTTCCTACTCACCCTGCAAGGATCGCTAATGACTAAGTTGAAGTAGAGTGATATACTAAACTACTATTGCATTCGAATCTCAATATTTTTAAATGAAGTTATTTCCACTTCACAAAGCTAGAAATATAAGTATGTATATTTTCTGCTACGTTTAAGGCTTATACTATAATAAAGGTTTATAATCAAATGATAGTATGAATGTATAAATAGCTTTGTATGTAAACATGAATCATTTAACAAACTTAGGAGGTGCTGCCTGGACACCCCAGTTTAAAGCCTAATATTGTCTCCATAGTTAGTCGCAACTTAAGCTCACTTGGTAAAGTATGCATTAGTGTAGAAGCTATAAGGGATCAAAGAAGGGTGTGCAGACAGCGCCTCAAAGAAGGGTGTGCAGACAGCGCCTCCAGGCAAACACCTCGCGAGGTGTTATTTAAGCACCCCATTTTAACAGTGCACATTATATAATCTTATGGATCCCTTTAGCACATTCCTTTATCACTATAGTTACTCATCATACTTCTTATACTAGAAGACTTATGTATCACATAATATCAGTTCCTTATTCAAATACTCTGACAGTCTGTGAAAACTTTGTTCAAACTCCTTTTCTATAATACAGGATAACTTTATTTACCCAGACAATTGGCGTTAGTTTTGCTACCTCCCCATGTTTATCTAGTCAGTGACCACATTTGCTTTGTATTTCGCAGCTAGTTGAGTTTTGCCTAATCAGCACTATAAGTGTTTATTACTTACAAGCTTCTGACATGGTCTAGTGTTATGATAAGCAAGAGCTTCTTAGCGGCATGGATTGTTGACAACTCATAGCTCTGCCTCTAGAAGGTTCGGTTGTAAGGTAATAGAATACTGGCAAACGATGTTGCTACATTTGATGTGGTAAATTTAAAGTCTTGATTAGTACAATTGTTCATTGTGTATTAAAGGATAGTTAAATATAACATTAATACATTATGTAAGAAATAACATATCTGAGCATAATAAGCATTAATGATGGAACTGTTATAATTATAAACAACGCTAGATTGTTTGGATTAGGAGAAAAGTGAACAACAACAATTTCATTACAGATATAAAAATATTACTTTATTTTTAAAATATCACAGAATGTATGACCACATAAGTGTACTTTGTTATGAGCCAATTGATATCGATCCAGTTGAGTTAGTAGAAATGTTAGGTTTGGTTATAAGTATTTGACAATGCTTACTCAAGTGTTAAAATGGTTGTGGTCTACAGAGTTACCTAGGTTCTGTATAGTGTAACAGTATACGGCATTCGAGCAATTATGTAATAAATACAGAATCCTTATAAAAGGATCTTGGGACAGTATCTTCATATAATGACATTATTGAAACTCTCACCTTTACTATTTCAGACTTCATATTAGTTTACAGTATTTACTTCCATAATATGCATTCAGTCTATATGCAGTTACATTGTTCTTCCATTATGGATTTAGTTTGTAATCATTTAGCTTAGGATATCTCTATTGTGGTAGTTATTTGGACTTACACCTTTGAGTTTTACATGGTGTGTGAACACAGAAATTTAACTAGCCATTGCATCATTTGCTTAAATAATGTAAAAGTGCTAGACTTCCCATCACTTTGTAAAGTTCACTTTGTAATTACATTATTCTGGCTCACTTAGTGTTTACAATCAAGTGCTTAACTTTTTAACTGCAATTGTGCTTAAAATTATAAATGCTTATCCATGCCTATCTTATTGCATTTAATTTTGGATTTGTAAGGAATTCTATAAACATTTACTTCGCAGAAACTATTATACTTTGGATTCAAACTTGCTAGCTACAAGGAATGTCTCACTAGTAGAGCATGCAGTAGTAATGACTTTCAGTTTATTACAATGATCACAGCATCATGAGGCAATGCTGCTATACATACATGATATGTGATTCAGATTACAATCAGCAGCGCATATGAGCAGAGATACAATGAGTATGGAGGTGTTGGATTACATATGGGATGTATTAGGAGTGGAAGCTGATCAATTGCACAGAGCTGCCACACTTCTGCAGTACAAGTCATAAATATAACGACTTTTTTTTTAGTACTCTGCACAAACTTTCTGAAAATTTACTTTAAAGTGATGTTGTAAGAACAACTCAGATTTCTAATCACAATCTAATCTGATGTGGCTTCTTTGACTCAAAAAAAAATAGAAAACTTAATTTTACTTGATCTAAATGTTGGCTAAATTATGAAAATAAAGTTAATACAACATTATATTTTAGTGAGCACCCATCTGTATCTAAAAAAATTCGCTTGTGGGAAAACAAGGATGGTTTGTTATGCCAGCCGTGTTGGTAAATACTGTGGTTGAAACGTAGGCAACTTATGTCTACCACTTGTGTGAAGAGGTTGGGAAGCCATGTTCTTGCCATGACTAGATTACAGGCAGGGGTTACACTCGACACTACTCAATGGCTTCAGGAAACCTTGTAGTCAACATCGTGTTGCTATGTATGTGTTCGTGGCATTTTTAAAGACATGCCATTTGCATCCTTGGACATTAAAATATGGTTTGTTCTCTCACAGCTCACATTCGAGTCATTGCTGATGCACATTTTTTGTGTTTGCTTACAAGGAAATACGTCCAGTTAATAAAAATGCCTCACAATGTATATACAAGACAAGTAATGTACATTATGTGTAGTTTTGCCAATGAACTTTGCTAGGAAAGTGGTTATGGATATTTCACTTATAACACACATACACAAGTATATTTCTATATAATTATTACTTGCAAATTATGCAGTCAAACAGTGGCACACAATGTACTGTGGCAATCTAAGTTTTAAAATCCAACTATGGTCCTAGTTAAAAGAGAACCTTAGAATGTGGTATGACCATAACCGTACCAGCCGCACTATTGCTGGCCCTGATAATTCAGAGTAAAATTGGTCTGTGCTTGATAGTTATTCTCTTGGTATCTCTTGAAACTTTTGAAGTATTTTTTTTAAGTGATGTTCATCCCGATATCTTGTGTTATTCTTAATGTATGGACTTGTTATTAAAGTTATAACACGAAAAGGGTTGAACAGAACACATTATGTAAAATATTTTAACGATTTTACATTCACTGATTTTGACAGGTGTGGTCAATATTTCTCCAATATCACACAGATACCCCACAGCAAAGGCACACAATGGAACCTTTTGGCACTATTGCACATGCTATTGATAACTTATGGTTAAAAAAAAATACTACTAATCAGTAAAAATAGCCCATGAATGAGTCATGGCACTACCTGAGAACACTGTGTATGAAAACATCTACCAATGAGTATGTAAATGAATCCAAAACACATTCATTTTAATGTTTTGTTTGTGTGTATTTGTTGTATTACAGAAGTATGAAGCATTGGTTGACTTGTGTAGTCTTGGCCTTGGTCCTGTGCAAAACATGTGAGTTACACTTTGTGTTTAAATCAACAAGCTTTACAGTATTGTAAACATTTTATTGACTATAAAGGACATACTTCATATACTTCGTATAAAGAAATAAACATGTTATGTTTAGTTCGTTTATATACCAGTCAGATAAACATGTGCATACCAGGCATAGCAACATATGTGACAGTCTAATTGCACTTACAGAGTTGTCGCGTCCAGATATTCAGCTATCCAAGTTTTATCGTCGTAGCTTAAGTCGTTCCCACTATAATAGACCTAACCGTTCCCTTCCGTCGGCTTGAAACAATACATTTTGTAAGAAATCGCTCGATCTTTTCTCGATATTTACGCACGCCGCGTTGTGCCCGGTTTTCCTGTAGATGGTCACATATGGACATACTGTGCAGGTCTTCCTAGACAAACTTAGAACTAAAATTCCAAAAATCCAGTGTCACGAATGACACATAAAGAATTACAGTAGAACTACATTTATCCAAACTTCATATTATCCAAACTTCATTAACTTAACATCCAAAGTCTTATAATTGCATATGCAAATAGAAAGCATTATATGACCATGCCCTTTCGTTAAATCTTTCCAATACATTTTCTATCAAGGTTTACTTCAGTTATCTAGGCATCCTCTTCCTCAAGGTGCTCTGATACCTAAATTTGAACTACAGGTATACAATAAAAACTTATATTCCATGTGGGAAATGTAATTACTAATTTGCGTTTTGGGCAGAGTTTTTTCTTTATTCCTGAGAAGTCCATCTTCTTCATTGGACCAGATACTCATGGTTTATATTGACAGGACAGGAAAGTTATTCCCAGGAAAGCTTTCATGTGCAGGAATGTATTGTGTCATGTTGCTGGGAAAACATTTTGATGTATGAAAAATAATCACCACAGGACAAAAACTTGAATTTCCTGTAGTCACGTATCAGGACATTTCCTATTTCTCCACTTGTTTTTGTAGAGGATAGGGCTAAATGTCCTATAGTGCAGGGCATTTAGCCAGCCCTATCAACTACAGGAAAAGTGGTGAAAATATTAAATTTCCTAAATACGTGGCTACAGGAAATTCAAGTTTTTGCCCTTGCACTAGCTATCTGATTTTCCACTCATCCACTATAGATGTTGTTATATACACTGCCATCAGTAATCATTCTGACCACTTCAACATGGAGTTATGCTGCTCTCGTTTATAACAGAATTATTTAAATTGAACTGATGGACAGTAATGGAAGTGGTGTTAGGAGGCAGGTAAAGGCCGGTTATTTGTCCATTACTCGACTCCAGGCATTCTATATCTGGATGGCATGGAGCACTGTCCAGAACAAGTAGAGCCTTTGGAGGCAGGCTTCTTTCTGTCAGCAATTTCTGGCAATTAGGTACAAATTTTTCATGGAACCATTGAAAAAATTTTAAGAATCCATCCAAGAGTTTCTCTGAGCATAGTAGTGAGCAGGAAGACTAGCTTTGTCTAAATTCTTAAAGCACCTTGAATTAGAATACAATACATGTGAATGAAAACCAACGGTAACTTTATCGAATCTGTCACATTGACACATGCTATCAGAGTGACCCTGTCCTTGGGCTTCTTATAGTCTTTTGCATCTTTTTCTCTAGCTGTAACAAGTGTCTTCCGTGGCATTACTCTCCAATACAAACCAGTCTCATCACAGTTAAACACCTCGGTGATATGCCCTTGTCTTCCATAACAATTATTGAGCTTTATCTTAAATGGCTCCACTGTATCAGTAGGGGTAGACAGCGATTCACCTTGAATGGATACACCTCTATACCATGCCTCTGTCTGAATCTCTTCAGCCATCCTGTTCCTCCCTGAATCAATGTCTGGATGGAATGAAAACAGTTGCTGTGCTTTAGCCATCAGAAGTGGTCCACTAACAGGAATACCTATCATAGTACAATATGCATTACAATTTTATACTCAACTAATAAAGTTTCATTTACAACATTTTTGCAAATTAGCTATGTTACTACAAACCTTTGCACCGTTGCTGGACAAACCAGAGATACACAGCTTTGTCCAGTTCACTAAACTCAGGCCTTCTCACAATTTTCCTCTTATTAATGCAATCTCCTTCTTCTATTTCTGTAGAGTTTAGCCTCGTTCTTGACTTGGTGTGTGGTCTAGTCATTAATTAGGTAAAGGGTGTCATTCTTTAGTCTTTCAGTCGATCGACGTTTTCGGATAACTGATGTTCGGATAACTGACATCCTACTATAATTGAAACAAACAAAAGAAAAGATAAAATAACCATTAACAAACTAAACTTACTAGCTAAAATTATATATTAGCAAAAAATAAAAAATGTGTTGTGTTTATGACTATGTTCTACTCTACTTGTATAAAGCAATTTCATTTCCGTACTTCTAAAAAATAGCCACCTAGATTGAGATTTATAATTGATTTTAATATCCAAACAATTTTCTTATCCGAACAACCCTTGGTCCCAATGTGTTCGGATAACTGACATCCTACTGTATTATATAATATAAAAAAGGTCATTAACTTTAGCATTTCATTATAACCCAGTGTGCTGAATGTGCCAAGGAAATCAATGTTTCATTATGTTTTTATTTATGGGGCACCATTCAGGCAGTTAAATTTCTGCTTTATTTATCATTGCAAATTAAAATTGAAATACGGTTTTTACTCTTTCTTGGGCCACACTAGAATACCAAGAACTTGATTAAATTAGAAATTTGTCATTTTGATTTAATAACATGATGGCATGCTCTTGTGTGCTTCTTCATTTCTATATTTTTTCTTCTTTTGATATTAGGTTTTGGTGGACAAGAAATTCTTCTAGATGGGGCTATGACAGACAGATCACTTTTTTGTCCCAGAGATAATTTAACAGTAGTCTGTTTTGGTAGCTCTATGTCATACAGATTCTTAGTTGGAGCTATTATAACTGGAACTGAGTTGTTAGTTTCTCCTGCAGTTCTAACAAATATGGCATCGGGATTCACAACAAGATATATTAGTATGAATGAGAGTAGACTAGAGTTTGTTGTACCTAATAATTTTGAAAACAACACTCTTATTGTATGTAACGATCCAATTAATGGGCTTATATTTGCTAATTTCTCATTGGCACTTTATGGTAAGATTTTTAATATAAGAATAATATTAATCAATATGTATAAACAGTTAAAATGGAGTGCTTAAATAACACCTCACAAGGTGTTGAGGCACTGTCTGGACACCCCACTTTGAGCCCTTATAACTTCTACACTAATCATACTTTACCAAGTGAACATAATAATATAATAATAGCTTATATCCTTCAATGTCTTCCTTTCAATTATCTTTTAGTTGTGACTAACTATGGAGACAGCATTAGGCTTTAAACTGGGGTATCCAGGCAGCGCCTCCTATTCAACAACTAAACTAAGTTGTGCAAACACCCAATTTTTTAAAGTGTATAAAATAAAATTAATTATAGCTATATGAGTGGTGCGTTCGAACACAAATGGTGAGGGAGTTATACTGCAAAGTTCATAGTAAAGCACTAATACATTGTCATTTTTCTATGTATATACAATACACATACAGATATACGCTGCTTTAAGCTATCTTCATTGATCCTTAAGAAATGAGCTGACCTTTTATTTTGAATAAGCTAATTCTTATTTTAATTAATCATTATACAAATAATCAAAAGAGTGCTTCATTAGCATCAGTTAACTTGAAACTTTATGTGGGTGCTATAAGTGCATAGATACTAAACAAATGCAACCAATCATAATGTGAAATTAAATAATTGTATTTTCTTAGCCAGTGCAATCCACTGGTATTCTTTTTTGAAGCTTTATGATCTTTAATAAAGAAAAGGCATCATTGATATTGGACTGAATAGTAGCAACAAAATTGCAAGACATTGAGTACTAAATTTGATAACTGTTCAATCACTGTTTATATTAAGTATAATCTTCTTGTACATGTAGTGGATATCATAACATAATGAGTTATTATGAGTTAATAATTATTATACTTTAATATACTTTTCAAATTCATTATAATCATATGTTTACTCATGAAATTATAACAAATTAAGTAATTGCTTTATAAAAATGCATTACTTCATTTTCTACAGGTATGCCGCCATCATTAGCTCCGATGGTCACTATCAATACAAATGACAATTTGAATTCATTCACTGTTGGAATAAGTTCTACAGATCCTGCCTCCTGTATTGTTACTGAATACAATGTCACGCTCACAGATAGTATGGGAGAGTCATTATTTGCTGTTGTTCCCGCCAATGTTTCAAGTTTTAATACTGAATCGCTGTTTGGCACAACTCTGGAATTGTGTTCACAAACGTACAATTTTATGATTGTCGCTTCTTCTGGTGGACCAGCTGCCAATATGAGTGGGGAAATCAACTTTCAAAGTAAGCCATCGTAATCTTGTGGGTCTTAATCTTGTGGGTCTTAATACTAGGTCTATAAATATAAAAAGTACAATACTGTGCAGGTGTAAGAAGATGTTCCTGTATGGGTTGCCTCCAAGGGCATGTGTTTTGTGGTTTGATGGTTGTTTATGCTAGAAATCACGTTTTTAAGTTGTTTATTAAGTTGTGCCAAAAAATTATTGGGGGGTCCAGCCCCCGAACCCCACTGCTGAGGAGAATTCAGCATAGAACTAGCACGATAACTATCACAACTATAGCAAAACTATGATGGTTTTGTGAAATATTTGAAAGTCCTAATAATAATTGTATTAGCTATAAAAATATATAATTATTAATGTATATTATGTCTATCAAACAAATTTTACAATAAACATTTTCATTATTTATTCAAATACAGATCTTTCATCAATCTCTGCAACGATAGTAGACGATAATGTCGCTGTGAATATCCCAGACATTTTGGAAAATTGCATTTTCAACTTGACTTATAACTATAAAGGGCAATCAGGAACTTTCAATGTTAATTCAGAAGATTTGATGCTTAGCATGTTCAACACTGACCCATGCACAGACGAAATGCTAAGTATTTCTCCAGTGATTCTTGGGGAATCAAGGGCAGCTCTTGGGGTTAGCGTTAGACTTTGCGAACCTGGTAAGGGGTTATCACAACTACTTCAATATGTCCAAAGGTATACTTTTAATATTACTATTCTGTAAATATGTGTTTTGCAGTGACTAGTCTTCCCGTACCAATGACAGGTTCATCAATTATGCCTGAGGTCTCTACAGATGCATCAATTAACTTAACTGCTGGAATACTAATGACACTGTTAGGAATTTTAGCGGCATATGTGTTTTCTTCATTAATTTAACCAAATAAGTAAGTTAACATAAAAATATGTAACTATAATCATAATTACTATGGTGAAATATTTGCAAGTACTTAGATAAGTGTTTTAGAAAGTTGATAGAAAATGAGCACATGTTCATTAAAATACTAAATTATTAGTCTAAAATTTTTTTTGTTAACTGATATTAGAATGTTTTGTGTACTACAAATTATTTTTTATGTGTTTTATATAGGGAAGACCTTCTCTCAAACTTTATGGTGGAAACCAATTAGACTTACCATTTACACATTTAAACATACAACCATTGTTTTTGTCAATATCACAATATGTCTTTGTTAGAACAAATGTCATTCTGTTCTCTTTTTTATTAGTGTCTAGAAAGTGATACATTCCTCTCATTATTTAAATTACTCTTCTTATATTATCAATATTGTGGCTATTATATTCAATATGAAATCTATAGCTTCAGTCTTATAGACAAATTTTAATTCCTGAGTTTGGAATTTCTAATGATAGAAAAATGCTTCCTGCAAACTGGACAAAACCACTTTCCCTTGGGAGTACTTTACTAATACTTAAGCGATGCCGTTCACATGTTGTACAACCATTTCAAAGCGGAGTGTTGCAAGTAAGCGTCGATTTATTAAGCTATCCCAGTGAAACCACTCGATGCTACATTCTGGATTGCCACATCTAATCATTTTTTTTTCTCATAGTAATCTCTAGCTGCCTTTTCATGTGTACATTCCCATGTTGTCTGGTTGCTAGTAAAAGTATACATTTGTGGATAGCGTATTTGCTTAATTAAGCTTTGAGCAGGACTTGCCGGATTAGTATGTATTTCCTCTTCTTCCATTGCTTGGTAGTTTTACAATATTATAGCTGCTTATGCTGATAGTAGGCACCCTTGAATATTCCTCACAATGTGGACAAGCACTCTCTTTCTTGTACTTGCAATCACTTTTGATACAATAAAAAGGACAATGTGAAAATATCAAAACTTTTTGTGAATTATTAATTGACATTAATAGATCAGATTGCAGCTGTATTTTTATTACGGAAATTATTTTCTCAAAAAAATGGAGTTCACTCCGAACATAGTTGATAGTCTTCATGGCAGCAAATATTGTAGGACATCCACTGCTAACTATATTTCACCTACTGTCCTTGTAATACACACATGTAATATTTTGTTCATGTTGTTACATTTATGAGACTGACTGAGTTTAAAAAGACAGTTGGTGCTCAAGCACATCATTAGTTTTAAGTGTCCCGAGCTATCTTTAACGGGACAGCTAATATTCGGAGAATCCAGGCAGTGGGAGAGTGAGCAGGAATTTACGACCCCAGTATCCACTCTTCAACCATACGAGATTTCCTGTTGATCCACTGCTGACAGCTTTCTTGTTCCAGGAACTCCAACTCTACCTACACCAGCTAGTGGATCTTCACTACACAGTCCTCTGTGGTTCTTTGCTGCGTAGTGTGCGTCCATCAGACGACGTTGGGATTTAAGTCCTTCACTTGCTCGACAGTCCTGAACAATAATTTTTTTCATGCATTATAATTTTGCTGTTCTTGTTAAGTGCACAGGATATTCAACTGTGATAGTTTTTAGGCTTAAAATTTTGGAAGTCATGTTCAAATACAACATTCTTTCTACACAAAAAGACTCAAATAAACTGTTTAGGGTCTCCATATTTTAGCCAAATAAATTAAAAAATCCATTGCACAAAATAACTCTAAGTATATTATTTTCTATATTATCATCTAGAGTTTAATGGAAAAAATTTTTATTTTGTGAGAAGCATAGACACATTTATAAATTTTTTCTGTTGTTGTATTCTTAATTGGTTATAATTTTTAATCTTTGCCAATTCGTATTCATTATGAGTCACGCTTCAACAATGGACTGTCTGCATAGTGGATCCAGGATTTTGAGTGACTACTTTCTGACCATCTTATATATAATAACCACACCCATTTTTATTAATTTGTTTTTAAAAATTATAGAGAAGGGAATGTCTAATAATATTAGTGAATTACAACAACATAGTGGAGAGTTTCATCCTTCTCAGATTACTTGTAGCGACTTTGGTAACTATTATCATTAACATTAATTAAAATATCATTACATACATTTAAGTCCACACAATTGGTATTGGCTCATTGTGGATCACAACGGGGTTTTCAGCCCGCCTAAAGCTGAAATACTTCTTTCATACTCACAACTGGTCACAGGAAGCATGGCCTTCAGAATATTCACTAAGAACTGAATATTAGATACTTTATTACGCACATAGTTGAAGCTATTGTAGGTGGAAGTGTGTTTTGGATTTATTTGTTCTACTCAATAGTAGAGAGAGTCATTGCATGTCCAATAACTGACATGTGCTTCTTTTATATTTCCTCAAATTTTTTTCAGCCATAAATCACTCCACTTTTGATACCAAATGCTGAGCTCAGCATCCAAAGTATACTGGGAAGGCTAAACAGCTGCATCAAAGTAGTACAGGAAGAAATAAAATACTTCTATGAAAACTGGATAAGAACATTGGAGGGAATAAGACAGAAACCTTTCACCACACAGTCTTGGCCAGTGTTAAATATATTTTTTCAGTCACTCTATTAATTCATGTATTATCGGAATAGAAAGACTCACTCTAAAGTAATCTTCAGTTTTCCCATTCCGACAGCTGACACTGGACATGGGTGGAGTAATTCTGGCACAATCTCTGTATTGGACAAGTACGTGGTCGGTTAATCTCAATGTTCAATTTACTTGCCAAATGAGTGCAATACTCAAAACATTCACGGTGATTTTGGTTTATGTGATGTATAGTATATGTTGCAAAGTCCAAATCACTACATACCTGTATATCATCATACACCTTGACTAAATCAATTCATTTTTGTTGCTGGCCTATTTTTATGGAAATAGTAAATGCCGTTTTGAGTAATGCAATTTGTAACCTATTCCACCTGTCACCTAAGTTAACAGACTTGGGCTATCTACAACAGCCTATCATAACATTAGGTAAAGTGGAGCTATCATAACATTAGTTGAAGTGTGATCATACACCTGATCAGTAAAACAAATTCTCTATATACTACCTTACAGTACTATAATTATAATTGCTATATTACCTTGATCTGTGTTTTCATTATAGGAATGAAGAGGTGCAGCAATTAAATGTTGGCTAACATGCAGTTTAAATCACTACATATTTTGTATATAATATCTTTTTTTGTAATACAGAAACTGAAGATGTTGCATTCCAACCGTAAGCTGTATATAACTACAAGTTATGAAAATTAGCAAATATACACTTTATTGCATATTAAAATTGTATAATTTATTTAGTATACTTTGGATTCTGAGCTCAGCATTTGGTATCAAAAGTGGAGTGATTTATGGCTGAAAAAAAGCTATATTGTTCCAAGCACTACTTTAATCTTGCTGCTGCTGTTCAGGGCACTGGAAGATAGATTTCATCGGACTGTGTGAGTTTCTGGAACCCATATAATTAGATACAACATTCGTCCCTCCAAAGACCCGAAGTTAACATTGGTATATCATATTCCATGTCTGTTTGCGCCATATTATACCATACAGATGCACATTCCATTGCACAAATCAACTTCAAGTTTATTATATTCCTAGAATTTCATGGAATATGATATACCAATGTTAATTTCAAGTCTTTGAGGAACGAATGCTGTATCTATGGGGTTCCTGAAGCACATCTGGAGAGGACATGGCAGAAAAAGAAAGTACAAACGAGTAGATGAGAACATGACTTATATTCCACTGCCACTTACACTACAAAAAATGCTGGATGATAAGGCTATTCTTGAAGCAGTATGTGGTACGTTTTTATTGTAGCTAATCTATTATTAGGGTGAATATATATATATATATACACAGGTAATAAATCCTCCCAAATCTGCCAGTGGAATATCTCAAGTTTCAGAGATGGGTCAAAGTTTTTGCAAAATCATCTATTTGGTTCAAATTCTCTAGCCTTACAAGTGAATTTCTACTATGATGATGTAGAAATTTGTAATCCTTTGGGTTCTAAAAGAAAAATTCACAAATTTTTAATTTGTTATTAGGATTCTTTTATTATGTGCTGCGGAACACATCTAACCAGATAACATCCAAATTTGATAATATCCAGATGATCATAAAATTCATGTGTAGCACTCCATCAGTGAAGGTGGGCAGCACCAAGGAACGTATGCCATCGAACGTCGAGCTCCACTACAAAACAATTTCATATACACAAAAACACAAACAACAAAGATATTTGTAATACAAACAACAAATTATTCATGATCCTATATAATTGCAACTTTATGATGTATTGTATGCGGTTTCATACAGGATTTTTGTTTGGGGGGTTGGGGGTGGGGCTCCGAGTGTACTTCGCCACACCCATTTTTTGGAACCTACACTACTTTGATGCACATCTTTGCATAAGAGTCTATACTTCACACTGATGATCAGTGTTTGGTCCTATGCACTAAATGACTCAGTTATGATAGAAACATAATGGGATACAATATCATACTAAAAATAAATGCTTCCAAAATGTTCATTTCTATTCAACTACCAAAATTCTAGGGGGGAACCCAGGGCTAGCCTCCCACTGTATGAACCCCTGGTATGTATACTCCACACTGTACATGACAGAAACAATCGTTGTATTGAGAAAGTGTAATTTGAAAATGAAAAGCAGTACAAGCACACACGTGGAATTCAACTTACCCGGCATGGATGGTGTCACAGACTGAACGATCCCTCCCATAGGATCCGGAACCTCCATACAATACCAAAAAAACACAAGACAACAATGACATTTGTAACATAACTGCTGGCCTCGCTGAATTAAGCCCCCCCCTCCCCCGTCATTACTTTTCACTGACATTCTTGTACCATAACCCCCCCCTCCCCCGTCATTACTTTTCACTGACATTCTTGTACCATAACCCCAGCCCTAGCTGGACACCCAAATATCAGTAAGTTGAAATGAAATTCAACTTACCCGGCATGGATGATGTCACAGACCGAAAAAGACCACCGAGTTCGTTCTCTCTCAGGTTGGATCCAGAAGTGCCACATACTGTTTGTTCATGGTTGCTCTCTCTCTCTTTCCACAAATGCACGCACACACATACACACACACACACACACACAAGAAAAAAGAAGCTACAGGTGAATACAGATCATAAAAATAAATGTATAATTTATTATACATAAATTGACTGGTGTACACACATACACACACATGAAATTCAACTTACATGGGCATAGTAGTCACGATCCAAAAAGATCCAGAGTTCCCTCCCAGGTTGTATACGGAAGTGCCACATACTGTTTGTCCACGGTTGCTCTCTCTCATTCCAAAAATGCACACACACACATACACACACACACTAGAAAAAAGAAGATACAGGTGAATACAGATCATAAAAATAAATGTATAATATAAATTGACTGGTGTACACACACACACATACATGAAATTCAACTTACATGGGCATAGTAGCCCCGATTGGAAAAGACCCCCCTCCCCCCCGAGTTCGTTCCCTCCCCGGTTAGATCTGGAAGCGCCAGAATAACATTTCAACTCCACGCACACACATATACATCGAGTGTGAAGCTCCACTACAACACCACAAAAACACAGACAACGACAACGACAATAACAATACATATTACAACTTTTGGGATGTTCAGGGGGAGGGGGGAGCAGCCACAAATATCAAAGTCTGTGGTCCGTCACACAAAAAATTATGGAATATCAATGGGTGTGTTGTCCTCTTTCTTCCACTCTCCCCCTACCTCATCCACCCGACTCTTCTTCTTCGGTTCCCGCCTTCTCCGACCGCGAGGATGTCCAGAACTCGGAGCAGGAGGAGCCATTTCCTCTTCTTCATCACTGGAACCTGCTGCCTATTCGTGTTTCATCATTGGAAGACTCAGGTCCGGTATCCTCTCCTTCATGACTGGAAGACTCTGCTCCTGTCGCCTCATCTGCGTAATCGGGGTCGGTGACTGCATTCACATCTGGTCCTAGTAGTATATGTGGTAAAAAAAATTTTTTTATTTTTTTGAAAATTTGAAATTGTTCAAAAAACCACAAGCCACTTTCAAATCTCAAAACTCAATGAAATATATATATATTATAGCTAAACAGCTTACTCTATCTCAATATAGCTATAAATAAGTCCTTTCCACAACAGAAGCTTGCTATTTTTCTAGAGAAAGACAAAAGAAAGACAAGCTTACCTCGATCATCTTCTTGACTCCCATTTTCAGTATCAGAGTTGACGGGGTCTGGTCCACCAACCCTGATACAGGGCCTCCTATAGCCCTAGATGTCGTCTCCCTTCTCTCCGCTTGATCCTGAGTCGCTAGAGTCAGCATCAAGCTAGTCTAAAACTTGCACCGCATTGTAACTTGTAGACGCAATCTTCCAAAAAATGACTTTGGAAAAAAAAAATTTTTGCATAGTTACCGGGGTCACACGACACGCTCACTTTTTTCCTATGATGTAATAAGCATTACCTAAGACTGTACGTAATAGGGAGGTCCCCAGTTGAACTGGCGATTCTATAAAAAATGGAGAAGATAGTAAGTCAAAACGCAAAGTCTTGGTCGGCAAAGAAGCGGTTGTTTCAATGTGTTATGGAAGGCTACTGAGCTCAAGCAATTTTTCGCTGCTTCTACAAAGCTCTGGAGATGACTGGATCCCTAAATGAAGCTGCTGTGAAGAAGGTAACTTTTTTTAATTCGACGGAGAAGCGATGCTTTTTTTTTTGCAGAGGAATAAATAAACGCAACTGCTGTGAGGTACTGTCGCAGTCCTGGCTGAAAGCTATTTTAGATGCTTCTCCAATGCATTGGGCACCTGTGTATGCAATCTGAAGGTTCTAGCTATAAAGTAACTATTTTTAATAATTCGGAGAAGCCAACCGGTCTCACCCCGCTTTAAAGCGGGATCCGGAATGAAAGGGTTAAGATTACGGAAATATTTGAAGTACTGAAATAGGTTGGGCAATTATGGGACATTACTCATTCATCATGGAGCTGGAAGCTATTAATTTAACAAAATCATTAGACTGGAATATTAAGTCCTAATAAACCCTACAAATTTTCTCACATTTTACTTGATTTCATGAAATTTTTAGTCAGTTAAATTGAAATAACTACACAATTATTGTCCTTCCTTAATTCCAACTAACAATTTGAATTTTTATGAGGAACAGGCAAACAAACAAACTGCAGCTTAGTAGTTACTGCATAGGAAATGGGTTTCATTTGAGATTCACCTCAGCCCTATAGAATACTTTGTTTAGTTGATTTTACCCACTTCACACCTTTTTGCTACTGCACCAGCTCACACCACACCTGCTACTCAGCTTACTGCTACAGTACACATCAGCCCCGTTACACATCACCCAATATATAATAATCTTTGTGAATACCACACAGCCCTCCATTCACACACCTTAGTCTGCAACATCACACTATAACCTACTTAATTTGTGACAGTATGAATACACAAATAATCACGGATTATATTTATGCTAACAGTATGTAAAACATTCAATGTTCATGACCCTCCTTCCTCATCCTATTCTACTGGAACTAGTTATGGCTTCCTCACTTTTCTCTATCTCTCTCTTGCGTGCTTCTCTTTATTTCTATACAAATTTATTCCTTGCTGTTCTATTCAATTTATGATGATAAAATAATGATAATAACAATCTTGTTCTCCATAGGTAATTTCCCATAAATGGATACTGAGCAATCTGAGCAATTTTTTTAAATTAATTCATTATAATAGCTTTCATTCATTTAATATCTACATACAGGGTGAGGTAGTTGTTTAATTACCTTCTTACCTACTACCTTCCTGGCTTGATACTTTTATCAGATAGCAACACTTGTTCGAAATCAGATATGGGACTGAACGATGGAGAAGGAGATGTTGAATCAAAGTCCCTATCTGCTAGGATGACTGCTGGAGGTGAAGAACCTGGGGTAGGGATTTCCTGTTTACAAAATAAATGCATCAGTAGTGGATTATTGAGCTAAGCCAAACTATTTTCTTCTTACCTTTACTAAACAAGCCAATTTGAGAGCATCACTCCAGTATTGGACTTCAATGTCATGGTCAATCGATATTCTCTTCACTGTATTTAATGTAGCGGGGTGGGACAAACATATGTTCAGATGGTTAAGGCTTGCATATAATATAGCTGCATACATATAAATTATAAAAAAAAAATCAAAATTTCAAATTAGCCTCTGAGAGTCTATTTCAGCAACACAGAATGAACAAATAAATGATATATTGACCATAACTACATACATGCTTGCTTGCACCATTACCATACAGAAATATGGAAATCGCTCGCTGTGAAGGTCCAAGTTTTGGATGTCCATCTTTAACCAGTTAAGATGCAATACAGGCTATAACTGGTCTTGAGTTGGCAGCACTCTTCATTAGGAAACTATAAATTAAATACAATTAAAATATTTTATATGATCAAATACCAGCTAGGTATGTATACCTCAGTAATCTGATCAGTGTTGGGACTTTCTCATTCAATTCCATGAAGACAGTGTCCCAACTGAAGTGCTTTACAACCTCAATATTATCCCTTAGGATTGTATCATGCTCAATACTTGCCAGGGTCTTCATCTCTTGTTTGATGGTCCTGGCTATCTCTCTCAACACCTTATCTGAGGTTATGTCTGAGGCAACTACAGCGGAGGCAAGGAATTGGAAGCTTCTGCGAGTATACTGCTTGATGGCCTTCTTGCGATTTGGTGTATTGACAGCAAACATTTTAGGGCCAGATGGGTAGTCTATTTTGACCTATACAGAAATTTGTTTGTTCATTGAAGTGTAGTGATTATGGCCATCTCTTTGCCCATTAATATAACCTTTGTCTATATGCCTACCCAATATTACCAGCCAATTTTTTAAATTCATAGAAGTAATCATAATTTAACATAACTTAATTTTCCTAGTGTTTGTTTAAATGATTAGGCTAACAAAGAGCTAAATTACTGTTACTGTTTTAGCATTTTACACTTAGATAAATACACCATTACCTTTCTTTCCCCTTCCAATTCAGAGGTGTATGAGGGTTACAAATATTGGGGGGGCTGGTGTGGGTTCTAATGACAATAGCATGGGACGTTTAGCCACAGTGAGGGAGAGGGTGCGGGAACATATTTTGTTTATATGCTTAAAGTGTGTGTTTTAGCTCTCCTCTCTTTCTGTATCTAGCCTAGTAAAAGTATGGTTTATACAATAATGATATAGCACAATACACAATCTTCATGAAAATACGCCAAAAAACTTTCTGCATTCAGTGTTTACTGCAATGAACTCTTGAGCTATGGCAACCATATCACAGGAGTCAGTAATTTCTTTATGCACGTGCAGTATGAAGCAGTTATTGAGTCTTTTCTCTGACATAGATGAACGTAAACAAGTATTGACAACTTTCAGTGCTGAAAATGATCTTTCAGAAGTGGCTGATGTGATTGGTACGGTCATATACAGCCGTAAAATGTTGTGTACTTCTGATAGCATCGATTTATATACAGCCTGAGTGTTCATAGCTTCACAAATGGTGCGAATCGATGTCACCTTGCTCACATGGGGCAGGGCTTGTCTAATCAAGCTAGCCAAAAGAGGAAGTTGTATTTGAAGCTGGTCAAAGTCAATATCAGTAATGTAGCAAGAAGTCTTCAAACCTTGGAAGTTTTCATCATACCTGTCACCATTTGCAGCTTTCAAAAGAAGATTTTCAAGACATTGGATAGGAGGCAACAAATTATCTTGATCAAATCGGTCATTTAGTTCTTGAAGTAGCATGTCACAAACTTCAAAATACTGGTGACGATAGTAAGCTTTGGGGTCGCTAAATCTGTGGGGCTGGGTTCCATCATCTAATCTTGCTGGTGCTCTCCTATAGCGAGGTAGCTGTGGTTCACCTATGCATTCCTTCTGTGCTACACTAACAACATCATCATAGAATATAGAAAATGCTTGTTCTGTCCTTTGACGTCTATAAAAGGCCTTAGCTAAGTTTACTGCCGACAGTGCCTCCTGGAGAGTTGTGTCTTTGCCTTGAAGTGACACAGAAAGGGTTTCAGATGCACTGAATATCAAGTAACCAAGTTTCAACCCAAATATTGTTGAAAATTTCTCTAGAGCCAACAATAAGCCATTAGCTTTTAGCCCATATTCATCTCGGGTGGTCTGATAAACTTCTTCTAGAGTTTCCATTAATACACCATAATCACTCAATACAGCACCAATTGCAGCTGTTCGTGCAGTCCATCTCGTAGGACACAAGGGTTTAAGAGTAACAACACCAAAGTCTTGAGATTCAGTTAGTTTTTCAGAAAAAAGATGTGATCTTTTGGGGGAGTACTTAATCAATTTGACTATTTCCCTAACCAAGTCAAGTGCATCTCGTAGACAAGGCATTTTTCGACCAGCATCTTGAAGACATAAATTAAGACAGTGACCAAGACAATGTACAGGAAGAGCAGCTGGGATTTCATTCTTGATTCTGGTAGCTAGACCATTTCGCCTACCTTGCATATTTGAAGCACCATCGTATGCTTGTCCTCTACACATAGAAAGTGGTAAAGAACAGCGAGTAAGAATATCAGTAAGCACTGTGTATAGGGTATCAGCTTTGGTGTTAGGGAGAGCATAGAGGCCAACTGGGTCTTCACTTATCTCATATTCAGCATTAACCCATCTAATGGACAAATTGAACTGCTCTCTGTTAGCAACATCAGTTGCCTCATCACCTATTATTGAAAACCAAGCAGGACTGTACTCCTTGATATTATCCAAGAGAATACGTAACACACTCTGCCCCATTATACTTATCAGTTCATTCACTATAACTGGAGATAAATATCTATTTTCCTTCATCCATTTCTTTAAATTAGAATCATAATATGAAAACATTGACATTAGCTGATGCAAATTACCCTCACTCTCTTTGTGCCCACGAATAGCTAGCCCTTGGCGAAGAAGGTAACGCAAACAGTGTAGCTGTTTTACTAATGCATCTCGTCTCTCACTCTGCTCTTTTTTAGCAGCTGAAACTAGCTGGTTGCTAACTGGTGTGGTTTGAACCATATGGCATTTCAAAATAGCTTCCTGATGAGCATCACACTGGCTGTGTGAATGGAATTTTTCCAATGCTTTCTTCCAGTTGTTAAAACCCGTTCTAGTAAAAGTAGGTTCTGCTTTACTACTAAAGGTTAATAAACCCTTACTTTCAGCACTTCTGCAGTGAAAACAAAACGCCTTCTTACATGTCACACAAATTGTTAACCACGGATAACTTTTGAACCACTTTTCCATAAAATGTCGGCCATTGTTGGACATGCAAGCAAGAATTGACTTGCTTGTAGGCTGGTAAGGCTTAGCATTATCCAAACAACAAAGTGATTGACACTCACTGGCAGACATCTGAGGGTTACTTGAAGTTGAGGCTCCTTGACCTTTAGCCTGGAGGTTAGCACCATCCCTATCCTGAAGTTGTGGATCATTATCAGGTCCCGATGTTGATGCCACAGAAGGAAATTCCAATAAACTAGCTTGTCTAAGTCTTTTAGTCATTGTGACTTAGTTAGCTAGTGTAGTAACTTGGCTTAGCACGCGAAGCAGCGCAAGAACCAGTCTGATACTTTTCATGAATAAAGAATGACTGAAGTTACAGAAAGAATAGACTAATATATGGTGTATTCAAAACCATGGTGTTTATGCATGCATTAGCTATGAAAGAGTTGTTAATTGGTGTGAAGTGGTACATGAATGAAAGTGACAAGAAGTGTTACAGTCGATGTGTCTCTGAAGTTCCTTAGCCGTTACCACAGCTAGCATATGGTCTGTGTTGACTAAAATGCAGTGTCAGAAAGTTAAATGAATTCTTTGAGGTTAACAATAGTGAAAAACTTGTTAACCTCAAAGAATCTAGCTAGCTGGCACTTCCAATTGCTGTGCAAGCATTGTACTACTTTACCAAAATACATCCTCAAATATTGGGGGGGCTGAGCCCCCACCTGAAAAATATTGGGGGGGCTCCAGCCCCTCTAGCCCCCCCCTTCCTACGCCACTGCAATTACTTTATAATCATCATCATAACCAATACTAAAATCACCAATACTAAAATAAGTGAAATTGAAGTATACAGATATATTAAATACCAACGCACTGTAATGGCAGGTGATGTTGATGGGGATCTATCAGAATCCAAATGCATCCCTAGTCTCTTTACAGGCATTTCCATGCAGTTTCTTCCTCCTCTTCTTCTCTTGTACAGAGATAACAGAAACCTTGCATAAACAACACTTCTCCATTGCAAGATCGTGAACAAATAATCTACGCGCCTCGAAATATCACCGCGATTTATGCCCACACAAATGGACCGCAGTTAACCACATGCTGACTAGGCAAGAACAAACTGCTCTACGTCAGTTTACCAGACCCTTTCCCTGCGTAGCGTGATTGGGTAAAGGGTCTGGCTACGCGAGACTACTATGTATAGTTGCTGGCTGTAGCAAGCGTTCTGGACGTGATAAGGATGTGTCCTTTTATAGGATCCCTAAAGTTGTTACCAACAGAGGGCATGGAGTGAAAAGTTGAGCCAAAAAGGTCGGCAAGGATTTTTATCGGCCATAAAGAGAACTAATTTAACACAGAAGATATTGAGTAATGATATAATTTGCTCCAAATATTTTGTCTCTGGAAAGCCAGCTTCTCTACTAGATGAAACCAATCCTGATTGGCTTCCAAGTCTCAACCTAGGCCACAACAGAGAAGTTTGTGAGGACAAAGCTAGAGCTGCAGAGGAGCGGTGGATAAGGGCCAAATCCAGGGAGTCTTTAAAAGACAACAGGCCAATCTTGCTTTCTGAAGCTACTGAAAGTGGTTCTTGTAATAGCAATGAAGGTAATGGTGAGTTTAAAGTAACTCAAGCAACTTGTCAAACTGATTTGACTTGGCAATCATGAATAAATAAGATGAGGAACTTTTAAAAATGTAAGCGACAGATATCCATTTTGCAAGCTGAAATATTAGTGCTGAAGGAAATGATACAAACATTCACTGGAAAAGGTTTCATCAATGATGAAGAATGTGTAAAATTCTGTACTGAATTACCGAATTTTAAAGAGTATTAAAAACACTTTTCGAATTTATTTGTTCACCTTGTAGTGGAAATACGAAACTAAACCCTTTTCAAGAATATATATAATGACACTCATGAAACTTCGCCTTGATAGTCCATGCAAAGATTTAGCGTATCGGTTCGGAGTATCAGTAACTACAGTGTCTCGTGTTTTTTCTAAGTGGCTTATACTTATAGATACTGTATTGCGATCCTTAATTATCTGGCCTGATCGCGATAGCTTGTGGAAGACTATGCCAAAATGTTTTAGGAGTTCTTTTGGAAAAGATGTAGCTGTTATTATCGACTCTTTTGAAGTGTTTATTGAGCTCCCTTCCAATCTGCTGGACAGAGCAATAACATGGTCCTCCCATACAAACATCATAAATCCGTGAAGGTTTTGATTGGTATTACCCCGCAGGGAACAGTTTCATTTGTTTCTGAAACTTGGGGTGGCAGGGTTAGTGATAAATTTCTCACTGAGTCCAGTGGAATACTTGATTGCTTGATGCCAGGAGATATTGTTCTTGCTGATCGCGGTTTTAATATAATCTGACAGTATCGGAATGATGCAAGCAAAGCTTCATTTTCCAGCATAATACCAAGGGTAAAAGTCAGTTGAGTTCATTGGAAGTACAAGAAACTCGAAATATCGCCAATGTACGGATTCATGTGTAAAGGGTGATAGATACTGAGAGGAACACTTCAAGTGAACTCTTTAATCAAAAAACAAGAAGATACTTCCCCACAGGTTGATAAAATTGTTCGAGTAGCTTGTGCACTTTGTAATGCTTGTGAGTCGGTTGTACCTTTTAATTGATTACATATAGCCATTTTCATTCGAACTTCACTAATAATTTTGTTCATATAGCTATACCAGTTGTAAATTATCACAGTCATGCTATTATCATAATAATAATAACAAAATTTATAATATTAATAACAATGATAATAAATTGTGCCTCACATTGTAATAGTAACAATATACATAATAGCAACAATACCAATACATTTAAATGTGGACGAATCAAATGTTTGCTAATTCAGTTTAACTTTTTTTTCTTTTCTTTAAACCTACAGCATTGAATAAAGAGAATGTTCTTGAAACTATGACGATCAGAAGAAATTACGAAATAAATTTTGACCAATTAAATATGGCTATAATTATTATAATTATTTGTGAAAAAAATATGTATCACATTAAATATGAACCATAATATGCCAGAAGAACTTGCTGCCAAAGTCTGAGTTTACACTCATTCTTATGTGCTTTTATTGCAATACTTCCTATCAATACCATACTTAAGTCAAATGAATAGTAGTATTTTCAATTACCAAACACTTCAATAAAATATGATTGACAATGTATAGCCCACAAATAGCAATGGACTGATGAACACAGAGAAAGTGTGGGCCTGCTATATATGACTATTAGCCTACTGACTATGCTAGCTAAGCGAAACCCAACTCAACCTACAATACGCCAAAGCCGCTACAAACAAAGGATCCCACTACAATAAATAAGTTTAATTAAAATAGTGACTAGCAGATAGATGACCGGCAGCTAGCAGAGAAATAGAACAAACTAAATGCAATAACAAAACTCAAGATCAAAAACACACAAAAAAAGACAAAAACTGATAAGTTATAAGCATGGGCATGATGAGTGTACATAGAGAGCAAGGGAAAGGAAATTTAATCAATACAATTAGGAATTAAGAGTTGAGGGAACAAGAAATTCAATCTATACAATTAAGGATGTGAATAGTGTAATTAGTGTAATAGAGTTAGTTCTGTCCTTTCCTACAACTCAGGATGAGCTAGCCAAGACAGACAATGATCAATGAATGACATCTCTGGACTTATTCAATTGAGCAATATTGAGGCAAAATTCTTGTGCCATTCTATTTAGCTGAGGAAAGAAAAGTATGAATAATGGTAGAATCAGAGTGAGATGATTGCTTTGACAAAAATAAAATACAACATATTGATTTGTTAACTGCAGAAATAATTATTATCTTTGGCTAGTATTAACATTTTTAAGTACCAAATACCTGTTACCAGTTAGAAAATACATAAAAGTAGAATAATGTGGCTTAAGGCAGTTTTTCCCTGCCACTTGTGTTCATAGTCATCATAGTAGGTTATTACATCTCCCTAGGTTATACAAGTGTTCGTATTCATGTAGTGTGAGTAGTCCACAATAAATGTATTATTAATGGGATACAGACTAATCCCTCATCTGATTCACCCTATTTACACTCCTGTGGCACTTGTATAAATATTAAGCGAACATTATGTGTCCATAATCTCTAATCATTCAATAAAATAATAAGCCATGTGTTAAAATAGTTAAAATAAAATAGAGCCTTTGGCTAGTAGTTACGGCCATGAACTCATTTTCTGGCTTGAAAATTGCAGAGATTTCTTAAATTACCAGAAGTGTTACAACTATGAGCTTCCTTTATCTTTAATACTCTAATCTTTACTTACTTACTTCAGAGAATATGCCATGTTAATGCTTCTACTTTATATTTCATCATGTTTCCTAAATTAGTCTCATTCACCCTCATTACCATTTGAAGAGGTTACATACAGAAATATGAGACATTAACATATTTTGTATACTCTATAGCAAGTATGAATAACTTTGATCTAATACTTCTCATATCTAAACTTAACCCAACTTCTCTTAGTTGTATCAGGTAATCATGAAGAATGAAGGTCTACAAATCATTTTAAGGGTGCTACTGTCCATACTAAACAGTGCACTAAAAATTATCATCAATGAAAGGCTTGATTGTATCTGGCTCTCCTAGTATCAATATCTGCCAAGTACTGCTGTATTTGAACTTTATCAGTCTATCTCACGACCACAGTTGATTTATTATTGCACCACCTTAAAGTTTTAGCATGATCAATTAATTTAGCAATCAAATTTTATTCATGGGGCATCTTTCCATAACTAACAAAATCTATGAGTAAACAACATAAAATGGGTCACAATGATCAATAACTATTCGATCTCTTGTGTTATATTTTTTAATGGTAACCCAAAAGTAATACAATGTCTCCTAATTTACCTGTTTAAATTTTACACCGTAATAATAGCTAATTAGGTTGAAACTAATATATTGTTTTTTAGGTTAAAGATGATGAGGAATATGCCACTGTAAAATTTCAGTCTGAAGAACACACTCAGGAAGACAAAAATTCTGTAAGAGGCAGCATGAAAGATTGCATGTATTTTGTTAATAGCATCATACATAATATACTAAATAAGAGCATTTTCATGAATAATATTTTCCTCAAGCTATTATAAATTTGATTTTTAGAAGAAAATAACACAGAAGCCATATTCTGCACTTGAAATTTCATCTTTGAACGTCAGCACTGAAGAAGATCTACATTCTGCAGGTAGAGATACGATTGCTATATATAAAATTGTCAGTTATTTCATTTAATTATATTTCCAGTTTCCTTGTCTATCAACACTTTCATTGAATTTCAGATAAAGTGTTGAAAGATGAGGAAACTGGAAATGAAATTTAATGACTCGAATTATATCTGGGATCATTAGCTAATTCTTCACTCTTCATCCCAGAAGCCAAATAAAATTGATTTTCCTTAATTATGGCAGTAGCTAAATACCAACTGTGTTGTGTAGTTAGTATTAATATTGTGATAAAAGCATCTTGTTTTATTGGTTTTGCAAATAGAATTGAATTCATGAGCTCATCAGTTATGAAATTCAATAACAAGGTGTAATAATATGAATATACTGTGTGCTCCCCTGAACCCCGTGAATCATAAATCTGGGGAGACTTTGTCCCCCTAGCTCCCACACTTCCATCACCCCTGATTTTGTTGTCAGTCGCTTTATTAGGCTAGTTTGTGCAGTTCACTCTAGTCATATTCTTATTTCTTTGTTAATCCATTACTAGATACTCAGTTTGGATTTCATGATTGCTTGCGTACCTATCACTCTCTACATTGCTCTTGCTAACAAACTATTAAACAAAGGGTATTCACTATAATATATTGATAAAAGGGTTCTAGCTTAATGGATAAAAGAATCAAGACAAGTGCTTATAAGAATTAATGTGCCTGCTTCCCTTATAATTCCCTTGTACATTATACTAAAAGTTGCTTTTGAGCCTTTTATCCAACAGCTTTTGTCTGTTGTCTAAAATTGAAGATGACTGTTATTCAGATGCTACCAATACATTATTCGCATTGAATTTTCAGTCGGTGCACAGACCCCGGTCCAATATTGGACAAATATCCGCTTTTAGGGATGTCATTTAGGGAGATTTTAATGTATAGTATAATTACATGTACTAAACAGAAATTGCTAATAAAATTAATAATAATGAGTTACAAAATACTAACATTATTTTCACTCTTTCGTATACAGATAAGCTATTGAATTTAGATACTCTCCTCATACAATTGCGTGAAGTAGCTTGTAAGTGGGAGAGTTTGGGCAAGTATCTCAATTTCTCCATTGAAGACATACAATTAATGAAAGCTAAAGCAACAAATGATTTTGATTGTCTGATTGAGCTATGTGACAATTGGATAAGAAGTCAAAAAGTGCCCACTTGGAAGAAAGTTGCTGATGCATTGAAGAATATTGGTGAACACGAGTTACTTGATGAATTACTAAATATATATACAACCGGTAATTTGAATTTCTATTTATGATAACTCTATTATTCCTTATTCTAATAAGATTATGTTTAGTTAATAGGAATTCAGCAAAAAGCATAGTATTGATTTTAAGCTAGCTTGCATTTCTCAGAAAAAATACAATGAATATGATTATGTAAAATTAGTCAAAACTTATCTCCATTCTTAATTTGTCATAATAGGAGTTTTACCAGAAAAGAAAGTGGAAGTACAAGACAATGAAATGAATTTAACTGTAGATAATCCTCCTCCAATACCTCCTCAGCATTTTTGAACTTTTTATTTTGAATTCCATTTTATTATGCATTTTGTATTTGTTGTAATTATTGTTGTATCAATAGAAGCTAGATGATGTCATTGAAATTGTTTTTAACAGTATATAGATTTTATCCAAAGATAATTTTTCCTCTGAGATAAAAATTTCAGTGCTGCAATATTAGCTATGTGAGCATAGTCGGTAGATGTAATTGACATTGTGTAAGACTTTTTTCACTGGGTACATTTGGGAGAGTTTTAATAGTTCAAACAAAATTACTAACTAAAATTTACTGCTAAAAATTGTCCGGTCGTATCCGTTTGATATTTCCGTTGAAACCGGATGTAAAGTAATACGTTTAAGCACCGCTCAGATAAGGTAAGTGTGACGCGATGGAAAGATATGCTATTTGTGTTCTGTTTCTTCTTCGGATCTCTGGTGATACACGCGCTCAATTTCGTAAGAGAGAAACTAACTTGCTACTGTACTGACGATATTAAGTCTGATGCAAATATTATGCTAAGGTGCTGTAAACTCGGTAATAAAGTATATGTAGCTCAAAATAGCCCTGCAGGGTAGGTTGTTGCACTGATTGAATATTTTCTTTTGTGCATATGAATGCTATTCTCTCTTCAAGCTTGAAAGTTAGCTACTGTCCACATAAGATTAAGTAGATAAACATGTTTAGTGTTGTGTTGTCCTTATATTATTATTATGCTTAATTATTATCATCATTCATCATCATCTTTTAGAAACTACACTAAATCCACCACCTCCTATGTTAGAAGTATGTCCTGGTGAAAATTACACTTTGTCTTGCAAAGAAAATGAAACATCATATATTATTTGGAACTGGAATGATGTTAGTATGAGAGACTACACAGCTGGACAAGGAATTAATTATAGTATTAATACTATAGATCCTCTGTTGATTAATAACAATATGATGGTGTCTACTCGTCTTATATCTATTAATTTTTCAGATGTATACTCTGAATTAGAGTTTACATTATTTGAAAATGTTACTTCAGTTAATGTATGGTGTAACCGAGTGATGATAATTATAAAAAATAGAGGTAAGAGTGCACTATTTTCATTTTTTACTTTACTCGGGTTTAAATACAATTTTGGTAAGAGTTTCTTAGAATTCTAAATTTCATGAATACATTTAAGTCTCAGCATAAGGTGTAAACTCGCCATTGTTTAACTCTTTATACAGAATGCTCAAGTATTCCAGAAAACTTCAGAATTTTGGGACTTCATGTATTATTAAACTCATCCACTTTAACTTTTGAATGGGAAGTATTTCCTGCATGTTTCATCTCAGCTGTTATAAGTAATAATAATTTCAGTCGAGACATTGATAATGGTATACCTCTGGAGCTTGAATCACCAAATGAACATCACAATATCAATTTAATTTTTCAATGTAACAACGATCAATTGGCAAGAATCAATATTACAGAAGTTACGGAAACAACACGATTTATGAATATTAATATTCCCAAAATGCATTTATCAGAAGGGAAAAACATTCATGTGATCAATGCACAACAAAATTCTGATACTCAATACTATGAATGGATTTGGTCGAGTGAAAGTTCAGGTAATTGGCAAACATGTACCAATGATTAAATAGAGAAGAGTGAGGGAAAAATCCCACAATATCTGGTTTAATATTAAAATGAACTCAAGATATGTAGTATATTACTAAGCACAACATCATGGTAGCTTTCTACTTACTGTAACAGTGATTACAGTGTGCTTAAAAACCAGGGGAAAGAGATGCCTCTTGACAAAAAAAAACACACAAGTTAAATCTTATAGGACTTTATTTAAGACAAACTGCAGTTTGCAGAAACTAAGAACAACTCTGGCACAGTCTATTATGGTATGTAAGTCTATAAAGCATGCAGCCAGGAGCAGAGTTTCACTTATACCTAATAATTTTTCAACACTCTTGATAGATGGCCTTTTCTCCTTCATTGCCAGGAGACTAATGATGATGTGTGTTAGCTATAAATTTGTATTTAAAAAGATATAAAAATAATTTCAAATATTCTCTCCTTTTGTCTCACATTATCCTAATTATAATAGCATCATTTAATTATTGTTTTAATTGCAAAGAAATGGATCTTTATGAAATATCATATTATATAGATATTTGATGAAGAGAATATTAAATTACTAATAGCTAATTATCACTGGATTGCACTTTCAAATATAAAACTTTAATATGTAAAAAAAAATTTTTAAACATATACCTTCTTGTGGTCATAGTTGATGGCGTGATCAATGCAATTGCTTCTTGCTATAATCTTCTGTGGCGCTTGATTGCAAATCATTGTTATTATTCTGTACCACAAGGTTTATTTATATGTACTTTTCTTGACCCATGTGTATTCATTTACTCATCACTTTTACTCATATGTCCTCCTATCTTCTCTGTTCTTCTACTGAGTCTGTCTGTCTTTGTATGAGGGAATAAGTTGTGTGCCCTCCTATTGAGTGTGACAATGCTTTACCAATTCATTTTGTGACTATACTTACCCATTTAGTTAGTAATTGTGTATAGCCAACACTGATTAACTAATGAATTATTCATGAATAAAAACTCGGCTATTGGTACCCTATAATAATAAATATACATATTTAATAATAATCCTATTCATAATAAGGACACTAACTAGCTGCAATGTCTTCTGGAATTGTATACAATAACAAAATCAAATAAAAGCTGAATAGTAGTATATAGTATAATACACATACAGTGTATCAGCCTTTCCCTCTTAGACATCATTTAGAACTCATATTTTGACTACGCAGCATGAAATCAGCATAGTTTGGAGTGTATTTAAGTAATGCAAGAGTATTTGGATATGTCTGACTTTTACTCTTATTGCACCTGCTAAATCTGAGAACTGTATTGACCCTCCTACATTTATTTTCTGTATACTGTAACCAGTGGGATAACTCAAGTTATCACATAGAGTCTATAATGTTATCTCATGGCTGTATTACCAAGCTCAGTACCCTAGTAGTTATAGCAACCTGCCTGGCTACCAGTTTCTTGGGTTATTACAGCTACCTTACTCCTGAGGAGCTTAGCTACAAGGTTTTAGCAGCTGCTAGAATACCACCTGGGAATGTGGGGAGCCCCTAGATAGGTTTACTCCAACTTCACTCCTAGAGTTACTGGTTCTACATAGTACAAACTACTTCAGTGAAGATATCAAGCAAGGAATAAACCACTTATTACACTTGTCATATTGATATAGCTAGATGATTTCTCTCAGGTTTTATTTTCACATAACTCTGGCTCATGAAAATAAATTAGCCTGCTTGTGAAATATTTCGCCATATCATACTCTGACTCATGTATTATGAAGAATCTACTTTACTGAGCTTAATTTCATGAAATTTCAGAAATTAAACCTAAAAGGATCAAAAGCAATTTCTTAGATTCAAGGCAGGGCAACTTACAATAAGTGCTGAATTGTGCTGATTTCATATTACAAAGTAAAAATGAAGATATAATTTAAATAAATAATTTTCTAATAGCTAGCTATTGTGTAGTAGTGCTGGGTTCTCACTTTGCTGCTTCACTATTTGACTGCAATTTACCTATAATAAAATATTATATAGACCAAATTGATTCTTCACTGGCGAATACTCCTATATCGATTCAGGAAGCTAATTTGACTACTCCAACAAGTATGCAATTAGCTAAAATCATGAAAGTATTGCAATTTTAATGTTGATCTCTATTTACAGGATTAATGAATATTTCCACTCCAGGACATGGCATTAATATTACTATCATTTCAATAAGTTCAATTTTCATAGGACTATTATTTATATTGATTGCTGGACTCACAGTTGTTTTTATTTTAATAAAATATAAAATGAAAACAAAAGGTAAGTTTTCAGCTTTATATTATTTTTATAAATAGTTTTATGAATGTATGTATACCTTGCAGATAAAGATATAACAAAGTAAGAATTTTACATCAATGTAAAATAATATTAATATCAAATATTGTATTTATCTATCTAGAGCAATAAATACAGAAGATAGCCCTCAGGTATTCCCTCTATTGTTTTTTTTAACAATCATGAATCATGAATCATTCATATTTTTTAGAATGAATCTGATTATGATCACGTCAAGTTTTATCCTGCAGCTGCTAATAAAGAACAGGTATTTCAACAATTATATCGTGCGCAAATTATACACTTACTAACTAATCATAACAATACAATGAAAAAAGAGATATTATAGAAATCGATTATTGCTATACTAAGCTGCTTATTTGTGTTGAAATGTATCTTTTTCTTACAGAGTGATGAATATAGTACATTAAATAGTGGATTTCATCATCACCTGCGCACAATTCCAGGGCAGGATGAATATAATACAATTGGTTCTGTAATCAATGATGGCTTCGTAAGTAAATCATAATTATTGCCTTTATTATAATGTAACCAGTAATATTAATAGGAGAAGGAATAGCATGCTATATGGAGACATAAAAACACTCAAACTGTGGTATTAAGGATTGATAGCATGAATGACTCGATAAAACTTTAATGAGTAAAACTGAGTGAAATTTCTTGCAGCACGAGTACAATTAATCTGAATCCTAGTTTTCTGTGCTAATGTATATTATTAATTTGATACAACAGGAGAACATGACAAGTCTATATAATGTATTCACCATGCATGATGTGTATTTTAATAAAGAGAATGTTCTTGAAGCTTTGACTGTCAGAAGAATTTACAAAAAACATTTCGACAAATGTAGTAGCATATGTCTCTATACTTCTGTCAATAACAATCTGTATCACAGATTTATGGCTAGTAGTCATTATCTTCCAAGTGCTGATGTATATGAATATCATTAGTCTATCTCACTATCACAGTTGATTTATTTGGCACCACCTAACATTTTAGCATCCACTTATGGGGCATCTTTCCGTTAAGTTACTAGATGGATAACTGTACAAATTCTGTGAGTAAACATCATTAAGTGGGTTACAGTGATCAATAGCTATTCTATCTCTTGTGTTATTATTTGTTATCACTCACCCATAACAGTGATACAATGTCTACTAATATACTTGTTTAAATTTCACACCATAATTTAGCTAATCATGTTTATTCTAATATATTGTTTTTTCAGGTTACAGATGATTATGAATACACCACTGTAAGATTTCAGACTGGAAGACATACTCAGGGAGGAAAAAAATCTGTAAGAGGCAGCATTAAAAATTGTATGTATGTTTGTTTTAATAGCATTAACACAATACACTAAATTTGAGCATTTTCATGAATAATATTTTCCTCAAGCTATTATGAATTTAATCTTTAGAAGAAAGTAGCACAGAAGCCATATACTGCACTTGAAATTTCATCTTTGTACGTCATCACTGAAGAAGATACCCTACATTCTGCAGGTAGAGATACAATTATTATATCAAACTTGAAGTTAACTAACGAATATACTAATACTGTAAGACTCTCTGAATATTTAATACTTCGAAACAATGCTGTATTGTCCATTAATTGGGAGTGCCCTTTATAGTGTAGCTATTAATTTAGACCAAATAAGTTTAGCTATTGTGAGGCAAATAGTAACAAGTTAGACTGGATGGTGGAAAACTATCATTGGTGTGTACAGATTCATAAAAAGCAATGTTAAATTTTTTTAAATTGTTGCTTCTTTATAATTGTTGCATAATGAAGCCTTTTAAATGCTCTGACAATTATAGTGTAGATTGTTACAATGGTGTAGTGCCATCATTGAAAACTAGTTTTTAAGATTTTATCAGAGTAAATTCATTTAATTATATTTCCAGTTTCCTCCTTTATCAACACATTCATTGAAATACCAGATAAAGTGTTGATAGAGTAGCATAACTCAAAATGAAAATAAATGAAATACCTCAAACAAAAGTTGGTGTAGATTGTTTATGTCAGTGCCATCACTGAACACTGTCACATAGTTCATTTGCGTTTGAACCTCCAAATTATACAACCTGTGTTGAAAAGACTTCACATGCACCTTACTCAACATTAGTCATTCTAATTAACAGTTGTAAATGTCTGCCTAGCAGGCCTTTTCTTTGTTAATGCACAATGATCCTAATTTCTTTATCCTGTTTTGAGGCTTTTCATTATCCACCTACTATTTATGTTGTATTCTTATTTTCAGGGGTGATGGAGTTATTTCAAAGTGGGGGGGGGGGGGGGATGAGAGGAGGGGGGCACCATGTACTATACAACAATTTACTCTCATGAAAACCATTCTGACATTTTACAAAACATACAGCTCAATATTAACTGAATAAAGTTGATTTTGAGCCTTTTATCCAACAGCTTTTGTCTGTTGTCTGAAATTGAAGATGACTGTTATTCAGCAGTGTTGTTTTGGTTTAGAGATTCCAGACTTTCTTAGTTTTAGTTATTTATACTGAAAAAATATAATGTTGAAGGCTTAGTTTTAGTTGTTTCCCCAAATTCTCCCTGAAGATTTAGTTAATTTTTAATTTTTCTTCAATGTCATGTAGAAAATTTAGTTAGTTATACTATCAGTCAGACTTAGTTTTGGTTAATTTATGTTGTCACTCAAATTCTTCAATAATGAGACTTTTTAAAGATAGTAGTACATATAGTTTTCCCAAGGAACTTCAAAAACAGATCTTTTTATGAAATCTTAGGTGTTGTAAATAAAGTATGATATTTTTATATGGTTTAGATAATATTTACTTGATGGCTATTTATATCTTCATTTTAAAAATGATCTAATTCAAGGTGCATTGTTCACAATAAAAATTGCTTAGTCTTAGTTTTAATCATCCACTCTACTGGTAGTTTTAGTTTTAATCGAACTTACTGCCTGCTAAAATATTAAGTTTTAGTTTTTTCATGTTCTCTATGCTTAGTTTTAGTTTTTCTTACCAAATGTAAAATACCCCAAAACTAAGGGGTCTAGTTTTAGTTAACTAAAACAACACTATTATTCAGATGCTACCAATGCATTATTCTTTTTTAACTTTAGTCGATGCACAGACCCCAATCTAGTATTGGGCAAATATCTGCTATTAGAGTGTCCATTTGGGGAGATTTTAATGTATAGTATAATATAATATACATGTATGTACAAAACAGAAATTGCTAATAAAATTTAAAATTATGAATTACAAACTATGAACATTATTTTCACTTTTTTGTATACAGATAAGCTATTGAATTTAGATACCCTCCTCATACAATTGCGTGAAGTAGCTTGTAAGTGGGAGAGTTTGGGCAAGTATCTCAATTTCTCCATTGAAGACATACAATTAATGAAAGCTAAAGCAGCAAATGATTTTGATTGTCTTATTGAGCTATGTGACAATTGGATAAGAAATCAAAAAGTGCCCACCTGGAAGAAAGTTGCTGATGCTTTGAAGCATATTGGTGAACATGAGTTACATGATGAATTCCTAAATATATATACAACCGGTAATTTGAATTGCTATTTATGATAACTCTATTTTTCCTTAATCAAAATAAGTAATAATGTTTAGTTAATAGGAATTCAGCAAAAAAGCATAGTATTGATTTTAAGCTAGCTTGCATTTCTCAGAAAAAATACAATGAATTTGATTATGTAAAATTAGTCAAAACTTATTTCCATTATTTAATTTGTCATAATAGGAGTTTTACCAGAAAAGAAAGCGGAAGTACAAGACAATGAAATGGATTTAACTGTAGATAATCCTCCTCCAATACCTCCTCAGCATTTTTGAACTTTTCATTTTGAATTCCATTTTATTATGCATTTTATATTATTGTTGTAATTATTGTTGTATCTATAGAGGCTAGCCAATGTCATTGAATTTTTTTTAAAAGTATATAGATTTTATCCAAAGATAACTTTTCCTCTCTG
>WLWD01000835.1_pt1 | contig 47105 bp, 23 predicted proteins | sample 6712731 | NCBI WGS metagenome assembly WLWD01 (sample SAMN12718690, study PRJNA576275) | sponge metagenome | isolation source: marine sponge | host: Mycale hentscheli | place: New Zealand: South Island, Marlborough, Capsize Point | collected 2014-11-01 | reverse complement strand
CTGGTTTAAATGCTAGCCTTGATGCCTCTTGGGAGGGTCCATTTGTAGTCTTGTCTCGAAATTCTGATGTTACATACAAAATTTCCCCAAAAGATTGTAAGAACAAACAAAAAGGAAAGGTAGTACACGTCAACTTACTAAAACTATTTGAGGAAAATTTACTGTTAATTCCGTCGTTGCAATATCAGAGTCTGATGTTCATGATAGTGATTTGGTGTGTGATAATATTAGTGTTGATTTGTCTCCAGATTGCCAGACTTCTCTAAATAACATTCTCTCTAAGCATGTTAAGGTGTTTGTAGACAAACCTGGTTGTACAAGAACTGTTTCTCATTCTATTAAGCTTAGATGTCTGGATCCTATTTGGACTCCATCCTATACAATTCCAGCAAACATTGAATCCGCCTTTCAAAAGAGTCTTGAAGAACTAATTGCTCTTAAAATCGTTGAACCCTCTTCTTCCAAATGGTCAAGTCCACCCATTCCTATTGTTAAAAAGATGGGGAGGTACGCATTGTGGTGGACTATAGAAAGCTCAACTTAGTTACTATACCAGAGCCTTTTCATATGCCCACTACAAACGAAATTTTATCTAGATTGGGTAATGCCAAGTTTTTGTCCAAGTTGGACCTTCTTAAAGGTTTTCATCAAGTCCAGTTGAACTTGCTTTCCGTGAATACACTGCATTTTCTTTGTCGCCATGGGAAATATCAGTATAAACGCATGCCCTTTGGGCTTAAGAATGCACCTACCACATTTCAATTACTGATGCAAGTAGTTCTCCGGGGTTTGGAACGGTTTGCATCTCCCTATATTGATGATGTTGTAATTTTTTCTGTTACGTGGGAGGATCGTTTGCAGCACATTGATACTGTGTTATCCAGACTTAGTGAGCATGATTTAACTGTCAAGTCATCAAAATGCAGTTGGAGCTGTACTTTGTTCGAATTCTTGGGTTATGTCGTTGGTGAGGGACATCTCTCTATTCCTTTGGCACAGGTCAGACAGTTGCAATCTTATGTTAGACCTCATACAGTATCACAGCTAAGGTCATTCTTAGGTCTTCCTAACTTTTATAGTAAATTTGTGCCAAGATTTGCTGATATTTCAAAGGTCCTTACTGAGCACACGCGAAAGAATTCACCCAAAATTATTGTATGGAATTCTAGTATGTTACATGCTTTTGATGTTATTATGAATAGTATTGTGCATTATGTATGTTTGATGGTTCCTGCCTATGGCGACTGTTTTTCAGTTTTTTGTGATGCCTCCACAAGTGGTGTGGGTGGAGTTCTATGTGTTTACAGGAGCAATACCTGGGCCCCTGTTGCCTTTTACTTGAGGCAATTGAAAGAGCGGGAGGCCAAGTACTCGGCTACAGAGATTGAAGCTCTTGCTCTTCTCTCTACCATTGAACATTTCGCCTACTATCTGAGGGGTGTGGAGTTCACCGCCTTCACCGATCATAAGGCACTTGTCCATCTTTTTGAGTCAACAAAGTTTAATAATCGACTATGGAGATGGCGCATCCGTCTGCTGGATTTTTCATTCGTGATAGTGCACCTTGATGGCAAATTGAATGTTGTGGCTGATGCTTTGTCCAGGCAAGGATGGACAGATGGTTCTTCTTCGACTACCGAGTCTTCTCTCGAGCAGGGGGAGATGTGGTGGGACGGCCCCCACATTAGTCTAAAACATAACTGTTGTCTTGTCAGCTTGCTGACAGTAGCCATTGTTAGGTAGAGTCACCATCCACAGTAAAAACTGATTAGTGTAATCTTCTTTGTAAACATAATGTTCTGCATCTTTTATTTTATCATTGTTTGGTTATATAAACTACAGCCGAACCTTTTCAGTCAGTTAGCTCTCATACTTGAACTTCAACAAAACTATCAGTTCAACTTAGTTGTTGGGGGTTGTACAACAGTTCATTAAATCCCTGAGGTGGGAGTGCCTTGCTAAGTAATTAGCCTGAGAGCTTAACTCTGGTGGCAGTGAACTACTTCTTCCGTCTCGTTATTCCATTCCCCCACACCCATCATCTGGAAACATTCCGTTGAACAAAATTGGAAGGCACTGAAAACACACACTCTTCCAAAGCCAGTCAGTAAAATAACAAAAACATCCCTTCGTAGAATTACCTTTACAAATTCTAGTTTTACACTAGAAAAACCAAGCTCCCAAAAATGTAAGATCTGAAGTTCGGCCATCTCTCTTCAGCAAGTAGAAAAATTTTCACGGATAGCTAGGTTTAGAGTGAAGCCAGCCCATCCCTGGAAATCTCAAAGGGAGTAACTTTAATAGAATTATCAACAATAGTGAGTGATGAATTACAAGAAGATGAAATCAAAGTTAACAATAAGTGTCTAAAGAAGAGACAGTGTGATAGACTAAGAGAGTTTAAATGAATGTGGTTAATTAGAGTTAGAGTTAATACATATTTCAGTATTCCAGTGAATTCTTTGTTAGTTATTTGTTCAGAAGGTCCTGTGTTGCGTCCCAAGATGTTTTTTTAAACATTTTCTAAGTAAATTTCATGTCTCTAGTGTTTAATGTAGCTTGAAAGTTCGCCAATGCAGAATTTATGACATCAATACTTTGCTCAGTTGTCCAGGCCGTACTTATTTCCCCATTCCCAATCCCTACAGAGCAGTTTTATTATCGGTTCAGGTATTTGGCTAGGAATTTGTATTTTGTACACCTAAGGTACATAGTACGATGAGCTGACAGAAAAGAACACGCTAAAATCAAACATGAAAGCTCAGTAACTATGCAGAGTGAAAATGCTTGTCAGTAACTAGGAAATGTAGTTATACCATTACTACTTATACTACAAGTGCTACTTAAACTATCACTACCAGTGCTACCTATACTACTAGTGCTACCTATACTACCAGTGTTACCTATATTACCAGTACTACCTATGCTACCAGTGATACCTATGCTACCAGTGCTACCTATGCTACCAGTGCTACCTATGCTACCAGCGCTACCTGTACCACCAGCACTACCTATACTACCAGTGCTACCTATGCTACCAGTGCTAACTATGCTACCAGTGCTACCTATGCTACCAGTGCTACCTGTACCACCAGCACTACCTATACTACCAGTGCTACCTATGCTACCAGTGCTACCTGTACCACCAGCACTACCTATACTACCAGTGCTACCTATGCTACCAGCGCTACCTGTACCACCAGCACTACCTATACTACCAGTGCTACCTATGCTACCAGCGCTACCTGTACCACCAGCACTACCTATACTACCCGCACTACCTATGCTACCAGTGCTAACTATGCTACCAGTGCTACCTATACAACTATACTACCAGTGCTACCTATGCTACCAGTGCTACCTGTACCACCAGCACTACCTACTACCAGTTCTATCTATACTACCAGTGCTACCTATGCTACCACTATACTACCAGTGCTACCTATGCTACCACTATACTACCAGTACTACCTATACCACCAGTGCTACCTATGCTACCAGTGCTACCTATGCTACCAGAGCTACCTATGCTACCACTATACTACCAGTACTACCTATACTACCAGTGCTACCTATGCTACCAGTGCTACTTATGCTACCAGTGCTACCTATGCTACCAGTGCTACCTATGCTACCAGTGCTACCTATGCGATCAGTGCTACCTATGCTACCAGTGCTACCTGTGCTACCAGCGCTACCTATACTACCAGTACTATCTATACTACCAGTGCTACCTATGCTACCAGTGCTACCTATACTACCAGTGCTACCTATGCTACCAGTGTTACCTATACTACCAGTGCTACCTATGCTACCAGTGCTACCTATACTACCAGTGCTACCTATGCTACCAGTGTTACCTATACTACCAGTGCTACCTATACTACCAGTGCTACCTATGCTACCAGTGCTACCTATGCTACCAGTGCTACCTATACTACCAGTGCTACCTATACTACCAGTGCTACCTATACTACCAGTACTACCTATGCTACTAGTGCTACCTATACTACCAGTGCTACCTATGCTACCAGTGTTACCTATACTACCAGTGCTACCTATACTACTACTAGTGCTACCTATACTACTAGTGCTACCTGTACTACCAGTGCTACCTATACTACCAGTGCTAATGCTACCAGTGCTACCTATACTACCAGTGCTACCTATACTACCAGTGCTACCTATACTACCAGTGCTAATGCTACCAGTGCTACCTATACTACCAGTGCTACCTATGCTACCAGTGCTACCTATACTACCAGTGCTAATGCTACCAGTGCTACCTATGCTACCAGTGCTACCTATACTACCAGTGCTACCTATGCTACCAGTGCTACCTATACTACCAGTACTACCTATGGTACCAGTGTTACCTATACTACCAGTGCTACCTATGCTACCAGTGCTACCTATGCTACCAGTGCTACCTATACTACCAGTGCTACCTATACTACCAGTGCTACCTATACTACCAGTACTACCTATGCTACTAGTGCTACCTATACTACCAGTGCTACCTATGCTACCAGTGTTACCTATACTACCAGTGCTACCTATACTACTACTAGTGCTACCTATACTACTAGTGCTACCTATACTACCAGTGCTACCTATACTACCAGTGCTACCTATACTACCAGTACTACCTATACTACCAGTGCTACCTATACTACCAGTGCTACCTATACTACCAGTGCTAATGCTACCAGTGCTACCTATACTACCAGTGCTACCTATGCTACCAGTGCTACCTATACTACCAGTGCTAATGCTACCAGTGCTACCTATGCTACCAGTGCTACCTATACTACCAGTGCTACCTATGCTACCAGTGCTACCTATACTACCAGTACTACCTATGGTACCAGTGTTACCTATACTACCAGTGCTACCTATGCTACCAGTGCTACCTATGCTACCAGTGCTACCTATACTACCAGTGCTCCTATACTACCAGTGCTACCTATACTACCAGTACTACCTATGCTACTAGTGCTACCTATACTACCAGTGCTACCTATGCTACCAGTGTTACCTATACTACCAGTGCTAATGCTACCAGTGCTACCTATACTACCAGTGCTACCTATACTACCAGTGCTACCTATACTACCAGTGCTACCTATGCTACCAGTGCTACCTATACTACCAGTGCTACCTATACTACCAGTGCTACCTATACTACCAGTGCTACCTATACTACCAGTGCTAATGCTACCAGTTCTATCTATACTACCAGTGCTACCTATGCTACCAGTGTTACCTATGCTCCCAGTGCTACCTATGCTCCCAGTGCTACCTATACTACCAGCAGTCAGCAGAGACTTCCCAACACTGGACAAAGGAAGTTGAGCACTGGAATTTCAGAACGCAAGCAACTAATCTGAACCGGGCATGGTAAAATGTGTATGCTCACATGAGCGCACATGATTCTAAATGGCAGCTAAATGATTGAATGGGTGTGACCCTATAGCAGCACTCACCACAGTCTGTGCAGTTTCTCTTGTTTTCTCAAAAACCAAGCTGAAATAAAAAAAGTGGCAAATTAAAGGGACTTAAATCATCATCTAGTGGGAGTTCCTCTTCTCTCAAGGCATAAAAGTCTACCATCGTTGAGATCTGCTGTTGACAGAGTGAATAAATCAATGAATGAATGAATTAAGTAATGATAAACAGAAAGTTATAGCTCTCTCGCACATGCGCACTGAAGGTTAATAATAATAATGTTATCATTTTGTTAACACATATGAATTCCCTGTCTTGTTTGACCTAGTGTTCCAATAATATAGACATCATTAATTTTTTTCTTTGTGTACAACTAATATTGCATGTTAATATCTATAAAATAATAATTGATAATCCATCAAACATGTGAGGAACACAAAGCTAGTGTAAACAAAAACAACAGCAACAACAACAGCTAAAAAAGTTAATCAACAAAAAAAGTTTAAGTATCAATAAAATATAATAGTAGGCAACCAGTGCACATTCAGCACAACATATCACAAAATGTGAAATTCTAATGGTTTACTTATACTGTTTTTTTTGCACACTACTTCTCCAATGTCTGAAGCTAAACTTGATAATTCAATATCATCTAATAGTTCAATAAGACCTTCCCTTGTGGTGGGATAATGATATGCTCCTTCTTTACTGCTGAGTATCACATGACTATTTACATACAAAATTGTCTAACATTTACTATCAAAATATCAATCATCTCATGCCTTCTGCCATAGGGTTAGACAGGCAAAACAAGGAGACTGGCTGAAAACTAAGATCCTATTTTGCTGATTTTGCGGTTATAGAGATTCTTTCCTTTACTGATTAGTGACCTTCTTGATAAAAAATATTTCCACACGTGCACAAACAACTAATTAACACAATATTTAATTGAGCTGGCCACATCTGCCTCCTCTTCCCCCTCCTCCCTCCACCCCAGTCCCTGAATTCAGTTCTGTAGAGTTGTAGTTAAGTGAAGTGGGATGGTATTTATATCAGTGTTGTAGATGGTTGATGTGTGGTGTGCACATGTGTTGTTGTAGTTTGTTGTTGTTGTTGTTGTTTTGCACTTGTGGTTTAAGAGTGCAGGTGCTCTGGGTATTCACAAGAAGAAGCCCCACGGTAGCAGCATGTCTGTATGTGTGTTTGTGTGTGTGTGTTTGCGTGTACATGTTTGTGCATGTGTGTGTGTGCATGTGTGTTTATGCATGTGTGTGCATGTGTGTTTGTGCATGTGTGTGTGCGTTTGTGCATGGGTGTGTGTGTTTGTGTGTGAGTGTCCAGTCGAGTGATTTCTTCCAGTTGGGATGGGGTGTTTTTCAGAGGTAACAGCATACCCAGTGTATGCTGGCTAAAGCTGACTAGTGCTCTCTCGGAATGAACGGGATAATGAGTACAGGGTTTCGACAGATGGCACCACTCATGTTTTGCCGTGATAGCTCTCCTGCAGAGGCTTTGCACCCCTCTCAGGATGACATATCTCAAGGTGCACATAGAACAGGTCAAGGAAAATCTGGAGTCTGGTTTTTGGCCTCTTGGAATGTTAGAACCTTGTCTGGAATGGCTGGGCCATGTGGCACGCATGCCTGACCACAGGATCCCCAAATCCATGCTATTTGGATGGCTGAGTCAACCACGCCCACAGGGAGGACCACGCAGAAGATGGAGGGATGTTGTAAGGAGAGATCTAAGGGAGGTGAATTGAAAAGGAATGGTATGAAACAGCAAGGAGGTCCAGGCCAGAGTGGATGGATACCCAGCAAGAGAAAAGGAAATCTGCGCAGTTGAGGGAAGTGATGTGTGAAGTATGTAGAAGGAGTTTTAGTAGAGAGAGTGACAAGATGAGGCATAAGTGTAGTGAAGAAAGAAGGAAGCCTGTGAGGGAACAGAAGGGAGCGGTGCAGTGTATGACCTGCAAGAAATGGTTTCTTAGTAGAGGAGGACTGGCAGTTCATTCGTGTAAACCTCCAGGAGGGTAGAGATCAGACTTGGAAATTATTTGACTTGTTGCCCATTAGGGCTTGCGTGACCGTGAAACGGCAGCAATATGACAGGACAGGACAGGACAGGTGTTGTGTGTACATTATACATATTAAGAGTACATGTGATAGAAGTAATTATAACCTTTATTTTTTTAAGTATTGTACGGCATGTTTACCTAAACACTTAAACTGTTGTAGATTGTTACGTGTTAGAGTAAGAGAGATACTGAAAGATAACACTACTGCTATTCAGCATCATTAAGAGTATATTTTGACATCAGTGAGCTAGAGCACACTTTGACTTCAGTGTGCTAAACACTTTCCATTGGTATAAATAACTCCAGGTCAATAGCAACTATTCCTTGCATCACAATCACACCATCTACAGGACTGTACGAGATATTTATACATTGAACTTCGTATCCACACATAATCTAGTAATCCACAAAGGTTTGGGAGTGTGTGCTCTATTCTTTAGGAGCCGGGCAGTGAGTTGCAGGTTGTGCTGCCACACACAGTTCTCAGCCACCGTGGTAAACTCCACTTTACAAGTACCTAGGTAAGTTCTAACCATTGTGGTTATAACACTTCTTTACAAGTATTGCTTCTTAAACTTGAACTTCAAGAAAATTAGAGGTAAGAAAACTGAAAAATACTTCCCGATAAAGGTCTCTAGCACACAGTGAGTGATGCATCTTCCTATTGTAAGGTTACTCCACTAGTGTTTATTTATGGTCAGTCGTGTGGTTTCCTGTGTGGTTGCTGAGGGACTGAATCCAGTTAAGAGGAACTTGTCTATCACTATTAAGTCTATTTTCAATATTTGGTAAATACTAAATCATTAATATTAGAGTGTGTTGAAAATTATTCTATATTTGCTATAAAAAAATTATAAAACTTCTATGTCACAACCGTATGAACTAAGTTTTAAGAAGGAGGTAGTGTGCTAGCAATGTCTTTACGTCCAACAATGGAGCTCTCCATAACTTTCTTGAGTGCCGCCCAAGAACAATCGGTGCCATTCTGCAGCCACTCCTGCAGTGTCTTTAGGAGACGTTTATTAACTGAAGTCTCTTCTGCTTCAATGGCATCCAGTGTTCCTATGTCCACCTTCAGTCCCATACCAATCTCATGCCACTTCACTCTGACAGGATACACAGCATCATACACATCTTTTAGATTGTCAACAGTGAGACCAGAGGAGGCTAAACAACAATAAGAACAACAACAACAGAAAATACTATTTACTAGTACTTCTGCATCTATATGATCAATAGCACATGTACTGTGTCTTTAATTATATACTAATATGTAAACACGACTCTTTAGATTGTCACAAAATTGTATTTAATCTAATGGTTATTAGTGGTTAACGTAATACTTTGGCTTGCCTCCAGTTTCTTCTGGTACTGCGGAAGTAAGCAGTCTTACTATAGGGATGAGGCTAAAAACTGTGCAATAATTCCTTAGAAATACTTATTATTTCAAGTCACTAAAACCTGCAGCTAATAATAACCATGACATTAAAGACCCTTTATACTAGATTAATTTAAAACTCTTTTCTATTTCTTAGTAGCAGAGTGGTTTTTGTCAGGAATTTACTGGTCATTTGGACAGAAAGAATTGCTTGTATTGATATTACTGAAGCTGCTCTTCATTGAGGTAAGAAAACAATTTGTATTATTTAGCTAAAAATTAATAGTCGATTGAATACCAGTAGGTAGTTCAGTAGAAAACAGAGCTTGTTATCAAGAGCTACTGGTATTTCATTTAGTAAGAACAGCTAAATTTGTACATATGCAAAGCTATCATTCAGCCAGAATGAGTTAAGAGTGTAATGTAGTTGTTCGCTAATATGAATTAGTACTGGTTATATACATGTAACTTTATGATTGAACTACTAACTTAGTAGTGCTGGATAGTAAATTCAACCTATATGAGACTTAAGTTGAATCAATGCTCTTTTACAAAGGCTCACTCGCCTTTCGTGCATAAGCACACCACTATTGAAAAGAATGATAGATTAAAAGTATATTAATGTGATTTTCTGCAGCCCGCGACAATGGGTAGTGGTCGCCGAAGTCCGCACGGTCACTTGTTCTTAAAAAAAAGAGCAATTCTAGAATCAAATAAACACTCCAAATTTTAGAACAGTGGATACTTTGGTAGATTATGCATAGTAGTCAGCAAAGAAATTATTTGCTCACTTGAGTATGGCATGAATATAGGGGGTGCTAACAACAACGATCGTGTGGCCTAAAACAACTAGCTTTTGCTGAAAAAATAAGTTTAAACTATTAAAGGGACTTATAATATCCATTGAAACATTTTGATGTTTATTTCAATCTTTGGGAGGCTGCCATCTCTCAGATCCGCTTTTGTTGTGTGACAGAATGACTGACTGACTGACATACAAACTGAGTACTGTAACCCTCTCGTGCATGAGGACTGAGGGTTAATAAACTTTAACTTAACATAGCAGAAATTATCTGATACACAATCCTTATTGTCATTTACCTGCAATTTTGCTAGGAGAAGCGTCAATTTCCTATAACAGTTAATACGAACATGTATTAGCTAAAAATCATGGGTAATAACAAGTTCTTACCTTGCCATACCAAACTTGGTGTTCAGGCTTCATTTTTAATGATGTATTTTCTTTAACACAATCCATATATCTTGGTTTCAGCTCATTTTTGCTCACAGTACAGAGATGGTCAGATTTTTCATGTTCGTAACATTCGAAAGCAAAACAATATTTCTCGAAATAATGTTTATATTGATTCTTTGAAATATCTGTGTAGAGAGAGTGCAACATGGATCCCGAAACATTACTTATTGTAGTAGCTATCAATTCCATGATTCTGGGACATAACTCATGCAATTTTTGCTCATAACCACTAGTTCTGTGGATTTGAACCTTGATATACTCAGATTTGTGAATCAAAATCAAAACATCACGATCTTCACCGTATATAAATTCTATATAATTTCTTCGCATTCGAACAGACCTCAATTGGATATATACTCCTCTCTAAAAAACATTTTATAAATTTTGTTACTATAACACAATAATTTTATTTACTGAATGTTACAATAGAGTCTTAATCATTTGAATTAATCAAAAGAAGTTATAAATCGTAACGTGTTTCATGACTTTTATCATTTTTGTTGTCTTTAAATGCAAATTCATCGTGTTGTGAAAACGTGGTTCCATAGCCCATGAGCCAGATTCCAAATCTTTGGTCAGTACCATTTAGAAGGTTTACGACCCATGGAGATTTTTGAGAAGGTATTATACCCCTATAGTTGGAAAATGAATGGCCGCATGTTGCATGAGGTAGCTTTCAGATTTTATTACGCATACTATGTAGAATAAATAGATCAGGATCTATATATTTTAATCAGGTATAACGTTTTCTGGTATGGTTTATATTTATAATGCATATTGCAAGTTATATAAATCACTAGCTGGATATCTTTGATTAGTGAGTAACTCTGCAAAATTGACAATATTTAATTTCCAACCAAGACTCACCCTTTCCCCACATAGTGGTCAGAAAATGGTAAAACATCGGGCTATGTGAGTCTACCAAGAAGAAGAGTTACACAGTAATCAGATATTTCAATATTATCCTGGACAAAGCTTCTTTTACACATAAATAAATTTCAGGTATTCTGCACAAAAATTTCTCTATTATATGTATAATTTTAGTTTCACCATGTCATTTGAATAATCCTGCTCAATAATTTAGATAGCCAATTGAGTATGTCTGCATGCAAGTGGGAGAGAAGAAGAGTCAAGATTAGCTACCGAAACAGATAATTACTGAAATAAACCATTGAAGATTGCATGCTCTGGAAAAACATTTTCAGATGTAGTCAGATTCACAATTAAATGTGTCATTTATTGAGCACATATTATTAAAAGGCTGTTTATTATGAGCAAGGACTAATCTAATTTATTCAAGGCCACATAACTTAAAGTGATGTGAATGCTTATTTTATTTACAGTAAGAATTAAAAAAGTGAAGAAAATGAACATAGAAAATATGGCTTAAATTCTAAGACTTACTATTTTTGAGCTTTGTTGAATAAGTTTAGCAACTGTAGCAGAAAATACTCCCATAGGTACAAATCCACAATCATAGCGAATATATAAGGGTGAAACTTCATGTGGTATTTTATTCTCTTCTTCATACCTCGTGATTTCTGTATCGGATGCATTTGGCAAAATACAAGGCATGAAGAATGTAGTTTCCTCTTTATTTGCTGATGGAATGGGAGCAATTATGTTTAGATGTTCCAACACAATAACTAATACCTCCAGTGGTAGAGGAGTCTTTACTTTATGAGAGAATGGTTCTAATGTAAATTGTCCTGTGTTTTTTAATTCAGAAGCAGCTGCTTCATGTACTATTCCTGGTTTAAATGCAGCTTCAATAATTTTAGTTAAACTCTGATAGATAGATTGTGTGTCAGTTATTACAACATCCTTTAGTTCTTTAACATTAGAAAAATGCATACATATACCCAAATTGTAGTGAAGAAAGTGCAGAGCTGCTTCAGTCTGGCTTTTATTCATGTTTAAGCGCCTTCCAATTTTGACACATGTTTCCAAATTTACCATAACTTCACGTTTTCCACGTTTTCCACGTAACACAATACCAAGTATTAACCATTGACTAGGGATCTTTTTAGCATACTGATTTATTTTTTGTGACAAGGCTCTTCTCAAGCACTGTATTTCGTCACTCCCTCCATTTTGATTGTCCAATGGGTATACAAGTCGCATCGAAGAATCTCTTAGCGTACTGTTAGCAGGAAAATCATCTTGATACCATTCCTTAATCAAACCTTTTTTGTAGAAAAATGTAGAATCAATAGCTTCCTTTAAATTTTTCTCAAATGCATCAATGGAGGAATCATCTTTTACTTTATCTCGATGTGTTCCAATAATGTACACACATTGCTGTCGATTTTCAAATTGCTGTTTTATTTCAGCGCAATCATCAGATGATGAATATAGCATGGAGGATATGCTTACTAAAGCTGAAAGCAAAGTTTCCTTTATAGTAAAATGTGACAATAGTGATGATGTCTTTCCATCTGTGCCTCGATAGCCTATAGTGTAATGATCATCAAGGTTGGTATTAAGCTTGCAAAATAGCAAATATAACGCAGGCCCTATGGTTAGTGCTGGTAGACAGTCCATTAGCTCAGGTTGACCTCCGGTGTCTTGAAGATATATCATGCACCTATTGTTCAAATGCAGCTTAATTTCACTAAGGCTGTATGCCTTTTTCAGACACTGAGAAACATATTCATGACTTATTTGGATATCCTCCACTGACAATTTGCTACTAACATTAACATGTGTTTTTTCATGTGTTTCCGTTTCTGAATGTACTGATGGAGGAGGTGAGCTTGAAATTTCTTCAACTGATGAATCTAAACTTTTTTGCTCAGGACTCTCTTTAGTTTTTAATGTTTCATTCGGAATATATTGTTGAGGGCTCTCAACACTAGAATCGAATTTGTCTTTTGGTATTGATTGAGTATTAATAAATGCCTCCACTTCTTTTTCAATGTCTTCAGCTACTTTCCAATCGTCTCCTTCTTCTTCAGCTAAAATGACACCTCGATATATGTCTTTGCATGTAATAACAGTACTTTGCTCGCAAATCCCAGTATTGGACTTGTCATCAGATGGGTCTGATGAAAGATTTCTGATCATTTTTGTTAGTCGCTTTCGTGTCACCGTCTTTCCTTGTAATGATGGACCGAGAAAAAGTAGCTTTGTAACAGCAACATTTACAGTATTTTCAGGAGACTTAATCAATTCATCAAGATAATTTTCTACTGCATTCTTATGATCTAAACAAGAAATAAAAAATATAAATTTATTTGAATCAAAATATGCTGATTTTTAATAGTCACTTCGTCAAATCTACCAAGAATACGAAATTATGTTTAAAAGTAGCAATCCGTTTTTTTGAAAAGCTGATGACATATTAGACAAAAACTGAATACTACAATTTACTCTACTGTTTACTAAATAAACTATATTGATTGTCAAAGTCATATTATAGTAGTATGTAGCTAGAATATTGTGACATTGTACTTACGTATGTAAGGTATCATCTTCTCCTTTGCAAACTGAAATGCAGCCATTGCTCCGGTGAAGTCCCAATTTTCGTAACAACTGCCATCAGCATACTTGGTGACTGACTTTATCACAATAAAACCACTAATTTTGCCACTTTCTTGTAATTGAAATATTTCATTTAGAGAATAATCTCCTCCTATTGCTTGAGGATTAATAGTGACTTTGTCAGCATTTTGAAAGTTGGCATCACCAAAATCAATTCCTGAAATGATTTTGGAACAGTGATACCTAGCAATACGCTTTTTACTAAGATAAAAGTCCTCCACTGAATCAATATTGCTGCAAAATATTCTCTTAAGCAAATCACTGATGTCAACAGACTTTGCTTCTTGAATATCAATATTGGCAGAATCTCCCAGTTGTGTTACATCATAATGTTCAATAAGTGAAATACTAGATGATATAAAAACCCCACCAAGCTGTACATCCTTCTTTTGAAATGCATAACCTGTGCCAATACATAGAATATATTTAGCTTTTGAGCAGATAACCAGCGCTGCTTCCAAATCATTTCTTAATTGTTTATCATCAGTAGATTTCACAACCACTATTGGTGAGTTAGCAAACGACCCAACTACCATGTTGATGTTATCCTTCAATAACGTAACTTTCATTTCTTGAACTTCTTCACCTATAGGATTTTTCATATTGCAAAGAGCTGCCCTGTATTCTTTTTCACCGATTACAGATATAATGAACTCAATTTTTTCCATGTAAGTTATAAAATCTGTGAGAGGGCGTGCAAACTCTGGCTCATGTTCTGATACCAAATCAGTTTCTCTTTCTAAAGAATATGTGGGATCCTCAAAATCTACACAAACATCAACAAATTGGTTATGATCGAAAACTAAATAATTATTATATCCAATATATATCTAGTCTAGATTGATTGGAGTTTTTGTGTCAACCACAACTCTCCTGAATACATGTACTTAAATTATACCACATTATTCTTCGTCATCTTTACACAAACAACATAAAGTAAAGGTAAATATTGATCTCATTCTAAGAGCTTGAGGAAGAAGCAAAATATAGCATGAACTAACAACAACTTGGCTTTCCACCAGATTGCTGGTCTCCAATGTACAATAACCTATACAATTATTTGTGGACCACGATAAATAAAAAAATTTTAAAATCAATAAAAACAATATAAAAATCCCAACAATAAGTTTGTAACACATCTATATGAGATAGAGACTTCACACGAGGCAATGTTAATGTCACTTTAGTATTTTCAGACCAAAACATTGTTTTAACAGAAACTACACATACCGGAACACCGAAATCAGTATGGCTAATGGATTTACTAAAGTTATGCTTTAAATCTAATATAAAATTGCAATTTTAATAATTAAAGTACATTTTAACTACTAAATACACTTAAACTACTAAAATGTTGATACAGTAATATAAATCATTTTGTAAATTGAGGGGATAGAATGGACAAATTACTGCATTTTTGGACTGGAACAAATTAATATTGTGTGGGGAGAGGAGATACATTTTCCTATGCCCTGGATATATGGTAGGCAATGGACAACAAACAGTACCACAACACTGGATCTGGGCCAGAATAGGGAGCTGACAAGAATGACCTCTGTACTGCTAAAAATATTTTGCCGAACTTGTGTCCAGTTCTTGTTACTAAAGCTAGTTCGTACAAAGCAACCAGATAAGTTTCCTACACACAATGATGCCTGAGGTACACGGGTGCAGTGGTAAATAAATAGTGTTCTTTAATGAGATGAGCAATAATTATGTTGACATAATTAATTACCTATCATGTCTGACCTATGTTCCCTAAGGACACACCATATATCCATATGTTACAGCAAACATTGAAATACAATATCTATAAAATATAATTCACAAATCCAATCAAACATGTGAGGAATACATAACTAGTGTACAAAAATGTCCAGCTAATAAGTTATTGCACAATATCACTGAAATTATGCACAGAGATAGTATAAGGTTGATAATTATCACATTTCGGATTTTATAAGTTAATCTACTAACATGTAAAGTTGTGAAAAGTAGGTGACTGAAAAATTGCAAGATTCACAATGTCAGTTCTAAACAAAAGGCATACACAATTATGAGTATTGTAAATATGTATACAATTAAGATAGCATAATTGATTACTATTATGGTAATTGTTCTTCCTGAAGTTTTAAATAAAAAAAATAACTAATAGAAAGTTTCCTTGAGTCACACAATTATTGTAACTTTATAATATTATGTTTAACTAACACAAAGTAGCCAAGAACTACGATATAAAGGGAATCTATCCCTGGGATGAAGAACGTCTATTTGTATGATATAAAAGAAATGAATTGTTCCCAGCTAAACTGAACCTTGAACTGTAATGTCACTATTTTTACTTCCAATGTAATTTAGATTATCCCTTTACTATGAGCAATCTTGTTCTTCTAAAGTGGACTGACTCTAATAACAAGAAACAAAGAATTCAAATAATCTCAGAATTCAGTCCTAAATGGATTGACATCAGTGACCTACTTGGATTCAGTACTGCTCGAATTCAACAGATAAGACAAGACAATAGCAGAGTACAAGATCGTTGCAAAGAAGTCATGCGTTTATGGCTAGACAGTGAAGAAGGAGCATATCGTTATCCCACCACATGGGAAGGTTTTATTGAACTATTAGAGGATATTGAATTATCAAGTTTAGCTTCAGAAATTCAAGATGTAGTGTGCCAAACTACTACAGTATTAAGTAAATCACTAGAATTACACATTATATGATAAAGTTGTTTGAATGTGCACTAGTTGCAAAGTATACATTTTATTGATGTTTTGTAGTGGTAAAGCCTCTTTAATCCACCAATGGCTCCTCTCCAGAGGGTGAGGGGTTCCTGGTTTGACCGAAAAAAATGTTCTGACAGTACATAAGTGGTGATCTGTTGAGTACGAGACTGCAGCAAACGGTACTACTCAACAGTATAAAGGTATAATGTGAGTTTTGGTAGTTGTGGGTTGTCGTAGCTCAGTGGCTAGACAGCATTGGTTAAAGCCAGGGGTACTAGGTTTTGATTAACCAGCGACTACTGAGATTTTTTTCACAATAGCTAAAACATTAATGTAACAACAGTACAATACTTTGAGGAATACTTGTTACATATTCAAGTTACACAATTATTGTTTTAAAAATATTTTGTAACCTTTGAGTTTTTTTTAAAGTTTCTTCCTAGCAGCAGTATCTCGCCAATTTTTTAGATCATTAGCATTACCACTCTGACTCTCTACCAACTGAACACTACAATGAGAGCATCCAAATACCGTTTGTGATGAAATTTGAACAGAATCTTTCAGTGCAGTGTGCAATATTACTGGCGGACATCGGCCAATTTCCATTCAATCTTTCATATTAGCCACTCAATGGCGCACCCGCGCAGTCCTCATGGCCAATCATTATTTTTGGAAAGGAGGATGGAGGTCAAAGTCTAGCTTACAGCTGTCATTGTTACTCTGCTGACTATGGCGAGTTCTCGAGGCGCATCTACGAGTTCGCTGGGCACTTCTACTTCGGAGTCGGACAGTGGGAGTCAAAAAAGGAGTGTTACCTACGCGACATTTCAAAAATGGTGCCGAGATTTTGACAGGGAGCTACAAACACTGAGCTGGCTTGACTGCAACACGGTCTATAAAGATGTACGAAGTTCGAAGCAAAGATTAAAGTGAGAAGGAACTATAGTGCATGCTGGATTGATGGGACGGACAGTCTGGATTTTGGATGTGGTGTTTGGCTCATCGCTTAGAACTGGCAGTGAAGGATGCATTTAATAATACAGCTTTCAACCATTCTAAAACTGCACTACCTGTATGAAAAATCTCCCAAGAAATGCCGCCAACTGGAGGATATCATCAATGATTTGAGGGAGTGTCTTGCCTTTGATGATTTTGGTACGAGACCTGTTAGAGCTAGTGTCTTTCGCTGGATAGCACATAAATGGAACATATTCTCTCTAAGTATGTGCATATACTAGCCATTTAGCTGCTCTATGTCAGGATAATACTTTGAAATCTATTGATAGAGTGAAGATGAAATGTTACTATGACCAATGGATTGGTGGAAAGTATTAGTTGGGTTGTGCTTTGTTTGTAGACCTCTATAGTCCAGTTGTTTTTTTAACAAAGCTAATGCAGAAAGATGACCTTGACATACTGGCAGCTTCTCCTCAATTCTGTGTCCAGAGTTAGATAAACCTTTAACACAATGGCCAGTATTTGCAGCAACACTCGATAAATGCACTATTGTTGGTGAATCATTTTCGTACCAATATCAAGAGTTGAAAAGATTTTCAGTTGCAAAAACCTATTATGAAAATAATTATAGCGATTATTGGATAGAATTACTCTGTGTATAAGGGAAATGTTGTCTTGGTCTGATACTCAGTTATTGCGGGATATTATTTTTGTACTTGCAACTCAGGGTTGGCAAAAGGCTGTGGATGAAATGAATGACCTGAAGTTTATTGATAGATTAGTAGATAAGTTTATTTCCCTCTCAATGGTGCAGATGCTCAAGTTAAAGAAATTCATGCTGAGTTTGAGGCCATGATGCATTATGCAACCCAATACATTTCACTTTCAACTCTTGAGTATCGTTCAGTTTGGAGGCGACTTTTTCATGCACCTAACATTTCTGAATGGAGGAACATTTTGATATTAATTGAGCTTTTGTTTTCTCTGCCTGCATCTAATGGGAAGGTGGAGAGAGTTTTTCTCCCAGGTTAACATTATCAAGTCTAACAGGAGAGTTCAACTTTCTACTGAGACTTTGAATGACCTCTTGACCATAGCCACCCACACAGAATTTATTGAGGACTTCGATCCTGACCCTGCAATAGATCTGTTGTGGAAGGATAAGGTTCGTAGACCCAATCAAAAGCCACGTAAACCATATCAAAAACGTTCAAAATGGGCTTCACATGATGGAAATAGTTCATTAAGAGACTGTGAGGACTCTGTCCCCCTACTAGATACGTGGGATGAATGGATGGCCTCGTCTTCATCTGAAACTGAACAAGAAGATTAATAACTCAGTAACAAACAAACAAATTCAATTTTTAATAATTTAATTTTCTCTACAACTGACCTTCACTTTATCACATGCACAAATACCTAATATTCATTTTTCACTTTCACTAAAATTTAATGTTGAAAATGTCCGGACAAAAATGAAAATGGCCAGTTAAATAATGAATTGCGTGGCCATAAGGGCCAAGCAGATCTCCTTTCTAAAATTGAACACTGCAATGAAACTTTCTTTTCACTGTAGTAGTACTGCTCAAGGTTTGCCATAGCACAGCTCAAGGTTTGCCATAGCACTCACTGCTCAAGGTTTGCAATAGCACTTACTGCTCAAGGTTTGCCATAGCACTGCTCAAGGTTTGCCATAGCACTGCTCAACGTTTGCCATAGCACTGCTCAAGATTTGCCATAGCACTTACTGCTCAAGGTTTGCCATAGCACTCACTGCTCAAGGTTTGCCATAGCACTTACTGCTCAAGGTTTGCCATAGCACTGCTCAAGGTTTGCCATAGCACTGCTCAAGATTTGCCAAAGCACTTACTGCTCAAGGTTTGCCATAGCACTCACTGCTCAAGGTTTGCCATAGCACTTACTGCTCAAGGTTTGCCATAGCACTGCTCAAGGTTTGCCATAGCACTGCTCAAGATTTGCCAAAGCACTTACTGCTCAAGGTTTGCCATAGCACTCACTGCTCAAGGTTTGCCATAGCACAGCTCAAGGTTTGCCATAGCACTTACTGCTCAAGGTTTGCCATAGCACTGCTCAAGGTTTGCCATAGCACTCACTGCTCAAGGTTTGCCATAGCACAGCTCAAGGTTTGCCATAGCACTTACTGCTCAAAGTTTGCCATAGCACTACTCAAGATTTGCCATAGCACTGCTCAAGGTTTGCCATAGCACTGCTCAAGATTTGCCATAGCACTTACTGCTCAAGGTTTGCCATAGCACTCACTGCTCAAGGTTTGCCATAGCACAGCTCAAGGTTTGCCATAGCACTTACTGCTCAAGGTTTGCCATAGCACTGCTCAAGGTTTGCCATAGCACTCACTGCTCAAGGTTTGCCATAGCACAGCTCAAGGTTTGCCATAGCATTTACTGCTCAAGGTTTGCCATAGCACTACTCAAGATTTGCCATAGCACTGCTCAAGGTTTGCCATAGCACTGCTCAAGATTTGCCATAGCACTTACTGCTCAAGGTTTGCCATAGCACTCACTGCTCAAGGTTTGCCATAGCACTGCTCAAGGTTTGCCATGCACTTACTGCTCAATGTTTGCCATAGCACTACTCAAGATTTGCCATAGCACTGCTCAAGATTTGCCATAGCACTTACTGCTCAAGGTTTGCCATAGCACTGCTCAAGGTTTGCCATATCACTTACTGCTCAAGGTTTGCCATATCACTACTCAAGATTTGCCATAGCACTGCTCAAGGTTTGCCATAGAGCAGCACTGCTCAAGGTTAGCCGTATCACTTACTGCTCAAGGTTTGCCATATTACTGCTCAAGGTTTGCCATAGCACTGCTCAAGGTTTGCCATAGCACTGCTCAAGGTTTACCATGCACTAATCTACTTTAAGTAGTTCATAATATCTGAATTTTATTCATGTTTGGGTGTAGCTATGAAATGTTTGAATTATGGTGTATTACATACTATATTACTTATTACATGAGTCAGAGTGTGATATGGCAAAATATTTCATGAGCAGGCTAATTTATTATCACAGAGCCAGAAGAGAGTCAAAATAAACCCTGAGAGTGAAATATCTTGCCATTATCACTCTGCAGAGTGTAATAAGTGATTTATTCCATGCTAGACATCTTCACTGAAGTAGTTTGTATAAAGTTGGCAGTAAAACTCTCCAGGGGCTCCCAACACTCTGCCATTTGATATTTTAGCAGCTGCTCTAACCAGGTTAGGTAGGCTCCACTAGAGTAAGGTAGCTGTAAAAACCCTGAAAACTGGTAAGCCAGGCTGGTTGATATAACTACTAGCATAATGAGCTTGTGCAATACAGCCATGAGATAAAACTATATGATAACATGAGTTATCTCACGGGTCTAGTACCTAAAAATTGCAATGAGAAGATATCTAGGTGGAATAAATATACATAATACGTCTATATTATATTCAATTGTTTGTTCATTAGAAAAGAAGAATCTGGATATGGAAGTTAAAAATTCTGTTATGATTTCCACAAGAAGCTGTGCTTACAATCTGTGGTATAGTTTAGTACCTGAGAATAGCACACATCGTTTCTTTTAATAACCGATTACCGGCCAAATTATTACTTAACTGCGGTGCCGCGAGCCGCTGTATTTTTTTCAGCGGAAGTAACCCTTACAGGAGAAACAACTTTCTGACTTTGTAGCAGAGAAACAATCGGGCCTGGACATAAAGTTTCTATTGATCAACCGCTGGTAAAAGCTTACTCCTGCTATTGCTCAATGGATTGAAAGTCCTGCGTGTCCAGTTTTCAACAGTGAATTTTTGGTATCTTGTAGTGTCCTTGAGTGCCACTTCGCATTGCTTAGTTTCACCATGCTAGTAACGAGCTTACAATAGAAGACAAGTTCAGAGATATGAGTAATGGTTATGAATGAAGCAAGAATGGACACTAACAGCAACTTTAAAAGGTGAACTGTTAGAAGACAAAACACACGCCTTTTTCAGATTTATATTAGTAAGAATGAAAACATCCAAATGTGGCCAATGACATTAACTTTAAATCATTAATAAGTCAATTTGTGACATTTTTGTGTTCTTTTTATATTTTCCAGGTATATCATGAACTTTACAATACTACTAATATTCTAAAGTTATGGATCAGCTTGGAAGTTGGAGATACTCTTGTGATTCCTGCATCTTTGGAGTCGTGAATCCACAGTCAAGTCAATAAACCTCTTGAGAAGACTAGCTATCATTGCAGCTTAATTCAAAGTATCAAATATTCCTGAATTATTGTTCTTGTTTATGATAAACTTGAAGTGTTTATAGCAAGGTTTATCTGATAAATTTTATATTGTAACCACACTTGTAGATATGCTGTACAGATAGCTTTACTACAGTACAAAACTGAGATGCAATAATAGATAACTGGTAAATTCAGTATGCAGCTGTAGGCAGATAGTTATTACCCCCTTTCTTGTAGCAGAATTGCGTATTTGGCCTTTCGGGGGACAAAATATATGCTATTATCGGGCATGGAGTAGGCTTGCACCCCTTTTAGGGTCCCAGCTAATGTAAATAAACTGAACCCTTTTACTCATTACAATGTGTGCACTACTTGTAGTACTTGACCAGCTGGTCCTTCATTGTTATACCCTTTACCCTCATACCATATTTGTAGCTGGTAGAGAGGAGTGCTCGGTAAAGGGGAGTCTGGATAATGTGAGTTTGATTGTATTGCTATTTGTGACAACTTTAAAAAACTGTTTTAAAACCAATTAATTGTTACTATAATACATTTATACTGCAACAGTATCTAGAAAAATATCTCTACTCAAGTAGATCAATCTTAAAGTATACCTGTGTCGTGCCAAAAAAAAACATAAAGTGTTACAACAATGCATTTATATATCACAAACATTCAGAAAATGACTCCAATTGAGTAGATCAGTTAAAATACACACTTCTTACTTAAAATGTATTACTTTAAATGTAATTTACACCATTGAGTGGTAGTAGCTGTACCATATCTCACCTTTAGACTCCTTGGTTTGAATCTTATCAGATACTGTATCGTCTATCTATAAATAGATAGTCATAAAAGCATATTAAAAAATATAAATATAATATATATACATTTACTTACCATTTGGAACCAAATTATTTGTTTGGCATTTTTTAGTGACACAATTTTTGTTTTTCTTCGATTCTCCAAGCACATCATTTTTGTAGATTTCTCATTTTCTAGTATGCATAGATGAAATGAACTCTCATTGGGCAAGTCATGTACACATTCAAATCCATACTGAACTCTGGCGTTGGTATATTTCAGGTTTTTATTAACTTCCATAAGCATATCATATATAGTACTTCTAATGTGAGTACATTGATCTGAAGTGGGCGTGGTTGGATCACACTCCCTAAATAGAACAACCTTAATAAAGTAAACACAGTTTATGATAGTTACTGTGTCATAGTCATCCTTCACAAGAAATTCAATTTTGTTTCGACAAGGATTGTCTTCTTTGAGTGTCCATTTAGGATTCTGCTTGCAAATAATTGCTATTATGAGAGATGAAAATACTCCCAGGGGTAAATAGCCACTCTTGTATCTGTACATAATTGGTGCTACCTCCACTGAAGATGAAATGGTTGACAGTTCGTCTTTTGTAGCACTTCTCAGTATGCTAGGCATGAAGTAAGTGACCTCAGTTCTATCTTCTGTCACAGGAAGTGGAGCTATAATATTGTGATGTTGAAATAGAATAATAAGCTTTTTTATGGGTATTAAATCTCCTGTATTGCGATGAGCAGCTTTTTCCAAATCTAGTTGTGTAAACTGAGCTTTTGACTTAAACTTTTCAGCAGCTGCTATACCTACATTGCTAAACACAAATGTTTTCTTTACTAGCTGAGTTGCAGCCTCAAACAATAGCTATAGCACATACACATTACAAACTTAATAAGACAATTAAACACAATAACTGACTAACCTTAGTATCGCAAATAATGATGTCTTCGAATCCTTGTACTTCAGAATAATATAACAGTGAACCTACTCGATAGTGGAGAAACCACAAAACTTTAGGCAAATCTTCACAGCTAATTCCAAGATCTTTAGCAATGTCTCTACACTCATCTAGGGTCATAATTTGTTTGTCTTTGGATCGCATTATGATGTTAAACATTAACCACGTACAAGGAATATGTACTTTACCAAGGTTCTTCTTTATACAATTTTCGAAAGTTTGTCTGGCTTTATCAATCTCTTCTTTAGTACCGCTCATATTGTTCATTGGTAATGTAATTTGTTCTTCAGTGGCATACTCAATGATTCCTTTGTCATAAAAGTCAGTACATTCCAATGTTTTTTTCAACACTTCATCTCTTTCTTTAAATTCTTCAGGAGTTATCAAATCTCTAAATGTACCCACAAACATAGCCTTAGAAGAACAAGGTATACAGTTTTCTGCCTCATTTAGTTCTGCTATTGTTGAAGAATGATCTTGTTCAGCAGGAACATCTAAACAAGCTATGCTAGCTAGTGTTTGGAACGTTATTTCCTCTAAAGTTACAATAGAGTCTTCCTTGTCTGTACAGACTCCTTCTTCATCAGTAGCATATATTTTGTAAACTTGATCAAATGAATCAGTAAGTCGACTAAATATGAGATTTAGTGAAGGTCCCATGAGAAATCGAGACATAAGATCTAAAAACTCCGTCTGTCCTCCATGGTCCGTAGTAATCAAATATATGACATCTTCAAGTAAACATTGTACTCTCTCATAATCTTTATTAGCCATTGCTTCTTCATATGTGGGATATATTTGCGCAATTTTAATAGGTAGGAAATCGCTTTTACTAGCTTCATGTGTTTGAATGAGTGCAGGTAGACTGTCTGACTCATTTGTGGATGATTTTTCTTTCACAGTGATTTTAGGTGAAGAATTTGATTTCCCGTCTTCTGAAAATTGTGTGCTTGTATCTAATTCTTTAGCAGTAAATTGGGAATTTTGCACTCGTGGAGTGACTGACACATCTGTGAACATATATATATAGTTATAATTATAATTGAATGCTTCGCACAAGCTACTACATAGTAAATGAAAAACAATGGTAATATATGTGACCGGATTTGTGAAAACCCGGCTAAACGCGGCATCTAAAGTTTTCTAATTTATTCTACCAGTAGGCTGCACGGGGCCTTGGGATGCCTTCCTCCTAATTTGGAAGCTGTAGCACAAGCCGTCTTCGCCCTACGCACTACAACACTTCAGTATTTTTGCTAAACTTATTATTGCTGATTTCGAAAAAACGCCCGGTAAGGGCGTTGCTAAGGTCAGGGGTCGTGCCTTGTGTCCGTATACTATTACTGCGTGTCTCCGGGACACTATGGAATAAATCGGTTACAGGCGGATTGAAAGAAGTCTAAAAGGCTTAATGCAGGGCTCCTTAAGAAACTATGACGACTAGAATTGCGTGAGTACGTGAATTATGTAGAATAGCAAGTGAATTAGTTAGCTACAGTTTTTTCCCCGGCTGTTAGTGAAAAGCCCGCCAATAATTTCTTAGCAACTCTCCGTACACGAGTCCAACCGGCTAGTGTTTCTAGCCTCCTAGTGTGAGTTCTAGAGCACGCCAGAGCTTACAACTGCGTCATAAGCTAGAGCTAACTGGTGTCTATCCATTTCTGCCATAAAAAAATTTTTCGAAAAAAATCGACCCATAAGGCTTTACCCGGTGATACTGAAATAAATTGTTTGCCGCGTTTAGGCGGATTTTCCCAAATCCGGTCACATATTTCTGTAGTTGCATATAAGAGGCAACATTAATGTGTTGATATTGAAATTACATTTCTGACCTTACCATTTATAGATTGGTAAATGATGCCATTGAGAAAAGTAGTCTCCCCCACTAAATTCTTCTCACTCCATTGTCCTTGGTTCACAAATCCAACAGATTTTTTAATGCTCTGAACGAAGAGTTGTTTTCTGTCTGCTACTCCAGTACTTGGTAATTCATGGTCCATATTAGCTTCAAGAAAGTTAATAAACTCTCCAAGTAGTCGACGTAGAGTGGAACTTTTTCCTGAACGAGGTAAGCCAACAAAATTTAAGCGTCCTACAAACATATCTACACAAACTTGATTCTTTATGGCTTCCTCACAGGCATTTTTTATTTCTTTTTCTGTAACTACAAACATCACAAATTATAGTATTAATAACATCCTACACATTAGTTCCCATCCTACACATTATGTATTCATTAGTTCCCACTGTTATAATATTGCAACTATGTGTACTAACTTAGTAAGTGTGCTACTTTTATTTTTTGCATTTGCAAATATAATGTGCATACTATCTGCCCAAGAGTATAGCTACTTTTTAGTTTTAGTTTAAATGAACAGCAAATTTTGATGTTGATAATAGAATAATGAAGTCAGTTACAGTAATAATAAGGCTGTTAGTTACAGCTACAATGAAACATACTTGTTCTTGATTTTTTCCCTGTTCTTGTTGTGTTATATTTAGGGATCATATTGTTCTCCATTTACTTTTTCTCACTTCCACAGTGAATATTTTAAAAATCAATGATTTAATGTCTCTGGATCTTATTGATCTATAATGTCTATCTGACACTTTTGCTAGGGTGCAGGTTGTGGCTTTCATCCAAAACAATCCATTTAGTATTCTTAGGAATGTTCTTTAGAGACAACATTCTTACTTCTTCTAAGCTATGTTACTTTTGGGGGACCAGTGGCACGGAGTTATTTTACCACCTTCAAAATGACTTAAACTAGAGTCATGTGCTTTGAGCGATATCCACAATATTCTCACTAAAAAAGTTGCCTGACTCTGCCATCTCTGCGAAAATGCTGGTAAACAAAGTTGCGTAAACGCAATCTAAAATAGTTAGACCATGTGTGTAGCTGCTGGTAAACTTCATGCACGCAAACCTAAGGGATGTAGACTCCAGGAGTTGAGTGCTTTAAATCTACCAGTAGCATTGTGATCATGTTCTAACTATTACATAGTATGCTAAATTAAAATCTAATATCCTCAATACAGTGTAAAGATAAGGCTTGTTATTGCGTTTTATTGTTGCATATTTTTATTATTCTGTTGTTTGTGTATATCAATTGTACAGTATAACACATTATAATACATATAAAATTAGCATGTGGTAAATACTAAAGACTTCGAACTTTTGTTCCTTTGGCAAAAAAAGAGGAATAATCAACTATATATGCGTCTGATTCAATTATAACAAAGAAAATTTTGTTGATAAATCTCATATAACTTCAACTTTTTACTACAATACTATAATTCAAATGGTCAAGTAAAAATGCTACATTTATTTCTCAAAGGCAAATATAATAATAATTGAAAAAAGTCAATGAAAGATGATAATTAGATTGAAACTTTCGGGGTCTGGAAAAAAAAGGAAAAATGTGAAGCAATCTTAGTTGTCACCGGGGAATCGAACCCAGAACCACTGGCTTTAGCCACCAGCGCTTTAACCACTGAGATATGACAACCCACGAGTTCCAAAACCTTCACATTTTACCTTTATACTATTGAGTAGCACATCTTGCTGCAGACACGTACTCAACTGACCACCAATTATGTGCCGTCAGAACACATTTTGGGTGTCAACTGGAGACACCTCCCCATCCGGAGAGGAGTCATAATTTAATTATAAAGCACTTAGCTTATTCTAGCAGCAATACTTTAATATGGTGCTGTAACATTTATACTGTAGATTAAGTGCAGAAGAAACAAACATCAATAATAATCCATTAGTAATAAATGGTATCAGTGCATCACCCTAGACCCAATTAATTTGTATTTTTAGACACAATACGAATGAAGTTAGGCATCCTCACGAATAGTTTAGGTTTTACATTCACATAATATTGTTAGCTATCAATAGTGACTCACTTGCTTCACCTGCTCACCAATAACATCACTCAGAATAATAAACATTTCTTTATGTTTCAAAGATTAAACTGAGGCATGATGTATAGTTATAAATGTATTATTCTACTTAGACCTTTATAATGCCTAATACATTGAATCATGTCAACAACTTGTAATTATAATATTACCTTTTAGTAGTTTCTTTGCTATTAGTCTATCTTTATTTCTCAACTCTGAAGAATGTATAATTTCAGATACTTTCCATTTAGTGGAGGAGGTTACTTTTTCTATAATATAAAATGTAATTATGTCTTAGTTAAATTTCATTCTACAAATTTATCATAAATCATTTAATTTGCATATATTTATAGTTTAACTTATTCATCTGATCATGGCGAAGGAGAGAAAATGTCCATAAAAATTTAGTTAACATTTTTTTATAGTCTGACATTCCATTTGATCATTACAAAGAAAATTCAATTTTTATTTTTAATTGGCAATTTTATGATTAAATTCAATTTTATGGTTTGGCATCTTCACCGGATCATATCGAAGGAGGGAAACTTGTCCAGAATCACTTAATTGGTATATTTTATAGTTCACCTGATCATATCGAAGGAGGGGAACTTGTCCAGAATCACTTACTTAGCATATTTTACAGTTTGGCATTTTCACCTGATCATATTGAAAGAATTGAACTTTTCCAGGTTCATTTAATTAGCATATTTTACGGTTCGACATTTTCACCTGATCATTGAAGGAGGGGAACTTGTCCAGAACCATTTAATTAGCATATGTGACCGTCTCCCAGAAAATCGACCATTTGCACAAAAAAATGAATATTCATTTTTTAGCTTCAGTAAGCCCAAAATTTATCAGGAAATACGATGAGCCCTTAAGCGTTTATCTCCGATGTTTCTCCGCAAAGATACAAACAAAAACACTACACGCGTTTTCACCAATTAACCGTTCGTTTTTACGAGAAAAATCACTTTACAGCGAGACGCCTAAAGTCCGTAAATTTCTCCGTGTCACGGTTACGCCCACATTTGCCGGGAAAAAAATGGCCGTTGTTTACTCAAACCACGTTCTCTATAGATTTCTAGCCTTTTGGCCTTCTTGTTCACAAACTGGATATGCTGTAGTGCAAGCTGTCAGCACCCAGAAGGTTTGTAGCGTTAGCTATTCTCTCTGCCATATTGGTCGACACTATTAGGCTGGAGCTATTTCGCGGGAGTTGTTATGGTGACTCTGTGATGACGTTTTTTTATAAGTTCGTTCACGGACCGCTTCAAAAGAAAAAGTAAGTTTAGTGTATGAAACCGCTATCTACTAACGCTGAAATTTTGCACAGAAGTCGAAAAACCCTTGTATTTACCCCTGTTAAAAAAAATTTTAAATCCAGAAAAAAATTTTTTTCGGCTTTTTTCGGCCTTCACGCGTTTCAATAATTTATTGCAAATGGTCGATTTTCACGGAGCAGGTCACATATTTCATGGTTTGGCATCTTCACCTGATCATATCAAAGAAGGGGAACCTGTCCAGAATCACTTAATTTGCATATTTTACTGTTCGACATCTTCGCCTGATCATATCGAAGGAGGGGAACCTGTCCAGAATCACTTAATTTGCATACTTTATGGTTCGGCATCTTCACCTGATCATATTGAAGGAGGGGAACTTGTCCAGATTCCCTTAATTAGCATATTTTATGGTTCGGCATCTTCACCTGATCATATTGAAGAAGGGGAACCTGTCCAGAATCACTTAATTAGCATATTTTTCGGTTCGGCATCTTCACCTGATCATATTGAAGAAGGGGAACCTGTCCAGAATCACTTAATTAGCATATTTTTCGGTTCGGCATCTTCACCTGATCATATTGAAGAAGGGGAACCTGTCCAGAATCACTTAATTTGCATATTTTATGGTTTGGCATATTCACCTGATCATATCGAAGGAGGGCAACCAGTCTAGAATCACTTAATTAGCATATTTTAAAGTTTGGCATTTTCACCTGATCATATTGAAGGAATCGAACTTTTCCAGATTCACTTAATTAGCATATTATACGGTTCAACATCTTCACCTGATCATATCGAAGGAGGGCAACCAGTCCAGAATCACTTAATTAGCATATTATACAGTTTGGCATCTTCGCCTGATCTTATTAAAGGAGGGGAACTTGTCCAGAAATACTTAATTAGCATATTTTATAGTTGGACGTGTTTAGTGGACTAAACTGTAATGTGAGATACTACCAGGGACCATGTAATTAGCATATTATTTAGTTGGACTTGTTTAGTGGAATAAAATGTAATGAGAGAAACTGCCCGGTGACCATGTAAATAGCATTATTTATATAGTTGGACTTGTTTAGTGCACTAAAAGTTTAATATAGTACCACACTTTTTTGTATTGAAAATGACTAAGCTATGGTATTAGAACATTTTATTCACTATATTACATAATTAGATGAATAAAACTATCAAAATAACAAAATATCATACGTATAATACATATTAATAATTAAATTGAATTAATTTTTTATTTTTGTAAAACTTACTTAATCTTAATATTGTAGTATCTGAGAGAAAGTGCTCATGCTGATCATACCCGCCAAATATTACTATTTCTGTGAGTTCAGAAGAAATGACAAAAGCAGCAGCACTATTCCATCGTCTAGGCTGTGACAAGATAGTCATCTATGTACAAAATATTGAACAATAATCATGACATGCAAATTTTAACATTATGATTTCTAGAACAATCAAATACACTTGAAACATGTATTGCTTGATGAATATTTTGATCAATAATATAATTACAAAAAAAAATTCAATTTCAATATATCTGAGATGTCAAATAGTCTTATGTTTTTTCTTCTCAAAGGTCGTTAAAAAGAAGTTTTACTGAAGTCTTGCAATTTTTATCATTATGATTTCTAGAATATAATTAAATACAATTCAAACGGTTTTTTGCATGAATATTGAGATCAATAATTTATTTACAACATACATTTTAACTTTAATAAAATTATCTGCAATGGCTAATAGTCTTTTTGTATTTCCTTTTGCATGAGAATACCACCCAAAATGTTCTTGTTTCTATTCAATTGGTCAAAAAATTTCATTCCTCATTCAATGATTCAGTCAGTCTCAGCGGAAATAGTTATAATTGACTCCTGAAGAGGACTTGGCAAGAAGCCGAAATGTTGTGTTAAGTTTTAATTAACAATTATTATTATGGTTGTTAGAATGAGAAAATTTACTATTTTCATACCTCTTATAATGGTTTATTCGTTGATACAAAATATAAAAATATAACTCTGCATATGTACTTTAACATGTATTGCTGATAATTAGTGAAGTTTTTTCTAAAGGCAACCAGATAATATTTAGTAGATGTGAGAGTATTTACATTACTATTATCTTATACATGTAATTTGTTAGCTTGTTGTATTTACTTTTACTGTATACATCTATCATTTGTAATTGAAGTACATTCTGTTTTAATAAAATCTAAAATAGAAATATTTATCGCAATAGCTGCAGTGGCTAAATTATTATAAATCTAAATATTAAAACAATCTGGTCTGAATATTTCTTGATTAAAACTGAAAATATCATTATGCTATAAGCTTTTGCTTTAGTTTTAATATAATGCATCTATGTATCCTGTGATGTATTAATAATTAAAATTTTCTAAATATTTCAATCATCTTAATTGAAGTTTTTGTAACAAGTGGTCACCTATAGATATGGGCATATCTGTAAACACCTAATGTTCTTTGGAACTGTGCCTAGGTTAAATCAGGTGGTCTGAGCTATACTAGTATGTGTGAACATTCTAGCACGAATGTTTTGTGTATGTCATATATTTAGTGCAATTATATCAGCAATGAGTCACTATAGTATGTCCAAGTTGAGTTGGCATGACCGCAAGTGCGGTAATTGAGGAATGCATTTAGTACTTTACCGGAAGCAATTTAGTCATGTGAATGCAAGTCAATTAAGCGCGCGAATGTCAAGGTTGCACGTGAAAAAGGGGCGGTAACACAGGTGCGCATTAATACTGTAACTATTGAAAGAAAGAAATTAAGTGTAGTTTATGGAGTTTTTCGGGTGCTGTACAGCTCATCTAGTCTGTTTTCAATTATATTTATGTTTCTTATGCGCAGATAATGTACAGCAGATGGAAAACGCAAACTGGTGAGACGTGTCCCAAGATGTATTCTGATATTCACATGATTCAGCAGTACAGCACTGTTAACTTGTAGCTAAAGTTACTAGACTTTCTTGTTAAATAAAATTATCAATTATTTCATTTATTTATAATATGTATATGAAAATTGATGAAACGATAGAATTTAAGTAGTACACATATACAAAATATAGTTGTGATCCGAGTTGAAAATGGAGTGCTGCCTGAGTTGGTCCTAATCCTTACAATAAACGGCATCTATAGTAGTGAAGAAAAGGAATTGGCATAAACACGGCTTTGACAAGCACACAATTTAACAGAAAACAGCTTAAGTGTGGCTGTATTACAAGTTGCTAGCTAAACGATAGCTATATCACTGTGAAATATATTTGCTATACAGCATTTGATATTGAAGAGGTAGACAAATGATCTTACGAACATCCTATCAGGTGGTCCTGTACCCTCTGTGACAACAGGGCACTCTGTCTATCCTGTTTCCACACTGGCCACCTAAGCTAGTCGCGATACGAAGCTAGAAACGCAGCAATCTGAGAAGAAGCCATTGTTTACAAATTCTTAATGGAGACTGTCCGCATGATCAATTGAGCCGTACCGCGTGACTAAAAGCGGGCATGTTTTGAGCGGGGAAACCTGTGGTTTTTTCTATTCCTATAGACTTTTGTATTGAGTTTTGGAATAGCACTTTCTCTCCGGTTTTGGAGTATACTAAGGTAATATTTTTAACCGTTTCGATGCGAGCTTTCCAATGGTGCAAACCCCGGATGCGTAGTAGCTGCTTTGGTTATAAAGTTATTCAAGATTTTCTTTGCTTTGGTTATAAAGTTATTCAAGATTTTCTTGCCATCAACTCAACTTGGACATACTATAGTTGTCTCTTGCACTCTTTAGTAATAATGCTCATATGCTCCAACTCTAACAGATTTAAAATTTCCTTTTCCCAGAACGTTCCTTGTTTTGTCCGTGAATAATGTCAACTAGATGATATTAGATCATTGTGAAGATTTTGCTATTTATTCTAGAATAATATTCATTTATATTATACTAGTGATGTGCTTGAGCACAAATGGCGAGCGAGCCTAAAACTAACGCTCAAAGCTACTAAAATTATGGTCGAGTTTTTTAATTACACTCGCTCGTCAATTACATGTCAATATATGAATAATGATAGATCAAAACCTCACTCATTTCCTTGCAATGATGTGGTGTAACGAGAGCAACAATACAATTGGTAAACGTTTGAAATGTTCTAGCAGAAAAAGATAGAAAAAGATTATTTTCACTTATGGTAGCTTATTCCACATCTATTAATTTATCTAATCTTTAAAATGGCCAGATTAGATTCTGAAGCTATCTGGACAATAACAGAGTTTATGAATACTTCAAGGTGTCACGAGGAAAGATTAATATACATGTAGAAGGACTCAACTATTTCAATTATGTTTTTTATGGTTTGCAGCACGTAATATTTATTAAATTGATGAGCAAACAAGTGCATAATAAACAATTAAGTTTAATTGATCTATTTTACATACAAATTTTATGTAATGTTTGAAATCTGACTGAAGATTATATCATGATGGTGTAAAATATGAATCCTCCTCACATCATGCTTTTTAAGTATTTGACTACCTCAGTTTGATGCATAACATATGTCATAAATATAAATTGATTAAAACATTTCATCTATTGATTAATTCTAGTAAACATTTAATGTAGTAAATTAAAATGCAAAATGCTGCAGTGGTTGATAATTATCACAAGTCAATAATTGTATCATGTATTTGACTGATTATAATATTTCACTTAATTTTAAGTAACTAGCATGAAGTCTAAATAAAAGAATACTTATAATTAAATATGTAATGCTATAAGGTCCCAATTATTATATACTTGGAATACTGTAACTTGTTTACCTCATTTATATTATTCAACTAATTTAATTAAAAAAAATTTGAATTATTTCAACTGAACTATAATTATAAAATATACCTGTTGCCAACTTTGTGCTTGTATATCGAGACACCAAACATCGTTTAAAGTCTTATTTTCATCACGACCACCAATTACTAACAACTGTGGGCTGTTCGTGTTATAATCAAGACAAACAGCTGCATGACTACTTCTTCTAGGAAATGGTTGTGAGGCTCCATCAGGATACACAAGTTTGGTAAACACCTAGAAAATAGTGAAACAAAATATACCAAATAATCATAAATGCTTTTAAATTTAACACCATTAGACTGAAGTAGTTGTGTATCTATTAAAAAACAGCAGACAATATCACTGCATCATACAGTCATAATTACATGTACAACATGAACAAGGTGATGTACTTAAATAAAATAATATATAAAAATATTTCAAAATATAATATAATAAAGTAAACACAAATAGCTATATATAAAGTATTAATGTTACATAATTAAGATTAAAGTATAATTGGAAGGTTGACAGAAACTGGAATAAAATAAGATAACTAAACCAGTGAATTCTGGCAGATTGAAAAGAATTTAGAGAAAAATATATTATAATTAATGATATAATTAGATGTTTAATAAAAAGATTACAAGATATTTATTTAGTCTACTTATATATCTCTGCTCAATGTAAGCTGTTACATAAGTAGCCTCTTAGTACAACATTCTTTGTGAGTGCAGCTGCCTCCTGACCTTTTATCAGCACTAACTACACAGTGTCTTGTATGCTCAACAGTACAATCTCTCTCCCTTTTCATCATTATAAAATGTCTATAAACTCACTGATTCCTATAAACTGATCAGATAGTACTAATACTGTTAGCATGATTAATAGATTCCAGTTCTAAATAACTCATATTACATAAACCATATTCTACATTAATATTAATTTTGGAGTCATATTTTATATTTGTAATAAAAACACAACATATTGAATGCATTCTACTTGAGATGATAAATGAATATCATAAAATAGTTCTATAATCTGAACTTGAAGGTGCTAGTCATTTTGCATATCATAAACTTATTAAATTGATAAATGTACATAAAGGTAGATATTTATCATTGCATAACATAGTCTTTGTATGAACTGATTGATGTGAATAAACTATTAGTACAATTATGTACTAAGACTAGAGCTAGTATTTTAATTTTTAATGGTCATGTATATGTGACAGTCTATGGGAAAAGGGGGTACTTCACTCAAACCAAAAAAAATGAGTTTTTTATGCTGATAAAAAGCTACAATTTATCTCAACTTAGTGCTAAAATACTGGAGGGTAAAACCTTCGCCGTGCAGAGAAACTGGCAGTTGAACTGGGCTGTATTCAGCAAAGCAATTAAACTACAAATCGAGAAAACATAAATTGAATTTCCACTTCCGGTATAATTAATGTTTCCGTATACTTAACGCACGGCGTACTCCGCATACGCAATTAAATCGTACAGCCGCTTTTTAACGGCGACTAACGAAGTTTGTGTAGAGTTCTTTTTAGCTTTAAGAGCGTCTCACAGCCTGTCTTGTCGGAATCCTTGGCTACTCTACTCCATGTAGTGGTAAACTTTCAACCAGAGGTAAGCTGTAGATTGCTTGCACTATTCTCAAAGCTATGCAGTTTTTTTAGCTGCTTGTTTGAAACTCCGCCCATTTCCCGTTTATTGTACTTCGAGAACGAGAGAGAATAAAAAGTAGCTTGTCTTTCCAGGGCACGCTTGGGGTCTTTTAAGTTGTTTCGGCATTTGAAATTTGGCATAGACTTAGAGTAAGGGTCACTAAGACTAATTCTGCAAAAAACAAAAATAGGAGAAAGAAAGAATTTTTCCTATGACTTACTTTTGGAGCCTATATCTCAATTTCAATTTTTAAGTGAAGTGCCCCCTTTTCCCATAGACTGTCACATATATTTGACATAAATCTGAAATCATTTAAAATTCTGAAACTAGCCAATATTGAATACTGCTTTGCCTAACGTATTAATGTATAAAGTATTTCCACAATTACCAACTTAGAATGTCATTAGTGAAATCAAGGTTCTATATGTGACCGTCTACAGGAAAACCGGGCACAACGGGGCACCCTTCGAAAAAATTTTTTTTGCACAGTCGTTCCCACTATAATAGACCTAACCGTTCCCTTCCGTCGGCTTGAAACAATATATTTTTAAGAAATCGATCGATCTTTTCTCGATATTTACGCACGCCGCGTTGTGCCCGGTTTTCCTGTAGACAGTCACATATTATGAAGTTGTCTTTTAGTATTATGCTCGTTTACAGAGCTCAAAGATCATCACATCAACCACATTCCCAACTATAAGAATCGCAGTATCGATGACTAATCTGAATCCTGGTATGGCCACTGTGATATGTGAGTTGTTGATCTGCATCCTGATGGTCAACGGTGCTGGGTCTGAAATCATTTATTTCCTACAGTAAGCTATATTTAGAATCTTTAAATAGAATTACCCATATTATAGAGGGTATTTAGTAAACTAAAAAAATTGTTTTAAAAAGCCCCAAAGACAGTCTCTTGAAGACTACATCAAATTCCTATGGTTATAGTATAATAAAAAAATGCTTATTTTTGCCAAAAACTTACTACCTCATTAAACTTATAGACTAATCACACAAGCAAAGCTAGTATTTATGAAATCACGTATTGCCAGCAGAATTTACCAACCCCTAGTGAATAAGTACATAAAATCATGAAAAAAATGAAACTGATTTATGAGAAATACGGAAAATACAAAGATGTTAAAGCTGAAAAAAATGAAACTGATTTATGAGAAATACGGAAAATACAAAGATTATTTAGCTAATGGTGAAAGTAGTTTTCCATAATTGTCAAATTCAACCATGAAGAAAATTATTGAATGAGCAACAACCACCTAATAATAATATTCTCTCCAGAATTAATAATTGCTAAACTTGTTGCTTTGGTATACTACGAACTTGGTCTGCTATATTATAGAAACAAATAGTCAAAATTCGGACTCAGCATATCAATAAGTAGAGATGCATTCGTTAGAAAATAGTTATTATTGGAGTATGAGGAAAAACATTGACGACAATAAGTGATTGTTATTATAATTTTATTTCCAGTTACAAGGTATAAGATTGCTAAATAATGGCTCATTCTGCTTGCTTTAATTTTTTGATGGCTCCAATCTAGTTATTAACTTACATATTTGATACAATACAACTACTTCACAGTAATGTTAATAACCAGTCATGTTTGGAAATTAACACATCACATCCTCTGTGTAAACATTCTAACAATAGTTGACTGTAATTTAAATATTTCATAATTATATGCATGTAAATGAGGAGCTAATGCTATAATAAAATATACATGGATAGAATATTTTAGTATAACAATTGTGAAGTTTCAGTACTATATATAAAGTAACTTATGTTATAGTGCCGAAACTGTGAAAGTATAGACTAGTTACAAAATGTATTTCTTGAAAAATTAAATGTTGTATTTTGTATGCTTGCCACATTAAACAATTCTTACCATCTGTGTCAAGTCTATGAGGTATGTGTCATTGAAATGACTAGTACCATCATATCCACCAAACAAGACTGCATGAGTAGGACTAATACCGGTAAGAGTAAAACCAGCTCTTGGAGAAGGTCGAGTTCCAGTAATTAAGGGAGAAGACCATGTGCCTAATTAGAAATAATAAATTTTTGTACTAATGGATGGACCAACAATTCGTAAAAAAATTTTTGAATTTTTTTAAGACTGGACTTAGAGAAACTAAGAACCTTCATGAAAAAATAAACTTAACCGCTTCCCATATGGTTTGCTTGATTGTAACTAATTAGGAGGTGTAAACACACACATGCACACACACAGATGTAATCTTGACAAAACTTGTTTGAGAATCTGTTATGATAATAAACATTGACTTAATTCACATATTAAAGGAATAGGAATGATATAATCATAAAATAGTATAGACATGAACTAATTAAAGTGAATACTAAGCAACTTAATAGCTTCTGTTATAATAGTATCTAAACACAATTTATATGCTGAGCTGAAAGGTCAACTCTTTGATTAACTTTGTTACTCTATTTTTGCAATTGAGAACTCGCACCTTCTTTTTGCATTGTAATTCTGCCGGTAACTTTCAAAACTCACATAGTATAATTCTCAAACAATCTTATCACAAAAATGAAATGTTGGATTTTAAAATACAAGCACTTTCTAATGTAATTTAAATGTACACTTCTCAAGTTAAATAAGTAACCTCAAATAGCTATTACAATTATAGATTCGTTTTTTAAATGAAGATATTCATAATTATTGATTCTCCATCAATATCATTTGCAACATCACAAAGGGCAAGTCCTACATTTGAAAACATACTAATTGAAGTGATAAAAAAATGTTATATCATTCATGCTCACAAAGAATGACTGATGAACTAGACATATAATCGACATGGAAAAATTATTTCATATGAAGACACATTGTAAAGTTGCAAGTGTACGTTTGTCTGGTATTTTTATTTCGTGTCATTTATTTCTCAAATAAACACAAATTTCATGCTTTAATGTTATCCTATAATAGTGCAAAAAACATAAAAAATTCCCTTTTTATCCAACCACATAGTTTCACCTCCTCTTCCCTCTCCCACAATTTAGCAGACTCTACTCTTAGCTATTTGGGTAGGAAAATTATAAAGCACTTATTTTAATGAACTGATGATAGAATTTCATATGTAGAAAAGTCAAGCCAGCTATAAGTATGTCCACGTTGAGTTGGCGCGACCACAAATGTGGCAAAAGAGGAATGCACTTGGCGAAACCGGAGACCAATTAAGGTCACATGACAGTAGTAGCTCAAACAGTAAAAACGGGGCGGGTCCAAGGTGTGCATTATTACCTTAAGTTTACTTGTTGAAATGAAAAAGAAGCTATGGCAGTTTCTTCCGCGGCTGTATTCAATATATGCCCAGTTATAACTAATCACTCGTAGTTTATAGTTTGTACGAGCTTCTAGTAGTGCGCTAAAACTTGTTGAAGGTTGCGGAGGGTTATCTAGAGCTACAAAGCTTAAAGGAAAGAAGCACAGGACCGCGGCTGAATGCCTCCTCAAGTAAGTCTGATTGTTGTGTGCTTAAGCGTGTATTTAAACTCTATTCTTATTTCTTGGTGTGACGAATTTCTGAAGTACTCAACAGTAGTGTGAAGAATCCAGCACATCACCTACTCTTTAGCTATGGCCACACACATTCCAGTATTACTTTGTCCTTCACACTGAATCATTCATATCATTTTATTCATGATTTTACTATTATTTTCTATCTACTTGTTAAATTTCAACTTTTTTTAATTTATACAAAAAATATAATTTCATAATGACATGTACAATATATATATTATATAATTTTATGATGACATGAAATTGTGGTAGATACAAGCAGCAGTTGAATTTGGAGGGTGGTAAATAGCATCACCATAACCATAGAGAACTGTACCTATATAGACATGAGGAGTAATGGACAGCTAAAGAATAAATAGTGGCATATAGAGTCTATGATGAATTGTATATCTTATTATCTTGGTCAGCAAACAGTAAATTGGCTGAGTTTCTAAATAAATAGGCCCTATTTAAATAGGTAAGAAATTCTGAGTGGACAAGCAACCCGTGATACAAACGTACCTCACATTGTAGCTTGCTCTTGTTAAGTAGCCTTGAATAGCAACAAATTCCTGAGCCTAAAATGAACCAGAATGTCAAGCAGAAGGGTAGACGAAGTCACCAAACTACGACTGCTTTTTGTTTACAATTGTCTCTGAGGTACTGCGCACATGTTTGAGCACGTGACTAAATCCCGCCGCGTGTAGCGCGGGAAACGTGTGGTTTTATTTATTCCCATAGACTTTTCTATTGAGTTTTGAAACTGCACTTTCCCGCTGGCTCAGAAGCTTTTAAAGGTAATTTTCTGGACCGCTTCGGCACGAGCTTTCAAATGGTACAAACCCCGGAAGCGTAGTTACTTCCATTCAAAAGTTATTAACGGTTTTTACCGCGCCAACTCAACTTGGACATTGCTTGCTCTATTTTTTTAAGTAAGATTTCCACATGTCACAATCTATGAACTAGTGAAACAAAATGTCCTATGTACCATATATATTTATACGTTTACACAGTATCTGAATGTTATTCAAGTTTTACTTATGAGTGTCTTACTCACTTCACTCAATTCCACATGTGTAATAAATATAACACAAGCAAATTGAATTTTATAAATACTACCAAAACAAATTGAGTATTCAATTCAACTAATTGAACCATAATGTATTGTTCTTATTTACTCTGTAATTTCAGGGTATTTCAAAGCATTGACACAATTGAGAAATGATTCTATACTAACTTTGCTTACATTTTTACTATTATTTCTCATTGACAAAACACATGTTAGTTATTTTATCAAACTATTAAACACACAATTTTTCATTTCAGTGTTGTAGCATATTATTGCATAAAAATATTTTATGCCACTTTAATTAAAATATTAATACATTCTATATAGCAAAATTTAGTGGGAATAATTATGTCTGTTACTAACTATAAAATACATTATTATTTCAGAAAATATATGTAACACATACTTACCATCTACTCTGTAAATATGATTATTACTTACTTTGTGAAATATTATACATATGAATCTCATTTGTCCAGCCACGACCATCTAGATATTGTTCATTCTTAGTAAATTGTGATCCAGACTGCAGTTCACCTGATGGTATGCCATAGCCGCCAATGACGATTAAAGTATTATTATGATGTATCATTTGACACACATATTTCCTCATGGGTCCACTATCATATTGTGGTGAGAGTTGTGACCATGTCATAGACCTGGTGTCTAGCTGATGTAATGAAGCATAGAATGATGTACCATCATAACCACCAAACAAGTAGAGAATATGAGCTGAATAAACTGTTGCACACCAATATATTCCAGGAGGTGGAGTACCAGCTGTATCAAGTTCTTTCCAGGATTCTGTAGAGCAGTCAAAGATTTGAACTACCTTCTTCAGTTGTTTTTTATTGTCATTAAAGTTGTTAACAATACCTCCATGAATATAGAATTGGTCAGTACTTGCTGAGGCATTAGCTGATGCTCGAGGTGAAGGTTCATGATGACTGAGAGGCTGATCTAAAAATAAAATCATTGGTGTAATAATAGAATATACATTTACATTGACACACAAAATTTACAATTAATAATAATACATTTAATTACTTAGTTACATTATATTATGTTGTTAATGTTTCAAATATACTTTTGATCTTTGATTGGCATTACATTTAAATCGATTACTATTGATAATTGTCCATCATCTTGATGATACTAATATCTCCTAAAAGTACTCAGTTTGTCTCAAAGTTCACTGGCATCAGTTGTCAAACAAGTAGTCATTTTCTCTACCTAGCCAAGTACACTTTTTAGCATTTTTGAAAGCCAATCAGTGATGTCTTCAGAAAACAAAGAAAGTAAAGCTTGAGTTTCTTCTTCAGGGAGATCTGGAACACTAGAGGAACCAGAAGCCACCGCACAAGAAATTTGTTACCAAGGTATTCGCGCATGAGCAGTACCTAATAAATATATTATTCATTGGATACCCGAGAATATCACTCCTCTGATTGGCGGTATTTACGCTCTTGCCTGCGGCACTCGCGTAAATACTAAGCCAACAAACTCATGATATTCTCCTGTATCAAATGAATAATATATATTTATTACAACATCTTGAATAATACACATTCTGCTAATTATGTTTCAGTGAAGATGTTGGAAATGCAATGAAATAAGGGAGTATAGCTCTAATTAGGTTAAAATAATTCTTAATAATTACAGAATAGGAGATAAAATAGGACAGAAAATATAAAATTTCAAATTGTTAGTGAGAGAAGTATGAAAAAATGGACAATTAAAATTTTCTCGAAACACGAGTGATATTAATTAATATCTCAGCTTTTTCTGTAAATGTTATCATTATTATTATATATTTGTCAAAAATTTATTCCACCCTGATTTTCCACCTACAGTTATAATTTAATTTCATTTGGTAATGAAGCCTTGCCTAGGCAATAAATGCTTATTGGATAAAAGTTCTACAAGGTTGTGGCTAGAGTAATCAGATCATTGTTTCAGTACTATTTGCATATTTAAATATTTAACAATGCACTCTCAACAAATTCAATTGATATAAAATATCTTTATATTTGAAACTACTGAATATTTATATCTCCATAGAAATAATAGAAAAGTTGTGAACCTAATAATTGATGGCCTTACATGTAACTGTAGTTGTGAATGACTACATTTTAACATCACATTGGATAGAGGATAATTTACCTTTACTATAGGGGCCAGGATTGGCTTCTACATCTCCACATAGTAATAATAGTTTCTGTTTTAGTGAAGTAGTTCTGGAATGAATTTCTTTTAAGATATTTATTGAACTATTCCAAATGGACCAGATCAGTGGGAGAGATTGCATTTCTTCTTTGCAATTAGTCTTTGGTTGTTTTATTTTAGAACAGAATTTGGTCGAGTTTATTTTTGTTTTCCTTCTGAAAATCCAGATCATTATGATGGCTATTAACAGATACTCAGTATTTGAGAAACATTGAGGTTGATTGATATATGAACAACGAGTCTCCCAGAGCGTTGATCTGTGTAGTCTTTTGCTGGTATTTTCCCAGTGTGCAGCTGGATAACGATGGCGACCCATTGCCGAAGCTTAAAAAAATTACACAAATTACAATAAAAACTTGCCAATTACAGCTCAATGATTAATTTAGTCACTATATGTGACCGTCTATAGGAAAACCAGGCACAACGCGGCACCTTCGAATTTTTTTTTTTTTGCACTTACGGAGTTGTCGGCGTCCAGATATTGAGCTCTCCAAGTTTTATCGTCGCAGCTTTAGTCGTTCCTGCTATAATAGACCTAACCGTTCCCTTCCGTAGGCTTGAAACAATACATTTTTAAGAAATCGATCGATCTTTTCTCGATATTACGCACGCCGCGTTGTGCCCGGTTTTCCCGTAGACGGTCACATATGTAAAATACATGAATTACTCTAAAAATAATCAATAATTACTAAATGAGTAAACTGTTCAGACAGAGGATAGGGCTAAATGTCCAGGTCTTTTAGCCCTATTTCTATGGGGAAAGGTGGCAAAAGTAAGAAATGTCCTAAATGCATGATGACAGGAAAATTAAGTCTTTTAAAACTTATATTTAGTATCATATAGAATTTTGAAAACAATCACCTTTCAAGCACTTTGATGAAGCTAATTATTTAGTAATTTATGTTCATTTGACACTTTTAAGTGTACTTGCTGTAAATGAAGGTAATTTTTTTAGTAATCCTAGCCAAGCAGAAGCAGCTGCTAATCTTAGATTTCAGAAGCAGCTGTCAAAACTAATAATTGCTGCAGTCAACCTCAAGACAAGTGCTGCTATAAACTATTCATTACAATTTCATTAGTAGTGTTTATGAATTTAGTATTTACTATAACTCATAAAATAAGGAATAGAACAGGTTAAACATGCTATATTTGTTGGAAAAGTACATACTCAAACATTGCTTGTAAGTACTTTAGAAGTAGATCAAGTGGATATATTGATAGGTTAAAAACTGACATTTAAGAGTGTTGGATATCAAAAAATAAATGCAGCCTTATAAAATAATATTAAATATTATGTGGACACTATCAAGTGAACACATTTAGTAGAGAGGAAGGAAGGAGTGAGTAGGTGGACGCAAGTTAATTGAATATTCATTTTGTAGAAGGGAGGAAGAAAGTGAGTAGGTGGACTCAAGGTAATTAAATATTCATTTAGTAGAGGGAGAGGAGGGGAGTGAGTAGGTGTGTGAGGGAACCAGGTCAGTCGTTTAACTGAAGGCAACAGGATCAAAGCTATCCAGGGTTAACTGAATCTTGATAGTATATAGGCTGCCACCAGAGTTGTTGGGGCTTCCCAATCACCTGGACGGTTAACTCTTAAGGTGTATAAAGAGTTTAATCTTTAAACAAGGCAGAAAATACAACAACTGAAATGGTATGAGGAAAACTGGTGTATATCACTAGAGGTAAGGAGTGAGTAGGTGGACGCAAGTTAATTAAATATTCATTTAGTAAAGGGAGGAGGGGAGTGAGTAGGTGGATGCAAGTTAATTAAATATTCATTTAGTGGAGAGGATGTAATTTAATTTATTATTTATTTAGTAGAAGGGGAATACAGTATAAAAGAATAAATAAGAATCTATTGTTTAATATAGAAGTATGTGATACTTGTGCTATCTATTAGTTTGGAATCTGCGAACTGTTCAATGTAATTCCAGTACTTTGCAACAGACTGATTTTGTTAGCCCAACCATCTCAATCAGGAATATAATATTTACTAGCAATAACAAAAGGATTAACAGTATAGTAATATTCATGAATAGCTCATCCAGTCCCATTGAGATCATGAATATTGGAAACACTCATGTGTAAAACCACACCAAGTGATAGAAGTTATATTTCTCATAGCTCAATTGATAAGTGGAATCTCAAGAAGCATGAAGCTAGTTGAAGTGAGCTGTGGTCACTGTCAAACTCAAGGTAACTGAAGCTAATAATGTCTTGAAACCATGAATATCATTAAAGACTGATTATTGTCTCTTCTTATTCAACTCTATCTTCATTTACTAGAAGTAGGTGGGGCTATGAATATCGGCTATGAATATCATTAATTTGAAAGCGGGATACGTGCAACCTCCTGAAGCCACACCCTAACTTTGCCTGTGCTTGTACCCATGAAATATGTGTATATATGAATATTTCTGAACAAAGACTTTAGTGTAATAACGAATAAATAAATTGTACTCTCTATGCAAATAGAGTAAATATTGTTTGCAATGTCAATTTGTTTTGCCTAAAACAAATATTATGAATTAAATCTACAGATAAGTTACTCCCTGTACACTTTGCATTTATAATGTTAATCTCTGATTGATCAAGAAATGATAGAATTTAATATGAACTCACTGAAATTATTTGCGTTTGTTTGCATCAAAGTTCAAATATTAAGTGTACGGGTTCTCAAAAATGATTAATACATAAATATTACGCCAATATTAGCTAGCAAGTGAAGTGAGCGAGATACTATCAGAGATTCTTAGTATGCTTAATTGTCTATACCGTGCCCAACACCACTCATAAGAATATTCACTGCCTGAAAAGTGTCCATTGACAACCAAAACAAAATTGTAAATTAGTGTATAATGTGTGATAACTAGTTTGTTAACCTCTACAGCCTTGTATATTTTTGTTAACTCTAATTACCAAGACAGTTTAAGGATTTGATAGGGTTTTAAATGGACTCTTTTCACCCTGTGATTATTTTAATGACTGTACTATTCAAAGAAATTTATTTATTCAATATTGGAAATAGGCTGTTCCTGAATTTTGTAGAAGCAATTAGGTCTTACAAACTAACAGGAATTAACTTTATTACATTAATTGCGGCGGTTCATTATCTTGGTTAATGTGCTGTCCTTCATGGCTGTTCTGTTCTTACTTGATACTCTCATTAAATATGTCAAGTCACCAAAAGAAGTCTTGTGTGGGCAAATGTATGTAAGAGAGTGTACATAGAGTGTTGTATGTAAGAGAGTGTACATAGAGTGTCGTATGTAAGGGAGTGTACATAGAGTGTTGTATGTATGAGAGTGTACATAGAGTGTTGTATGTAAGAGAGTATACATAGAGTGTTGTATGTAAGAGAGTGTACATAGAGTGTTGTATGTAAGAGAGTGTACATAGAGTGTTGTATGTACGAGAGTGTACATAGAGTGTTATATTTGCTTGCATAAATAAGAATATTTTGGAGCAACTAGTAACTATATCAGCTGCATATTAAATAAAATATAATTTATTATTCTAGCTTCTTAGGCTTCCTCCAAGTCTATTTTGCTAGTAACAAAATCTTGTTCAAAAACAAAACATTAAAAACTTTTCCCAATACTCAATTCAAAAACTTGGCTGTGCTTCAGCAGTTTTGTGTCTTTTGTCAGGAGCTGCTGGTAATTTTGATAGTCAGATTTTTTTAAAATAATGTTTTTGAATTACTTGTTGTATACACAGTGTCTTGCCTACCATTTGTGCAGAAGCACATATCCTATTATAAGCAGCCAGTATTTAAGGCTGTACCAGTGGCCACTGACTGGCTATAAATATGCTTACTTGATGCAGTGTTGCACAGCTTCAATAACTTCATCAAAGACTTATTATATTTTGCTAGTAGAAAAATTGAACATTACTAGATATATAGCAAATCTTTTTAATTGAGTATTTAGCAATGCAATACACCAACGAGTTTATCTACATATTTAATTACACTTACCTCTTGGATGTATCAATATGAGAGCCACACCCACACTTGCAGTGGTTGTCAGCAATGTGCTAGTAGTACTACTTCAAAAGAGTTCTTGAAACTTGATAGATATCAGTTGCTTGCTATTCTAGACAATAAGAAATGGAATTAGCTAGATGTTTCACAAGTAACCACTATCATAAAGTAATAATATAAATGCCATGAAAAAAATTCTGAATCAAACCTAAGAGCTAACCTTCACCAAACAAGTTATTAAAACATTCCACTCAAAAGTCATGCCTAATGCATTTTCACTTACTGTTGTAACCTCGCTCTAGTTAACTTGGAAAACTCACCAGAAGAACGACAAGCTTTAGTCCTTAAGGTAAGTCGCGGACCGTCCACAGCCTACTAACTCAGCCCCACCCCTTATTCGAGACTGCTCCTGTAAACATATAGCACGTCATACTACTAAATTAAGCTAGTGTGTTATTTTTTTCTCCCACGCCAGCCGCGCCATAAAATTCGGCAAGCTTCTGTTTGTGCGATAGTTCACTTCAGTATTGGTATTTGAATCTAGATGAATTTAGCGGCCTTTAGACTAGCCTATTGTATCCTCTACAACTTTCAGAGCTTTGACAGTCCAACAAAAAACCTTGGGAGCCCAAGAAAGAGTTGCTCCTCAACGCTTTGGAACACGTTAAATGCCATCAAGAAATTCTGAAACAATGAATCAAACCTTAGAGCTAAATTTACATGTAATTAAGTTATCAAAGCATTTTCACACTCATGAAGAGTCGCACCTAAATGCATTTTCACTGACTGTCGTTACCTCTTTCTCTATTTAATTTGGAAAACTTGGACGAAAAGCTTGAGCAGTTTAGGTAAATGATGAGGACCGTCCACAGCCTAGTAACTGACTCCACGCTTTTATTTAGACTGCTCGAATAAACATAGCATTTTATTAATTGTATATTAAGCAAGTATTTTTTTCTCGCAAGCCTTCCACCAAATATGCCAGTCTTTCTTTAGTTTGTGTAATAGCTTCAGTTCAGTTTTAGTATTTATAGTTAAAGAATGTAAATTCCAAACCCTCTCTGTCTTGCAGAAAGCAATGGGTGCCCAACTCTATTAAAACAACGCTTTGGAACAGGTTTTACATTGTCTTTAATCGTATGCAGCTTAGTTTCTTGGCGTGCCACCTT
>WLWD01004385.1_pt1 | contig 47111 bp, 30 predicted proteins | sample 6712731 | NCBI WGS metagenome assembly WLWD01 (sample SAMN12718690, study PRJNA576275) | sponge metagenome | isolation source: marine sponge | host: Mycale hentscheli | place: New Zealand: South Island, Marlborough, Capsize Point | collected 2014-11-01 | reverse complement strand
TTTACTTGTTATTGAGTGATTATATTATCTTGTGTGCACTTTCCGAAAAGGCTTGATATCTTGGTATGGCATTCCAAAGTCGGACAATTCTGACAAAGTAAAACTTTCTAATTAAAGTCTAGCTTAAGACATGTTTTCATTTGCGATTACCAGCTCTTGTCGGAAATAATAAAACTGACGTACTGATTGATATTGATTGCATCAAGTGGATCTTTAAGAAATATAAAATACAGGAGATGTTGTAGTTCAAACTGGTACATAAGTTTAAAGTAACATGATTAAAGTCAGGAGTTTTAACTTCCTATAGTCATTGAGAATATATTTGGTAGCCCTTCTTTGCATTCGTTCCAATGTTTGAAAGTTTTTTATGAGATATCTGTCAGTAATAACTTAACTGAGATTTCACCAAACTTGCAAACAGTTGCTTTTTGAGACTAACTGACGGATTTAATGGTACACTTCTTCTAATGGCATGAAGAGCCTTGTAAGCTATATTGTCCGTTCCATGACAGATCACATGAAACTATCGCACACAAGTCTTTCTGTGATTCAACTACTGGGATGTCGTTTTGGTCAATTTTGTAGTTCATGTATCCTTGTGAAGTACAGGAAGAAAATTGAATTGCACTACATTTGCTGAAATTGATATTGAGATGCCACTTTTTACACCATGAGCTAAATCTACATCAATTTCAGTGTGATGTTGTGAAGAATTGATGGGTTTTAAACGTTTGCATCATCAGCAAAAAGGAAGCAGCTTGCGTATGTTAAAGCATCTGGTAAATCATTAATATAAATTATAAACAAAAGGCCCTAAATTATTCCTTGAAGGAATCCAGAAACCACAGGACTTGTGTTAGAAGTTGCTCCTCTAAAAGTGACATAGTGTACTCAGGCCCGTAGCCAGAAATTTCAAAGGGGGGGCTCACGGGCATGGCTGCGAATTGGACTACACGGAAGAGAATGTGCCCTTTTGATGGAAACAAATGCATAAATTAATTTCCAACGCTATTTCCTATTGTTTGTTCATTTCAATTTTAGCTTTAGCTACCCACTCATTTTGCTATTTAGCTATCTAATTTATATTAAGCTAAATCAATAAAACCAAAGTATATTTTTAATTGTAAAATATCAAACAACAAAAAAAAATAGTTATAATAATTGTTAGCTTTACAGCAAACTGACTGATAGCATTTGTCTTGGATTTTTCTCTAAAAAAGATTTACATACTTCATTAACATCAATGCTAGTTTCATAGTTCATATGTATTAGAGCAAGAGAACTCAATCGTTCTTCTGTCTGGGTGCATCTCAAGTATGAGTTCAGCCTCTTTAAAGCTGATGCAGATCGCTCACAAGAGCATGAACTCAGCGGAATAGTGGCAAATAATTTCAGGAGTGTAAACAAATTTAGAAAACCATGCTCACTACATTGCTGGAGAACCTCATGTAGTGTATGGGGTCTATTTTGGGATGGGATCAAGAGCCACTTGTGTTTCCATCGATAAAGCTCCTCATCCACAATACCTGCATTAGGCAAATCTTCTGAATAAAATTCAACGGCATCTTTTATATCAGAAGGAGAAGATGACTTAGTTATAAATGTAGGTAATAAACCTTGCAAGGAAGCAGCTTGCTTTGCATGCCTGTCAAATCGACAGCTAAGATCGCTGATCAGCTGATCTAAAAAAGGAATAGTTATAGTGGTCTTGTAATACTCTTCTGGAGAATCACTCTGCTGCTTCATGCGATGTTGCTGTCTTTGGCAAATACGTGGTACAGTAACAGACACATCAGACCTTGCAGCTAATCGGCAACTATGCTGAAAGATGCGTTCAGAATTATTTTGTATGTCACTCCTCAAATCCTTCAGTTCCTTAATACAATCTTGTACTAGTGCTATACCTGTCACAATATCCTGTTTTTTCCCTTGAAGTTTAACCACAGCCTCTTTCATGTACACTAATAGTGTACGTTGCAGGGTAACCAGAGAAAATATGAACTGAAAAAATTCCAAAATCTTTAGATACGCCAAAGCATTCTTTTTATCTTCTGCTGACCATCCATCATTGTATAACTGTAAATGAGTATCCCCATAGAGAATAACTTCACACATCTTTACCAAAAATGGATGACAGAGTGTAAACCTCTCCCAACCTTCAATATTTTCTACTCAGCGGGTAATGCATACATTCAACAATGGTGTGCAAGAAGTACCACTGTTGTGCTTATAACCAGTGATATTAACAACTGCTTTCAAAAGAGCATCCCGTTTAGGAGAATTTTTATCCAGAGTGTAATACTTTAAACCTGATCAATGCAGTTTCTGATAGGAGGCAAAGTACAAGAACTCAAAATAGCAAAATTAAAGGAATGCCCAGCACAATGAGTATAAATTGCTTTAGGCTGCTTCTCTCGTATCCTTTTCTGTACACCTGACTTCTCCCCACTCATTGTTGAAGCCCCATCATATCCCTGACCTCTCAGGTTGTTTAAAGACAGTCCAAGTTCTTCCAAACAACCAGTAATAGCTTTATATATGTCACATCAATTCTTTGCTTGGGATTTAGTACTGTACTTCTCAATGTGTCAGCGTCTCGTACAGAATCCAAATGGTATTTCAGTTGTGAATGGTTAGATAAAGTGCTATTGAGCTTTTCCCAGTTATTGAAAGGTTTATTCACAAGAAAGCCTTTATCTTCTCTTTTATCAGTTGTAAGCAGAATAGAACAAGGGCCACACATTATTGCATGTAATTTTGGGCTGTACAGTACCCAAGGATATCGCTCTATCCAACTCGTATTAAAGCGACGATTTTTACCATGAAGCAATGTAATTGGCAATGTTGAGGGGGGTAAAACATGATTATAAACGTAGGAGAATTTTCATCGCTAGAAAGATTTTTTACAACTTGAAGAGAATCTTTTGTAGAAAAAGATGACAAGAAAATGTTCCCAAAATCATAACATGGGTTAGATATTATAGTACCTTCCATTGATGAATTTGGATTGCTAGTAGAAGGTTCAGAAGAGATAAAGATACAGCTGCTCTAGGTTGAATATAAAACATACCTGCATTTGAACTCTCAGTCTGTAAGGGCATATCAGAGAGACAATGTTCCTCTGCACTGTTAGTGGCCACTATTGGATTACATGTTAATTCCTCATTCTCGGGTAGAACAGTTTGTATATCAGCAGGTTTGGTTTCTAGATTCAAAAGCACACCACATTATTGCCAGCTATATTTTCCTATAATATATTTTACCAATGTTGGTGGCTGGTTTCTTGAAAAAAAAATCTAATGTCCTTTGAGTCCCTCTTTCTCTTCATCTTGACCTTACAAGAAGTTTAAGCTGACAGCAGTTCCAGCTGCTTTTAGTTTTCAGTGTAAGCTGCCCAGGTGGTATTGTGGTAAGTGTGACAATTAACACATATCCAACATAATAATTATGTGTCAATTGACTTACTATACTGAAAGGATGATGTTTATAGAATTAATGCATTCAGATTGTATGAAATAACCAACTAATGTATAAAAATATGCATTAATAATATTGACTAAGCATGCATCATAATTCAAACGGGGGGCTCCCGTGAGTCCCCGTGAGCCCCCCCTGCCTACGGGCCTGGTACTCATTTAGTTAGATAGTTTTTTAGCCATAAGTCGCCAGTGATGCTCATTTTTCCGGAATTTGAATAAAATTCTTTATAAATTCTTTTTCTAAAATCTAGATAGATCATGTCAACTTGGTTTCTTGCATCATAAGAGTCATAAACAGTTGAAAGGTTGACAAAACCTGTGATAAACATGATTTCCCTTTTACAAAACCATATAGTTTCATTATCTTTGGCTGAATGAAAGTGATGATCTTTTTGAAGATTATTGATTCAAAAACTTTCGATATAGTACACAAAAGAGATATTGGTCTATAGTTTGTGATTTCCATCAAATTTCCAGTTTTTTTGTATTGGCGTATCTTGTGTGTTTCCATTCAAGGGGAATTTGGCCAGTTGACAAGCTCTTTATGAACAAAGAGTGGATAGTGATAGAAGACATCTCTTGAGAAGTTTGGGATGAATATTATCACATCCAAAAGCCTTGTTTTCATCAATTGCTGATAGTGCATTATACACATCTAATTTTGTAATTTCTAATCTACTGAGTTGAGATGAGGGTGTTGGCATTTCATGTATAGGTTAAAGCTGCTTAGTTCGGAGAAAGTGGAATTAAAAAAATGACTAAATGAATCAGCAATTTGCTGGAGATCATATGTAGGAGAGTTGTCTATTATGAAGTAATCAGGTGAGACTTTGACGTTTGCAAGTGAGCTCAAGTGAGCATATAATTTTCTTTGTGTTTTCTTAAAGTTCTGTGTGATCTCAGCCAAGTACTGGTCTTTTGCCTTTAAAATTGAAGTTTGTAGTTTTTCCTCAGCTACACATAACTTACAATGATTTATTGTGCTGGGTCTTGACTGATATTTTCTGCGCAGAATTATAGTGCACTTTAGTTTGTGGTGTAGCTATGTCAGAGTTGAACCATTTGGGGTGAATTTCTTTGGGAATTTAAATTTGGGGGCAAAAAAATCTCTTGCTTCTAAAATACCTTGTCAAATGTGATACCAAAATTCATCCATATTTTGAGTGTCTACAGGTTTTCTGGTTAAAGCGTGAAAGAGATAGTCATCAATATAGGTGAAGTCTGTGTGATCATACACATAAGTGTAATCTGAGTTAGATTGATTTCTCGACTTCTGTACGTTGTAGTTAATGTTCATAGAGATCAGAAAGTGATCAGATGAGGAATTAGTCAATTCCTCAATATAAAACATATTGCAGAATCTTGTTGATGCATTGGTGATAATGAGGTCCAGTATTTTGCCATGCACATGAGTGGGACTTGTGATTAATTATACGAGGTTATTGTCAATTAGGCAGGAACATAAACATTGTGTGTAATAAGAATATGCATTGAAGGTACACCAGTTAATATCAGGAGCTTAAAGTCTCCTAGAATTACAACATCCATGTCTGGGTCAGCTGACAGAGAGTTAATGTGATGAAAAATAATATTATGATAATAATGAGACTGCTATTTGGTGGAATATAAACACTTGAACACTAGCATAACTAGCACAAATTTTTGTAATTGTTAGCATAACAAGGTAAGTGTGGCAAAAAACATAATAACAATAATAATTTGTTGTAGTCTTCCAGAGACTGTCTTTGGGACTTTTGAAAGAATTTTGAGTGTACTAAAATACACCCTAGCTATATGTTGGTAATTCTATTTGAAGATTCTAATATTGCTTTCAGTGAGAAATAAAACACTTTCAAATCCAGCAACCCTATGTTGGCAATTCTATTTGAAGATTCCATTATCACTTCCAGTGAGAAAAAAAACACTTTCAAATCCAGCACTATTGGCCATCAGGAAGCAAATCAACAACTTTCATATCTAAAGTGGCCAAATCAGGATTATGAATTGTCATGTTTACAGGGATTTTTACAGTAGCTATAGTGTTTTACAAATAACAAATTTATGTTTACTAAAAGTTTTTCAAAGAAACTTGCTTTGACTATCTATAATTCTCTGAATATAAATATTACCATGAGACGTCCGCTGACAATAAATCAAACTTGTTGTATGGTATGATTTTTGCTATGATTACAGAAATAGTAGAATTTGCTATTTAAATCATAGATGTCTAATAATTATTTTATAAGGATTGAAGGTGCCATTTCTAGATGAATTTGAATCCATTTATATAAATAGCACATAATATGAGGTGGACAAATACAGTATAAATGAGCATGTCATACAACTTCTTCGAAAAAGTTTTGAACATTCTGGGAAGAAGGATTGTTCACTATAATCTAATAAAGTATTCTTATTAGTTCCAGGCATTCTCTTAATCAGGAGATCAGAGGTATGCATTGAAATGACCAGCATTGATATTTTTTGTTGTTTAATTATGGCTGACATTATGATTCTTTGATTGTGACTACAATTAATGGATTGAATCGATTTATTCCCATAATTATATTAATCCAAATTATTCAGAATTATAATGTTAATCAAAAAAATCTATAATTATAACTATATAATTTTGTACTTATTTGTTTGCATAAAAATGAAGAGAATAATATATATCACTTAATTGAAAAACAAATTACATCAATAGTCAAAGGCAACTAAAATCTACCAATTAACACTATTTTTGGAAGTCAACAAGCATCTTCAGACATTACAGTTTTGCATCTCCATAAGCTACATTATCTGAAAATCCAATAATGTTTTGCTCTTTAAAATTTAGGTCTTCATAAATTGGCCCTGTGGGAAGCTCGTTCTCTCTTAGCCGCTGCTGTACTGGTGATGCATCTCTGGGATTTGTATGACAGAATTTGAATGAACTAAACAATCCTAGCAGAAACCCCAAGGCAAATATTACTGGTAAACTTGAAGTAATTGGATGTGTTACTTCAAGTTTACCAGTAATATTTGCCTTGGGGTTTACTTCTTGCTTTGCCTATTTATAAAATTATATTAATTAATATAATGAATAGCAATAATGACTTACTGTAGTTTTTCTTTCATAATCTGAAGTGCTGATGATATACTCTGAAACATTTTCGGCAAAATCTGATTGAATTATATACAATAATTATCATTAACATAAAAATAAGTAATATTATGGTTTAAGCAAATCTTGTAGAAAACATATAGGTACCTGCCACTAAATCATTAGATAGAGTGCAATTGTCCAAAATATCAATGCTCCATGTTGCATTGTTGTCACAAAGTATTTCATATGTGGCAGTTATATTCTGTTGAGTGCAGTTTATTGTAGCACTCATGTTACCAGATTTGTTAACTTTATAATTAAGCACAGAAATCCATGAAGACTCAGGTAATAGCTCACACGAACCTGTACCACACAAATCAAATATGAATACTTATTTAGACGTGTCTAATAAACAGGTATGCATAATTATAGTACCTATTTACTATTTAATTGATACTAAGAAAGCTTGTCATGATAAGAAAGAAATTATCACTTCACTAATTCTTTCAAGAAAGAATTTGTGAAGTGATAATTAGTGGACTAAAGAATTCGGGTTAAGTTATAATTAAAGATATTGGCTGTTAAAAAGAGAAAAATTTCCTATTAAAAAGAATCTTTGAAAAAAATCTTTTGAGAGTGAGACTGTAGCATAGCAGTACCCTTTAAAACAGTATTTATACAGAATTGAAGTGTTTGTTTGCTGGATGGCTGTCGTAGCTCAGTGGTAGAGCGCTTGCGCGTTAAAAGCAAGCAGTCCTGGGTTTGATTCCTGGTTGCAACAAAATATCTTTAATTCCGTCTTGTTTACAAAGTCTGTGAAAGAGAAAGAATACATCTACGAAATATATATTATAATATATTATATATATTTCATTTTTACATGAAATATGATTCATACTGTGTATTTCCTAGTTTATTGAGTTTGAAAGATTTGTAATACGTAGCTAGAGTTGTTTTAGCTATTTCTTAAGAAAGTGTTTACTCTATTATGTTTATCACACCTTACAATATTCCAATATTTTATATCGTGATATCAATAGCAATATAATATTATTATAGATAGCAGTAAGCATCAACAGATGCTGTATTTAATATGTTAGTGAAGATATTAGTAAATAACTGGACTTATCAATACAAATACAGTCATCATAAAAATAAATTCTGTATTGACCCAATGCAAATAATTTCAATTAAAATTTTCCTAAAAATAAGGAACAGATCAAAATATTTGTTAATTTTACTAGCTGGCAATTTAATACAATTTCAGCAAAATAGCTCATGAGTTTGTGTAGCAGGCTTTTGGTCTGTTCATATGATATAGTTAAAAGGTTTTATTGAATAATATATATATAATTACTTATCAGTTAAGAGCAATGACATTATAAGCTAAAATATCCTGTATTTAATACAGGTATGCCTATAATTATATAACTTGTTTGCATATAAAATTAATCACTACGAATACTGCCTGACATTTTAATACTAATTAGTTGCAACTAGTACTGCATAGTGTGATAGCACTTCTATAATTCTCACCAAAAAGAAAAGACAACCTTCTCTTGTTGGGACAGATGCTTAAAGAAATCCTGATATCATATATTGTGTTAGCATCAAGATTCATTATTGCAGAATTGGAGCTTACAAATTCTGATACTTCGCATGGTGGGGCAGGTGGAGACACTAGTAGCAGGTACATTGATATACTTGCCAAGTCATTCGGTTTCCATGTAACATTATACTGTGGAATTCCATAGTATTCTCCTTGACGAGTAAGTGTAAGTTCCATAGGAAGATACCTGGAATCTAAGCAAAATGTAACTGCTTTATGTCTTATAGGGTCATATAGTAATCAATGTGACTGATAGTTGTGGGTTGGATTCAACAAGCAATAACATGCCCAGATACAATTTGTCCAAAATAGATATATCATAGAAAATAATTTTATTCATTAACTTACAATCTTCAAACTCATACAGCAGATACTCAGAGTGGCATCTAATAGTTGCATTCAAATGAGCTGCTAAAGTTAAACTAGTCAAGATATATGAAGAGTTCACAAACACAAGAGTTGCTTTCATTATAGTAGACTGTATCACAGTAAACTTCTCAGCAGCTACCGAATCAGTTAAAGAATTGAAAGACAAACTCCTACTGATGCCATTTGATAAAGTGACTGCCCACTGCACTTCATGTTCATTGAGCTGACTGCATAGAAATTCAGCTTCATTTCTACAGAATACATTGACTTCGTTGACTTGATGAAGCAGAGCATTGCCATACGCAGAAGCTAGAACTAAATAAATTATTTTTAAAAAAGTAATCATACTTATATCCTTATACCTCCTGCATACAAGATTTCATTTAATTATGGACCCATCACAGCTATTACTCTGCATTGCAAATGTTATGGAAGCAGATCCACTATAATGAAATATTTTTTTGGGGGGAGGGAAATATTACATTTTGTGATAACAGCTAAACTGAAAGTTAAAATGATACTATCAGGAAATGTTTATGAAAAAGTAACTAGAATGGTGTACATAAGTTAAAGGATAACAGTAGTATAGGAAGATGTTTTAGTATGGGTGGCTCCAAGTTGATGTGTTCTGCAATTTGCAGGTGTTCATGTGAGAAGTCATATTTTTAAGTTGTGCTAAAATCCAGCCCCCAGAGGTCCCCCCCCCAACTTCCTACACCAGAGATAACAGTGGACAGTATCTAGTCTTTATAAATAACACTAATGTGAAAATAATGTTAATACCAAAAGTTTATATTAGTTTAATCAAAGGAAATACTAGAAATAGTCCATTTGCTTGTAGCAATCTACAGCTAGTATTCTCCAAAATGAGTTGTCAGATATCATACCATAAGATGCTTTACTCTCCACAGCAAAAAAAATAAGCATGCTTTCATATTCAATTTATTATGATGGAGCATGTTACCATTTTCCCAAAGTAAGTCAGTATAATACCTATACCATTGTGTATTGGTACAATTAGAATTCCATAAGCACATTGCAAGACAAGATAATTTAATCTACAGTGATTTTAAAATTTGATTGTCTTACAATATCTATAAATGATGTGTGTTCAAAAAAATGAAATAAAATGGTGTGTCCACTGCAGTATAAAAGAAAGTAATATTGAGTTTTCTTTTAGCAACAAAGACAACTTAATTATTGTACTGTCACGAAAACTTTGGTCCCACCTTAAGATCGGTCCAGCCAGACCAAACATTGCCGTCCAGACCAGACATTGCCGTCCAGACCAGACATTGCCATCATATATATTGTCGGCCCCTGTCACCGGCGGTCCCTCACGTGGTTAACTTAGTGAGAGTGCGATGGATGAAGAGACAGACTTAGAACTTTTGACTACAGGAGAATTCAGTCACAACCTGTCCACTGGGGATACCTTCAAATAGCTACTACTAAAAATGATCAAACGATCAGGAGAAAAATCCTTATCAAAACCTAAGTAGCTGTAGTGCAGTGGAAACAGGAGGAACCTGTGATCTTGGGGTGTCTGTGCATACACTGACAGTCCCACAAAACATAACTAACTCTAGTGCAGTGAAAACAGGAGGAACCATCTGTGATGAAGAGGTATCTGTGCATACACAGAGTACTTACTCAGACCTTAGTCGGTTACGCACAGACGGTTAGCCTGACAACTGTTAGAGGGGACAGGATTTTGCATGACAGTATCAACAGCTCCAGGACGTTCCTCTTCATCAGGCTAATTCACAGCACAAAGTATTGTTATTTTAACTCACCTCAATGAAAATTTTATATATTTGACTTGTTCCTCTTAGCATTTTTTTTAGCATTAAGTGGCTATTTGAGCTACCTCTTCAGATTGCAATTTAATAATAAAAGAAAAAATTACACCTTATTAGACAAAATTAGACCCTGTCCTTCCTTTCGCCCACCAATATAGGGAAGGAAAGGGTCTGTGATGCCAGATTATGTATTAATCTCTTCTATTTAAATTTTACTATAGACTCTTTGTGTATGCACAAATACCCTTTGATCACAGATGGTTTCTCCTGTTTTCACTCATCTTACAGTTAATTATGTTTTCATAAGGATTATTGGGAGTTGCTTATTGCATAATAACTAGTGTCAGCATTTCCCAAACACAAGCTAATGGACTGTACAGATAGTTGAAACTAAAATTAACAGTGATATGGGAAATGACTGTTTGGGAGTTAATAGTTAATGTCAGAGTTCACCAAGCTCATTTATTTTGAAGTAGCTAGTTAGCTATGCTCTTAGCTAGCTAGCTAACTTTTACCTTAGCTGGTCTGAAAAAGTTTATGATGTTGCTATTGTTACTAATTTACATTATTGTTAATTCTTATGGCACATACAGTATACTAAAAAATAAGACAGTTAATGATTACACGTGTATGGTCCTAGGACCATTGGCGGGTGTACTCACAGAGGGTTGGCCAGACAACTGTTGGGGGGACTGAATTTTACATGACAGTACCAACAGCTCCAGGAAGTTCCTGCTAATTCACAGCACCATTTTTGTTAGCTATTTTTGTAACTCTCCTAAATGATAATTTATATTGTACTTGTTCCTCTTGGCTATTTCGAACTGCCTTCAGAATTTAGAGTCTAATAGTAAAGAAAGAAAAGAAAAAAATAGCTACAAGCACACGCATGTAAATTATGTACGAGCCTATATGATTCTAATAATCGCACACTCTCCTCCAAAAAAAAAATTATGCATTAATTATCCTAACTTAAGGTAGAAGATGTCTGGGGTGGTTTTGCAGAAAATTAACTAGTCAGCGGTCTTAAAAAAAGGCAGTCTCGTAGGGCTTAACCCTTTACCAAACGCAAAGCGAGAAAAGGGTCTGGTCAACGGACCCACAAAATACGGTATTAATCATAGCACCAAATTACCACAAAACGCGAATGGCTCTACTCTCACAGTAGTACCCTGTTTAACTGGCTCCTTTTAACTATGGCGAGTTGTAGTCGATGCAGAAGTGACGTGTATGGTTCTTTTAGAAGAAGTGGCTTATCTATTTTGGAGAATGAAGTATTGTATATCCGTAGAGACAGTTACTTGTGTAGGTTTTGTGATATGACATTTTTGAAGATGCCAAACTTGGTCAGAGGATAGCTAAATTGGAATATTTCTCTTCATCTTCGCCTGACCAGAAGTGACCTGTCTATAGTAGTACAAACTGATGATGCTTCTCAATATGTTGAACCCAATACTCGATTTACTGATCACTAAAAGAATCTTTTAGCTATTCACCTAGTAAAACTTGACAGTATATCTTAGTCTACAGGCTAATTGTGATTATTTGCAGCCAATTAAGAGAATTTGCTACCCTTTAGAAAAATGATTTTTCTTGCATTAATGGTGTTTTAATTGGGACCATTAATCATCAAGGTATTTCTGAATCTTTTATTGTTTTGCATAAATCTTTTCATACTAAAATAATTGTCAAGGCCACAGTCATACTGATCATTTTGGTATTTCAAACACTTAATCTCTAATCAATAGACGTTTCACTTGGCATGGTTTAGCTAATTAAGCCAGATCTCACATACAGATATGTGCTTCCTGCCAGCTAAATTCTAAGACAGACTCCAAAAGCTCCACTCCAACAATCTGACTTAATAGATCTGAGTGTTTCGAAAAGCTTGCTTTAAATGTGTCAGTCCCCTTGCGGGATCAAAAAAAGGTTATGCTTCTCTGGTGATGGTTATGCTTATCTGGTGGTTATGCTTATCTGGTGATGGCTATGTACCTAGCGGCCCACACTTGCTAAGTTTTCCCCATGGAAGTTATGCTGCTGATAAAACTGAAACTGCAACTAATCTTCTTGAAGTCCTTAGAGATATGGCGCCTCTACAACTGATCCTCACTGAACAGGGGCAAAGCTTTATGTCTCTGTGTTCTAAAACACGTATTTCACCAATTAGAGCCTAGCCCTACCGTCCCGATAGAGCATTTCCAATTCGTTCCAGATTTAGCCATCTACTACATTCACAATATGCCACACCGTGTGTCTGGTTTTACTCCCTTTGTTGTCAAACTCTTCACATCAGAGTATTTCTTAGATGATTCTACATCTTTTAAGAGTTTGCAACTATAGCTGCAAGTGATGACCAAGAATTCCAAAGCCAGAACTACACAGTTGGTGAAGAACTACACCTCAATGCTCATATCATCTTCGTTCCGCCAAGCCATGGATCACTGAGCGATGTGAGTAGTAGTAATGGAGAAAAAGCATGGGCACAGGCTCCAGCTGTCCTTGAATCTGAAAGATGGTCCTTAATTTTTGGACTGTGTTCTTTGTTCTTGAAGACATTAATGCTGCCTTATTGTTTATCCTAGAAGTTTCTTACAATTATATATTATTATTATATATATTCCACCCTAGATATCTTCACAATGATATCCTTATGTGTATACTGGTGAAATAGCTCATGGGGGCCAAACTATTCAGTTTTCTCAGTGTTTACAGCTACCTTCCTCTGGTGTACCCTGCTGGGGTTAGAGCAGCTGCTAAAATGTAGGCTGGGGGTGTGGATAGCTCCTACAACCAACTTTACCTGTGAGTTACCCTTCCTCTAGTACCAACTTCAGTAGTAAAGATATCTATTGTGGAATAAACCACTTATTACACTTGTCAGAGTGATATGGCAAGATATTTTACTCTCAGGCTTTATTTTCACTCACCTCTGGCTCTTTGAAAATAAATTAACCTGCTCATGAAATATTTCCGACATATTACACTCTGACTCATGTAATAAGTACTATGTATAAAGTGCAACATGTATACTTTGTAATCAAAACCTTTATACTACAATTACAAGTTGCTGTAAGTTGTGATATTTATTAATACTCTCTTAAGTATGTGCAAGGTCAGATGCCTTAATAAGTTGTTTATAAATATAAGGTCTGTGCAATGCATGATTTGCACTCAGCTTACTATAAGGTTAACTGCTAACCTAAGAGTGCAACTTAAGTTTAATACTTTCTTACTCACTATGTGTGAAAAAGTTGCAGCACTTCATAATAAAAAGTATGATCCAATTAACATCAAATTCAGGTGTGACTATGTTTAATTATGAGAGTGGCAAATAATTGATTGAATGGTTTGTTCTTGAAGTATATTTTTTGAAAAGTTGGAGCATATGCATGGGGGTCAATGTGTTTGGCATAAAGCCAGATGTCCAATGTCCCCACAGCCTGCAATTAGTGTGGTCACTTGATAGTAGTAGCAATATCTAAAAGTCTATCAATAAGAGAATGCTGTGAGGTAAAGCTGATGGATGTAATCCTGTTATTGAGTATAATTATGTTGTTAATATTATGATCATTTTAGTTTTAAGTATTAATATTTTTTCATCTGATTTATTACATACACGACAAACCTGTAAACCTCAAATAATTTTTTTTTAAATCATATAATTTCAGTTCCTAATATTATGAAAAGCTTGAAACAAAGCTGTCATGTTTTAATACATTTAACTATTGTGGTATACAATTTATTTACCCAATACAATAGAGTATTTTCACAATAATAAAAAGTCACTTCCTTTGTCTCCACTACTTGGGTTGAAAGTTAGAAGCTATGTGGAAATGCTGCCAATATCACAACCAAGTAGCCTTTGTATCATCTGAAATACATAACTTTAAATTCTTAACAAATGCACAGATTCAGCTCAACAAACTCAATAGATACAGATTGACCAAATACACCACCAATATTTAGTCAACTGCAAATGTAGCACCCATAGCTACTGTGGTGTTTCTGCTCCTCAAATGTCTTGATTGTTGCAGAAGACGTCCCTCTAAAGTTGGTAACAGCAAAGTAGTTAGTAGTGTAGGTTGCATATGTTAACTCATGATACATGCGTACAGAGTTGAGTTAACATATGCAAAGTCCCAAATGCAGGAGTAGCACTGACTTGTCTAGAAGGCTGTACTACCTATGCTCACAAAAAATGAAATTGTGCTATATTTTTAGTGTGTGAATCTGATAAGTACTTTAATGGGAGTCTAATAAGTTTAACATATTTTCCATTAGTTTGAATGGAAATCAATAAGAGAGAGTCTTATCTCTCCTTCTGTGATGGAGTGTCTTTGTTGTTATTAAAGTGAGGCACTCCACAGCTACCATTATCAGAACTAGGTAAACACATATTCACCATTCTGAGGTGACCCTACTCCCTATTACTGAGATAAATGTTGAACAATAATGTAATGGAATTCAAATTGTCATTGGGACCAAACCCACATTATATTTTAGTTAGCTATTTCTTACTCGAGTAACTTAACATCCTGAGAACAAAATAAGAACAAAAAAAAATAGCAAACTGGACTCATAATTGAGGTTTTAATACTTGAATTTCCAAAAAATATTTTGTTAAAATATTCCAATATGAGATAACTGTGATGATAAATTCCCTGCAACATTATCTCTTCTCACTAAACACTTTAATGCATTTAGCTTCTTTTTTTTTTTATTTCTTAATTACAAGAATGTTACTTACTAAAATTAAAAACTGAGCAGTTTTGATTAATAAAACATCAAATAGCTGTAGTAATGAATTTAGCTTAATGTTTTCAGCTACTAGCTATAGCTAATTTTGACAAAATAATTATAGTACAAGCTAAAACCAAAATATCTATATTATTATAACAAGACTTTTAGTAAAGTAAATATAGCTCTAACTAAATGTAAAAAAAAATTAGCGACATTTAATAAAATTATTAACTAATATTGGAGAATAGTATAACTATAACTAAAACTAGTATAATAGTATAACTATAACTAAAAATAATGTTATTTTACTAAAATGTAACTAAAGTCAGTAGTAGAGGTACAGTGAAGACAAGGAAAGTTACCTCATACTATTAGAGAATACCTTTACATAGTATTAATTGCTGTGAACAGTCTCAGTATAATAATATACAAATGTTAATTCAATTAATATTGATAAAACAAGACAGCTACTACTTATTAGAAATTCACATAATGAACTATCTATTCAATCTACTATAACTATGTGTCTTTCACAAAGTATGTCCAGTTCTTTCAACAGCTAGAGTTTCAGTAATTATTTTTTCATATTCCATCGACATCCACTGAAGTAGGGATCGTTATTGTTAGCTGGTCCACACGGAATTCTTTTGTAGGAACAGGCCTTGCATTTGTGTTAAATTCGAAAGCTTCAGCTACAGAAGACATTTCTTCACTATATTTTTGAAACTCAGATTTGGCCTCATCCCAGACTTTGAGATCTTTGTCAAGCATGGTCTCCAAAACATACTGTGGTAAATGACTTGTATTTGAAATCAACTTTTGAGCTTGACCCATAAACATGAGATGCTTTCTTGTCCAAAATGTGGCCAAAGCTGTAGAAATAGTTTCCATTGTCCTAAGGGTCACGACTAATTTAGCAGCATTGTCAGCAATCACCTGAAAATGAATTTAGAACTATAGCTACATATAGCATTCTGAAAGTGTATAACTTACCTCTACTGAATGTTCTTCAGATTGAGCTGCCTTAAATTTTGCAAGTGTATCAGCTTTTGCTTTATTTAATGCTGTTCTGTCGGAAGCAACTTCATGTTTAGCACTAGATAATTTACTAGACAGAACACCCAATGCAATCAAATTCCAGCAAAGAGCAATCCTCAGCTTTGCAAAGTGATGTTCTTCAGCTATAGCTGAACTGTAGGAGTCCTGGGCCTGCTTTAAAGACTCATTAGCTTGGTCAACTGCTAGCTGAGCTTCTCGTTCCTTTTCTTTGTATTTTTGTACGACATTTTTGGTTTCACGTTCAGTGTCCATATGCCTGATGGAGACGACCGGCAGTATCTCGAGACCATGCTGCAATCACTTGAAACACACGACCAACCTGCTTGGCCTGTTCACCAAGGTCTTTAAGCCTCCTTAGTTCGTAGTCATGACCAAGTTGATGAATTACTTTACAGAAACGAACAAAATTGTCGATCCATTCTATTGAGGCCGAAGTTATTTTGGTAGCACTAGTACGCACATGCGTGCGAAAAGAGATAGCACACGTATCCATCTCCAAAATGGCCTTCTGCGAAAATAATCCACTTTTCACGCACATTTCATGGTTTGCTTGGAATTGAGAGAGGCCCGCGCTAAAAAGCTCTTTAGCGTGGTTGAGAAGATCAACTTCAGAATATTCTTCACTTTCAGCCATTTGAGAAATTAGACTTGTACGAAGAATAAAACTCTGGCGTTTGAGTTTAATAAGATTATTCGACTTTAAGCAAAGTTTTCTTTTTTAAAGCAAACATATTGCACACTGAGCATGCGCCATACATCTTGTTGTTGTTTTTTTTGTTTTTAAGCCAAGTATTGCATTTTGAGCATGCCCATACATCTTGGTGTCTATTGGTAAGCATGTGTTAATAACGTGTGGGACCTACCCCAATAAGCTTGTAATGTACAGCCGTATGTTGTAGGTTTCTGATTCTCCCACATAACTATTCAACCGATCGCACAGAATTGCTGAAAGCTACGACTTTTCAATCTAACATTTTTTTCTAACAGATGACGACGTGTTGATATAGACTGTAGTGTATACTTCCGTGTTACTGTAACTTCAATACTAGCTAGTATGTCACAATTGCGGACTTAGAACGTGTACAACCTTGTCGTTGTTGTATGCAGGAATATCTTCCAGCACTGATGAATTGGTTGCTAAATCAGTAACACTCACGAACATACCGTAGTTATCAATGCAAGTCAATGGGGTTTGCTTGCCACACTAGTAGCAATTAGTTGCCAGTTCAGGGCCATCTTACTTTAAGTACTGTCTGACTTTCAGAATCATTGGAAGTGATGGATGTTCTGCAAACTTCCTCTCACACATGGTTACTACTGCAATACCTGACCAATTGGATGAAGTTTTATATAGGCTTGTTATGTATATATATATATATTATATGATAATTATATTAGGACAAACGAACTTGATGAAGATTTTGGAAGCTATTATGAAGTCAATAAACTTTGTGGATGGATGGATATCCGTTTGCTTAAAAGCAAGCTCAATCCGGTGATGTTCTTGTTCATTCAAGGCTATGTTACTACCAGTGCTACCTGCGAAAACCATAATTTTGTAAAAATAAAATTAAACATTTTTAAAAATTACTTCAGTGAGACTAGTGCTAGTTGTACATGTGCAACATTGATGTAAATACCTTGGTATCCTCTAATTGGCTGAAGCCACTTCTTACATTTATAGTAGGATGCCATTACTGTGCCATCTAGATCTTTATAATTTGTTTGCACATTTCAGTTGAAGCGTGGAATACTTTGTACATGAATTTTCACTTGCCTTACAAGAACATTTCTTAGTTGTAACACCTTATCTTACAGACACAAATTTTGGTATGTTGTTTGGCTTAGGAGTAATACGCAATCATTTACCACTATACACTATTGTTTCTTCCTGTTAAATTGTTCTCTCTCTTATTACAAGATCATTCTTTGTTGCACAATAAGTGGTAAATGTAAGTGGTATAGATTAGTCAAATCCAATAGAAATAAGCTAGATAAAAAAAGGGACACAGTGTGAGTGAATCTTTGAGTGTGTAGTGTTTTCAAGTATGTGAGAGACTTTAGTTGAGAATTGTGCTGCTGTAATACGGTGAAAATAGCCTGAGTTTTTGCCTCCCTATAGATACAAATTGTAAATCACTACTGATCAAATCAAGAATACTTCTGCATTATCCAAAATTTCAGGTAAGGGTTTTCAATGGCTTCAAGGGTTTTGCTGGATCAGTAAAGCTGTTCCTAGTAATTTCTTTGTGTACATTATCAACCACTTGAGGGCATTTGGAGAAGAGGCAGGAAACTTTCATAATCTACTTCCTTTTATTACATTTTATGGCAATGGTCCAATCAAATCAACCCCCATCAGTATGCCACACTTGATCCATCACAGGAACCTGGGTCATACCTATCAAAATTTTCTAAGAGACTTAAATATTTAATTTCTAGAGAGATACTTGCATAAATTTGGGGTGGGGTGGGGGGAGTGGGCTCACTAGTGCATTGTTCATAACTATAGCATCCCTCAGGAACAGAAACAATGATCACTTATTATAGAAGGCAGCTGCATTTTCTAATCATAACAGCAATAATACTACCAGTGCTACTGGTGCTTTCCTTGCTACCAGCACCATGCTACCTACCAGTATTGCTTATGGGCTAGGGCTAGGGCTAGGGCTAGGTCACAGCATTTTCTTTATTTGTACATGGTTTATGAGTGCCATAAAGCTAAAATAGTACGGCTGGCGCAGTGATGTGATTGTGAAATAGGGGCATTTAATGTATTAAGTGATATCACTGCGTTACACCTGAGAGTGTCTCGCTCGCTTTGCTCGCTCACCAATAGCCCTTATCACACAATTAGCATAAGGGTTATAGTAGTCATCCTAGTGTCAAAAGCGGATCTCGAAGACAATAGCCATCTAAGTGGACCTTACACTTACAGTTGTCACCCTGGATATTTGAGTAAAATATCAAGCAGTTAAACTGTGCAATCACAAAATCATGGGCTACACATTGACAAACTCACCCATTACATTATCCTATGGGAGAATTCCACAGTGTACTACAGTAGAGTGTCGGTAATCTGGATGCCAGTCAGTTATCTCCGGACACCCTAAATGCAATAGCAAATGGTCACACCCTTCCATAGTGCTCATATAGAGATATCCAGAATATTCACCTATCTGGATACCCTCTGGTGCAATAATGTCCAGATAACTAACGTTCTACTCTATTGTCAATATTATTATTATTATTCCTTTTTTTAATTTATTTTGCGTACCTACGTACACAGCTGCCCAAATATGGCTACTAGGAAGAATCCTACCTATTGTCATCGGGGATCTAGTTCCAGAAGGAGATCCTTACTGGGAGAACTATCTCATAATGATGCGGATAGTAGACATTTTGTTTAGTCCAAGAACAACAGAGGATCTAATTGGATATTTATCACAAAAAATCTACCTGCACCACTCTCAGTTCAAGGACTTATATCCAAATGACAGCATCATACCAAAGATGCACTTCATGGTACACATGCCACGACTCACACTGCAGTAAGTGCAACTGCTATTATAGGAATTCATATTACTTTAGTGACAAAAACCCCTTATCAGAAAACTGTAGTCCCTATCCATACTTCATGTTAACAATGTTGTCTATGACTTTTATATGATACCCATTGAAAAAAACTTACTTTCGAACGTAGAGTCACTCGAATGATGACATGGACATGGTTATTTTTGCAAATCTGACTGCGATTTGAAAGTCTTCGACTTATTGGTGTATTATATATATCGTTATCCTCACTGTTTTGTAAAACATCCAAAAAAATAATTAACGTTTCCTATGAAATAACATTTCTATATTAAAAAAATTTGCGATTAATTTCATCACTGCACATTTAGCTATCTTGTCTCATATAGTGCTAGCTTAATGAAATTATTCTAGGTTTGTTATTGCATCCTTTGGTACACTCAAACAATTATTGAAGATAAATTGTAAGTCAATTCTGTTAGAGTATTTAAACAAAGTCAGTCTAGTTTGGGAGGGACATCCTGCATAAATGTGTTTTAAGCACGACTGACATGTAACAGTAGAGGTGTGTGGCCGTTACTTTCACTGACTAAACTTGCACACTAATTGTGTCTTATTTTAGATTTGGTCCACTTGTTTATCACTGGACCATGAGGTATGAAGCTAAACATTCATACTTCAAAAGCTTGACACACACGCTGGGAAATTATGTCAACATACCATACTCCTTGGCCATGCGCTACCAGCAGTATGTGTGCTACACGCAGAGCATCACGCAAGACTGCCAGAAAGACCATATCACTACTGGTCCAGGTGGGAGAACATATTCCTATATGATCGCCTGCAAATGTATATTACAAAATGAACCAACTATGTATATGTATATAGCTTTCCCTGTAGCAACCACTGAACTGCCAGATACCATATCAGCCTTCAATGTCTTTGAGTAAGCAATACGTATTGTGAAATTCTTATAATCATAACTACTACCATTATAGGACGAAGTGGGCTAAAGTTCATGGGACCACATACAAAAGGAATGCTACTGTTATTTTAAACAAAGATGAGGATATTATTGAAGCACTTCAAATTCACAAAATACTAGTAGTTAACGGAACTGAAATATATTTTTATGGAAATGCACACAAACTGGACCAATATCACAGACACTACCGGACGCACACCCTGACAGATTTGAACAAACACATCCATGTATGTTATGACAAATTATATCACCACATTGTTATGCACCCACGAACTACCAGAGTACTTCCACAGGACACCATCATTTTATTACCTCATTACATTTCATAAATTTCATTTGTTGCCACTTACTCAATATTTCCTGTTTTTATATATTATAAACAATCACTACCATTTGTTTCCCATTGTCTCTTAAAACATCTTAACTGTTGCTTGGGTTCTACAGCACGGAAGAGCAGTCTACAAATAAGGTTCACTAGAATAAGTGCATACTAATGGGAAATGCTTTGATCTAAAATAGTTTTACTGGGCAGCAGTGCGTTGAGCTCAGTTGAGCTCGTGTGCTTGAACGTTATGACTGAAAAGTGCTAGTCTGTTAACAAAGTAAATGACCTGGTAGATCTACATACACATTGCTTCGCTAACCATAAATTTTCTACCTTCGCACATCAACTCCAGCTCTTTCATTATCAATCAAGGGTGTCTCCGCGCGCCTCTTTCTCCAACAAATTACCACACCCCCTAATAGTTTTGCTAATTGTGGTGGGTGGTGACAGCTGAGTATAAACCCTTTACCAATAATGTTGAGTATAAGAAACCCTTTACCGATTATGAGGGTTAGAGTTAAACCCTTTACCATAATTTCCAATGAAAGTCTAAGAAGCTCGTTGGCTGGTTTTGTCTCGGGACAAGAAAGCTTTATGGTCCACTGATGATGTTTTGTAAGTTGATTGTGGTTCATACACGTGTTGTCGTGTTGTTTTGTGAGGGAGGGTGTTATTATCCAAACCTTGGCAGAACTAGCAACCAAAATTCATAGAAGTGATCGAGTCCTGGTTGCAAAATGCTGAAGATTGTGTCCATATGCATGAGATTAATCATTTAGTAACAAAACAAGTAGCTATGTAGTTAAACAAGATAGCAAACCCCTACAAGTACCTGTCTGTATAGGGGGCATGACTTTTTCTAGAAAAGCCAGACCTTTTGCTCGTTTTCCATACTGCAAACCTTAGTTATTGTCCACAGTATTGTTGATAAATTGTGTAGCTATAGTAACAGTGATTTGTGTGAAATATATATAAGTTTGCTTGAGAGCTTGATATGCCAGCCAAGTGTGTGAAACTCGCCCGTGATGAGTGAGAGTTGAGAGGTCTGCCTAAGTGAGAGTCAGATTAAATAAATAGGCTTAGCTTAAAAATTATTACTAAATGGTAGTAGCTATGTATTGCGTAGTATGTTCAACTTGATCACGAACGAAAGGTCTGCCTAAATCTACGTAAATGAAACCTTAGTGGTATACACATTTGCACTTCATAGTTAGAACTACTGCTTTGATGGACATAGCTATAAAAACATATCATACCTTATGCTTTTAAGTAGATAAGTAATGGTTGTTGATAGAGCTGGGCGATCACAGGCGATACGATATTATCTTGAATTATCACAATATAGCGATATATCGCGATATTTTTTAACATGTCAATTGAAACTGTGTTTGCTTTTGATATGATCCCGGCTAGCTATTGATGTAAGAACTTTGTTATCTATCCATTATAACAAAAATGGCTGCTCCTATAAAACGATACCGTGAACCGATCATATCTGGACATTCTCAAAATATCGTATCCCGATATCAGGTTAATATTGCGGTGCAACGATAATACCGGAATATCGTCCAGCTCTAGTTGTTGATAGATGGAAAACAACGGTTTGTGTGAGTCAATGTACTTTGTGTGTGAGTGTGTTGTTGTTTATATTCATATAGATTTGGTGGTCATGATAAAAGGATTTGTTGTGTCATAGTGGCAGCAAAACATGAGACAGAATAATGTGAGTTAGTATGAATATAACACGGGTAATTATGATAGCGTAAGTAAGGTAATTGAAATCGAATGAGGTGAAGCTGAGAGCTTTTTTTTTTTTTTGCTTCAGGAGTACTATTCATCCAAAATACCACGACTACCCATGCTGTTACTTGGTAATAGTACACTGACATCCTAACATGCAGCCAGCACTATTTTATTATGGCTACCTTAAGGTACATTTGTGGTGTACTAATTTTAGCTAATTTTAGCTAGTTCAAAGTTCAACTTGATTTTGCTCTTGATTGGAATAAAATCTTAACTTACCAATACCTTGATTATAACAGTCATGGGCCCAGTATAGCATGGTATTAGACTTGAACTGATAGCATATTCCTTTGGCACAAAACTAGCACCCTAAAATCTCAAAAAAGCCAAAATCGCTAAAATAAGTATCTGTCAATATTAGCTACCTTAAGGTATTTCATTTTCTATGGGACATTTCTATTTAGTGGCGATTTAGCCCAAACGTTTTTCAATGTGCTATTGGTGTCGGGTATATTGGTATGAGTAATAACACGGGTAACCATGGTATTCGGGATTAATATCACAAGTAATGCAATTGAAATGGTACGAGGCAAAGCCGAGTACTGTTTATTGCTTTACGACTACGGTTACTAGTGCTATCACTCGCTAATAGTACACCTAAATCTTAACCTAATCCACTATTACTTTAAATAAACTTTTAAGCAAAACCCCTCACTTTGCAAACTGTTCTATCTCAACTCCAGCCATACTATTTCATTTTCCGCGGCCTATTTCAATTGAACGGCAATTTTTCCCATACATTGGGCAATGTACGCTGTGTACTATTACAGAAGTAATTGCATGTAATATAATTCATAGTATATCAAGAGTTGTTTGGCAATATTTCAACAGCAGCAACAACAAAATAACAATAATAATAATAAATAATAATAATGATAATATAAAAGAGAGCAGATATCTTAGACAATGCATGCTACCCATGGCTGAGGTAAAGTTTCCCCTTGAAGTGCAACAGATAATCTCTGTAGAAGACAATCAGTTGACTTAGCCTCTCGTCTCATTGATTATTTTATGTCACAAATCCTCTAACTTCTATCACCTTGCTCCCAGTGTGTCCATTGTTTCAACTGAAATTAGCCAAAAATAGTGACTGAATAACATGTCACGATACTTCTCACTCGTTCAGTCTTCAGCAGCAGTTGCATTTCTCCCCGGCCCAACTATTTCCCCTAAAATCTAAACAAAGCACACTCAAATAATAATCAATTCTAATCATACTAACTTGTGTTTCTTTAACTTCAAGTTACCCATTACATTTTTGTGTGTATGTGTGTGTATGTGTGCATGTTTGTATAGGTAAAATACACTTCTTCATGATCGTTGAACATGGGCAATATCTTACTGGTACTTTTGAAATGGTAAGTGGTAGTGTTATGGCAATGTGTGATGGCTGAGCTATATGTCAGGTTTATGAACTGCAAAGGTCACAAAATGCAAATGTGTATACTTGCTGCACACACACACCACACTGCACACACAAACCCACCCACACACACACACACACACACACAATGAGCCCAAGTATAATTTGCTCTTAAAAAAAACACGGTTTGCCAGTTAAGTTACTTTCAATAAAGTTCAAATGTTGACCATTGCCAGATTTGAAGGGCGATTTTAAATCTGGTAAAGGGAAACTTAGCATATGATAGTAAGTGACTGAGATTGACAAAGTTTCACCTGGATGAATTAAGACACGTGGTGTTTGTATACATAATATTGTAATCTATTGTGTTGTCCATGCTAAAGATACTAAGAATAAATTGAACTATAAGCAGCTGTTTTGTGTGGTATTTCATTAAGGTATGGATACTGAAGGTAGTTAAGAAATAAAGGTGGGGTGGACTTGGGGATATTGGTCATATAGCTACTTCACTGAAAGGAAAATCTGATCTTACTGTACTTGTAAATTCAACATTGTTTTGCATGTTATGTAGAGAATGCGCACCATCATGGATGAGTGAAGATCAGCTCTCCTGTTCGCTTCAGTTATGGAACCTTCAATTGATAATTATTTTTATAAACATTATTAGCAAATTCATAACTATAATAACCAGTGAAATAAATATAGTCGTAACAATTATAACAGGAAATTCCCTGAGGTACCAGTTCAATATTGATGATCCTTGCCGATGTAATAACGTATGTTGGGCAAAGGGTCGTCAAATATGCAGGACTAAAGCTGAAGCATTAGAATAGGCTAAATGGCATTGTATTATTTACAATTTGTAAAGTGTATGTCATTCCAGTTTTAGACTGTAGCCTTTGTTGCAATGGTGTGGGCTTCACTATTATAGGACTAGTGCTGTGTATTGACAAACAAAAGCTTGTGAAGTAGTTTGTAAGAGCAAATTTCAGTTAACAAGAAAATGAACAAAGTTCAGCTAAAATATATGAGATTCTTCCATAGACTTCTATTAGAAGTTATGCTCAATAGGGTGTACTAGTACACCATAAGGTGTTATGATACACCATAAGGTGTTATGATACACCATAGGGTGTACCGTTACACCCCTTTCCGCAAGGGTGTTTCAGTACACCCTAGTAAGGGTGTATCGTTACACCCCATTTTTTACTGTGTGTGCAACACTGCAAAAAGACTCAGGTTAGCAGAAACATATTGAAAATTGAAAGAAACTATCTTTACGCAGTCCTAAGTGAAAGAGAGCTACTTTGCTGACGTCCGCAGTAAACAAACTCTCACGTGGTTTGATTGGATTAGGCGCGTGACTAAAATTCGGGCGCGTGTAAAGCGGGATAGCTGTGGTTATTCTTATTCCCATAGACTTTTGTATTGAGTTTTGGAATAGCACTTTCCCTCTGGTTTTGGAGTTTACTGAGGTAATATTTTTAACCGCTTCGGCGCGAGATTTCCAATGGTGCAAACCCCGGATGGATAGCTGCTTCCGTTCTAAAGTTATTCAAGTTTTTCTTGCGGCCAACTCAACTTGGATATACTATAGTGTTTCTAGCCTCCTAGTGTGAGTTCTAGAGCACGCCAGAGCTTACAACTGCGTCATAAGCTAGAGCTAACTGGTGTCTATCGATTTCTGCCATAAAAATTTTTACGAAAAGAATTGACCCATAAGGCTTTACCCGGTGATACTGAAAAAAATTGTTTGCCGCGTTTAGGCGGATTTTCCCAAATCCGGTCACATTTAGATGACTAACTTTGACATGGATCAGAAACTGACAATTGAAGGTCTTCTTCTATGCAATAGTAGAATGTGAACAAATACTCCATGACACTATGTTGAGACTCCCATGAGAGAAGGCTTTTGAGTCTTTTACAAAAAAAGATGTTTTTGTTTTGTTTTTAACTGGACGTGTGGTGAAACAACCACACCTTCAGAACAAACTTGCACGTAACAGACTCACACACAAACCTACAAGTTCACTCAGTTGCACACATTTCCATTCAATTCACTAATATTGTAACTTGAATGCTGTAACTAATGCATTTATGTTATTTCCCTTCACTCCCCTGTCCCTCTATACACCACTTTATGTTCTGGATCATTCACGCCACCTTCAGTCAGTTTAATAAAATCCTGGCTGTCTTCACTTCTGTTACTCAGTTCTGGTTATAGTATTGCAACATCCACTAAGTGCTGTGTCCAACAACTCCTCTGAGGCCTAATAACCTGAGGCTGGGACCTAAATCAACCTGCCAGAACTGTAGTGGTACCTTCCTTCTACTTGTCTCTGATCATCCCCCAGGTAACCTAACACAGGACCTAATCTTTTAAGTTAAAAAAACTGTACCGTTGTGCTTGGTAATATACTACATATCTTGAGTTCATTTTAACACTAAATCAGACATAATATTGTGGGATTTTCCTCTCACTCTTCACTATCTCATTATTGGTACATGTTTGCAAATTACCTGAACTTTTCTTTGGCCAAATCCATTGATAGTATTGAGTATCTGAATTTTGTTGTGCACAGATTACATGAATGTTTTCCCCTTCTGCTAAATGCATTTTTGCAATATTTATTGTCATAAACCTTGTAGTATTGGAAACTTCTGTAATATTGATTCTTGTAAATAAACCGTTGTTACATGGAAGTATTAAGTCGATGTTGTGATGTCCATTTGGTGACTCAAGCTCCAGAGGTCTTCCATTATCGATATCTCGACTGAAATTATTATTACTTATAACAGCTGAGATGAAACATGCAGGAAATACTTCCCATTCAAAAGTTAAAATTGATGAGTTTAATAATACATGAAGTCCCGAAATTCTGAAGTTTTCTCGACTAGTTGAGCATTCTGTATAAATAAAGTTAAACAATTGTGAGTTTACACCTTATGTTGAGACAGTTAAATTTATTCATGAAATTGAGAATTCTAAGAAACTCTTACAAAAAACAAGGATAGAGTAACAAAATAAAATAGTGCACTCTTACCTCCATTGTTTATAGTTATCATCACTCGGTTGCACCATACATTAACTAACGTAACATTTTCAAATAATTTAAACTCTAGTTGAGAGTTCACATGTGAATAATCAATAGATAAAAGACGAGTTGACACCATCATATTATTATTATTCAACAGAGGATCTGTAGTATTAATACTAAAATGTATTCCAAGTCCAGCTGTATAGTCTCTCATAATAGTACCATTCCAATTCCAGATAATATAGGCCGTTCCATCTTCTGTACAAGACAAAGTGTTTTTATCACCAGGACTTACTTCTAGTATAGGAGGTGGTGGATTTAATGTAGTTTCTAAAAGATGATGATGAATGATGATAATAATAAAGCATAATAATAACATAAGAACAACACAACACTAAACATGATTATCTACTTCATTTTATCTGGACAGCAGCTAACTTTCTATTTATGGTAGCTTGAAGAGAGGAAAGCATTCATAAGCACAAAAGATAATATTCAATCTGTGCAACAGCCTACCCTACTTCCAACATTTAGAAGACTACTGAATTATGCAGGATTTTTTTTAAGAGCTATTTGCTAACAGCAATAATTATGCTCTTATCATAATAATATTTCCATCAGACATAATATCATCAGCATTGTAGTAAGCTAGTCACTCTCTTACGAAATTGAGCGCGTGTGTATCACCCAAGATCCGAAGAAGAAACACAACACAAATAGTATATCTTTCCATCGCGTCACTTGTATCTAATCCGAGCGGTAGAACTCTAAACATAATCCTTTACCTCCAGCTTCAACGGAAGTGAATATCGAATGGATAAGAACGGAATTCACAATGTTGTAGAAGAACAATGCAGTATCAAAACAAGTGAATACAATTTGTAGAAAGGGGAGGAGCAAGTCTTGCACAGCGAGACATTTTACCAAACCTCTATTCTTGGGTAAATGGTCTCACTTTGCCAGACTAGAGAGGAGCGTTGGAGCGCCCAATATACTAAATTGAAGAAGAAAATAAGTCAATTTGATGAAGAGCCATAGTTGGCATAAAGTAGGACCTTACTTGTATCCCTGAACTAAGGCCCTACTTTTTACAGTAGCTATACATCTACTTTGTAAAGTGAAGGCCTAAGGTGCTTACTTTAGGAACTTATTTTTAGTATTAATACTTTGATCAGTTTGTAATTAAGTACTATTTTATGTGCGGATGACATAATATTGGTATATTTACTGCATGCAGCTATTGTGTTATTTTTGTAATAGGATAGCTCTGAGAGAGTTTGAAGAAATGGCTACTCCAGGCCAATCTAGTAGCATCAGTGATGTAACACAAGTATTAAGTATTATTGCTAGTGCACTATAATCAATCCTAAGTCCCTACTACCACTTTATTTTAGGAATTTCTTATAAGGAATCTGCAGAGTCAGTCATTAATTTCCAACATTTCTAGAGGCTACTACATGTAATAATGGTATCCAGAAAAGCTGGTGTATAATTCTCTTCAATTTCAAACATAGAATTTTACTGTTTTTTCAATTGTATTTAGATGTTGATGAAATGAAAGGGCAAGATTTTTAGGCAATGCAGTAAAGATATCATGAACATATCTCTCCCAAGAAGGGGGTGATGAAAGAAAACTAGAAATTCCATCTCCTCGATATACTCCATTGCTAGAGTAGCTACTGTTACAGAAACTGTGTATCCCTTTGCTGTATCAAGCACTTGCTGATATAATTCAGCATCATTATGACAAATATGTTGCACTTAGACAAATTTTAAGTAGCCTGACAGCTTCTTCTGCTATTTTCCTGCAGTTTTCACTGAAATTGAAAATGGAAAGATATTAGATCTTCTCGATAATGTGGATATAGTCTGTCTCCATTATATCCACTTACCTCATATTAATCGATGTCTTCATAATTGCCAAGAGAGCTGGAACAGGTACTCCGTGTCTGCATGTCACCCCAACGTGTGTTTTATGAAGGTTGGAGACATTTCAACCATTAAGTGTGACAACTGATTATGATAATTCTCTTTGTATTTCAAATGTTTGGTAAACATTTGAGTAGTTAGACTGTATTTTTTCACTACCATATCATGTGTACTACCCTATCACCTTTTTCTTGTTTAAAATCAATCTATAATTTTTATGAACTTATAATTGGCTACAGCTATTATCAGCACAATTAACATTTCGATTGTTAATTAACTAGCAAGAACCAGCCTTAGAGTGATGTTTGATAAACTAACTTTTGCAAATAAAGAATGCAGTAGAATAGGGCTTTTTTTTTCATTGTTATCATATTCTACCACTTAGCTAGTTAAAGTTATATCACTTTCCCTTTCCTGCTCTTATTCTGAGAACAATATTTACTATTCTTATCATATCCTTTTCTTTATTCATCTCTTTCCTCTTTAGTCTTTTAATGTTTATCTCTCCTGCATCTAAGTCTCTCTGGCCTTCTATCGTGTGGCATTATGCACTGTTAAAAATGAAGTGTTCCAGTAACACTGCTAGGAGCGTTCCCAGGAGAGGGAGGAATTTATGCCCCACCCATGTTTCCTGAACACTGCACGAGGGTTATAATATAACACTCTGAGAGGTGTTTGGACAACATCTTTAGCAGAGTTGTATTAACACCTTCTGCAAGCTTATTACAACACTAAGTAACATGTTTCAATGGCACTGCTAATAAATAATGACCACACCTCATTCACATAACCTCAAAATTTTTAGATAAAAATGATTGACAATGAATATATAAAAATAGATTGAATAAAGTAGCTAAACAGTTTTAAAGCTGTCCTTTCAACATGAGTAGATGAAATATCATGATATGCACTCCATTTATGATCCATCATGTTCAAGATAAATGTACCTGCATTGACACATAAAAATATAACATAAATCAATAAGCAATATACAAACACATTCATAAATGCTAGTAAACACATATTCTAAACACACACCCAGACTCAGCTAAACACTCAATTCTAAACACGCTCATAAATGCAACTAAACAAACTATCCAAAATATGTGACCCTCTACGGGAAAATCGGGCACAGCGCGGCAAGTGGCCCAATCCGCTGTAAATGCCGCCGTCAAAATACAGCTCTCAGTTAGCGTAAACAACCGTATATCGACCATCACCTATTATCGTCCAAATGTCATCCAATTATCGACCACTTATCCGGAATAGAAATACGGACAAAAAAACGGGAGTATGTGTAAAGTGGGCGGTGGCCGCCAAGCGAGTTTAGAGTACATTTATCTGGGACTAGTTTCTTTGCTATTTCTGCTGCTTCAAGCGACTTGGTAAGTCTTACTTGCAGCCTAATTATGCTGCTAACTTATGTAGTCTTATTTTAGTTGCAGTTCACAGCGCTTGGGGTATAGCTAAAGCTATATTTGGTGTTCAAGGTGACTGTCTCTGACCTAAGTAAGTCCTCACAGTAGAATGCAATGGTTCTTATAGCTATTGCAGTTGCTACAAATATATATAATGGTTATTTTAATTTATTTATGCAGTTGCTAGCTACAAAGATATGCCTCGCAAAGGTGTGAGAAAACGCCTGACTAGACGAAGAAGTTCCACATCTCCTGGTGGGTTTGCAAAACTTTTGCATTGTCTTTTGAAACTTCCACTATCCTTTGAAACTTTGCCACCACTATAATTATAGCTTCTTTCATTTGTAAATTACTATGTAATTGTGTAATTTCAATTGGGCCACAGTGAAATGAAACAACATAAGAGAAATGCAAAGAACTTAATAAATAAGACTGTGCAGTAAAATTATAGTTCTAATTAAATTAAAATAACAATAGCAGTAAGTACTTGTATATATTTTTTTATCAAAATGGTTAATAAAAAAATGTGACCATTATGGAAACATTTTCTGTGACTAGTACTACTATAATGCACAAATATAAATAATGAAAAGGTTAATACTTATGCATTATTAGTGTTGTTGGGCCCTCTGCATCTTGGCTACTCCACCCAACAATGCTAAACCAATTCACTTATCAGTTTATAAATCCAAATAAAGATAATGGAGAGAGAGTGTCAGAGAGTCTCAATCAGTGTCTATGACTGTCCCTGGTCAGCCCTTTTATAGACTGCTAATAGTCTGGTGGCTTAGTGAAATTACCGTTTTTTGGAGGACAAAAGGATCAAATTTTGCATGAATTTTTCTTCAACTTCATAAATATTATTAGCCTAGGAGCCCCACCCAAAATTTTTAATTAAGCCCACTAATTAAAAATGGCCGCCAGAGCATTTATTGTTATTTATGCTTTAAATATTCTGTTATTATGCAAGAATTATTGTATAGCTAGTTAACATGTTAAATTTCAAGTTTAAAACATAGATTGATAAAAATTGAATATTTATGGCTGCATTAGCAACTACACAGTGGTGAGCAGCATACATTAACTTTGGCACAATTATATCTACTGTAATCTCCTTTGCAGGCACACTTAAAAAAACTTCTGGTATGCTAAGCCAGACCAGTTCTCAACACCGTGCAGCAGCAATTTTTGACCAAATTCACTTGGATTTGAAATTACTTGGTGGGGTCGAGTGCAAGAAGTCCATATTACAGCCTGGTATTTACTTACTATGTTAATGTTTAGGCTCTTACAGCTAAACAATTCCTCTCTGGCCCCATCACTGAACTCAAACTGGTCTCATCCTATAGCACATACTGTTAATCTTTCTATCTTTTGAAAGTGATTGGAGCTGCAAGGTAATGCTGCTTGCTTCCAGAAAGTGATATTCATAACTGAGGTCTAATTTCTCCAGGGTTTGCACTATAAGAAACTGAAAAAGGCTGATTCCAGTTCCATAAAATGACTTTACTGCAGTTGTTGAGTTGGAGTTATGGTCAAAATTATCCAGAGCACCAACAGTGAATAATCTATCCGTAAGACAGGCCGGGGCCACAGCTCCTTCTTTTTATTGTTCAGATACTGCTGCAGCTATCATACTTTCAACTTGTAAACGTTGTCATATGAAATACAAATTCACATGTGATAAGTTGTTCAATGAGTTTCTTGCTCCAAGCCATGTGGTGAACATTTAGACCAATGTAAATGGGAAGAGGTAGCTCAAGATCAGAGGAATGCCTTGTTTCATGGTACAAGATTCAGAAGCTTTCTTATGTGCTAAAATGACTTGACCTACAGTAAGTCATGCCTGAGTTTCACATCGCCCTTGGTCTTTCAAATTAGTACCATTGAAAATTAAAGGAATATGATATATGAGGCTTGAAGGACGAGACTCCTGTAGGCAATTAGATGGAAAGGAACCATTGAACTTGAAAGGGCTGATCAATAATATTGTAGCAGCCTTGGCTAAAATGGTAGCATCTTCAGAAAACGTCCCCTTCTGTAAAGCCTCCCTAAGCATATCTTGGACAGCCTTATTGAATGTGATGGTATTCCTGCCATCAAATTGTAGCATTGTTCCAACAGTCGTTCCTTCAACAGGCTTCGGGAATTGTTCCAACAGTCGTTCCTTCAACTTGATTTTATTGTACCCCTTAGAGATATCAAAATATGAAAATACTGACCTAGAGGGAATACTGACCTAGAGGGAATACTGACCTAGAGGGAATACTGACCTAGAGGGAATACTGACCTAGAGGGAATACTGACCTAGAGGGAATACTGACCTAGAGGGAATACTGACCTAGAGGGAAACTGACCTAGAGGGAATACTGACCTAGAGGGAATACTGACAATTGAACATTGAAGTTCCAGAACTAAAGGCTTTCCCAATGTAGCTAACCAACTCCACAAATACTCTGGAAAGGTTTATATTATTTTCCCCAGTTTGGACCTTCTCTTCTCTGATCGACTTCTGTAATGGTTTCTCAAACTCGTAAGGCACTTAAAGTGATATTTAGCTACCTTTGCTATAAGGTCTCTACCACCAGTATGAACCAGAAGCTTAGAGTCCTGTAACACTTATTATTCATCGTATGTTGCTATCGGCAGCAAAAGTAGAAACTTCACATTTTCGCAACTACTTGTACATTGGTCATCGTCATGTGTCATTAATCCTGCCGACAAATGACACATCGTTTCCAATCTAACTCCATGTAATACTCCACATAGCACAGTTGCATGAACCTAGCCAGAGACAAAAGGATGGCTATGTAATGGCTTAGTTTTTACTACTTCACACTTTAATTGTGAGTGTTTTCCCTATAAGTGACAATTTTTCACACTTGTTATTACTTTAATTCACCAAACTCCAAACAGTTGTCCAATATTATTTTTGATTGGCAGCCATCTTGCTTTACAAACGCGTTTCATGAGGGCTCCTAGGCTAAATTTCTTTAGTAGGCCCTAAGGAACAACCATACAAAATTTTATGCTTTTGTCCAATGGAAACTGGTAAACTTGCATAATGACCCTAAGCCACCTGACTATAATGGGATTACAAGAAAAGAAAATAGAATGTAAAACTGACCAATCACAAAGAGAATAATGAAGTATTAAACTAACTAGTCAAATGAGAGAGCAAATATTCACACAAATTGTAACAAGTAACCTACACTGTAAAAAATGGGGTGTTCCACTACACCTTTAATGGGGTGTAGTGGAACGCTTCTGTATTGTGGGGTGTTGTGCTACACTCTGAAGTGTTTGGTAACACTGTGGAGTGTAGCATGACACCCTTATAAGCTATAGTGACTTTACTACACTTCTGTGGAGTGTATCAGTACGCCCATGCAGACTTGCTACTTTAAGAGGTGTTCAACTACTGACACAGTGGTAAGAACTAGCTAGTGGGCTGACTACAACTTTGGCCAGTTTGTTGATGGAAATAATTATTGAATGTCTACAATTAATGTGCATATCATTATGCTAGTCTTATGTGGTTCACAATTTAGTGGGCAAGATTCTATAAAGCACACTTTATGCGTCATTGTGCAAGCTATATTCATAGTGGCTAGCTTTACTAATTTCAATTTAATGTTTTTATTCACAGCACTAACAACGAGGAAGCTGAAGAGCTTAAAGTTCTAATGAAGAATTTCAAGGCATGCTTGGTAGCTAAGTTTGAGAACAACACAGCTAAATATGTATATGTGGTTATTTCTAATAGTTATTAAAATTATATTATTATGATGTAATGAGTCTCATTGGTTTCATCTGCCAGGGATAGTCTTGGCTTAAAAAAAAAAGGAGACTATTAAATAAAACCTGAGATTGCATTTCTGCTATGCAGCTTACATCTAATATGGTAAAGTAAAAGTGTCAACACAATTCAAGAAAGTAAAAACAGCATTTGTCTTTGCACAAATCAACTTACCATAGTAATTGAAAAGGTGACGCTTTACCGAACCACTTTGAGAAGCCGTTTAAGATGAAATCGTTGTAAACCCCTTTACCCAATTAATTGATTAGCACAGGTACTAGGTGCGTACAAAAATCCTTGAATATGAACTCAAAACAAACTATATATTAGTTGTAAGACACTAGGATCATCCGTGCATTGGGTAAGAAGCTGTAAGCTTAGAATTTAAATCAACCGCTTTGGGTTTGTGTAGGCTTTACTCACTGTTCTGTTACGGTGTTGCTACCAAAACTGAGTTCAGTAATCTAGCTTTTTTTTTTCTTTTTTTAATTATATATATACACTACAATACAATACACAAAATAATATAAACTGAGTTACAGTCAAAAAGCAAATGAATTAAATCAGTTTAGATGTGCTTCTGAGGTCACCAGGTCTACTGCTGCTGGTATTCTTACAGCATGTCCAATGGATGATCTGGCTCCTCGAATGGCTTGGATAGAGGACCGTAGAAGAGAAAAGGATAGGCGGCATCGTAACCATTGAAGAGTACTGCTATAACTGTGTTCCCACTTATTGGCGACCATGGACGCTAATTTTTTATAGAATATATTGGCTTCCTTTGCTATGCCACCGGTAGTAGAGAGTACAACTGGTGTGAATGTGGCGTGTTCCACTTCTCTAATTCTCTCCTCATATGCCCGTTTCTTGGCTTGTTCGAGCTTCCTATACACCATTTGCATGTCTGAATGTTTGTTGGAAGGGGCATAGGGGTTGAATACCCTTACATCAAAATATGTTCTATCGTGATTGCCGCCCCAAACACCGTTTGCTGCAATGTCGAGTCTTGCTCCTGGCTGTGAGTTAGCAGTCGCACCATTCAGTTCTTCAAACACGGGCTGAAGGTCAGGCTCAATACATACATCCTTGCACTCCTCAGTAGAGTGTTGCTGTCAAATTGTCAAATTCCGTATTTCGTTGTGTCTGATGGATGGAAACCCCCCTTTGGGGCATGAAAGGGCATACTCAACTGAGAAGACGGCCCCACATGCACATTTAGCTGGTACTCCCAGGGGTCCAGCCATAGCGCAGTGCGAGGGAGTCGTGAAATGCACCCCTGTGTAGAGCGGAGCGTGTTCCATTAGTGGGAGCACTGTCAGCCAGGTTTATGATCCTTTTTCCTTTGCTAGGTTCACTGCTCTCTTCTGGCTGGCAGGTAGTAATTTCATGAGGTCTTCGGCATCCTTTGAGTTTTCTTCCAAGATATGTGTCCTCACCCTATTCTTGGATTCGAGTTGCTGAGCGATAATATCAAGTCCATATTCATCGTCCTGTGATAGGATGTGAGTGCAAAGAGAGGAGATAATCATTAAGGAGTGGTGGTATTCCTTGCAGGCACGTTTGGAAGGGATGGTGATTTAGCTAGTAGCCCCGCGCCCCGTGGCTCAACGCAAAAAAAGCTACACTAGTGGTGTGCTTGAGCACAAATGGCGAGCGAGCCTAAAGACTATATTGACTTCTAACACTGAAGCTACTGAAAATAAGGTCCAGTTTTTTAATTTAGCTTACAGGGTAAAGGGATTTCAGTGCCATAGTAACAACTCTCTGAAACTGCTTGAATTGAAGGAAAAAACAACAACAACAAAACAATACACGTTATTTAAAAGTTTTCTTTGTGATATTCTTTAGCTAAGTAGTGGTTGTAACACACAATGCTTTGACACAGCTGGACATGCACCTACACAGACTTACCTTCGCAGTAGTCTATGGACAATGTATTTTCAGGTAATACTGTGCACCGGCTTATAACCATGACAAAGAGCGCATTGACTTACCACCGCCACTAACTCGAATAGAAATGGAAGTCCCTTGAGTTTTCAGTTTTAACTGCACCCGCAAGAATTCAAAAAGGGAAACAATTCAATTTCTAGGGTGATACGGGGTACTGATCGTAAACAGAGGATTCTGTTTAGTGAATTTTGGGACGGGGTCGACACCGAACTAACACAAAAACGCGAGGGTCAAAGTACAAAATGACATACGTACGTCCAAACATATATACAAATAAATAAATAAACTAGTGGTGTGCTTGAGCACAAATGGCGAGCGAGCCTTAAACTACACTATTGTTAAATTTGATTTTAACAACTAACACTCCAGCTATTAAAATAAAGTTGAGTTTTTAAATTACGTATGAGGTAAAGGGGTTTCAATGTCATAGTAACCGCCCCCGCAACATTTTTAATTGAAAAAGAAGCAACAAAATCAAATCACGTTATTTAAAATTTTCTTTGTGATATTCTTAATAGTAGTTGTAACGCACAATACTTTCACACAACTGAACATACCTACGCAAGACTTACCTTAGAGGTTCGTCTAGTGGACAATGCATTTTTAAGTAAATACTGTTGGGTAGGGCTTATAACTGTGACAAATAGCGCATTAACTTACCACCGCCACTAATTCGAATAGAAATGGAGCTCCCATAAGATTTTGAGTTTTAACTGCACCCGAAAAACAATTCAAAGCCGTAAACAATTCAATTTCTAAGGTTATACGGGTAATGGTCGCTAAACCGAAGGATTCTGTTTAGTGATGTTTGGGACGGGGTCGTACGCGGAGCGAACACAAAACAACGGAGGGTCAAAGTACAAAATAACATACGTACGTCCATATATATAAACTAGTGATGTGCTTGAGCACAAATGGCGAGCGAGCCTAAAGACTATACTATTTTTATATGATTTTGACTTCTAACACTGAAGCTACTGAAAATAAGGTCCAGTTTTTAAATTTAGCATACAAGGTAAAGGGATTTCAGTGCCATAGTAACAACTCTCTGCAACTGCTTGGAAGGAAAACAAAAAAAACAAAAAACAATACACGTTATTTAAAAGTTTTCTTTGTGTAGCTAAGTATTCTTTAGCTAAGTAGTGGTTGTAACACACAATGCTTTGACACAACTGGACATGCACCTACACAGACTTACCTTCGCAGTAGTCTAGTGGACAATGTATTTCAAGTAAATACTGTTGCGCACGGCTTATAACCATGACAAAGAGCGCATTGACTTACCACCGCCACTACTCGAATAGAAATGGAAGTCCCTTAGTTTTCAAGTTGAACTGCACCCATCAAAAGAATTCAAACGGTAACAACAATTCAATTTCAGGGTGAATACGGGTCTGATCGATAAACCAGTAGGATTCTGTTTTAGTGGCATTTGGGACGTCGACCACAATAACTACACAAAAAACGCGAGGGTCAAAGTACAAAACGACAACATACGTCCATACATAATACGAAATAAATAAATAAACTAGTGGTTTTCTTGAGCACAAATGGCGATCGAGCCTTAACTACACTATTATGTAAATGATGATTTTAAAAGTAGACTCCGCTACTACAATAAAGTCGAGTTTTTTTTAAATTACGTAGCGGTAAAGTGAATTCAATGCCATAGTACCGCTTCCCGCAACTGTTTGAATTGAAAAAGAAGCAACACAATCAAAGTCACGTTATTTCATTTCTTTGTGACATTCTTACTAGTATTTGTAAAGCACAATACTTCACACAACTGATCATACCTACGCAAGACTTACCTTCGTGGTTCATCTAGTGGACAATGAATTTACAAGTAAATGCTGTTGAGTAGGGCTTATAACTGTGACAAATAGCGACTAACTCGAATAGAAATGGAGCTCCCATAAGTTTTTGCGTTTTAACTGCACCCGCAAAAGAATTCAAAGCAGTAAACAATTCAATTTCTAAGGTGATACGGGTAATGATCGCTAAACTGGAGGATTCTGTTTAGTGAAGTTTGGGACGGGGTCGAACGCGGAGCGAACACAAAATTACGGAGGGTCAAAGTACAAAATGACATACATACGTCCAAACATATATACTAGTGGTGTGCTTGAGCACAAATGGCGAGCGAGCCTTAAACCACACTATTGTTAAATGATTGATTTTAACAACTAACACTCAAGCTACTAAAATAAAGTCGAGTTTTTAATTTAAGTATATGTGGTAAAGGGGTTTCAATGCCATAGTAACTGCTCCCCGCAACTGTTTGAATTGAAAAAGAAGCAACAAAATCGAGTCACGTTATTTAAATTTTTCTTTGTGATATTCTTAATAGTAGTTGTAACGCACAATACGTTCACACAACTGAACATACCTACGCAAGACTTACCTTCGTGGTTCGTCTAGTGGACAATGAATTTTCAAGTAAATGCTGTTGAGTAGGGCTTATAACTGTGACAAATAGCGTACTAACTTACCACCGTCACTACCTCGAATAGAAATGGAGCTCACATAAGTTTTTGCGTTTTAACTGCACCCGCAAAAGAATTCAAAGCGGTAAACAATTCAATTTCTAAGGTGATACGGGTAATGGTCGCTAAACCAGAGGATTCTGTTTAGTGAAGTTTGGGACGGGGTCGAACGCCGAGCGAACACAAAAATACGGAGGGTCAAAGTACAAAATAACATACATACGTCCAAACATATATATAAACTAGTGGTGTGCTTGAGCACAAATGGCGAGCGAGCCTGATAGTTAGGTAACATAAAATGTTACTATGTTTTAGCTTACTTCATGCAAACACTATAATAGCAGTTATGACATTTGATTTCAGCAAACAAATACAAAATCACTCTCTTACCTTATTAATGGTAACTTTTGTAGTATCAAACATCAACCATTCTGATAATCTCAATCACCAGTAACTCTTGAACAAGCTCTCAGCTACGATAAAAAATAAACCAGTGTTATTATTTGTAATTTTAGCCAACAAATATGGAATTACACTTACATCATTCTTGAGTATTGATAACTTCTGTAGTATCAAATTGAAGTTACTTTGACCATCTGAATTACTTTGACCATCTGAATTACCTTGAATTCTTGACAACAAGCTCTCACCTACAAAAACAAAAGACAATCAATTTTAGCACACAAATACAAAATTACTTTCTTACCTCATTTTCTTGAGCAGTGCTAACTTTTGTAGTACCAAATTTGAGCCAATCTGACTATTTGAATTTACCAGTCCCTGTTGACTAGATCTTAGCTACAAAAAAGAAAGGCCAGAGTTAATTTTACATATTTAGCTAACAAATATAGAATTGCGTACTTATCTCAGCTTCCCTCGAGAAGTAGTAGCTTCCATAGCATTAATACTACGGCATTCTGACTACCAACGGCTCTTGACAACCAACAACCGGCACTCCGTATACCCCCATAAAACGGCGAAGTTTTGAAATTAAGTCTGGAAAAGGGTCTTCAATGCCATAGTAACCTGTCGAATCAACTTTTTGTGTCTTGAAAACAAGCGTTTTAGCAGGAATTTTCTCATACTTTGGAGCTTAAGTATAAAGTAAGGTTTGCTTAATGCTGTAGTTTCAGAATAAACTGGAGTGAAGCCTAAATAGCCGTGTTTTTAGGAGAAAACGTTCCCCGCGCGCGCGTTTAAAGAGCATACGTACCATCCATACATACTTACATATATATAACATATACCCGATTTTGCATTATCCACCCCTAATACTGTCTCGCTCGCTACGCTCGCTCGCCAATAAACAAACATCCCCGATTTTCGATTGTGTTACCCCTGTAAGTGTCTCGCTCGCCAATAAATAAACATCCCCGATTTTCGATTGTGTTACCCCTGTAAGTGTCTCGCTCGCTACGCTCGTTCGCCAATAAATAAATAAACAAACATCCCCGATTTTCGATTGTGTTACCCCTGTAAGTGTCTAGCTCGCTACGCTCGCTCGCCAATAATAAAGCGAGGGGACGGCGAGACCCTTTACCAACCTCGAACCTCTACACTCGATTAGCGGTTGGTAAAGGGATTGGGTACATGAGACTAACTTTTCATTATGGCGGTTCGGTTAAATGAAAGTATCTCACTCAGCTTTCAAGAGTAAGTTAAAAGCTTTGCACCCCTTAAAAAAAGTAATGCCAATCTAGTAATACTCTCGTGATGTGGGAGAGGAGGACTGTCTAATAATTCTGTACATTAGTTTCTTAAGTAGTTTGAGACAAATAGTGTGTACAAGTTTGAGTTTGCTAGTATGTAAGTCTGACAAAAAATGAAAACTGGTTGTTTGCTATGTAAACTTGACATATATATCTTAGAGTCATCTTCAGTGGTTTCACAAGACAGGGTATGTTTGTCCCTCCATCTAATCCTATCATTAGTTAGCAAGTGTCTAAAGAGTACTACTTGTCACTTGTAATAATATCAGAAAAAAAATTAAAAATTCGCTCACCTAATAGCTAGACTAGAGTAGCTAAATGGAATGGCGGTACAACTATAAAAATTGAATGGAATCATATAGCTATTATATCCATGTAATTTTTATACAGCAGGACCACAACTGTATTATCTTGTCCAGTAGTGATGGCATTTCCCATTGGCTTATTTTGCAGGTAGCAACATGCTGCTGATGTATCAATGCCAGTCAATACAAGATGTTGGCAAAGCAAGTGTCATGAAGTAAGTTGATAACGGGTGTGAACATAACCAGGCCTCATCCCTAATAGTGATAATGTTGGTGGCCCTGCCTCTTTTATTGTCTAGGTACTAATCTTTCCAGGGTTTTTTTGTTTGTTTGTTTTTGTTTTGGGGCACGACTTAGGTTCACCTGCATTGAGTCTACCACACTGGATTTATGTCCAACCAAAAAGTTGAAGACTTACTGATATTCTCCTATTACTTGTTACAGGGTGGGCATTATTAGGGTAAACTTGTAGTTGTGCGTTCCCTGGCTGCTTTGGCTGTCTCTTTAGCCTATGGCTTTGACCCATTCTTGGTTGATGCTCACACTTTGCTGGCAAGTCTATACATGCTTTATTAGTGACAGTCTCATTGCACTGCTCATCTGCTGATGCTATCCCTTACCTTGTGACCTTACCGTGCACCCTTCACTTGGCTATTCTTTTGTACTAGACCTTCCCTAGCATCCTCAAGTTGTCCTCCAGCTCCCACTCTTTGGGCCCTAATAACACTAGAGTTGAAACAAGTATGAAAGTGTTGGTTGGCCTGTGCTGTTGCATATAGAACAGAGATATTATAAAGTATCAAGTATCATAGTTGCTGAGGCTAGTGGTTCTGTAGTCTGCAATGATATTGGTGCCATTGGCCAGATTGTTATTATTAGCCCTCAGCATGCATGCGCAAGTGGGTTATAGTAGTCGTCCCATCTGTTTGTCTGTCTGTCAGCTGATTTTGGAGATTACTGACAATTAACTGTTGATTTAAGTATGATCTTGCTCAGGATGATGATTTAACAAGCTGTCTGCTCCGTGTAGGTTCAAGTTTTTGTAGGTAATGTCCCCTATCGTCATGTCGCAATCACATGGGCAAATAATTTCTTTTCTTCCCACGTTAGTTTTTGCTTCATACTGAAAAGTTAATGAGAGCTGGAATTCAGGTGTTTTACGTTGAAACTATATACCGGTGAGAGTCTTTAGCTACTTCTTTAGACAGCAATTAGCTACATCTATGTTTTCATTGCTTGAGCTGTATTGATACCTGATTAAGAATAGCCAAATATATTATTTTTTCGGTCTGAGAAATGATTTTGTTATAGCTAGCTAGTGTATAGTAGCGCTGAGGGTTCACACCTTTGGTGCTTCATTTGCTTGGCTTGATAACTAATTTTCTTTTCCATTAGAATTAATATTGTCATAACCTTCTTTTTTTTTCATTTCCTAGATTTCATGGTGCTTGGGCTGCTGCTATCTGTACTGAGGTTCTGGTGATCTTGATTGAAGAAGAGAATAATGGTAAGTCTCTAGGCATGCACTGCTGTTATCATTGTACATACACGTACTAATACTAACACTGCATTCACGAAGTACTGCACACTTAGTGCTAGCACTGTGCATGGACGTAGTACTATTACTGTGCACGCACATAGTGCTAACACTGTGCACACACATAGTGCTAGCACTGTGCATGCACGTAGTACTATTACTGTGCACGCACGTAGTGCTAGCGCTGTGCACGCACATAGTGCTAACACTGTGCACACACATAGTACTAACACTGTGCACACACATAGTGCTAGCACTGTGCACACAGATAGTGCTAACACTGTGCACACAGATAGTGCTAACACTGTGCATGCATGTAGTACTATTACTGTGCACGCACATAGTGCTAACACTCCACGCATGTAGTACTATTACTGTGCACGCACGTAGTGCTAGCGCTGTGCACGCACATAGTGCTAACACTGTGCACACACATAGTGTGCACACCCATAGTGCTAGCACTGTGCACACACATAGTGCTACACTGTGCATGCACGGATCTATTACTTGTGGCACTGCACGTAGTTTCGTAGATACTGTCACTCACATAATCGAACAACTGTCACCACATATGCTAGCATGTGCTGCACGTAGTACTATTTACTGTGCACCACATATTGCTAGCACTGTGCAACACGACAGTAGACTAACACTGTGTGCACACACCTATTGCTACACTGTGCTAGCACGTATACATTCTGTGCCCGCACATAGTGCTAAACCTGCACGCACGCGTTATATTAACCTTGGTGCACGCACATAGTGCTAACAGACTGTGCAACCACACATCGTGCTAGCACTGTGCTGCACGTAGTACTATTAACTTGCACGCACATAGTGCTATCACTGTGCACACACATAGTACAACACTGTCACACACAGGTACACTGTACTGCCGTAGTACTATTAACTTTGGCACGCACATAGTGCTAACCCTGTCACATCACCTAGTGCTAGCCACTGTGACACACACTAGTGCTAACACGTGCACCCACATACTTGTAGCACTGTGCATGCACGGTAATACTTTACTGTGCACCACATAGGATAACACGGTGCCACCACATATACTAACCTTTGCACCCACATAGTGCTAGCACTTCATGCACGTAATACATTACTTGCACAAGAGTGCTCACGTGCGACACACATAGTGCTAACACTGTGCCCACATAGTGCTGGCACTGTGCATGCACGTAGTACTATTACTGTGCACGCACATGTGCTATGCACGCACAAGTGCTAACACTGTGCACACACATAGTGCTAACACTGTGCACACACATAGTGCTAGCACTGTGCATGCACGTAGTACTATTACTGTGCACGCACATAGTGCTATGCACGCACATAGTGCTAACACTGTGCACACACATAGTGCTAACACTGTGCACACACATAGTGCTAGCACTGTGCATGCACGTAGTACTATTACTGTGCACGCACATAGTGCTAACACTTCACGCACGTAGTACTATTACTGTGCACGCATATAGTGCTAGCACTGTGCACGCACATAGTGCTAACACTGTGCACACACATAGTGCGAGCACTGTGCATGCACGTAGTACTATTACTGTGCACGCACATAGTACTAACACTGTGCACATACATAGTGCTAGCACTGCATGCACATAGTGCTAACACTGTGCATGCACGTAATACTATTACTGTGCACGCATATAGTGCTAACACTGTGCACACACATAGTGCTAACACTGTGCACACACATAGTGCTAACACTGTGCATGCACGTAATACTATTACTGTGCACGCACATAGTGCTAACACTGTACACACACATAGTGCTAGCACTGTGCATGCACGTAGTACTATTACTGTGCACGCACATAGTACTAACACTGTGCACACACATAGTGCTAGCACTGTGCATGCACATAGTGCTAACACTGTGCATGCACGTAGTACTATTACTGTGCACGCATATAGTGCTAACACTGTGCACACACATAGTGCTAGCACTGTGCATGCACGTAGTACTACTACTGTGCACGCACATAGTACTAACACTGTGCACATACATAGTGCTAGCACTGTGCATGCACATAGTGCTAACACTGTGCATGCACGTAGTACTATTACTGTGCACGCATATAGTGCTAACATAGTGCTAGCACTGTGCACGCACATAGTGCTAACACTGTGCACACACATAGTTCTAACACTGTGCACACACATAGTGCTAGCACTGTGCACACACATAGTGCTAGCACTGTGCACACACATAGTGCTAACACTGCATGCACATAGTACTATTACTGTGCACGCACATAGTACTATTACTGTGCACGCACATAGTGCTAGCACTGTGCACGCACATAGTGCTAACACTGCATGCACATACTGCTAACACTCCACGCACGTAGTATTATTACTGTGCATGCACATAGTGCTAATACTGTGCACGCACATAGTACTAACACTGTGCACACACATAGTGCTAATACTGTGCACGCACGTAGTACTATTACTGTGCACGCACATAGTGCGAGCACTGTGCACACACATAGTGCTAGCACTGTGCATGCACGTAGTACTATTACTGTGCACGCACATAGTGCTAGCACTGTGCATGCACGTAGTACTAACACTGCACATAGTGCTAGCACTGTGCACGCACGTAGTACTATTACTGTGCACGCACATAGTGCTAGCACTGTGCACGCACATAGTACTAACACTGTGCACACACATAGTGCTAGCACTGTGCATGCACGTAGTACTAACACTGTGCACACACATAGTACTAACACTGTGCACGCACATAGTACTAACACTTTGCATGCACATAGTGCTAGCACTGTGCACGCACATAGTACTAACATTGTGCATGCACATAGTACTAACATTGTGCACGCACGTAGTACTATTACTGTGCACGCACATAGTACTAACACTGTGCATGCACGTAGTACTATTACTGTGCACGCACATAGTACTAACACTGCATGCACGTAGTACTATTACTGTGCACGCACATAGGTAATATAATTTACAAGTCTCACTTAGGATGAACTAATAGTCTCTTCTATCATTTGTTATCATGAACTTGATTTCACACTACACGTACATACATAGTGTCTTCTTCAGTTGTACAAGTATAACTTACTATGAAGTATTTGTATTTGCTAAGGAGCTATATTTGCAATACTTCTAAAGTATTTTGACCCCAACTCTGGTGTCTTTTCCACATTATATCGGGCAATATAAGTAACCATCACATACAGGGCTAGCAGAAATGCAATGATTTGATGTTGGCCATTAAATTGAAAGTGACCTTTCATAGCATATACATAGCTAGCTACACTCAACCCACTATGTACCACATATAGATGGGCATTAATTAGGACTGCACATGCCCTATTAATTGCCTTATTTAATTGTGTGATGTGCTGTGACATTTGCCCTGTGATTGGCTCTGCTACCAACATATACATGCATATATGTCTTACAGGGATGGAGCTGTAGTCCAGGGAGCCATACAATGTCTACTACAGGGCCTAACATGCAGATCAGCTCTCTTTAAAGTCTCCATTGCGTGGGCGGGTTGTCTGCTTACTCCACAGAGTCCTTTCCATCTAGTGAGTGACCTAAACTCAATACATGATAGTTGAATTGTACCTACATTCAGTTGTTGATTTATGTTTTGTTGTTGTTGTTTTTTCCTTACATTATTAATGAAATGGACATCGTATTGTCCATTTGATGGCCTAATATAAAGGACCGTCATGCAGGGTTTCATGCGTGATTTTCACTGGGGGTGGGAGACACTGTGTAATTAACCATGTGTCCACTTCATTAGGTCACCATGTGTCCACTTCACTAGATCACCATGTGTCCACTTCACTAGGTCACCATGTGTCCACTTCATTAGGTCACCATGTGTCCACTTCATTAGGTCATCATGTGTCCACTTCACTAGGTCACCATGTGTCCACTTCATCAGGTCATCATGCGTCCACTTCACTAGGTCACCATGTGTCCACTTCACTAGGTCACAGTGTTGTGGTAATTGCAATTGGTAATTGTAATTAGCTGTAATCATTACACCATCTGCAGTAATTGTAATTGTAATTGTAATTGCATACCTGTAAATTGGCAAGTAGTTGGGGTCAAAGACCACTTTGGTAAAGGGTCAGTTGTAAAGCACATGGCTGAATTAAAACAAAATTACAAATTTTGTGGGCCCTATTACCTGACCACTTATCCTGAGGAGGCGATGTGATGTAATTGTATGTAATTGCTAACAGATTTGTTGTAATTAGTTCTTAAAGGTGTAATTGGTAATTGAAATTGTAATTGAGAAGCAAAAATTTTAAGTAATTGTAATTGTAATTGATTACTTTACTCCTGTAATTGCCACAACCCTGCTAGGTCACCATGTGTCCACTTCATTAGGTCATCATGTGTCCACTTCACTAGGTCACCATGTGTCCACTTCATTAGGTCATCATGCGTCCACTTCACTAGGTCACCATGTGTCCACTTCATTAGGTCATCATGTGTCCACTTCACTAGGTCACCATGTGTCCACTTCATTAGGTCACCATGTGTCCACTTCACTAGGTCACCATGTGTCCACTTCATTAGGTCATCATGTGTCCACTTCACTAGGTCATCATGTGTCCACTTCACTAGGTCATCATGTGTCCACTTCACTAGGTCACCATGTGTCCACTTCATTAGGTCATCATGTGTCCACTTCACTAGGTCACCATGTGTCCACTTCATTAGGTCACCATGTGTCCACTTCACTAGGTCACCAT
>WLWD01004110.1_pt1:30000-47118 | contig 47118 bp, 30 predicted proteins | sample 6712731 | NCBI WGS metagenome assembly WLWD01 (sample SAMN12718690, study PRJNA576275) | sponge metagenome | isolation source: marine sponge | host: Mycale hentscheli | place: New Zealand: South Island, Marlborough, Capsize Point | collected 2014-11-01 | reverse complement strand
CTTTGAATGTTTTATATACAGGTTCAACTTGATTCATATTCCATAACTTGACTATCACTTTCATTTCTCCTTATTCTACATTTTTTTCTGGTGTCTTTTTTTTTTATTGGCTCTTGCAGCTTTAGCATAACATTTTCATTCTATGAGTTATCATCCACTACAACACTTCAACTTCAATTGTCACTATTTGAAACTCCTAAAACAGAAATGTTACTGTTATGTATCTGGTTCATTACTGCCTGAAAAATTGTCCCTTCAAATAGATTCAGTTTGCAGTTTTTCTCGTAATAAATTCAACCTTCTTTTGAAGACTTATAGCTTCTCTTTTAAAACTGGAAGTCACAGTCATTACTACTGCCAGCAGTATTGTGGTGGCAAGTCGACCTTTGAACTACAAGGAGTCGTATATTATAGCTAAAACTAATGGTTGCTGTGAGTCAGGTAGTCAATGCAACTACGACGGTACCATACGTGGATGTATGAGAACCTAGAGGTTTTACAGTCTAGAGTTTGCTCCAAGACTTTCTCCCAATTTTTAAGTAGAGATGTCAACTAGGTGTTTGTGGAAAGTATGTGGACAGGGATGGGCCATTATGAGTTGAGTAAACTATTTGATATACTACAGAACTTAGCAGTGGAACAAGAGGAGGAATGCCTTAAATGTGGTTCGTTTTTTGCAAATTCATAAACTGAAAGAACATTATTTCGGAATGGGGGTCAGTAGTTTCCATTTAGCTAAATTGAATTGAGTGTTTCATTTGATTATTTTTACCATGTAAAAAGTTCTGTGACCTAAAAGATAAATCAGACAAGGATGACATCATTCTTATTGAGAATGTTTTGGTAAATATTAGACTTTTAATAGCCACTTTAGGGAGCAATTTTTGGAGTGTGTGTTCAAGGTTTGCCTTTTTTTTACCAAGTGGCATCAGTTTTTGTTGTTGTATTTGTTGTTGTTTTTGTTTCTTTCTTTTTTAACTTCTACAGGAAGATGATAATGACTACTTGTCGAAGTCAACAATTAAAGAAAGTATGGATAATACATTGCAATCAACAAGTAAGGATAGTGTGAATAGGTGAGTATCATCAAAGTATTCACATGACATTTTTAAGAAGATATTTTGACATTTCTTTTTTTAGTGACTTAGTGGGAGTTATATAAATTTTGAAAAGGAATCTTCAAGAGGATGTGTATGGAAATGTATTAGAAAATAACCTTCACAGACTTAACAAGTCATCATTTAGCCCTGAGAAGACAAAATACTGTTAATATTATTAATCAGGTAGCTAGTAAGCTAATTCAATAAAAATTATGTATTCTAATTAGTTGACAAAAATTATGTATCTCAATTGTACAATTTTGGACTAAAAATTTTATTTTTATGTATTTCAAATTTTTTATCATGGTCATTGGAATATGTTTACGAGATTAATGTCAATTGTGATGTCGAATAGTGATTAGAATTGCATCAAATTTAGTGTTAAATGTATAGAACTGTGTTCCATAAAGTAAGAAAAATCATTGTATTGTGGCATTTAGTTATTTGTGTAACATTTATAGGTAGAATTTGTTGGTGAATATGGATCAGACACAGGAGGGCTTAAAAGCCCATTTATAGGTAGAATTTGTTGGTGAATATGGATCAGACACAGGAGGGCTTAAAAGAGAGTTCTTTACTCTTATAGCAAAATCTTTAAGTCCGAAGTATATCGACTGCACAGGATGTTTCAATTCTATTGCACTTCAGGCTAGTATTTTATCGATTAGGACAATTAGCATCTATGTGTCTAGTTCAAGGTGGAGGTGGCTTCCATGTATTGTCTAATTCTGTTTATGAGTATATCGCTGGAAGAGATGTTGCCGATATTATTGCTGACTCAGAAGAAGTATCTGATGTGGATGCCAAAGATATGATAGATGAGGTAGTTAGCTAGCTATACTAAAATAGTTTTTCTGTTTGATTTGATTTTGTTTATTTAATTATTGCCTTTATTCACAGCTACAATATTTTTAATCATATTTCCAGCTAGTATCTGCAACTACTGTGGTTTCGTTGGAAGAAGTATACGCCCGCCATTTCAGTGAGCTAATAGAGTGAGGTATATCGAAACCCCCAAAATGCATTACTTTGGAGGACAAAATAGGATTGACACAATCACTTACCCTCACCATGCAATTCTCAGAGCAAAAGCAGAAATTGACCAGTTTGCAGAAGGATTGGCATGTCTTGGATAAAAAAATGATGAATATTGCATTAACATTTCATGGAGTGTTTGGAAAAACTTAAAATAGCTAGATTGACTTACCATTAAACAATTTATCAACATCAAATTATTTGTACTTCAATTGACTTTATTGATTAACCAATTTATTGATATCTGCAATCAACTTATTTTGATTCAAACGTATTTATCAACATCAAATCACTAATGATTCATTTCATAATTCAATGTGTTCTGCTACAATTAGTAATTAGCTAACATGTGGTTTCTTACAAAAATAAATGTATCAATATATTTGTCAATGCCATAGTTGTCTGAAGCCAATACATTTACTGAATCACATAACTCAGTGAAGTCATCGTCAGTGAGAGGACAATTTGTTGGTGGTACTTCGACTCTCTGTGGTTCATCAATAGGAAGTGGCCCTTCTCATTCAATGCCATATAAATGTGCCTCTTCCTAAATAAATTGTACATTCTTATGCCAGCCTATTAACCCCCAAAATTAACTAAATAGTGGTGTAAACCCTCAACATTTAAAAGAAGGAAAAATTTTTACAAAAATAAGAGAAAAACAGAGAATTTATCTTATTGTTCGTTTATAGTTAAATTTTTGTGTCTAGCTAACATCATGAAAGGAATAGCAAAAAGAGTCGAAGGATAAAATAATGACTTCATAAGCTGGTATTGGCTTGATCTGGAGTAAAGGAAAAAGAAAGTTGGAACCAAAGTATGTTAAAACAAAAAAAAATCTGACAATTTAAAGGTTACTTTGCCAAGCAGCTAGCTACCTACTACAATTTAATGTCATTTGAATGGCTTCATGCAGTTTTAGTGAGTATCTGTTGAGCTACGGGTTCTCCAATCATACTTTCACTTCCACAGATTATTGAGCATTTAGTAACTTATTATCTATTTAGGGTTCATTTTTGCAGCTGACAAGGATTTTTTGACTGAAAATTGAGAGACCTGGATTGAGGCAGTGTCATAACTGGGCTTAGTGTCCATCTTTACACAGTCCACATTACTTTATTACAAACTTTTTTATTATTTAGAAGATGAGAATTTACTGGATCCTAATAGCGATATACACCTATTTTGCTTACATCATGTATTTCTGCCCCGAATCAATGCTGCCTTAAGTCCGTTTAAAAGTGTGTGGGCAGAAATACATGATGTAAGCAAAATAGGTGTATATCGCTATTAGGATCCAGTAAATTCTCATCTTCTAAATAATAAAAAAGTGTAATAAAGTAATGTGGACTGTGTAAAGATGGACACTAAGCCCAGTTATGACACTGCCTCAATCCAGGTCTCTCATAGGGTGCTGAATCATAAATGCAGCTACTAATTTGTACCACAAAAAGTAAAGACAGTATACCAGTATACAAAAATCTCTGAACAGTGGACATCTGGGAGTGAAAAATAATTTCATAATATTTCATGCCAACCACAACCTGTTGAATCTGATCTGGAATCAAATTTAAATTAGACAAATGGACAACTATTTGTGTATATTTTGTGAAGGTTATTTAGGCTGGTTAAATTTCATGCTTCACACACAAAATATGGTCTGCCCATGTTATAATTAGTTCAAGGTGATGCATATTTGGCCATTAAGAGATACACTTAATAATAAAAGCTCCCATCTTTAATCCCTATACTGCCCTAGCCCAAACCCTTACCTGGTAAATCTTTGCCTAGCTATCAGCACTCCTGATTTCCCTTAAGTTATAATAAGCCAAAAATTTTTCTTTTTAGTAATTAGGTCGTTGGTAACGCCCCTATAGTCAAGTTTCTCAGTGAAAAGTGAAATTAAGCTTCTCTTATGAAGATAGTATTAGCTAAAGTCTACAATTTCATTGCTTTATATACCGACGTGTGCGAACCTACACAATTGCATGATATTCATATTGATACTACTCCAGATAAATTTTCTTTTTGTCTTTGTAATAGCAACTAATGTACAGTAACGCTGAAGAATCACACCTGTGGAGCTTAATTTTATTGTAGGGCTTAGCTATGCAACATCTTTTCACGCGTTTAACTTGTCTTTGTATATTTTCATTTGCAAGTGCCTTTCGCCAGAATTTCAATTAAATGTTGGAAAAAATGCTATGTGTTATTCAAGTTTCAGTTTAAACGCGTAGCTAGTTACTGTAGTCAGTTTCTTTCAATAAATTTTCCACACTTCCGTTCTACTTCCAGCTATAGAGCGTGCATATCGTTTGCGATCGTCTTAGTGGATAGCTACACCACAATGCGAACTTCAGCATATATTCTTACTTTAGTGTTGAATATTTCTGCAGGTGAACTTCTAATAATTATCAAATGAAATCTTTTACTGTCTCTTTTTAGGTCAATTAACTGAGTCATTGGATGTGTGTGATAATTCTGCTACGTACCAATGTGAAACTGACTTAAATGTCTTTCACTCATGGACTGTCGGAATGAATTCGCTTGAATTCTATACCTGGACTGCAGTACGTACCACACCACTAGGAGTGCAACACTTTCGAAGAGTAGAAGAATCTGTTATAATTGCTGAAGTTATATCTCACAATTATAGCCTCATTTCTGTAATTACCATCACATCTGCAACTTCACTACAGGGAAGCATTATTTGTTGTAATGGTTATAAGGGTAACCTCAATATCAGTTCCATATCTGGTGAGTAGAAAAGTATATAATTATTTATAGGACAAAAGATAATTGATGTGATAGCTAGACAGATTAACTTAGGCATAGCTAGTATTACCTGAGAGCTAATTATCATGATCATCATATCACAAATATATTTATATATATATAGCTAAATCATAATAGTCTACATAATAGCATGCAAGAGTGAATTTAGTGTTTTAAATACCTGATGTGTTAATGTTAGTACGCCTTTTTTCCTATTGTGTATAAATATCCAATTAATTTTTATTTATTATAATTTTAAGTGCATAATGTATACATAAAGCCATTTCTCTATTATGCAGACATGTTACCTACATCAGTAGTACTAAAATTAGAAGATGATCAAGTTTCAATTCTTCCTTGGAGTATTTCAGTTGACTACTTCAGATCAGTTTCAATCTTGACTGAATCACATATATGGAATTATTCAAGAGCAGATAAAATAATTCATTTTAGCTTGTCCAATGAAAGCGTAAGAATTAATATTTCAGTATGTGATCATTCCTTGGAATTTATAATTGGTAAGATAGTATTTCATATAATGTAGAGTAAAGATGAATACTAGATTACAATAATATGTACTGCAATGAGCTTCACTAATATTTATTTAGGACCTTGCCTAAATAATTATGCCCAGACGAAAGTACTGAAAAACACCTATAAACTCTACCAGAATGAAATTTGGGACCTCTCATGTGTTAATAATAATGAAGTATTTAATACTACTTGCAATGAAAATGGTACTTGGGAGAATATTGAATGTGACAAAGGTAAGAGAAGGGTGAAACTTATTTGCTCGTGTTATTACATGCTTCTTTATAATGTGTAGATTTGATAACCTCAAGCAATATTGTTAATAAAACTCGAGAAGTTTACAAATTGACTTCTAATATGAATGTATTTTGGATATTAGTAGCCTCAGGTTTAGTTTTACTAATTGTCTTAATATTATTAAGTATGCTACTGTCGTCAGCATGCTGTAAGTTTAGTAAAAGTATGTCATTAAAGTATTAAATGCAGTATATTATATTAATTAGGGTATAAAAGAAAAAAACAACGGTAAACAAAATTAGCTAAATATTACACATTACTAGTTGGTAAGTGTGACTATAACTATATTGTTAATATGTAGAGTTTGTAAAATTCCAGCTATTTCTAATACAGAGGTAAGTTACAATCTTAGTGGAGTTTTTTTGATTTAAAACATTAGCCTAACTATCTATAAGGAATCCACATATGAACAACTGAGCAATCATCACAAGAAGCTCAATCACTCCCAATTTACCACTCAGACTGCAACACCTAGAGTAAGTACTTATCAACATTTGCTTTTAAATCTAAACAAGAAAATTTTAACCACGTTAGATTCCTCCTGAAGGTGAGTATTCCACAATTAATCACAGAAACATTTCCTCAAAGCCAAATGAAGACCATGCCACTTTGCCAGCTGTAAGTTTCCAATTGGCGTATAATAATAATATTATGATAATATTTAATTAGTTAACATGATTAAGACATTAAACCAACTGACAATAAAAATCTTTAGCTTGTTGCAAGCCTGGTTATAACTGGGTATCTCATCATTTTAAAGATATTTATGAACAGTTTAAAGAACAATTTATTGTTAAAGCTGTGGATTTGGTGTGTCTAGCTCTAATACTATTTATGCATAGAACCTACAGAAATTGATGAATTATACTGAAATTCACACTTGTAATCACTGCGGTGAAGTCCAACCATTTTTAAACTGCAGAGTGAAATATTCTGATGTCAATGCAGGTATTGCCGAACCTGGTAGGTTAATATGACTTTTTTTTTCTTTTTTTTTCAAAAATTAATGTAAGGAATAGTAATAAAATTTGTTGTAAAATGTGATAGATATAATTTTACTTGGACAATATTCTTATGAGCAGCATTTTAAGGTTTTCAACTGGTACTGGTTGAATTGCACTTATATTAATTCTAGTTTAATCTTCACCATTTACACATTAGATATACACTATTTATATTACAAGAATGACTAGCAACATTTCATTATAAGAACATAATTTTATATCAAACACTTAAATTGTGCCATTATTAAGTTGTACGAAGTACTTCTTCATGCAGAGGTCGAGTTTTGACTTCTTGCTCCTTGTATTAAATTTAAAAAGTAGCCATGTGAAGAGAGCCCTCCAGAACAGCTTACTTTTTTTTCAGTTTGATCCACATCATGTTCAAAACAAGTACCCCGATACACTAATACCAATATTATAATCATTTTTCAAAGTGATATACTAGAATAATCAAGTCTAGCTCCTATTAATGTCATGTGTCTGCCAAAGTACTTCTTGGTTGAAGTATATAGACCGCTCAGGATAGCATTGAGCAGCAGTAGTACTCTGACAGCCCACTTTTTTGTTCTTGTTTTTTTGTTTTTCCTTCCGTTAAAGTGCTCATGACTTAATCTTTACTTACGTGGCATTGTTTCTTAGCTTTTTGTGCACTATCTTGCTGTAATGTATTCTAAAATGGTGCGGGAATTTGGCAACGAACACTGACAGCCACCTTTTTCCACTTTTCACAAAATAATATGTGGTTATGAATTTTATGGTTAATTAAAGCATTCGAATGGCAAGACACAATATAAGTCCAAAATAATTTAATAATGACTGATATATATAATTATATATAATTATAATGGTACCTACAATTGCTATTAAAATTGTCTTTAAATCTATGTCAGGTGAGCTTCCTAATGATGTTAATGATATACAAAATGAAGAGGAGAATTTTACTCATCCAGTTTCATCACAAGCAAAACAAGATGAATGTAACGGTAATAAAAATGGTATTGTATGCACACATAACAAATATGATTAAAATTAAAAGCTCAAGCAATATTTTATAATAGAATATTAGTATACAAGAGAAAAGTTGTTGTGACTTAAAATTATATCATTTCCTTGTTGGTGAATCACCATTTTTTTTAATCATTTTCAACAATTTATATCTAGCTTTTACTTAAATGAAATATTAAAAATAATTTGATAAATTTATCATCTGTATTTTGTATATAAAATCATTATCCTCAGTAGTAAGATTAACTGATATTCATATAGGAACTTATATTATGTGGATAATAAATATTACGATTTGCTGGGTCATATTGCTGTGGCTAATTATAATTATAGATAAAGAAAATCAATTCACTCCTCATCAAAATTTATGCGAAGAAACAATTGAAGTTTTCCCACTATATGATAAACCTACTAATTAGCTTTTAATAACTTATTTGATTCTTTAATTATAATAACAAGTAAACTTTAAAAACTTGTATTGGCTGTTTGTTTGTTTGTTTTTCTTCATATATTATATAATTTCAAAACTTTCAATATAATATAATAGTAAAAACTGTAGTTTCCAACCAAATTTGTTTTTCCTGAAACATTATTTGTTGCTATTGGTATCAAAATGTGAACATACCTTATGTAGTTGATTTATAGTATGTAGTGTGATATCTAACTTAACAATTGTGTTGTGATTGCTTCTGTTGGGGAATAACTGTGAGTGGTTTTTATTTTTATTTTTTTCACTTTAAAATTTTAGTTTACAATTTTATTATGCTTTTTCCACTCTTTAACATAACATTTCAATCATTCATGCCAAACTGACACATAAACCACGACACAAGCTTAAAATAATATTGTTGTCCCAATTTTAAATTGCTTGTCAATTAACTATTAAACAGGAGTTTGCTGAAGGCAGTATTTTCCCATTATAAACTGTATTTATGGTTATTAAGTTAAGGTATCTGAAGTTAGAATTTAGCTGACCACGGATTAAAAATAATTTTTCTTCTTAAGTAAATTTATTAAATATCTAAATATAGCATTTGATGAAAGGTAAAGTCCCAAAATCATTCATTTAAATACTAACTACTGGATAAATTCACATGTGTATATATATTTATTCCACCCTAGATATCTTTACAATGATATCTTTAGGTACATGACCCATGAAATAACTCAAGATATTTCACGCTGTTATTTCACGTTGTACTGCAGCAAGCTCATTACCCTAGTAGTCATAGCAACCGGGCCAAACTAGTCAATTTTCTTGGTTTTTACAGTTACCTCCCTCTGGTGTAGCCTACACTCACCCATTAGAGCAGCTGCTAAAATATCAGCTAGGGGTGTGGGTAGCCCCTACTACCAACTTTACCTGTAGTATCTTTAGAAAAAGCACACACTTCATTTAAGTTCACAAGATGTAGCAAAACAATGTTAGATTTTTGTTTTTCATCATGTAAGTGCTTTAGGTAATATTTTTTGGGAATATTCATTATCATCACAGAGGCTCTGTACAGCATTTTGTAAACCTTGCAATTTGGTATCTGTTCATGTAAATGACTCTATAGTCAACTAATAATAATAATGACAGTGTTGTTGATGCAGTTAGTTATTCTTGCAGATTGTCCCAACATACAAGAAAGACAGTCATAGTTACTTCAAAGCTATTCTTTTCAATTTGGTGTTAACTAATGAAATTTTATAGCCATGTGCATAGCAAATGCATTATGTTAAGTCTACTTTGTAGATGAATTCCTATAGAAAGCTAACTTCAGAGCTTGATCTGAGTGATAGCAAGCAGTAGTTGTGGTACAATGCAAGTTCTAAATGAATAATCTGATACCAAAAGCTGGTTGTTGTATTTTTTAATTATAAACCTAATTGCTATTCCAGGTGTCTTATAGTGACATTTGAAGGCTTCTAAATTGAAAGTAAACTTGACAAACTTGGCACTTTACTGTTATCTTTGCTCAAACGGTTTATCATGCATAGGGTTTTAGAATTGCAGATATGCAAAATAAAACTCTGTTGGGAAGTCTAGTTGTTTAGGCTTTCATTTTGCTATGAAGATATTGTGAATGATGAAATAGATTATTATGATTCAATCGTTATTCCCAAGTTATACATGGCTTCTGTGGGTAAAATGATATGATTCCATTCCTGTAACTGTTCTTTCCTGAGAGTGTATACATATAAATATATATAATATATATATATATATATATATATAAGTAATAGTTATGCCATGGCCAACGAGGGGTTATGGAATGGAGGGGTTATGGAATATAACCGTCCTGATCCTGAGGGCAAGCCCGAGGGATAAGGGCGGTTGTTGCCATGGCACAACTGTTTTATACCATAGTTGCTGCTACTACTACTCTCTCATATCCACCTATATGGGACCAGCCCTACCACATATAACTCTCCTGCCGCTCTCATACCACAGGAATTTACCACAGCTAGCTGCTTTACTGCTTACTGCTGAGCAGCCCAGGTAGAGTTAGATCTGGAGATAACAGCTGGCAGCTACAATGCTAAAGTAAACTTGCTAAAGTAAACTTGCTAAAGTAAACTTGCTAAAGTAAACTTTCTGGCGTGCTTCAATTGAATTTTAATTGAATTTTAATTTTGGGCCGGAAACACGGAAGAATTCGCTTGACACCGGGAAAATATCATAGCCCCAGTGCACCGGGAAAATATCATAGCCCCAGGAAAAATCACCAGGAAAATATCACTTTTAATCCATGGGTGTTACCGCAGCAACCATGGTATAAATATATATATTCCACCCAATAAATATCGGGATGACTGATGCGAATCAAAACAATAACTGTACTTGTTAGTGTAATACAATGTACTACAGTAGCTCAACAAAATCACAAGTTCTTTTTATTTCTTCCGTATTTTGTTTAGCTACAAAATCGGTTCAACTCCCACAAGCTTTTGTGCACTTATAAGACTATCTATTCTAAATTATTTTCACACATACATGACCACGTAGTAGTGTGCAGTCTCTTGAGGTTTGGGGGTGGCTGAATGTAGTGCAGGTGAAGAGGAATTGTTGTCGAGTTGCTGCTGGTTTCACGGATGAAAAATTGGCTACATTAGAAAGTGCATCAACATGCTGGGTAACGATTTGACTACAGTATTAACCTTATCATTGTTTAATTTTTTCCCTTTTTTTTTTTTTTAATCCATCGCTGTCTAAAATGGGTTTGGGAGGGGAGGATGGGGTGGGGCTTAGCCTGTTTCAGGGCCCTTTCTTACTGACTTCCAACCCCCCCCCCCCCCCCCCCCCCGCTATGCCATAAAAGTAGAAAATCTGTGCTAATTTCTACCTGTTCTTTCTACTAAGATTAAGGATCCATTTTATTACCTGTCAGTTCAGTTCAGCGACCCAGTGTTCAGTGTTTATAAAATACAAGAGGTTAATGATTAATGTACTTATAGCAACTGGGTCGCTGAACTGAGTTGGGAAAGAGTGTTCATCTACAGTATAGCTAACTATAATTGGTATTAGTCATTGTGATAAGCAGCAGAAGTTTAGTAACTTAGTAATTATTGCTCCATTTATTCCTTTCATTCATGCAAACTGATTTATGTTTTCATGTTATTTTGAATTGCAGTTTTCCAATACTATAAGAAATTACTTGCAAAAATGATTTTTACAATAGCTTCAATATAGCTTAGTATGTACATACACAGGCCTGTACGCCAGGAGTTTTGCATAGGGTGGTTCGTATTTCATAGAAAAGCAAGAAAGCCACACCTACTTTTGTTAACTAACTAATAATTTGTCTGACGTTCTATGTGTTCTATTAATAAATTCATTGAACACTGCTGACTATCAGCAATAAGCGGTAAACTGCTAGCGCTATAAAAAGAATAGTTGTAGCGTGGCTTGCTTTATCAGTACCATAACGAGAGCAATGTTTTGTAGTCAAGGAGCTCAATGTTTATTTGAAAGCTTGGAATCAGACTAGGCCGTCCACATATAGAGTATGAAGTATATCCCGGGATATATAGCTAAATAGCAGAATTTTCCATTGCGATTTAGACACGATCGGCCAGAAGTCGACATACCAGCATAAGTTAGATGTGAGGTGTGGCTAAATAATTTACTTCCGGTCACTCAAAAGGGGTTCGACCGAACCCCCCGAACCCCCCATACCAATACACTCCCATTACACACACAAACACACACACACACACACACACTTAGTTATAGGAAGCGGGTATGATACATACCAATACACTCCCATCACACACACAAACACACACACACACACACACACTTATAGGAAGCCAGACTAATTCATACCAATTGGTTTGAGGTGCATGAGTGAGGCTTATCTGATGAATCAGCATTTCACAAATTTAATAAAAAGGTTTGAGGTGAGACTGAGTGCCTGTCACAGCTAATATAATGGCATAATTGATGCACTTTGCCTGTAATGATCATGTTTACAAATAGAATGAGTAGCTAAGATATCCTATAATGTCATGACATAACTGAATGCTACTGAGTCTGAGGGTGAGAATGTCTATATATTATTTACTCTGTTAAAATAATTAATTAATATTTTGAACCACAAATAAAATGATGACCATCATAAACAATTTAGTTCTTGGAGTGCTGTTGTGCAATGTTTCTGGGAATATCATATTGAATGGCCTGTTGAACTTACACATCGTATAAACTATCATGTGATGGCGTGATATTCACGGTCCTATATTGTCACGCAACTTACCATTATACGTACGTGGGACTATCAATTCTTAAAACATTGTGTATAATGGAGTGCCAGTCCATGTGTGGGTATACGCTACAAGAAATATCGTACAATGCAACATGTAATTGGGAACAAAGGTCATTACCATGACAGGAATTGTAATTGTAAGCTCAAATTTACTAAAAACCACCTCATTCAACTCTAGAGTGTGCTCAATTTGGTATCGATTTGTTTTTTAACAGTAATGTCGGCCTGTCATAATAATTATGCTGACTTGTTATATATTTTCCAGACGTATGAACCTATTAACTCTTAAAGAACGACCTTTGCAGACCTTTGGTTTCCTAGCGCAATGGAATAAACTTGCCATAACACTGTACAAAAATTTAAAAATTTTTACTCTTTAAGCTGGAAGCACAATAAGTTTATCGCTAAATATAGGTCCAGAATATAGAGTCTACTAGAATATAAAGTAATACGAAAAAGAAACTGAAGGAGGATACCAGCACAAACCTCTTCTACTGTAGGGCCCTGGATTTAGCTCTGCTGTACATAATCATGAGGTATGCCTACACACACATAGCTAATTGCTGTTTCTTAGCAGTATAGAAAGGAAATAATAATACTTAGGATCAAGCTTTAATATTTATATATAATTAAATATATTATGACAACAATTAAGATGGGCTTAAATTAATTGAACTGGGAATACTTCCTGCTTAATGCAGAGAGTTATGAAATGACATGATTGTGGTTAAAAGGGTTGTTGCATCTGATAAGCTTTGGGATTTTAACAAGAGGCTTATCAGATGCATCAACCCAGCACAGAAAATTAACTGTGATTGTATTTGTAGCAGGTCAATCACTGATCAATATAGATGCTGCAATACAATGATATAAAGCCACCTATATAATCATATTGCTATTCTTGAACAATGATATTGAGATTGATAGTTTCTTCTACTTCTATATATATTCAATTATCAATCTTTACAAAAATAAATTTACCTACATGTATGTATATTTATGGCTACAAAATTACTGTATTGTCATATGAAGTCGTTTTATAGCAGAGCAATGTCAATCCATACTTTACCCATAGCTAAAATCATGCCATAACCAAGTCATTATGTATTAGTTGTGGCCTAAGTGCAGCTCACTTTAGCTAATGATCATAGGATAGCTAAGTGTTATCTTAGCTGCTTTCTTGTTGCCTTTACAATCACTACTCAAGGGGGAAATGTTATGATATTGAAACCCTTTACCAAACTTTAGTTGATTAGTGCCAAGATGCAGCTAATGTATAATTTGACTCATTGTACACAGCAAATTATTGACTTCCCATAAATTATCTACACCTGCTCATATGCTCGCCGTATACACACGCACATATACATACATCTTTTATATATCTTTATTTATAATAAATCTCATGGATCAGGTATACCTAAATATTTCAAGTACCTAAAAATGCACTTGTGTATTGTTTTTTATCGTTTGTTTATTCTTCTGGGATTTGATTTAACTTGCAATTTTAATATTGAAAAATTTTAAGTCCAAAATTTGGAGTAGCAGCTAGTTGACACAAACATGTTTATTTATAGGGACAGCCAACGAAGGGAAATGTGATGTGTATTTGGGACACATTTACAAGTGCTTCAGAAAACCTACCAGAAACACATGCTTCTGTGTACTGTAGCCACAACACATGATAACGAAATCTTGATATTCTTTCACTTTGTTGTATAAAATATGATTAAGTATCTATCTTTAAATTTGAATTGTCCACTTGAAATTATAATAATTCTATTTTTAAAGCATCTATTCTAGTTTTGCTGCCAAAATTTTGTGATTATACTTAATTAACTACTCATACAATAACATTCTACTCAATAATAAAAGATCGTGAATTAGTTATTTCTGGGATATTATAAAATATAAAATATAGAAATGCCCGATAATGAGAATACAACTGCTAATTAGCAAAGCTTGTGGTGAGGAATTCCTATTCCTTAAATTAACACATTGAGCTGTACTGTAGGAAACTGGGTAACTCAGTGTGTGAGTTTGAAATTCCATGGACGAAGGCTTGGGGGTGCTAAGTCATGTGAACATACAATAAATGGATGTAAATGCATGATAGCCTGTAGGTCTAACTATTGTTTCTGTAAGGTGAGTTGTAAACTAGTAGTCAACAGTAACATCCTATATAGGTCACATGCCATTGATTATTGTTACATATATTGCTTATGCATGTAGTTCATGTCTGATGGCAATTGTTCGTATTAGCTGACAATGCCCTCTATTTACAATACATTGTGGTAGTATCGTCAGCTATATATGTTTTTATTGTAGTAATTCTGCAGATTAAACTGCAGTCATAATGTATAACGGTACAAAATGTGTAAGTAAGCACAAACCTTTCCATTTTTTTACAATTATTATTATTATTATTATTATTATTATTATTATTATTATTATTATTATTGTCATCATCATCATCATCATCAAGTCATCATCATTGTCTTCATACCTGAACTTGGGTAGGGTAGTGAACATCAGAAGTGTGTGCTAAATCAATTGTAATACTCAAATTTATATAATTGCTATCTGAAATCATTTATTCAAGAATTATGTCTAATGTTAAGAGTTCTCAAGAATGAAGAAGAGGAGAATGAGTTTAATATAATGAAATTTTGATTTTAATTTGTAACATGCTTACATGCATTTACTCAACACAGTGCTTGTGTGTACAATTCTAAACAAAAACAAGCAATGAGGTTCATATAAAGGTATCAAGAATCAAAACCTACCATGCAAAGGAATGTCAAACAAACACACACTACACATGCGCATGCACACATCACACATACCTCACATATACGTCATTGCATACACATGCACACACCCTCACATACCTCACACATATGTACACTTGGCTATAACATCTGTATAGACTTCACTACAATTGTTTTTAGTGTCCATTACACTCAAAACAATAAAGTGAAAATGTAAGAAAATTACAACAGCATCATACGGTTTTACTAAATAGCTACAACAAACATCCGAAGTCATTTTGACAGAAGTACAAGTTTTCTCAAGGCCAAAAACAGTAATTTTAAATAATGTGGATGTTAATTCAGATGCCTTGGCCATCTGTTCCAAGTTTAAAGACACATGCACGAATTTGAAGCATACCGTACCCACCAACGCACATGTCTCCCATAACTATTACACTGGACACTCACTACATATAATTGGGTACCTGATTTATTAGCTAAGTCACTCTGTGATTTCACTTGTTGGCTGTTGACATCTACCACTACATTAATCAATAGTAAAGTGGACCATAAAAGCATTCAATTCTATTAATACATTGCATCAAGTGATTCGCACCTTGAGTTTAATGATTAGCACTTCATACATACCTTAGCTTAGTAATACACACATATATAAATATACATGTACACATATGCACACACATACACGTCTGATTGACACTCTTTACACTCATGAATACCAACACAGTGTGCTGTGTTTGCTCTTGCCATATTACTTACAAGATTACGTTACAGTTTCTTTCATATTGAAGCTACTCAGCTACTAGTTGTGTATGAAGTCAGCATAAGTGTACACATGTTGCAAATCATTATATACACATGTTGCAAATCATTATATACACATGTTGCAAATCATTATATACACATGTTGTAAATCATTATATACACATGTTGCAAATCATTATATACACATGTTGCAAATCATTATATACACATGTTGCAAATCATTATATACACATGTTGCAAATCATTATATACACATGTTGCAAATCATTATATACACATGTTGCAAATCATTATATACACATGTTGCAAATCATTATATACACATGTTGCAAATCATTATATACACATGTTGCAAATTATTATTATACACATGTTGCAAATCATTATATACACATGTTGCAAATCATTATATACACATGTTGTAAATCATTATATACACATGTTGCAAATCATTATATACACATGTTGCAAATCATTATATACACACGTTGCAAATCATTATTGCAATCATTATATACACATGTTGCAAATCATTATGTACACATGTTGCAAATCATTATATACACATGTTGCAAATCATTATATACACATGTTGCAAATCATTATATACACATGTTGCAAATCATTATATACACATGTTGCAAATCATTATATACACATGTTGCAAATCATTATGTACACATGTTGCAAATCATTATATACACATGTTGCAAATCATTATATACACATGTTGCAAATCATTATATACACATGTTGTAAATCATTATATACACATGTTGCAAATCATTATATACACATGTTGCAAATCATTATATACACATGTTGCAAATCATTATATACACATGTTGCAAATCATTATATACACATGTTGCAAATCATTATATACACATGTTGCAAATCATTATATACACATGTTGCAAATCATTATATACACATGTTGCAAATCATTATATACACATGTTGCAAATTATTATTATACACATGTTGCAAATCATTATATACACATGTTGCAAATCATTATATACACATGTTGTAAATCATTATATACACATGTTGCAAATCATTATATACACATGTTGCA
>WLWD01004110.1_pt1:0-27500 | contig 47118 bp, 30 predicted proteins | sample 6712731 | NCBI WGS metagenome assembly WLWD01 (sample SAMN12718690, study PRJNA576275) | sponge metagenome | isolation source: marine sponge | host: Mycale hentscheli | place: New Zealand: South Island, Marlborough, Capsize Point | collected 2014-11-01 | reverse complement strand
GGTCTGTTCTCCTGCGAGTTCCTAGCCCGGCTCCAGGAGCTTTGCTTGCACAACTCACATTGCCTCAGTTTAGGTATGTGTGACCACCTAGCAGCAGCAAGAGAAACAAATAAGTTTCTTGCTATAAAAAGGAGCCTCCAACAACTATGATTTGTGAAGCTTGTATCCTACATTACCTCTATGAACTAGGCAGTGCTCACAAACATACTCTTAGGGCATCATAGGACAAATCAGCTAAAGACTATGCTTGTATATATTTGGGTCATAATTTATTTGTACGTGGTCAAAACAAGTTAAATGACAGAAGTATTAATCAAGTTAGTGATGTTTTTCTCAAGCAACAATAAGAATGTGTCTAGCGTGGCAACTGTAAAGGAAACAATTATCAGTTGCTAATGTAGTACTCTACTGAAAATACTATGAAATATAAATGAATATTAACAAATGTAACAATAATGATAGTAATAATAGTAATAATGATAATAATAATAATAATAATAATTATTATTATTAAAGTTTCAATGTATTATTCAAATGACACTTGTTGTAGTACTGAAATGCTGACTCATGAACTTCAGCAAGTAGTTATAGTTGACTCCAGTAGTAAATGACAACAAAAACATGTTATTTTAAGAGTTAAAACCACTCCTTAAATGGAATTAAGTACACGGATGCTCAAAACGTTTTAGTTACATCACACACACATATACCATGTACGCACACTCCAATTCTCTTAACTGTGAGTATGGGCAGTCAAAGACACCTGGTGGAATAACAACACAATGCAGTGCAAACAAAGCTCTGGAGAAGCTTAAAGCACTCTTTTAAGGGAATCTAGGCCATTCCTGACAACAAATGGTGTGGGACAAGTCCTCCCACCTGGACCACTGCTGTTTCATGAGAAAAGGCCTGAATTTGCACCAACAAATGCCAGGTACCCAATCACAGCTGGGTGGACTGAGGAATAATGGAAAAAAAACAACTTGCCCAGAAACTCATACCTTTAGGCTTTGAGCCAAAGCCACAACAACACCTTGCAGCAACAACCCTCTCTCTCTCTCTCTCCCCCCCACCCCCCCCCCCCCCCCCCCCCCCCCCCCCCCCCCCTTTGAACAGCTGCTTTAGAGTAGCTAGGTTAAGTCTATCACACTGGCGGTTTCATGTGAGGTCATAGATAACAACAAGCAGTTTGTACAATGACTGTCAAAACCTACAGATTACAGGAATATAAAATTATGATCAAGGTGGCATAAGCGTATAAGTTTCTTCTATTGTTACCATATTATTACCTAATTGGCATGAGCTCACAGTAATTGACTGAGTGCTGTTTATTGCTTGCTTCACTAACTCTAATTGAATGAATATTTCAAGGTATTGAATTTGTAGGGCTACTCTCAATACCAGTGTTAGCATGCATTTTATGTAAACTTTCAAGCCTGCAATTGTGTGCACAATGGGTATTGAAATTGCTTATTGATAAGCAATTTCAATACCCATCTAGCATAATGAATTGGCCAGAGCATCCACTACTGGCATGTACCCTGCCACACAGTGGCACTTGACATGTTGCAAAGTAAGAATGCAACGCAAGTTATCTGTTGCCACTTGGTTAAAAGTTTAATGTAACGCATATAATGTGTATATATGTATTTGTGTCTAGTTCAGACAAGAAGACACATGCTGGAATGGGTATCATTGATGTTGTCATACGACATGTCATTGTGGTGATGTCTTGACCATGAACCATTACAATGCACAGACAGTTTTATTCACCTTAGCTACGTTACTTTACACTCATGTATATTTTTTGTGTGGCATATGTGGTTCTTAATAATATTGCCGATTTTACCAATTCTATTTTATTTCTATTGCTCTTAAATAAGACAGAGCTGGTCCTTAGATAGCTAGTGAAACCTAGTCTTGGGGTTTAAGAATCCAACAAAAAAAGTCAGAGTGTGATATGGTGAAATATTTCAAGAGATGCATGCTAGTTTATTTTCATTTACATTGTTGTGAAGTGTACATGTGTTTTAGTATACTGTGTATATTACAATTGCAGTATCAATTAAAAACAATAAAAAAATGTATTATAGGAACAAAATATTAATTGTCGACCTTCGTCAGTTTTTAAAATAAAGTGGGGCTTAGAAATTGGAATAAAGTCATGATGATTAAACCTTGGACAAAAGAATGTGCAATATGTACTTGCAAGATCATTAATTTCATTTTTTTCCATTATGTGTACAAACGATCTTAATAAGTCTGGAAGTATATGTACCTCTTTTCGCCATAACTATAAAACTTCTGCTGATATTGAGTCCTCATGCACATTCTTCAAGCACCACTAATGTTTATAAATAGAACAAGGAAAAAAATGCGGTCACCAAAAGGTTAATTGTTAGAGCAGTGCTGTAATTGGAATCAATATAGGCATGTGTTTTGTCTCTGCGTGTGTTGTGCGTATTTTTTCTAAATTAATCACTGGGCGAAAATTATGATTTTCTGTCGTAATGTATTTAAATTTTTCAGTAGTATTAATATAACATATTTAGGAAATTTCATATTTTCACCACCTTTGGGGGAAAAATGTATTTTCTCCACTTCCCTGGTATATAGAGGCTAAGGCTAATGTCATAAATTCCTGGGCATTTAGTTCTATCCTGTACTGGAAAAGTTAAAAATAAGAAAATTCCTACATACATAATTAAGAAATTCTCCATTATGCCCTGTGAATCTAACTTGTGTTTTGACATAATCTGACAACTTCACACTTACTTAATACAAATTCATGCCAAGCTCAAAACTTTAAAAAGGAGCCTATTACTTAACCACGATAACAAATATCTTGATTCTGAATAGCTTTACCATCAAGTGATATTCAGCAATCAACTAGAACAAGTTAACAAAAAATAATTGATATTATGATATGGAATTTATACAAAATCAATCTCTTCCAGTGCGTGTATTTGAATGATACAGTCGTGGTTAGATATTTAATCTTAATTCATTGTGTGAAGTATGGCTCCAATCATGGGTATCTAAGACTTTTCTGCATATCTACCATATTCTAATTCATTTAGTGATCACCATTTCAAAACTACAACAGTAAATACAATATTTCATGTATAGCACATGCTTTTCATTTAGACTCACTAATTCTGAGGAACTTTTTTAGCATATTTAACTCTTTGCATGAGCACTTTGTTCTTACATAGGAAAAGAACATTTAATTAGCTTTCTAGAAATTGACAGAACTGTTACAACCAAAAAGTAAATGCAGCTAAAGCATGACATGATTTGTGGCATTCTCCAGTTCAATTTGATGCTTACACACACACACACACACACACACACACACACACACACACACACACACAACAAACAAACACACACATACACACACATAACAAACACACACACAACACACACAACACACACACAACACAACACACTAAAACTCAAAACTAACTTATTAGCAGCTCTTACATGCACTTATGAACAACCTACTATAAGTTGTTTATAAGTGCATATAGGAACACTTTCATGTCGATGTCTTAAAACAGTAATTGGTTATTTGAGTTGTTTGTTTAAAAACAACAACAACAACTGGATTTGCTGACCAACCAAGCTAACAAACCTTTTTATATTGTTATTGGGTAATCCTATTTCTATAGAGAATTAGGAATTACCCAATAACATATTCTTATGGCACACATGGAATCCTCAACAATGTGGGAATCTAATTATTGTACTGGTTGCACAAATTTGCCTTAATAGGATTGTGGCTGATTCTCCTTCCACTAGGGTTCACAATTCACATTGTGGTCCCCACCAGCTCAGCAACCACACCACTCAATGAGGCATATGCAACTATTCCCAAAGAGGCATATGCAACTATTCCCAAATTCCATGATTAATAGCCTCAAAATACTGCATTGATAAGGAATAATTTCGTAATTGGGAAATGGGCAGAGGTTGTGGGTTGGTGGGTGGGGGGTGGTCAACCAAAAATATGGACATGTGCATGTCCACATAAAAATTTGTAAAGTAGTAAATATTTTCTTCAATCAAGACTAAGGAACTCTTCCTGCCATTTACAGATACAAATTTCAGGCTATGTCCAAAAATATTATGGTCAAAATATAAATCAATATTGGTGGTGGGGTAGGCACGTGCGAGAGTTCAATGGCTATAGCTACCATTGTGTGTTTTGCATGCGCATGCAAAACACACAATAGTGAACTGGGTTATCATTCCTGTACGTTAGACTTTGCATATCACACATCCCATATTGTGACGTCACAATACGGATGTGTGGTGTTGTACTAAAATGCTGATTGGCAAAATGTGAGAAATCTTAATGTGGATAGCTAACCACGAAAAGTTTCAAAATAAGAAAATGTAGCTAGATAATGTTGGTTACATGCCAAGTAATTTAAAAGTTTGTTACAGCATACTCTAATATACCGGCAAGGATTACAACCAAAACTATGGTTAGCTTCTACTAAAGAAAACCCCTTATCAATTATAAACTTTAAGGTAGATGTTGCACATGAAAGTTGATATGCACTTAATGTAATTATAATATCTGTGGGTTACTAGCTCACACTTTTGGCATCAGTTGTTCTAGAAAGTTCCAGAACAAATGACACTTGTTGCAGTAAACTGAAATGCTAACTCATGAACTTCAGCAAGTAGTTATAGTTGACAGGTGAAGGTATGATCAAGACCTGGTGTTTGTTTGTACAACTATGGGCTGTACACATACATGTATCGGGTCGGGGTGTGAGAGATACACTTGACACATTCCTCTTCATGTGGTGTCAAACGCATACAATATGAGCGGAAGGCTATAATGTTCTTAAAATTCAAAATTTCTTTAATCTGACTATTGCAAACGGACTGCATGTGTTATGTTTCCACACACATTTTATAAGAATTCATGTGATTGTTTATCTAATTAAGGCTTGGTAAACTATTCCTTGGAATTCACTAATCATGTATTTGATAACAGATGTTTCGGTTAGTGAAGAGATTTCCTTATTTCCTAAACGCCAAAAAAATTGACTATCAAATGGTATTACAAAAACAACAAAATAAAGTGAGATCCCCTTACCCTTACACAAATATCTTGTTGCACTCGTAGTTGCTTAAGTGCACACATAGTCTATATTGTTCAGAAAGATCTGTGCACTTGCACAGTATTTTAAACATACATTAAGCTATAAATTAATATCTATGAAGATTTATAACTACCATTAAAGAATCCTAAAAATATTACTGATCTGTATCCAGAGGCCCTAATAGAAGTGCCCAACAACAATGATGCAAAACAACAACCCATGATTACATGTTTGACAGTAACACGCATAGCTACTGCCTCTGCACATAAACTATGACATAAAACAAACAGTTGATAACTACATTCTTGACACAAAAACATGTCTCTAAGAGTTAGTCGTAAATCTCTATGTGGGAGGTGCCAGATCCTGCTGAGCCCTTCCCACAATGTCAAGCAGATGGAACAATGCAATGTGACAAATTTCTGAAGTACGGTTTTTCATACATTACAATGATGTGTATATTCACACACATACACATTGCTGCCATAACAGTGATTGCTAATGATATAATAATTAAATTCATGAGGTTGAGGTCACTCAGTATAAATCTGATAAGTAAACATGTTTGTGTAATCAGGATCTAATAATCGATCATAATAGATACTATAATATTCCTATTATAGCTAATGTTTAAAAAAAAAATCAGCTAATCATATGATTATCTTCAGATATAAAAAAGGATTTATTGTAAGCAATGTTTCATTATTTGTCACGCTGGCAGACATGTGACTTTAAATTATAGCTATTACCTTTGAATATGAGTTTGAAGCAACAGTCACTGCAGTCATTATTGACTAATATGGAAAAAAATACACACTAAAGTCGCTTAGCTTGCACAACAGCAAATTTGTTCTCGTGCTTATAAAGTAGCCAATACTAATACTTTTTTTTGTTATACTGCATGAAAAAGAAAATTATAGACATCACACTTTTGCTGTGTTTTAATTTTAAAGAAAACTTAAAATGTGTATGACAAAAAATTAAATAACAATGGTGGTGATGCGGAGGGGAGCGGAAGTAGTAGAAAGTGGTAGGACAACAACACGGGAAATGATAAGATTAGAACACACAAAATAAAGTGAGTTAATATGAATGTTACACATAGTGTTAAGTGGCCTGAACAAATGGAGTAAAAAAAGGTGATTGATGATTTTCATGAATTGTCAAACTGGTTCTGTCTTATTATCTTTGTTCATTCCTCCATGAACTTCACTACTGTTGTTATTCACTTCAGTTATAATCCTAAAAATTTCATATATAAAATAACTATAGATACTAATCCATACATATTATATACATTGGATATTACATATTATATGTTGTATATAAAAGAGGAGCTATTATAATAGTGGTATATATCCACAATTGAAGGTGCTTCCTCCGCTCCTGTGTACTTTGCATCTCAGCAGCTGCCATCAAGTTATATTTTGTCCAGAGTATATTAGGTAGATAGCTCAACCACTATAATAAGGAGTCTAGTCCATGAAGAGTCTTGTCCTCCTGGAGTACTTTAAAAATGCGTAAATTTTTGTGTCAAGTATAATAATAAGAAGGCTCTTTCAAATTAATAGAACTTTCAGCCAACATAATTTACTAGTTAAGTATGCCTCTGAAGTACTGAAGTAAAGCTATTTTTGGCTAGGTGAAAATAATATGGCTTTTACTTAACAGCCAAAAAAAAAAAATATTCTTCTTCCCTAGCACCTACAGCTTTAATGCAGAATGTTGAAAGGCTATAAGATATGAAATGGAATTGTTTACTATATTTATTATCCTACCCCCCTCCCTTTTCATTGTAAAACTAAGGCAGCTTTACTTTTATTATCCTACACTTTCCAATGTAAAAAACTTGCTTCATACTTTGTCAATAAAATTCCAAATCAAAGAGAAGTGTGATACTTACTCTAATTTTACTTTCTCATTTGAGATCTTTAGACGAAGTATGACTAGGAGTAAAACTGTTATGCTAACAAGCAGCACGATGATTATCATTGCAACAATGGTAGTCACATATAGCTGAACTAAAACCAAAAAAATCAAACAGTATATAAAATGCTACAAATAATAGTCATGATTTTACCTCCCCTTGAGATTGGATGTACCATTGTTGTGTGCACCATAACCTTATCTTGGTTTAAAGTTGTCTCAGAATGCAACATATCACTCTTCCATATGTTTTGGTAAGACTGAGTGGTGTTCCCCTGATTATCTAACTGATATGTGGTTGTGGTTGATGTGCTGCTGGGTAACTTGGAAGATCCAGGAAGTACTTCTGCATTATTTGTAAAAATAGATGTTTGGTGAGTACCAGAAGAACAAACTACTTCAATAGCAAAATCATGAGGGATAAACAAGAGTGAGGTCGTCTGTAAAGTGTCACGCAATATGAGTATTCCAAGTACATTGGTGGTTCTTCTATCAGGTGATAAAAGAGTCTTAGTTTTGCCTATTTCATCTTGACTACTAAATCCAATGAGTGAACCACCTGCATTTACAAGCTGCTGGTCATACGCAACCCCGCAAACGAACACATATGTGTGAGCTCTATTTTTTACAATTCGACTGGACAAAACAAAATCAAGTAAAACGCTGCCAATAGTACCATTTGTAATAAGATCTTTGGACTGGTTTCTTTGAAAAGTTCCCATTGAATGATTGAAATTACTTGTACATGTCACTTGAAGTTGACGTGGCGGGGTCTCCAAGAATGACAGCACTAAAACCGAATCCAGAGCTTCACTTCTAGTGTCATTGGAAATTGGCTGAGACGACAACAGTGTAGTGGTGTAGTTGAAGCCATGATTAGCTATTACATAAGTTCGACCCACTTCTCCCATCCGAAATGCTCTAAGCTGAACATGACCATACTGCCAGTGCAGGTAGGTGCCATTTACACTGCAGCTGAAATACACATCCGTATATCCACTACCATTCAAGCGAATAGCTTCTCCCAGGTAACTGACTTTCACATTCTGCTGTATCTGACTTAGGAGAGGTTGAATCACCCACAGCAGAAAACTTAATTTGAAAATTAGTATTTTCTATAAGAGTAGGACAGAACAAAAACTTACATAAAATCACTGAAAGAGCACACGGTTTAATTACCGAGTTAGCCATAGAGCTAGCTCTATGGAACAGAATGCCACGGGAACCCACGTTCTATACACCTATAAGTTTCTTCAACAGCAAACCCGCTGCTCAAGAATTCAAATTTGAATGGAAGCTACACCCCCTTCATTGCCGCCAAAGGTCCGCGCACGCGCAGTGCCAAGAATGCGAGATCCTAACAACATCATCCCCTGCTACCACTTGTGATGTGCTGCTGGAACACAAATGGCGAGCGAGTTGTGCAAAAAACACTCGCATCAATCACCTTAGCCGCTGCGACTAAACTTTATCTTAATACCGTCGAAAATAGAAAAACCACGACGGGCCACACCCACTGACACTCCCAATGTTTTCTTCTCTACGTGAACAAAAGTTGCAAAAAATTATTAAGCTATAGACGGATAAGTCAACCTGTAATTAGTAAGTTGCACACGCGCACTAGCTATTAAATCGTGGTGTGCAAGAGAAATAATCGCAAGAAGTGAGCAGAAGGGATCCCAGAAAGCCTAAACTATGGAACCACTCTTACCTCAATTTCCCAAGTACTGGTATTTTCAGTAGTCTGTAGCTAATTGTATCGCATTCTGACTATCTGAGTTCCCAGTAGCGTTTGGTGACAAGTACTCACAGCAATTATAAAAGGCCGAAGTTTTGAAATTACGTCTGCTCGGGCACAGCACTAAGTTATAGCTAAATCCCCAATTTTCAATTGTGTTACCCCAGATAGTGTCTCGCTCGCTTAGCTCGCAGCCAACTAATGCACAGTTCATACTTCAGTAAACTCTTACTGCATTAATTTCCATGACTTTCTTTTATCTGGTCAGAACAACCTCAACGAGCTTGACAATATGGAACGCCAAATACGACAAAATAATGGCGTGCTGTGACTGCCACAGCGATCTTGCATTCTGCGATTACGTATTTTTGTGGAATGAAACGATCTCATTAATATCATCAAGGAGTGATCTCATGAATAACGTTATTTCTTAAACTAAATGATCTCATGAATATAATTTAAAAACACGGTTGGTTAGGAAACTGTAGCGCTTATTGCCAAGCTAAAGAATCGTCGGGAAATCATGGCAGATTTGAACCAAGATCAAATAGAAAAGCTAAGGAAGCCATTGAGGTGCTTTCAAGTCTTAGCCACCGTCAAAGGAATGACCCTTCTGAATCAGGCTCATCCTCTTCTGATAGCAACACTGAAAGTAATTAGGATATGATTTCAGTATTATGTAATAGTTATGCCATGGCCAACGAGGGGTTATGGAATATAACCGTCCTGATCCCGAGGGCTGAAGCCCGAGGGATAAGGGCTGTGATATTCCATAACCCCGATGTTGCCATGGCACAACTGTTTTATACCATAGTTGCTGCTACTACTACTCTCTCATATCCACCTATATGGGACCAGCCCTACCACATATAACTCTCCTGCCGCTCTCATACCACAGGAATTTACCACAGCTAGCTGCTTTACTGCTTACTGCTGAGCAGCCCAGGTAGAGTTAGATCTGGAGATAACAGCTGGCAGCTACAATGCTAAAGCAAACTTGCTAAAGTAAACTTGCTAAAGTAAACTTTCTGGCGTGCTTCAATTGAATTTTAATTGAATTTTAATTTTGGGCCGGAAACATTCGCTTGACACCGGGAAAATATCATAGCCCCAGGAAGAATTCGCTTGACACCAGGAAAATATCATAGCCCCAGGAAAAATCACCGGGAAAATATCACTTTTAATCCATGGGTGTTACCACAGCAACCATGGTATAAGTAAGGATTGTTTCTCTGGCAGAACTTATTGGGAAAGGGAGGGAATGGTACATAGCGTTGGAAGGGAAATTTGTTTATCTATTGCATGCACTATTCATTATGGTAGAAAAGTGTGCTGTACATGTTAATCAAATTCTTCACTTTCTTCAATATGTTTTTAAATAAGGTTTTCTTCATGCTGCTGATAAAGCACTTGGTGCATTGAACAGGATACGAGCTGGCACAATTGCTGAGGAAAGACGGATGTCCATACCAAAGGGCCAAGTCAAACGCTCGCTAGCAACTTTATTTAAAAAAGACAACAAGCGGTCAAGACATCAGATTACTTAGAAACATACTTTTGTTTATTTGGCGTACAAAGACCAGAATCGAATTCCAACAACTGAATTGGAAAAAGATGAATTATATGAGGCAGGATTAGGCACTAAAGATATAGAATTTTCTTCCATAAATGTGAATGCTGAAGAGTTCCGTGATGTATTAATGCAATTGTATCCCAAACTAAGAGAAGCTGGTGGGTTTTTGTTATGCAGTGCCATCCTAATTCAAGAAAGCATTGTGGTATTTGTGAAGGCAGCACAAAATAATGGTCTGCCATTATAATTAGTTCAAGGTGATGCATATTAGGCCATTAACAGACACTTAGCTAATAATGGAAGCTCCCATCTTTAATCCCTATTTAACTACGATCCCGCTTGGGGGTTAGGCTAACCATATACAACATTCTCACCAATTTGGCAGTCTGGGCTCACGTGCGTCCTGCGGTCTTGCGCCGCCTTGAGCAGCAGATGGCGCTTGTCCGCAGGTCTCCCCTCTGTGCTGCCTTGGGGGGTGAGAGAGACGCGGCGACGCTTTTCCAAGTACAAGTCCAGCGTCGGCAAGTCCCCCCTTCACATGAGCCCATTTTCACACCCTTAGCAACAGGGTGGAACTTACTAATACTAACTGGAGGAATGTAGGGGATGGTGGTGAGGAAGCACTTGGATTACTGCTACAGCTGTATCACCTGGTGGTTCTCTCGGCTCTGGCTGAATGACTGACACCACACGAGGATGCCGGCCTCACGTGCAGTTACCGTACGTGCGCATGTCAGGAGCCACTGCTCCCACAATTACATCATCCCCTATTCCTGCCTAGTATAGCATAGCTGCTGCCTGGGGTAAGTATGCGTGTACTCTACGTTAAACTACATTTAACTACGATCCCGCTTGGAGGTTAGGCTAACCATATACAACATTCTCACCAATTTGGCAGTCTGGGCTCACGTGCATCCTGCGGTCTTGCGCCGCCTCGAGCAGCAGATGGCGCTTGTCCGCAAGTTTCCCCTCTGTGCCGCCTTGGGGGGGTGAGAGAGACGCGGCGACGCTTTTCCAAGTACAAGTCCAGCATCGGCAAGTCCCCCCCAAAGGGTGACGGGCCATTAGGAAGGGGCCCGTCGCCCCCCCAAGGCGAAGAATAGATGGTAGGAAGGGGTGTTGGCACCTGGCCCAGCTGACCCTATAGGATTCTTAACAGCTGAATATAGATAGGATGCAATGCACGATATGTCTGTTGAATCCAATGTAATCCAATACATCTATACCCTGTACTTTGTTACCCTTCCACCAAAATGCCACCAACCAATGGTAATTGTAATTTAATTAATACATTAGCAGTACAACACTAAGCCTCAATGTCCCAAACACATACATATTATTCACCTTGAGTTTGAGTGTTTGGCTAATACCACAGATACCCCCGCGAGTCTCTCACTTGGCAATCGGATGTACTGGAGGTATGCAGAGCTATGCCAGTGCCCAAGGGTTTGGATGGTAGAGTCTTCTACTCCCGCCATAGCAGCCGTCGTGGCAGCGCCAATCCTAAAGCTGTGTCCAGCATACTGATGGCGAGGAAGACCCACTGCTGCCCACACGTCCCGCAACTGATCTACGAACCAAGGCTTCAAGACTGGTTCTGAGGGGGACTTCCTGAAGAACACCCCTGGCGAAGGGCCTCGAGTTTGAATGTACCGAAGGATTGCGGTAACGGGACACAATGGCTGGCCTGTTGCACCCAGAACAATGTTAGCCCCCGCTCCGAATTGGTCACATTTAGACCGTTTCAGGTGAACTCTGACCATAGTAGGTTTGTCTCTACCATCCACAGCCACATCACCCCACATGAGAGACACTGCTGGGTCGACCTTCGCTTTCGCCTCTGGTAAGAGTTCCCCAAGCCTGAAGAACCCAAAGAAGGCAGTGCAACAGATTTCCCACATGAGCTCTTTGTGAGCTATATCTGCTACTTCCAAGTGGGCCCTAATTCTCCCCATGACCTTCGCTGTGATGGGCAGCCGAAGGCGGGCCGATGGACCACCCAATGATCTGACACGTTGGATTCCCGCCTGCACATGCTTCAGGATCGGCAAGGACGAGTGGTCCCTAGGGTCAGGGAACCCTAAAGATATCTGTGTGTTACGAACCGCAGACAGGTAGCTCCTAATGGTCTGTGGTGCCAGACCCTGGTCGGCCAGATATGCAGCGAAGGAGCACAAACGAGGCTCAGTTACTGGGAATGGTGTGTAAAGACTGAAGTGTGTGCAAAAGTTGTTAAATCTATTCATTGCAGCCCCATACGTGCGACGTGTAGATGGGGCTAGACCCTCCTGAAAGTATCGCTGAACTGATGCCGCCATTCCAGGGACACCCAGTCGGCCAGCGGGTTGAGGAGAAGGTCCAGGAGCTGATGTGGCACTGGTGTGGCTGTGGGATTGGCCGTTGGGACCTTTGACAGAAAGGACAAAACACGATTACGAGACAGGTCATCTGCCAGATGATTAGCATGTGTGTCTATGTATGACCCAACTAGCTGGCACCCCATTTGGACCTCTGCGAAAATCAGGGACCTGAGCAACTGCATCACCCCAGCATCCCTACTGACCCTCGCTTGTAAAGCAGCCACCACCACCTGGTTGTCACACCTGCAATTGACCCTGTGTGTGCTCCAAGCATGACCCCAAATCGCACATGCAATAATGATGGGGATGAGCTCTTTGGCCGCAATAGACAGAGAGTCCGCTCTGCTGTCCCAGGGGGCGAGAAACCATTCCTTTCCAAACCAAGCACCACACCCCCATGACCATGATGCATCTGACGTCACAACAACTTCTGGCAGCTCCTGAGTCGGACACAGGAAGGATACTCCATTCCACGGCCCAACAAACTCTCTCCACCATGCAATGTCTGCCTGATAAGACCTGCTGAGACGAAGGATGCACCTATCGCCACGGCGTGAACCCGTGGCATGCAGGAGGTCCAGTAGCCTTCTCAGGAAGGATCTGCCCGGCTTGACAACCTTACAGGCATGCGATAACAACACGATCAATGACTCGAGCTCCTTTCTCTGGCAGGACTTTCTAGAACCCCACTCATCGAGTAATGTGGTCAACCTTGATAATTTATCCCCGGGTAGTTGAAGTTCACCAGCCACAGTATCAATCTCAATACCTAGAAATATCAGGCAGGTTGTTGACCCTCTCGTTTGTGAGGGGCCATCGGGACACCCAGTTGAGCACACACTCTGTCCATCGTCTCCACTGCTATCCTGCACTCATCTGACTGAGCGGGTGCAACAACAATAAAATCATCTAAATAATGCTGGACAAACCGAATGCCAGCCTGCTGAAGACACCAGTTTAAGGCATCAGCCACCGCATTAAAGATTTTGGGGGCTGAGCGGAGGCCGAATGGCAGCATAGGGTCTACATAGATACTGCCTTCCCATTCCACCGTTTGTAGGATCCGGTCCTGGGGGTGTACTGGGACCAAGCGGTCAGCAGCCTCTATGTCCATCTTGGCCAAGAGAGACCCTCTTCCCATCTGCTGTGCCATCCTCGTTATGTCATCCACGGTAACATATGAGAGGGAAGTGAGGAGTGGGGAAATACCATCATTCACGCTACCCCTGTTAGGGTAGGAGAGGTCAGTTATGAGACGGTATTTCCCTGTGTTGTGGCCTTTAGGAATAAGGCCAAACCTATTGACATGTACCCGCTCCCTCCAGGTGAGAGGAAAGGGGCCCAGCATGCAACCCTTGGATAGTTCATCGGCAATATAGCCTGAGATTGCCGCAGGCCTGAGCCTGGTGGAGTGCATATTGCATACAGCTGATGTCAAGCGACTATCCCATTGGAATCCAATACGAAATCCATCCCGCAGACCTTGGATTATGTAGTGCACATATGCCTTATCTGGGTAATCTGACAGCAGAATCTCCCAGGCATCTACCTTCAGTTGGGTCGACACTGTGCGCAATTCTGGGATAGTACACCTGCTCGGAGGACGGCAACAGCTCAGGCAAATTAAATTTGCTGTGTGGGGATGCATATCGTCCCAGCCTGCACACAAGATTACAGCGCTCATAATATATGCCCTTTACAGTGGTCACAGTGACCGTCACACCACGGAGGTGGAAACCTAATGCAGTGAGACCCCAGCTATCAAATCAATAAGTGGAATTCTTTTTCTTTTTTTTCAATGAATGTTATTACATGCCCGCGTTTGAAATGTTAGCAAACTTAACATCATTCGTGTTGCCAATTAGTGCTCTATTGCTGACGACTGAGGTCCCACTGCAACTTCTCCCATAATCCCTCCCAACCATTTTCTACCCCTATCCTCATCCCATGACCACCCTATATTCTAACATGACGAGTCAGTGGAAACAAGTATCAGTATCATATTCATTGAAACAATGAGGTGACTGTTCTGTTCACAGACCGATAGATTACAGTTCAGCGGCGTCCCCACCCAGGCGACTGCCCTTGCGGGTTGGAGGTTGCGGGTCGGTGAGGTGACCTTGCCCGTGGCCGAAGCCTCCCACAGTGGATGCCGGGGTGATCGCCCCCACACTCCTTGCAGGTGTGGACATACCTGCACGATGACAGCCTGCAACGGCCTTCGTTGTACCGCCTGCACACTTCGGCCGGCTTCCTTGGTGTCCTGGGAAGTATGCTCTGATGTGCCGGCGATGCCCCTGCTGTTCCAGCGCCAAATGGCCACACCCACCAAGGTTGGTCACGGTTCTGTGGGCAAGAGTTGGCCTGGTGATCATCCTGCAGGCACAGCGAACAACGAGGGATTGATCGGGCCCTCCCCGTGAATGCCTCGCTGTAAAGTCGAGGGTCTGGGACCGACCAATCTAGGCACTTCTTGGCCAGTGCCTCCCTTCTAAATTGCCGATCGTATGCTACCCATCTCCCATGCTCGTAGTTCCTCTCTGCCCGAACAATTGTAGCCAGATAGGCAAACAATTCGGGAGCTTTGTGAGGGAATCTGGTGGAGAGTAGAGCAGCCATGGTGGTATATCGTTCCACCCAGTGAGAAATGTCCGTGACCATAGGACGACATGGTGGCACCGGACGGGAGGGAGTTGACTCTGGAGGTGTGTCCATGGTAACCTCCGACATGTCCACAAACTCCAACTCGAGCACCTTCTTTGCCACCTTTGGTGCTAGCGTAGCTACCGGGTTTAACGGCCCCAACATGTTCAGGTGGGTTGCACCTGTGCTATGCCCTGCTGTGTCATCTGCATTGCCTGCAGAAGCTGCAGCTGCTAAAAGGTCACAGCCTGAAGTCGGCCTGAACGTTGGCATCTCAGCGAGAGCGTCCACATGGGGTGATTCTACACCTCCGAGATCTGTAAAGGGTCAAATACATATACGGCATCAGCGAGGGTCAGGCAAGCGTGCCTAGTAATCTGAAGGCAGCGTGCCTAGTAATCTGAAGGCAGCGTGCCTAGCACTCTGAAGGCAGCGTGCCTAGTAATCTGAAGGCAGCGTGCCTTGTAATCTGAAGGCAGCATGCCTAGAAATCCCTGGCCATGTAATTGCTAGTCTGACCTCTCTTCCTACCTTCCCACCTGAGCGGGTGAGTCCAAAAGGGGGTTATGACAACAAGCAATAGCAACAAGTGAGAAATACCCCATCAATGACAACAAAATAACAACAAGCAGCCTGCTAAGTGTGCCGACCATTTATGTGCTGACCATTTATGTGTTGCCAGGAGTGGGTGTTGATGTCCAATTTCCACCTGAGAGGAAATACTATGTACCCCTTTGGTTTTTGTTGTTGTCTTTTGCAATACAGGTAGTGCACCTACTTCCCCCTACAACATCCTGAAGCAGTTAAGTAATGATTGCTCACCGCTGCTATTGGGCCTGGAGGCTGTAGGTGGCCCTGTCCCCGCAGGGGTAGACTCCAAGGAGGGGCCCCCAAGGCTTGTAGAACCTTCCCTCCAGCCAGGCTAGCTGCTCAGGGGCGAACGGCGCCTCAGGTCTGTCTTCATCACCCATAAAGCACTTGGATTACTGCTACAGCTGTATCACCTGGTGGTTCTCTCGGCTCTGGCTGAATGACTGACACCACACGAGGATGCCGGCCTCACGTGCAGTTACCATACGTGCACATGTCAGGAGCCACTGCTCCCACAATTACATCATCCCCTATTCCTGCCTAGTCATACCCCAGGCTGCTGCCTGGGGTAAGAATGCGTGTACTCTACGTTAACTACGTTTAACTACGTTAAACTACATACTACTACCCTTGCCCAAACCCTTACCTGGTAAGTCTTTGCCTAGCTATCAGCGCTCTTGATTTCGCTTAAGTTATAAAAGCAAGCTTGTGTTCCTTTTCTTCTAAAATTATGCTTTTTGATATTAAAAACTAATATTAGATGTGCATATTGGTGTTTCAGTTTTGAAAACTGTTTTCAGATGTTAGGCTTTCACTAGCAATATACATACCTTGAAGATTAGCTAAATTAGCCCACAAGCTAGATTTTTGTCTCGGTACTTCAGACAAGTGCTGGGGGCTCATATGCACATCCTCAAGAGCACATGTGCAGAGAAATGTCCATGCAAAAATGAAATAAGTACACATGTATAAACCAGCAGACTTCTCTCTAAAGTACCAAGAAAGTTACGAAAGCAGCGAGTAGGCCAGAAAGCATCAGTCTTAGATGGAGTAGAGCAATATAGCTAGTACTGAAGGAAGTTACTAATCAAGACAGAACAGGCCAAAAGCTGCCTGACAGCCAGGCAAATACAGATGGCTACTGGCCCAGGTTGATTCTCAGACACACTGACCCGTTTGTTTGACCATTGCGCTGAATGTAGGTTAAAAGAAGGTGAGTACCTGCTTACTGCACACAAACATTTAATCTGCTGCCTTTATCATTGTCAACCCTTTTCCTCGCCACTAATATTGAGAAGAAAAGGATCTGTAATGCCAGATTATTCTTTAAATGAAATATTTGCCTAATAATGACTGTTTGTATATAGTAGTTATTTAGTGCTGAGACATCAGAAAACTACTTGTTATGTAATTGCTGCCTGAAGTTGTGCATAGGGTGTCCTCAACTGGTTGATATCTAACTACTTTCCAAAATACATCAAATATCTATTATTTTGTTGTTTAATAGAGCAATGGCATCGCTCACGTAGGTAAGTGCAGCACGTTCCGCATTAGTTAGACCTTCCAATTCTTGCGCAATTACGAATTCTCGACGTACTAGCTCAACAGACGTACTAGCTCAACAGACAACAAGCTTCCTTCACAAAGGTCTGAAGAAACGAACCTACCATCAGCTATGGACTCAAAGTCGCCAACAATTTACATCCATATCGTGAGTCCTTGCCCAAAGGAAGGGAAGCGGCTAAGGAGAGGAATCGTTGCCGCGTAAGGAGTAGGGCAGGAAACATTGCCGCAAACCTAACCCTACATAACCTTTGACCTTGTATGAATTTTTTTTGTTTTTGTTGGTGGAATGGCTTTGTGTTGCTTGCCTAAAACATGAAAGCACAAGACTATTCCCAAGTAGTGCTTAACAAACAGAAAGCAATTATTTCTCTGTAATTTCTTTGCAAGCTTTTTGTCTTTTTGCTGCAGCAAGTTAGTTAACTTTATCTCATTTTTATCTAGTTGTGTATGTACACCTGTCTAAAGGAATAATTGTGGGGCTTGTGATCCTGAAAACAGTATCAATAGCTACATGAGATCATTATCACTCAGTGAAATTGAATCTAAATGTCCTCTTTCATCGTGTTATTCTGATCTTTATTAGCTAAGCACATTGTTCATTCTGGGAGTCATTTCACCACCAGTACTTTAAATTGGAACTTGTAATAATATTCAGACTATTAAATATTTAGGCAACCATACAGCTATAGCTGACATCTGTCTATTAGATATTTAGCATAATATATTCAAATTATTTTTAAAAAGTGGTCTCCAATTACTCTACTTTGTAAAATGTGGTACCTGCAATACTCACTCTGAATCTTTTTCCCCAGCTGAACAAATTTTAGCAAAATCAGTGTACCTAGTCACTAGAAATATTTTCAATTTTCTACTTCTTTTGTCACAATTGTCTAGATACCAACTACCATTATTATTATGTGCTTTTATTTAAAAAAAAATGACTATGCAAGTTATGTTAGCAAAAAAATGTTGTAGCTACTACTTCTACATTAATAAATACAATAAGTCTAGTATTTTTTCATAATACATTAAAACTTTCACGAATAGCTAAAATGGATTATTGTAGTTACAAAATTAGTTTTAGTGGTCTACTGAGAACACAATTAGCGTAAGACCTCATTTATCTGACCAAGTTTGCCCCACGAACCATAACTCATTAGCTGAACGATTTAACATTTTATTGTTTCGACCAATCATGAGGTTATTTCATATTCTATCGCCTTGCAATGTTCGTACTTAATTTCCTATAGGAATAGTCCTTGCAAAAATTAGCGTACAATTGTTTCTGATTGAAGGTGGAATGAGGGGGGGGGGGGGGGGGGGCAGTATATGAATTTTAGGGAAGTGTTTACTGTAAAAAGGAACAAAGAAGAAGGCAAACACCCCCCCCCCCCCCCTGCTCAATCTGAAAAACAAAAACAAAAACAAAAAAAAACAACCTTGACCAGCATTACCACAATGTGCTACTGCCATTGGAGTTTACTTCATTTTCATTGGAATGCCAACAAGAAAAAAAAATCATGACTTACAAAAAAAATGAAAAGATCAAATGTTACGAATCAAAGTTCAGAGTTCAACACAAAGTTTATTGTTTATTTTCACCATTGGAGTTTGGTATGACACAGTCTTCATGAATCCACCTTGAACAGATGAACTGAAGCCATTCTCTGCCCGTTCCTTCGTCTTCTTCAAAAGAACTGAAGCAGACACAACATAAATCTGTGAATATGCTACTGTCCATTGTAACTTTTGATCTATTGTGCAGAGTACGTCTACTTGTAATCTTGCTCCCACCTTCAACTAAATTCAAATGTCCTTCATTTGTTGAAGTTTCAGTAGTGACCTCTCGAGAGCGTTTCTTGCCTGTCACAGCTTTGTGTTGTAAGCTTTTCTTAGCTTTCTCCTCCTCTGCCTGCTTACGCTTCTTTTCTTTCTCCTCCTCTGCCTGCTTTCGCTTCTTTTCCTTCTCCTCAGTTCGTCGAATTCTTTCCTCAGCCTTTCTTCTTTGTTCTATTTCTTTTTCCCTTTTTTTCCTTTCTCTTTCCTGTTTTCACTTTTCCTTCTCCTCAGCTTCACACTTCTTTTTCTCTTCCTTCACTTTATAAAGTGACCAACACTCATCGCTAGTAAGAACACGTGCTGAACCCGTCTTTGATGATATCGTAGTAACATCCCTTACCACAGGTAAATTCAATAGATTGGTGAATGGTGAACGTAAATTTGAGGAAGCAACGTTGACAGGAGGCATAACTTTGGTGAGTGATACAGTACTCAACTGAAGGAGACCATGGAACCGGCATGGTAACCGCAACTCCAGTACATGTGGTGACTGCACCAGGAATCAATAATCCACGTTGTGCAGTGACTCTGACTGGAGGTGATCCAGTGGGTGTGGTACCTAGAAAACCTAGAGTACCTAGAAAGTTAAACAATACAGGTATGTAACATCACAAATACAATTTAGGCATGTAAAATGAAATCCCCCCCCCCCAAAAAAAATAAATAAATAAATAAATAAATTATTATTACCACAAATATTGAAGGATATTTTAGTAGAATGGCAGGAGTCAAACTGAAATGGAGGCGTAACTTGAACTACTCAGGTTTCAGGTAAGAATTAATGGTGTTTAAAAATGGTGTTAATAAAAAAATTTCTGAAGACCAAAATTTTGTTCAGAAAAGTTTTCTGAACAAAATTTTGGTCTTCAGAAAAAAATTGATGGAGAGTTCTTATCACTTAATGAAAAAATATGTTACTGTCAGGCCATAGGGACTGTGATGAAAAAGGTATCCAAGGGGCTTGATACCTGCTACAACATCTGTTGTGACGTGCGAACTTGATCCCAGGGGTGTGGTACCTGCTAAGACATCCTTTGTGATGTGCGAACTTGATCCCAGGGGTGTGGTACCTGCTAAAACATCGGTTGTGACCTCCGAACTTGATCCCAGGGGTGTGGTACCTGCTACGACATCTGTTGTGACGTGTGAACTTGATCCCAGGGGTGTGGTACCTGCTACATCTGCTGTGACGTGTGAACTTGATCCCAGGGGTGTGGTACCTGCTAAGACATCTGCTGTGACATGCAAACTTGATCCCAGGGGTGTGATACCTGTTAAGACATCTGCTGTGACATGAGAAGTGGATCCTGAATGTGTGGTGACTGCGATTTGAGTAGGCAATTCAGTGAGTGTTGTAACAGCCAGGGAATTGTGGTGTTCTGGAACATTGTATTTGAGCCATTCTGTGTACTTAGTCATATCCTTCTTCCTTTGATCATTACTATGGTCACTTGCCTCACATTCGATAGACACACTGGTAGTAAGTGGTCCATCACCTAAGGAAAAAATATAATCATACTGATCAAATCCACTTCTCCAGTAGACTAGGTCAAAACATTTAGTTATGAGTACCATAATATTCAACAAGTACATTGTGTACAAACTTTAGCAGCAACAGGAATTCGAATTGACCTTATCCTTGAAACCATACCCGCAAATAAGGAAATATATTGGCAATTTGTTATGGAGTATTAGACAGGTATATATTTTAGCGTTTCAGGTTAATGTACAAGCTTCCTTTGCCTTTTGCCTTTTGAGTATTATGAGCAGAATTGTGACTCTTGAACTAATGTCCATTTACAAAATGTATGTAGCATTCCTAAGTTTAGCACTGCAAGGGAAGACTTACATGGTCAAGCATGAATTGCAGTGATAACTTTCAGCTAAAAGGGTGAAGTATATACTGGTCAATTGGTATAGTTAAAAAAAAACTTTTGTTATCTAATGTCTGACATTACTAATTTAAGTATATAACGATAGAAATTTTATGGGGTCCTCAGCCTCTCCAGACCCTGCCGCCCTCAGTCTCTTGTGTCATGCAGTGGTGGATCTAGAGACTTCAATGTGAATTAATGATTTTTATCTACAAATGTTTTGCTTGAAATATAATAAACTTCTTGTGGAGTGACTTGTGCCAAAAGCAATCTGCTAGGCTTAAAATTACCTACTAGTAATGTCACAAACCTAGATAATGCTCTAGTAATTCTGAGCAATTTTACTCATTCTTTAATTGTGCACTAATTTGTTTGTAAAGTTGTGGTATTTGGAATCCTACTTATACCGAAATGATAACACTATTCTTCTTTTTCATCATAAATCAGCACTTGCCTGGTGGTTGAAGAAAGCATTTTAAAAATGCATTCAAATAGCACTACATTACCCTCGTATATTCCTTCTTACTCCCTGACGGAAGGCAAAAAATAGCGCAGTAAAGGTCAAATGACATTAATGAGTCTCGGCTGTTTGCCGTATATTTGTATATTTTCATTTGCAAGTGCCTTTCACCAGAATTTCAATTAAATGTTGGAAAAAATGCTATGTGTTATTCAAGTTTCAGTTTAAACGCGTAGCTAGTTACTGTAGTCAGTTTCTTTCAATAAATTTTCCACACTTCCGTTCTACTTCCAGCTATAGAGCGTGCATATCGTTTGCGATCGTCTCAGTGGATAGCTACACCACAATGCGAACTTCAGCATATATTCTTACTTTAGTGTTGAATATTTCTGCAGGTGAACTTCTAATAATTATCAAATGAAATCTTTTACTGTCTGTTTTTAGGTCAATTAACTGAGTCATTGGATGTGTGTAATAATTCTGCTACGTACCAATGTGAAACTGACTTAAGTGACTTTCAATCATGGGATATCCAAATGAATTCACTTCCATTGTATACCTGGACTGCAGTACGTACCACAGCACTAGGAGTGCAACCCTTTGGAAGAATAGAAGAATCTGATATAATTGCTGAAGTTATATCTCAAAATTATAGCTTCATTTCTGTAATTACCATCACATCTGCAACTTCACTACAGGGAAGCATTATTTGTTGTGATGGTTATAAGGGTAACCTCAATATCAGTTCCATATCTGGTGAGTAGAAAAGTATATATTTATTTATAGGACAAGAGATAATTGATGTATTAGCTACACAGATTAACTTAAGCATAGCTAGTATTACTGAGAGCTAATTATCATGATCATCATAATTACAAATATGTATATAGCTAAATCATAATAATCTACATAATAACGTGCAAGAGTGAATTTAGTGTTTTAAATACCTGATGTTAATGTTAGTATGCCTTTTTTCCTATTGTGAATAAATATCCAATTAATTTTTATTTATTATAATTTTAAGTGCATAATGTATACATAAAGCCATTTCTTTATTATGCAGACATAATATTACCTACATCAGTAGTGCTAAAATTAGAAGATGATCAAGTTTCAATTCTTCCTTGGAGCATTTCAGTTGACTACTTCAGATCAGTTTCAATCTTAACTGAATCACATATATGGAATTATTCAAGAGAAGATGAAATAATTCATTTTAACTTGTCCAATGAAAGCGTAAGAATTAATATTTCAGTATGTGATCATTCCTTGGAATTTATAATTGGTAAGATAGTATTTCATATAATGTAGAGTAAAGATGAATATTAGATTACAATAATGTGTACTGCAATGAGCTTCACTAATATTTTATTTAGGACCTTGCCTAAATAATTATGCCCAGATGAAAGTACTGAAAAACACCTATACGCTCTACCAGAATGAAATTTGGGACCTCACATGTGTTAATAATAATGAAGTATTTAATACTACTTGCAATGAAAATGGTACTTGGGAGAATATTGAATGTGATAATGGTAAGAGAAGGGTGAAAATTATTTGTTCATGTTATTACATGCTTCTTTATGTTTGTGTAGATTTGATAACCTCAAGCAATATTGTTAATAAAACTCGAGAAGTTTACAAAATGACTTCTAATATGAATGTATTATGGATATTAGTAGCCTCAGGTTTAGTTTTACTAATTGTCTTAATATTATTAAGTATGCTACTGTCGTCAGCATGCTGTAAGTTTAGTAAAAGTATGTCATTAAAGTATTAAATGCAGTATATTATATTAATTAGGGTATAAAAGAAAAAAACAACGGTAAACAAAATTAGCTAAATATTACACATAACTTGTTGGTAAGTGTGACTATAACTATATTGTTAATATGTAGAGTTTGTAAAATTCCAGCTATTTCTAATACAGAGGTAAGTTACAATCTTAGTGGAGTTTTTTTTATTTAAAACATTAGCCTAACTATCTATAAGGAATCCACATATGAACAACTGAGCAATCATCACAAAAAGCTCAATCACTCCCAATTTACCACTCAGACTGCAACACCTAGAGTAAGTACTTATCAACATTTGCTTTTAAATCTAAACAAGAAAATTTTAACCACGTTAGATTCCTCCTGAAGGTGAGTATTCCACAATTAATCACAGAAACATTTCCTCAAAGCCAAATGAAGACCATGCCACTTTGCCAGCTGTAAGTTTCCAATTGGCGTATAATAATAATATTATGATAATATTTAATTAGTTAACATGATTAAGACATTAAACCAACTGACAATAAAAATCTTTAGCTTGTTGCGAGCCTGGTTATAACTGGGTATCTCATCATTTTAAAGATATTTATGAACAGTTTAAAGAACAATTTATTGTTAAAGCTGTGGATTTGGTGTGTCTAGCTCTAATACTATTTATGCATAGAACCTACAGAAATCGATGAATTATACTGAAATTCACACTTGTAATCACTGCGGTGAAGTCCAACCATTTTTAAACTGCAGAGTGAAATATTCTGATGTCAATGCAGGTATTGCCGAACCTGGTAGGTTAATATGACTTTTTTTTTCAAAAATTAATGTAAGGAATAGCTAGTAATAAAATTTGTTGTAAAATGTGATAGATATAATTTTACAATATTCTTATGAGCAGCATTTTAAGGTTTTCAACTGGTACTGGTTGAATTGCACTTATAGTAATTCTAGTTTAATCTTCACCATTTACACATTAGATATACACTATTTATATTACACGAATGACTAGCAACATTTCATTATAAGAACATAATTTTATATCAAACACTTAAATTGTGCCATTATTAAGTTGTACGAAGTACTTCTTCATGCAGAGGTCGAGTTTTGACTTCTTGCTCCTTGTATTAAATTTAAAAAGTAGCCATGTGAAGAGAGCCCTCCAGAACAGCTTACTTGTTTTTCAGTTTGATCCACATCATGTTCAAAACAAGTACCCCGATACACTAATACCAATATTATAATCATTTTTCAAAGTGATATAATAGAATAATCAAGTCTAGCTCCTACTAATGTCATGTGTCTGCCAAAGTACTTCTTGATTGAAGTAGACACCTCAGGATAGCATTGAGCAGCAGTAGTACTCTGACAGCCCACTTTTTTGTTCTTGTTTTTTGTTTTTCCTTCCGTTAAAGTGCTCATGACTTAATCTTTACTTATCTGGCATTGTTTCTTAACTTTTTGTGCACTATCTTGCTGTAATGTATTCTAAAATGGTCCGGGAATTTGGCAACGAACACTGACAGCCACCTTTTTCCACTTTTCACGAAATAATATGTTGTTATGAATTTTATGGTTAATTAAAGCATTCGAATGGCAAGACACAATATAAGTCCAAAATAATTTAATAAAGACTGATATATATAATTATATATAATATATTATATATATATATATATAATGGTACCTACAATTACTATTAAAATTGTCTTTAAATCTATGTCAGGTGAGCTTCCTAATGATGTTAATGATATACAAAATGAAGAGGATAATTTTACTCATCCAGTTTCATCACAAGCAAAACAAGATGAATGTAAGGGTAATAAAAATGGTATTGTAGCACACATAACAAATATGATTATCAAGCAATATTTTATAATAGGTTATTAGTTAACAAGAGAAAGTTGTTGTGACTTAAAATTACGTCATTTTCTTGTTGATGAATCACCATTTTTTTTAATTATTTTCAACAATTAAAATATATCATTTTACTTAAATGAAATATTAAAAATATTTTGATAAATTTATCATCGGTATTTTGTATGTAAAATCATTATCCTCAGTAGTAAGATTAATTGATATCATATAGAAACTTAATTATGTGGATAATAAAGATTTGCTGGGTCATATTGCTGTGGCTAATTATAATTATAGATGAAGAAAATCAATTCACTCCTCATCAAAATTTATGCGAAGAAACAATTGAAGTTTTCCCACTATATGATAAACCTACTAATTAGCTTTTAATAACTTATTTGATTCTTTAACATAACCAGTAAACTTTAAAAACTTGTATTGGCTGTTTGTTTGGTTGTTTTTTTTCTTCATATATTATATAATTTCAAAAGTTTCAATATAATATAATAGTAAAAAATGTGAAAATACCTTATGTAGTTGATTTATAGCAGTGTGATATCTAACTTTAAAAATGTGTTGTGATTGCTTATGTTATGGGGAATAACTGTGAGTGGTTGTTGTTTTTTTCACTTTGAATTTTTAGTTTACAATTTTATTATGCTTTTTCCACTCTTTAACATAACATTTCAATCATTCATGCCAAACTGACACATAAACCACGACACAAGCTTATAATAATATTGTTGTCCCAATTTTAAAATGCTTGTCAATTAACTATTAAATAGGAGTTTGCTGAAGAGGCAGTATTTTCCCATTATAACCTGTATTTTTATGGTTATTACGTTAAAATCTGAAGTTAGAATTTAGCTGACCACTGATTTATTAAAAATAATTTTTTTTCTTAAGTAAAATTATTAAATATCTAAATAAAGCATTTAATCATTAATTAAGGTAAAGCCCCAAAATCATTAGTTTAAATATCAACTACTGGATAAATTCACATGTGTAATATTTATTCCACCCTTGATATCTTTACAATGATATCTTTAGGTACATGACCCATGAAATAGCTCAAGATATTTCACGCTGTTATTTCAAGTTGTACTGCCGCAAGCTCATTACCCTAGTAGTCATAGCAACTGGGCCCAACTAGTCAATTTTCTTGGTTTTTACAGTTACCTCCCTCTGGTGTAGCCTACACTCACCCATTAGAGCAGCTGCTAAAATATCAGCTAGGGGTGTGGGTAGCCCCTACTACCAACTTTACCTGTAGTATCTTTAAAAGCACACACTTCATTTAAGTTCACAAGATGTAGCAAAACAATGTTAGATTTTTGTTTTTCATCATGTAAGTGCTTTTGGTAATATTTTTTGGGAATATCATTATCATCACCGAGGCTCTGTGCAGCATTTTGTAAACCTTGCAAGTCTACATCAGTTTGTAGATGAATTCCTATAGAAAGCTAACTTCAAAGCTTGACCCGAGTGATAGCAAGCAGTAGTTGTGGTACAATGCAAGTTCTAAATGAATAATCTGCTACCAAAAACTGGTTGTTTTTTTTTTTTAATTATAAACCTAATTGCTATTCCAGGTGTCTTCTAGTGACATTTGAAGGCTTCCAAATTGAAAGTAAACTTGACAAATTTTGTATACTTACTTACACAAATGAACAAATCAATTACACTAAAGGAAGGTAGCTGTAAACTCAGAAAACTGGCAAGCCAGGCCTATAACTATAGGGTAATGAGCTTGCTGCAATACAGCCGTGAAATAACAGGTAACCCGAGGCTCACTGGTCACACACCTAACAACATTGTGAAGATATCTAGCCTGGAATAAAATATATAATTATATAACTGTACACATGTATAATGTATATATTTATATTATTGAAGGAGTTTAGATTTGGAGTACCTAGATTTGTCATTTGAGCTTGCTTACAATAAAGGGAATTTTGTGAATGCACATTTGGGATATTTGTTACAGGCACTTTACTGTTGTCTTTGCTCAAACGGTTATCATGCATAGGGTTTTAAAATTGCAGATATGCAAAATAAACTCTGTTGGGAAGTCTAGTTGTTTAGGCTTTCACTTTGCAATGAAGAAATATTATTGTGAATGATGAAATAGATTATTATGATTCAAATCGTTATTCCCAAGTTATACATGGCTTCTGTGGGTAA